>Ga0187892_10002823_pt1 | contig 33422 bp, 32 predicted proteins | sample MA1701073metaG_FD_139345 | JGI IMG/M metagenome (GOLD analysis project Ga0187892, IMG submission 139345) | Bio-ooze microbial communities from a basaltic lava cave in the Kipuka Kanohina Cave System on the Island of Hawaii, USA - MA170107-3 metaG ... | reverse complement strand
CAAAAAAGCGCAACCGTGCTTCGACAGGCTCAGCACGAACGGGCAATGCTCACCGATTCCGGGGGCTCCTCCGTTCGCCCTGAGCTTGTCGAAGGGTGGACGGAGGGTTTTTCAACAGCTTCTGAGAGGTGTTCTCCGACCAGTCGAGAGAACAGCTTGGTCTCGATGAAGCTGAACATCAATGCATTGTACGTCTAAGCCGTATAATAACAAGGGAGGCGGATTAGTGAGGCTAACTTTGTGATAGGCCGCACGTATAGGCACCACTAATAACAACATGTTCCTACTGGTAGCAACATATTGCTAAATCTAGTAACTCCCAAATTCCTACCGGTAGCAACATGGAAATTCTTATTAGTAGCAACATCAAGTTCCTATATTTAGCAATTCTCCGCCTCTCCCTCTCCCGTCCTCCTGCCCAACATCCAGCGTCGTCACCCGTCGCAGTTCGCGGCGGATCGTGGTGTCGGCGAACGGTCGCGCGCGGTGCATTGTGGCGCGGTTGTCCCAAATCACGAGATCATGATCCCGCCATACGTGCTGGTATACGAACTGCGGCTGGGTCGCGTGCTCTATCAGGTCACGCAGCAGTAGCCGTCCTTCAGGAACCGGCCAGTCAATAATTCGTGATACATGCGAGGCAACATACAGTGACTTGCGCTGTGAGCGCGGCAGTGTGCGGATAAGCGGATGGATCGCACCTTTCAAGATGTCTTGCTCTTGTTGAGAAAACTCAAATCCGAGTATCTGCCGTGAGTGCGCAATCGAATGATGCACCCGCAGTCCCTCAACTTGAGCTTTCATCTCCGCAGGCAATGCGTCATACGCCGCTCGCATGTCAGCGAACTCTGTGCCCGCTCCACTTGCCGGGACAACCTTCGCCGAGAGCATCGAATAACGTCCGGGTGGGTCCTGGAACGACGCATCGGTATGCCACAAACGATTCCCTAACCCATACATGCGACGACGATCTTCTGGTTTCAGTATGTCGCCGTTCTCGTCAACATTTGAGACATCCGCCAGCGCTTCGTTACCAAAGCGGTTCTTCTGCAACGCACTGATCCCCGTTTTCGTGTGCAGTTGACCGTCGAAGCGTTGCGCGAAGGCAAGATGTTCGTCATTCGTCAATGGCTGGTTGCGGAACACCAGGACCGCGTATTCGTCCATCCCAGTGCGCAGTTGTTCGAGCGTTTCGCGGTCATACACCTGGCGCAGGTCAATCGGGCTGACTTCGGCGACGAAATAGGGGTGGAGTCTACGAAACGTGAGTGACATGCGAAACTCTCTTTCTCAACAGGTCAGGCAGTTCGGAGTTCGGAGTCGGGGACAGTTCGGAGTCCAAGAAGTTCGAGGTTAGGGGCTGGGGGCTGGCAACTGAAAACTGACAACTGACAACTTGTTTTCTACTTTTGCCTTGCTTCTTTTTCTACTGCCACACCCGCTGCGCAATGTCAGCCACCAAGCGCAGCTTGGCTTCTTGCGTCGATTCGGGAATCGGGTTGCCATCCCACACGGTGCCAAAACCGCACTGGGTCGAGATGCCAAGTTTCTCGCGCGGGAAATAGCGGCTCGCTTCCTCAATGCGCTTCACAATGGCATCGACCGGCTCGAGTTCCGTCCGTTTGGTCGAAATCAGGCCCAGGATGACATCTTTGTCAGTGGGGATATCCCGTAGCGGCTCGAACGATCCCGACCGCCAGTCATCGTACTCGAGCAGCAGAATGGCAAATCTGTTCGCGTGCTTGAAGACCTGCTGCGTGATCGGCTCGTAGCCGCCCTCGCCAACATAATATCCTTTGTTGTTCCCGCGACAGACATGCAGGGCAAACGTCACACCTGGCACATCGGTGACCGAATTCAGAATATCCATGCCTTCGGTCAGTAACCGATCAGGGTCCATCCCACGGTCCGCGAAGTCCTGTTGCCGCCGACCTGGATCGCACAGCATTCCCAGTTCGGGAGCATCGATTTGGATATACTCGCAGCCAAGCTTCGCTAGCTCCTGCGCATCTTGCCGAACAATAGTCGCAGCGTCGGCAAACAAGACGAATGGGTCAGGGTAGGCAGAGCGGGAAAATTCCGGCGACCAGCGCAGCGTCATCATCAGCGGACTGGGTAACGTTACCTTGAGCGGTTTTTTTGCTCGCGCACGAGCATAGGCAAATTCCTCGACCGTGAGTGAGCGCTGGCGCTGAATCTTCTCCACCACAGCGTACTGCACCTGAATTTGAGTCTCTTCGCCTTTCTCTCCCTGCTCATGCGGCTTGCGCCACACCCGCGTAAAAGCCGGAATTGGTTTAACGCCGGAGATCACATCGGTCAGCGGTGCGATAAAATGCGTGCGCCGCATTTCTCCATCGGTCACGACATCGACTCCGCTTTTCTCTTGTAACGCGATTGCCTCGTCCACAGCGCGGTCTTCAATTCGTTTGAATTCCCAAGTCGAGAGTTTTCCTACTTCCCACTGTTTGCGCGCGTCTTTTAGATATTGCGGCCGCAGCATCGAGCCGATCACTTCCGCACGATAGATCTTCGCCATTGGCATTCTCCTTGAGCGTTTAGTTGAACAATAACAAGTGGCAGCTTGCTGGCAAACGCCGTGTGAGGCCGTTGACCACATGCCCACGCAGAAGATGGTAAATCGCACTACGACGACTGACCCCCATCATTACCGTGTCCACTTCGAGAATCTCCGCTGCCCGTGCAATCGCTTCGGCAGCGTTGTACGACACGGTCCAAACCGGAATCAGCTCAAACCCGTGCCGCTGAGCCGCTTTAGAGGCAAAACGGAGCGAAGCGATACCTTCTTCATCAGGCTCCTGGGCTTCTGCGCCAACAAACAACCCCGCCCGTTCTTCAACATAGAGGGCGTAAATCGCATTTCCCCCCCAGCCCTTTTCCCGAGCGATCGCCTCGTCAATCAGCCGTAGATTAGGGCCGCGCACGGCTACAAGAGTACGCGAGGGATACAGCGATACGATTTCCGACGCTTCACTGAGACTGATCAAATTAGGGATGGCCTCTGTTTCACGCTCCGCCTCTGAAATACGCCGAGTGGCAAGACGGGCAATAAAAGGAATGCGATAAAAGACGTCGGCAAATCGCCCTTGTTGCGTGGCGACGGCAATTGTCATACCGAGAAGGACAAGGCCACCACCAAATAACGTCGCCAGTTGTTTTGTTACCAGGTTCACCGACCACGCAACCACCACCATAATCGTTGTCGTGACTCCCACCCAAAACCCAACTCCGCGCTGACGCTGACGCCAACGAATCACATCCAGACCCGCTGAGCTGAGGACGAAAGCGCCGAGCAAACCGAAGGCATACATCTCTCCCAGGAGCGTGAGTTGTCCCTCGGTGAACGCAATGACGGCCATCGGAACGAGCGTCGCTATTGCGATGGCAAGATGGGGCGTACCAAATCGTCGATTACGGAAGGTCACCACCGTTGGAAGAAATCCACGTGCCGCCAGAGCGAGGAAGACATGGTAGCCGCCGATGATGGCGGTGTTGGCAGCAAAAAGCAGCAAGACAGAAGCTGTGCCAACCACGAGGGCTTTGATTGGCAATCCACCCCACAGTGCACCAAGTTCGGAAATGAAACGTTCACTTTCGTGCAGCTTAATTGCATCCGGAAGCAATGCCACCGAAAAGAGCGTCAGGAGAGGAGAAGTCAACAAGATGGAGACTACGACCAGAAACATACCGTTACGCGCCGTAGATTTTATTGGCGTCCGCATAGCGGGACTCAACTGACTAATGCTTTCGAGTCCAGAGAAGGCAAGCCAGGCACTCCCAAACCCGACAAGGAGTACCGACAATGGGAGAGGGTGCTCAGGCTGAAGATGACGGAAGATCGTGCTCCACTCTGGCGGGCCAATAAACACAAGGGTAATGCCGATGACCACAAGGTTTACGATTAAGGCGGAACAGGCCATAAAAAGCGATAAGACTGCACTCTCACGAATGCCAATAATGTTGACAACCGCAAGAAAAATAAGCGCCCCGATAGCACACAGGATGATATGGGCGTCCACCAAGGGAAACAGGCTTCCTAAGTATTGCATGCCTGAGACAGAGGAAATCGCTGACGTCAGAAAATAATCCACAGTAATCAACATTCCACCAAGACATCCCCAGCGCGGGTTGAAGGCTTTTGTCGCAACCGTCACTACCCCCCCGCCCTCAGGATTGCGCCAAGAGATCTCAGCGTACTTCGCGCTCAAGAAGAGAAATCCAACAGTCGTCAAGACGACAAAAAGCGGGGCGAGGGAGCCGACTTGTGCATAGAGAATACCAGGGACATAGTAGACCGAGGTCCCGATGTCACAAAAGACAACGGCCCATACTAATAACGGGGAAAGTTGGTGTGGTTGGGACTCACTGGCGCGCGGAGGTGTCGTTTGTTCTTGAGATGGCGGCTGGCCTCCTTCCTCACTCCCCGAAGTTTCCACCGCTTGTGTCGGCTGTTTCATGTAATCTTTTTCCCTCCAGTAGCGCCCTGCAAAATCCGGATACCTGTTCTGCGAGTAGCAGCCCCTTGCCTTGCTCCTATCCCTAAAGCCTATCCTCCCCAAAGTCAAAGGGCGGGAGTTGGGCTCCATCATCACAGGATTAGTGGGCAACGGGTTGGGGAACTGCCGCTGCTGGTAAGAAGTAAAACGCCAGGCCCAGGATGATATACACCGCCAGCAACTGCACCCCTTCCATCCAATTCGACTCACCATCGAGCGCGACGAGGCTCACAATTCCGACCGAGAGTGCAACCGCCATCACCTCAAACGAACTGAACAATAAATTCATCGGTTGTCCGAAGGCATATCCAGCAAAGACCAAGAGCGGTGCCACAAACAGCGCAATCTGGATGCTGGACCCCACCGCGATATTGATGGCAAGGTCCATCTGGTTCTTCATGGCCATGAGGATCGCTGTGCTGTGCTCGGCCGCATTGCCAATAATAGCGACCAGAATGACACCAACAAAAATCTCCGTCATCCCGAACGTCTGAGCGGTATGCTCCACCGCGCCGACGAGAAATTCACTCATCAGGGCGACGAATGCGGTCGCCACCAAAAGGACCGTTAGGGATTTGTTTGTGCTCCATTCCGTCACGCCTAGAGCTTCGTTGGCGTGGTGCGCTTGGGCTTCTGTCGGGGTTCCGGAGTAGAGGTGTTTGTGGGTGTGGAGGGCAAACACCAGACTGAGCACGTAGGTCACAAACAAGACGATGGCAATTTCGAGGCTGAGTTCTTGTTCGTGCGCGGTCGGATCGCCCTGGACAACAAAATGAAACAACGCTGGAACAATGAGCCCAATTGCACTCAGTACCAGGGATGTCGCTCCAAGACCAGCGGCGGTGCGGTTGAATGCTTGGCGTTCAAATTTGAGACCGCCAGCCAGGGCACTCAATCCCAACACTAACAAAATGTTACCAATGATGGATCCGGTGATCGATGCTTTCACTACGTCAATCAGTCCAGCCCGCAATGCAATCATGGCAATGATGAGCTCGGCGGCATTGCCAAACGTGGCATTGAGCAGTCCACCAAGTCCGGCTCCCATGCGTTCGGCCAGATGCTCGGTCGCTTTGCCCATCAAACCCGCCAGGGGAATAATGGCCAAGGCCGCAGTGACAAAAATCCACACCGGGTCAGTATGCAAAAACTCACACACAATCGCTGCTGGCACGAAGACCAATAACAGGAGCAACGGTTCGACGGTGAATCCACCTATCTTCATACGCCTCCCTCCGAATTGACGGAGCCTCCTTTTTTGTTCTTAATGCGACACAAAGCAAGGAGGGGGAGAATTGTGTCAACCTCAGAGCGTGAAACGTTTGATGTCATTGTTGTCGGTGCAGGCAATGCCGCGTTGACAGCGGCGCTGGCCGCCCGTGCCGCAGGGGCACGGGTCGTTGTTCTGGAAAAAGCCTCGCTGAAATTACGCGGCGGTAATACTCGCTTTAGTGGTGGAGTGTTTCGTTGTACCTACCGGAGTCTTGCCGATCTGGTTCCCATCGTGCAGCAGCACGATAGTCCGGAGACAGTCGTTGCGGACCCCTATACCCCAGTCGATTATCGCAAGGACATCGAGCGCGTCACTGGTGGGCGGGCTGATCCTGAGTTGACCACAGTCCTGGTTGACCGCGCGTATGACACGGTGCGGTGGATGGCTGACCTTGGAGTACCGTGGGAGTTCAATCGCGCGGTTGGGGCAGTCACCATTCCCGGTGCCGCCAAAGTAAAACTCCCCTTGGGTGGAGCCCTGCGTGTGAAAGGCGAAGGCGTTATGCTTTCAACTGCCCTTTTTCGTCTCGCTGAAGAGGCGAGCATCAAGGTTCTCTACGAAACCCAAGCAGTACGGATTGTTACCGCGACAGATGGGCAAGTCACAGGTGTCGAAGTGCGTGGCCCTGATGGTATGCAAATCCTCAACTGTCGTGCGTTGATTCTTGGCAGTGGTGGGTTTCAAGCCAATCCGGAAATGCGCACCGCGTACCTTGGCCCAGCCTGGAGCCTTGTGAAAGTCCGTGGCACTCGTTTCGATACGGGAGAGATGTTACGCGCCGCGCTCGCTGTTGGAGCACAGAGCTACGGCGAATGGGCAGGGTGTCATGCGACGCCGATTGACGCCGACGCGCCGACCTACGGTGAATTGCGACTCACCGACAAGACGAATCGGTTGTCCTATCCGTTCTCAGTTATGGTCAATCTCGACGGTGAGCGGTTTGTGGACGAAGGTGAAGATTTCAATTTGTACACCTATGCCAAGATGGGTCGCCAGATTCTTCAGGAGCGCGGTGCTGTGGTTTTTCAGATCTTCGATCGCAAAACGATTCCGTTGTTGGAAACACGCTATAACACCGGCACCCCAGTCACGGCGGACACTCTGCCAGAATTAGTGGATCGCCTCGAAGAACGCTACCGTTCGCTGGGTATCCGTAAAGCCACGATGCTCAAGACGTTGGAAGATTACAATGCCGCGGTACAAGATGGTGTGTTCAATCCCGACATTCTTGATAAAAAACGAACGCAAGGACTTCGCCCCGAAAAAACCAACTGGGCAACGCGTCTCGACGAGCCACCGTTCCAGGCCTATGCCGTCTCGTTGGGCATTACATTCACGTTCGGCGGTCTGCGGATTAACACCAATGCTGAAGTGGTCGATTATCTCGAACGCCCGATTCCTGGGTTGTTTGCTACCGGCGAGATCACTGGCGGGTTCTTCTATCTCAACTACCCTGCGGGTGCCGGACTGACGCGTGGTGCTGTCTTTGGACGGATTGCCGGAACCAATGCGGCGCAGTTCGCTCGGGAGCAATCCTAGGAGATTATTGAAAAAGTGATTTTGCGACCCTTCGACTTCGCTTCGCTACGCTCAGGGTGAACGGCCCCCTTTGATTTTATTGACTCACCGTTCGTGCTGAGCGTCGCCCGGAGGGCGAAGTCGAAGCATGAACAACTTTCTCCAGCAACCTCATTAAGGAAGAAGAACAGGAAGTTATGCATTCAACCGAAGAACTCTGCCAGATCATCACCCGGACAACGTTTGCGACACTGCCATCTCCAGTTATTGAGGTTGCGAAGCGTATCATTCTCGACGGTATCGCCGTTGCCGTTGCTGGTGCAGGAGAAGAAGGACCACAGCTTGTAGCTGAGCATCTCAAGAGTTTAGGTGCGAAAGAAGTGTCCACGGTCCTAGGCCAAGGCTTCAAGACGTCTCCGGTGTCCGCCGCCTACGTCAACGGCATTGCCATGCATGTGCTTGATTACGAACCGATGTGGAGCCCGCCAACGCATGCCACTTCTCCGACACTCCCTGCGGTTCTTGCCCTTGCGGAAACGGAGAGGGCTACAGGACAAGAGGTGATAGCGGCCTTCGTCAAAGGTTGTGAAGTGCAAGGGCGTATTCGCCTGGCGTCACAGCAGTACGAGCCGGGCCATCTCAAGTATCATCCCCCTGGTGTAGTTGGAGTCATGGGATCAGCCGTTGCTGCGGCGCACCTCCTCAAACTCAATCAACAGCAACTGCAAAATGCACTTGGCATTGCCGCCTCACGCGCTGGCGGGGTACTGGCTAATGTCGGCACGATGACGAAAGCAACGCATTGTGGCTGGGCAAGCTCAGCGGGACTCGATGCCGCGCTGCTAGCGAAACGTGGATTCACCGGGAACCTGGAAATCTTCGAGGCCCCAAACGGATATGCCGATGCCTTTTTTGGCGAGGCATTCGATTTCCTAGCGTTGTTGGCATTTGGTAAACCGTATCGGCTGGCCGAGCCAGGATTTGCCATCAAACTGTTTCCCAGTCAGTACGCGACGCATTTTGCTATCACAGCGGCGTTGGAACTCCAGCGACGAATCGGTGACCCAGCAACTATTCGTACAGTGCAGATCACGACTCCAGTCATGCCGTATGTTGATCGCCCATCACCGCGAACTGGACTCGATGGGAAATTCAGTTTTCAGTACACCACTGCTGCTGCGTTGTTGGAGGGTGCGGTGACGGTACGAACGTTCTCGGAAGAGTCCCGTTCTCGACCAGACATGGTCGCCCTTCTCCCTCGTATCACGCTTGTGCAATCTCCCACTATTCCCGGTGAAATGGAAAAAATGTGGGTAGAAATTATCGTAGAGCTGACTGATGGTCGCCGTGAGACCGCGCGCTGTCACGGCCCCAAAGGTTTCTGGGGTTTAACTCCACTCACTCGTGACGAGCACTTGACGAAGGTTCGTGACTGTCTGGGGATGCGTCTCAACAAAGAGGACAGTGAACGTTGCATTCAGCTAGTGGATAAGTTAGACAGCCTGGGGCCGGATGAAGTACAAATGTTGATAGCTCTAGTGGGGAAAAGATGAAACGTAAAGCGTAAGGCGTAAAGGAAGAATTTTTTGTCTCTGTCTCTGTCTTTTTTACGTTGTAACTGCTCCGCCCTTTTCGTCCCGTAGGGACGGTTGAGGGTAGGCAGGCCGTTTACGGCCTGTATCCAATGGTCCATGATTCATCGCGTCGCGGCGCGACGCGATGGTTGTGGCGGTTCCGTTTAACCGGCCTTAAAAGGCCGGCCTACCTTCGTTCGCCGCTCTGCGGCTGAGTAGTGACTTACGTTTTACGCATCACGTCTTCTCAAGGAGGTTTTCATGGCACGTTTACCGTATCTCGATCGCGAGCAACTTCCTGAAATGGAACGCGACATTTATGACCAACTGCTAGCGCAGCGCGGGTCAATTGGCAATATCTTTCGTACGGTCGCCCACAGCCCGTTACTGTTACGTCGCATGCTGTACTTCAGCGACGGATTACGCAATCGCACCCGACTCGACCCGCGTTTGCGAGAATTGGCGATTATGACGGTGGGACGACTGACTAACTGCGAGTATGAGTACGTGCATCACCAAGCACTCGCCAAACGGATCGGGGTTCGTCCAGAACAGGTTGACCGTCTCGCCTCTTGGGAAACCGACCCGGCGTTTAATGAACAAGAACGAGCAGTGATCCGCTATGCGACCGAGGTCACTCAGAATGTGCGGGTGTCAGACGCAACGTTTGACGCCCTGCGGAAATTTCTTGATCCTGAGCAGATTGTCGAACTGACGCTCAACTCCGGCTTTTACAACATGGTCGTGCGTTTCTTGTTACCGATGCAAGTGGAGTTAGAGCCGGAGGCACGGAAGCATTGATGAGCGGGCACCGTATTCCTCCGAAAATTCCCTCTCCCGGATGGGAGAGGGTTAGGGTGAGGGGGATCAAAAAATAGATAATCCTACGCCCGTCCGTATCTCTTCTCCGCCTCCAACCACCAGTCAATCCCCACCCGCTGAAAAATATCCATCGGACTCAACACCGGCCCTTCATGCCAATCGGTGCCGCGCTCCTTCAACTTGGAGAGCGCTGACTCGATCGCGAGCGTGGCAGACATCAGGCTCACAACCGGAAAAATCACCATCTTGTAGCCAAGTTTTTCTAGTTCAGTCACTGTGAGTCCTGGCGTCTTGCCGCCGGGCACTTGGTTACTGAGTAGCGGAGCTTTGATTTCGCGCGCTACCCGCTCAATTTCTTCGCGGCTGGTGGGTGCTTCTACGAAGATGACATCAGCCCCAGCCTCACGATATCGGAGTCCTCGCTCAATCGCGTCATCGATGCCATTCACTGCACGGGCATCGGTCCGCGCGATAATGACAAAATCCGAGTCAGTGCGATTCTCGGCAGCAGCACGAATTTTCTCAGCAAACTCCTTCATCGGGATCACCGCTTTCCCGGCAATGTGGCCACACTTCTTGGGAAAAACCTGATCTTCCAAGTGCAGCGCGGCGACTCCCGCACGCTCATACTCACGCACTGTGCGAATGACGTTCAGGGGATTGCCATACCCCGTGTCAGCATCAGCAATGAGCGGCAGCGAGATACAGCTCGCAATATGACCAGCGTGCGTGGCCATCTCGGTCAGTGTCGTCAGCCCTAGATCCGGCTGCCCCAAGGCAGAAGCCGCCGTTCCTGCCCCGGTCATGTAGACGGCTTTGAAGCCATGTCGTTCAATCAATCGCGCTGAAATACCATCATACGCACCAGGCGCAACAATAATCCCCGGTTCATTCAGCATGCGTCGCAGTTGTGTAGTTGCCCGCATTGTTCTCTCCTCTCTTCTCTCAAGCATTTAGCGCAGGACCAGCCCTGCCAAATCTTCTAATTCCGTTAGCATGCCTTCACCTTTCGCTTCCCCTTAACCTTCTCCCCTCTGAGAGAGGGAATTTTTAGGAAAATGATGACGCGTTACTCTCAGAGACATAGCCGCTCTTTACTGCAAAGGAGCAATGCAGGCTGGAGAATCGTTCTTTGGCGAGTTTACGGTCACAGCGACTGCGTAGGCGTCCATTGGCATATCCGCGTACGGGGCTAAGAGAGGAAGCAGTTTCTGCGGGTCTTCGGCCGTTCGATCTAGCCAGAGTGCTTCCGCCTTTCGCGAGAGGATCACTGGCATCCGGTTGTGGATGGGTTCCATGAGTGAGTTAGGCGTAGTGGTGATAATCGTACAAGAATGGATTGGCTCACCGTCAGGCGGTCGCCAGGTTTCCCACAGTCCCGCAAACGCAAAGGGTTCACGTGAGGCAAGCGAGATGAACAATGGGGTCTTCTTTTTTCCCTCTTGTCGCCACTCATAAAAACCATCGGCTAAGATCAGGCAGCGTCGTTTCTGCAAGGCACGACGAAAACTGGGCTTTTCCGCCACGGTCTCGGCACGGGCGTTAATCATCCGATTGCCGATCTCGGCATCTTTTGCCCACGAGGGAATCAGCCCCCAGCGGAGCAATCCGGCACGGTTGCCTTTGTCGTCTCCAATGACAGTTAAAACCCGTTGCGACGGTGCGATATTGTAGCGCGGTTTGTACGAGAGGTCCTTCGCGTGGAAGGAAAACCGCTCTTCCAAAGGCTCAAGGTCCGTTGTCAGTGTAAAACGTCCGCACATGGCTTTTTCCCTCGCCGTCTTTTCTCTTGCGTGTCAGTATCGTATGTATACGCAAGTGATGGGGGTGGAGCAATCTACCAAAAACAGGACTGAGGACCTTGGAAAAGTTTCGAGTTTCAAGTTTCGAGTTTCAAGTTTCAGAGGAGTGGTCTTGGCTGTGGAGAACTGACAACTGAGAAAGGAGTAATGCAATGATCGAACTTTACGACTTGGTTGGCGCCAATGACTTACGATTCAGCCCATTTTGCTGGCGGGCGAAAGCCGTCATGGCCTACAAGAAGATTCCCTACACGACCGTGCCGATCCGTTTCTGCGACAAGGCGAAACTGGCATTCTCAGGTCAGGATCGCGTCCCAGTCATCAAAGATGGCAGCACAGTTGTTTCCGACTCATGGTTTATTGCGGATTATTTTGAGAAGCTCCAACCCGAACCGCACCTATTTCCGGGTCCAGGGTTAAAAGAAGCCTGTCGCTTTTTCAACCTCTATGTTGACCGGACAGTCCACACGGCGATGTTTCCGGTTGTGGTGTCAGACATCTTTGTGAACGTTGATCCTGCGGATCGTGAGTATTTCCGCAAGTCGCGTGAAGAACGTTTGGGAATGACGCTGGAGACTGCGGCAGTCAAACGTGCGGATCACCGCCCGAAAATGCGCGCCGTGCTCGGAGATCTGACCCTTGCCATCACCGGGCAAGAATACTTCTTCGGTACGCTGACGTACGCCGATCTCTGCCTCTTCGGAACGTTTAAGTGGATTATGTCTGTCAGCAAAGAGCCACTCTTTTACACCACAGAATTCCGCGCCTGGTGGGACCGCATGGAGAATAGACTCGGTATTTAATCGCTACTGAAAAGGAGGGATGATCATGGACCATCGCCAAATTGTCGCCGCTCGGCTTGCGGCGGTCGGGATCTCGCTGAGTGAGCAGGAACTCGACCACCTCGCTGCCGCGTATGCCAAACTGTTGCACTGGGAATCAGTTGCCCAAGGGCTGATTCAGCCAGAAACCGAACCCGCCCTCATCTTTCATGCCAAAGTGGAGGGATGACAATGGCTACTCACAACTCACAACTAACGTATTTGTCGCTCGCTGAAGTTGCTCACCTGATAGCGAAACGGGAAGTTTCCCCACTCGAAGTGACGAACACCATGCTCGATCGGATTGCCGTGGTCGAGCCCCGGCTTCATTCGTATTACACAATCTTTGCAGCCGATGCCCTCGTTGCTGCCAAAGAGGCAGAAACACAGATTCGCAGCGGCAATTACAAAGGTCCCCTGCACGGTATTCCCGTGGCGATCAAAGATATCTACGAGGCGGGTCCGACAACCGGCGGTTCAAAGCTTCGCAAAGATTACGTTGCTCGCCAAGACTGCACCTCGGTTAGGAAACTCAAGCAGGCCGGGAGTATTATTCTGGGCAAACTGGCCACCTACGAGTTTGCGGCTGGCTTACCTACCCTAGCTTCATATTTTCAGCCGGCACGCAATCCGTGGAATCGCGATATTGATCCAGGTGGATCGAGCAGCGGTTCCGGAGCCGCCGTCGCGGCGGGATTAGCCTACGGCGCGATGGGCAGTGACACGGGCGGTTCTATTCGCTGGCCTGCGTTCTGTTGCGGGATTGTTGGGATGAAAGCCACGTATGGTCGCGTCAGTCGTGCCGGTGTGTTTCCGTTGTCTTGGAATCTTGACCACACCGGGCCCATGACCCGCACTGTCGAAGACTGTGCCTTAATGCTGCAAGCGTGTGCCGGATACGACCCGCTTGATCCGGCCTCAGCCGACGAGCCGGTTCCGAATTTCAGTGGCAAACTGGGGCGAGACATCAAAGGCATGCGTATCGGTATTCCCCGCAAACTGTTCATGGAGAATTGCGACAAAGAAATCCTGGCATCGTTTGAAGCGGCAGTCACCCAGATGGCCACGCTTGGTGCTGAGATGAGAGACGTCGATTCAATCACCTTTGGTGAAATGTCTGCGCTGCTTTGGCCCATCGTCGCTGCTGATGCCGCTGCGTATCATTTAGAAGATATGAAGACCCGGCCAGGAGACTACAATCCCGATCTGCGTATGATACTGGCCATCGGCACGTTGGTAAGTGCGACCGGCTATCTGCAAGCGCAACGCGTGCGTGATCAGGTACGCCGTAAAATGTTGCAGCAATTGGAAACGGTGGATCTGTTTATGATGCCAACAACCGGCTTCATGCCAGGACCGATTCGTTCGGAACCCCCGGTTGGAAGTTTCATCACCTCGGACAGCTTTTCTATTTATACCCCGCTAATGAATCTGACTGGGTTTCCCACCCTCGCGTTGCCGTGCGGATTCAGTGCGGCAGGGTTACCAATGGGATTCCAGCTTGCGGGAAAGCCCTTCGATGAGACAACGGTATTCCAAGCAGGATACGCCTACGAACAATCAACCCCGTGGCATCAGCGGCACCCGGCGCTGTAAAAAATGAAGAGTTAAAAGTGAAGAGTGAAGAATTAGGCTGAAGGGAAGGCAACAAAAAAATATTCATTCTTCACAACTCTTCAACTCATCACTCTTATTGCATTCGCACTGCACCATATTTGTCGTAATACTCCACCCACGCCCGGCGGACATCGGACGCCAGCGATTCTTTCATCAGTGCAAAGATGTCTTGCATCGTGAGAATCGCCACCGTCTTGATACCCAATTCTTTCTCCAGGACTTGGACAGCACTGGTTGAACCAGGGGCATCCCCTAACAGCTCCTGCCGATCAACCGCAATCACCATTCCTGCAATAGTGTAATCGCCCAATAGCTTGATCTTATCGAGTGCCTCATATTTCGCTTGGCCAGTGGTGATCACATCATCGACGAGCAAGATGCTTCCACCCGGCGTAAATTTTTCTGCCCCGACGATCACTTTACTGGCGTCAGTACCTTGGGTGGCTTCGCCGTAGGCTTTCTCTTCTTTACGGTCGTACAGATAACAGGTGTTCTTGCCGAACTGTTCGTACAGTCCTTCACAGGTCAGCGCACAGAGGTTGATGCCTTTATAGGCCGGGCCAAAGACATACTGAAAATCTTTCAGTACGCCACTACGCACTCCCTCCATCGCCACCTGGCTGTAGGCTTTCTTCATCATTGTCAGACTCTCACCATCGGTGAGAGCGCCAATCGAGACAAAAGTCGGGCTCATGCGGCCACTCTTGAGCTTGAAGAATGAGCCAACATCCTTGGCAATTTTGAAAGCATCCTTTTTTAACAGCAGATCAAGAAATTCGCGTTTATAGTTCACGGCTCACCTAGACGAGTTGTCAGTTCTCAGTTCTTAGTTATCAGTTCGGAAGCGTTCAGCAGTCAGCCGTCAGCTTTCAGCAAAAACAAGGAACTCTATCTGCCGGGAACTTTGCCTTGTGTCAGAAGTTGGATAACGTTCGAGACATTTTTCTGTCTGGCTGATAACTGAAAGCTGATAGCTGAACGCTAAAAATGTGGCATCACTTTCTCGGCAAACACCTCCATGCTGCGCATCACTTGTTTGTGCGGCACCATGCCACCGGGATTAAACCAGCAAATGACTCGCCCCATGCCAAAGTCCTGCTTGAACTGTTTGAGGCGTTCGATACAACCGTCAGGGGTAGCAAAGACGGCCATATTTTCACACACCTGTTCGTAGGTCATGCGCCGGGCTCGTTCCAAGACCTCCGTTAAGCGCTTGTTTCCTGGGGCTTCCGCTGCCTTCAGAGAAGCATACAGTGTAGCAACGGTCTGCAGGAATCTTTTGATACTTGGTTCTAACTCTTGTCTGATTTGCGCCGGACTGTCCCCTATATAAAGCGGCATGAGGACGGTTACATCCTCTTCACTGCAAGGCGTATGGCCCGCAGCCTCACGCGCCTGTCGGTACAGCGGCAGGTATTCTTTAATGCGAAAGAAAGGATTGACCTGTGCGGCGACACAGATGGGATAGCCCATGCGGCCGGTCAGCTCAAAGGTATCAACACTGTTCGTGGCAATGTGTACAGGGGGATGGGGCTGCTGCACTGGTTTCGGCACGACGGATAGATTGTTCACGCTCCAAAATTGTCCCTGGAAAGAAAAACGTTCCTTCGTCCATGCCTGGAGAATGATCTGTAAACTTTCAAACATGCGCTCACGGCTCTCACTTTGGGTAAGCCCAAAGCCAGTAAAATGCGTCGGGATCGACCCGCGACCGACGCCAAACTCTACCCGCCCGTTACTGATAACATCGAGGGTCGCAATTTCCTCTGCCACTCGTATGGGATGTGAGAGTGGTAGCAGCACGATAGCAATTCCTAATCGGAGCTTGGTAGTCCGTTCTGCAATCGCTGAGAGCATCAGCAATGGCGATGGGAGGATCGAGAGTTCAGGGTTGAAATGTTGCTCGACCGGCCACACCGACTCAAAGCCGAGCGATTCGGCATACACCGCTTGTTCGATCGTGTCACGATAGCGTTGGACAGCAGATTGCGAGGGATCGCACGGCAACTGATAATGAAGTCCGAATTTCATAGGAGTTCCTTCCTGCGTCTCTGCGCGATGGGCAGCAGTAAGAAGCTTTTCGCCGATTCAAGGCGAGTTTGCAAGAGGAAGGAAGCACTCAGCTATCAGCCGTCAGCTTTCGGAAAGCCTTTAGCTATCAGCCGTCAGCTCTCAGCTTTTGAGGGAATCTTTTGTTCCTGCTCTTTTGGCTGAGTGCTGAATGCTGACCGCTGAACGCGTCTTCTGCTGGCTCACTGCTGAAAGCTGAGATATGCGTTTGTCTTGCTTCGGAGAACCCGAAGGAGTAAACAAGCCACATGCCATGCCCAAGCTGTGGGTTTAAGAATCCCGAAGGGATGAAGTTCTGTACGGAGTGTGGTACGGCTCTCAAGAGCCGTTGTGCGCAGTGCGGCTTTGAGAATCCCCCTCGTGCGAAGTTCTGTGGTGAGTGTGGCACGGCTCTGACGAGCAAATCAAAAGGCAAAAATCAAAAGGCAAAAATAGAAACCAGCCCCTAGTCCCTAACACCTAGCACCCAAACGGAGGCGGAAGCCGAAGCGTGTTTTCTGAAAGCCATCGAGATTGCCCGCCATCAGCAAGCAAAGTCCTTGGACTCCGTGCTATAACGAGCCTGGCTTGCCTGTGGCAAAGTCAAGGCAAGCATCACGAAGCACACAACATGCTATCCGAAATTTACAACTGGTTCACCGAATTGAGTCATCGCGTCATTGAGTCATTATCCCCATGAAACTGCCACATCCAGACCGTGCTGTCATTGCGCCTGATAAACTCGTTCAGTATCTTCTCAATACTGAGCATAGACGTGGAGGGCATAAAGCACGGGTGCTCCTAGACTTTGGCTACCACGTCGATTCCTGGCAGCAGCTGCAGTCTGACATCCGGCGTTTTCACCTGTATGCCGAGGTGGAGGTGATACGACAGACTCCATATGGAACACGCTACGAGATCCACACTCCATTGCAGACTCCTAATGGTCGAACATTGACGGTCAGAACAGTCTGGCAAGTTGATGAAGGAACAGATTTCCCACGATTCATCACGCTTTTCCCTGATTAGAACTCTTCGGAGGGAACATGGATTTCACTTTGTATACAGAAGTTATTCTCGTGCAGGACGTGCCTGAGGAAGGGGTGCAAGCAGGAGATGTCGGAGTAGTGGTTGAGCGACATGAGGTTGCAGGACGCGAGACGGGATATAGCGTGGAGTTTTTTGACATGCTGGGCAACACAGTTGTCGTTGCTACCGTTCCTGGAAACGCGTTGCGTGTGCCCACTCACGCCGATAGACCGGCAGTCCGTTCTGAATCGATCACTGCGTAACCCTGCACAGGGAAGGGTTTCTTTAGGGCCACAGAAAAGCAAGCCAAGTCGCTGGAATTCCGCGCTGCAACGAGCCTGGCGCGTCTGTGGTAAAGTCGAGGAATTATACGGTTTCCGGTTGAGAATTATTCATAAGCGTTCACCCTTCGACAGGCTCAGGGTGAACGGAAAAAGTTTTCCCGGAGAAGGAAACCCGTTCGTGCTGAGCTTGTCGAAGCATGAACGGCGCTAGGGGCAATGGATAGTGATCATTGAGAATTCGTATTATCCCTCCTGCCCTTTCGTTTCGGGCTCAATCTTTCCCCAGGCGTGGATTTTAGTTGGCGTAATGCGCACCATCGCGTTGTGGAGAAAAGTCAGCGTCATGCGGCGGTACTGTGGATATCGCTCACGCAATAACCTCAGCACCTGCTGATACTCCTCTTCCTGCTCAACCAGTGAAGCACGGCCACTGATTAACACATACGCCAGTTGCGACCAGTCATCTGCATAGTCGTCGATCACCAAAGCGACCTGGGGGTTCTCCAGTATGTTGCGGATGCGTTTTAGCGGTTTTCCAGTCTGTCGCTTAGGCTTTTCATCAACGACAAAATACACACACGCACCATCAAAGGCATAGCAAAAAGGAATCACATGAGGTTGCCCATCCTTTCCTGTCGTCGCTAAGCGAGCCACGACATGGGACTGAATGAAGCGCTGAACTGGTGTAGGAATCTCCATCTCTGTCGCCCCTCACGCTCTCGACTCAACGTTCTCTTCTCCCCGCTCTGCCTCATTCTCCCCCTGAAACGTCTGTTGCGCTTCTCGATACAGCCGTTCGGCTTGGCCAGCATAGCGGGGAGAGAAATGGAACACGACCAGTTTCCTGACGTTTGCCGCCCGTCCCAAGAGTCCGGCTTGTCGTGCAGTCAGATGATAGCGTCGGGTCGCCTGGTCTTCATCTTCATCGAGAAACGGCGATTCACAGAAAAAGAGATCGGCTCCCTGTGCTAGCGCGGCAATGCGTGCGGCGTTGGCAGGAGTAAAAATGGTATCCACGACGTACGCCAGTTTTTGCCCGCGTGTCTCTTTGACTAACGTCCCGCGCAACTCTCCCAACTGCAACTCCCGGATGACCTCTTGTCCCTGCTCTCGCCATCGTGCTGTGATGAGGAAATCATCTGGTTCAGCGCGCCGCAGCGCGTGTTTCAACTCCGACAACCACGGTCCAGCCGTCAAGCGCATCCGATCGAGAACGGTCGTATCCACGTTCAGATGGGTTTTCTCTTCAAGAGCAAATCCTAAAGAATGGATACGATGATCTAAATGGGCCGTCCGCACTCGAAACGCAGGCTCATCCAGTAACGTGCCAGTAAACGGGGCAGCCGATAACGCTTCCAGCTTGAATCCCGTCGCAGCAGGAAAGAGGACGCGTTTGATCCCGTCCGGGGCAACCTCAGCCACTTCGAGAGCGAACTCGTAGTTATCGACGAGATTCCAGGTGTAGCCGCGAAGTTTTCCTTCCACACAGTCAAGAATACCGGGCGGACCGAATAGGTAGAGTTTTTTCTCTCGCGCAAGAAAGAGACGGAGCAGGTGGTCAAAGCCGATAAAGTGGTCCATGTGGCAGTGCGAAACAAACACGTGGCTCACACGGAGCATCTCCGCCGCAGGTAAGGCGTCGTTGTGCCCAAGATCGAAGAGGAGTGCTCGCCCTTCAAAGCGCAGATGGACGTACAGGCCGGGGTCCCCGAAGGGACCGTTCACCAAGCGGGCACTAAAAGCTGGATTCATGTCTCTAGCAAAGCGAGCTCTGGCTCAGTCGTCAAGTGAGGAGCACCTGACGCTTGTGCTGGAATTTGCGCAAGCTCCGTCTTTCTTGTCTGGCTAATTGCTGAGAGCTAATAGCTGAACGCTTATTTTTACGACTAACGCTTCAAGACGACGAAGTTTTCTTGTAACCGTTCTACTTGATCTTGGATGGACGAAAGGTGACGGCTCTCTTTCAGCACCTGAAAAATGTCGAGGTCTGAAGCTTCACGCCGTCCTTCGGTTGCTTCCCGCACCGCATCAATGATGTCATGGATGACGCGCGGAATCTCGCGTTGAGGAATGACGAGATCTCCACGCCCTAAGGTTCCACCCCAGTGCGCAGCATAGGGTCGCAAGACATGTAAAATTCTCTCGGTGACGCTTTTTTCGGTTGGCATAGGAGTCCCTCTCTCCGTCGTACGACGAATTTTGCTGAACTTTGAGGTACAGGCCAAGAAGTGCCTCACCGCTGCTCTTTATCCCTCACCCTGTCCCTCTTCCATTGGGTGAGGGTAGTTGAGAGCAACGCTTATGGCAGTACCAAATTCGTTTGTCAAAACCTATGAGACCGGCGTATTATCCCACTGTCTGAGGGCTTTGCAAGTAAGGTCCGTAGGAGCGAGGTCACCCTACTGGCGAAATCCTCCCTGTCCCTCCTTTGTCAAAGGAGGGAACCTAAATGCCCCTTTTCGCAAAGGGGGCCGCGCGTAGCACGGGGGGATTTTGGCGAGCTACGGCAGGAACGAGAACATTCGCCAGCGGTATCTTATAAGGCGAAGTCACCTTTCTACTACAGCCCGTTCTCATACTTCTTCCCCAATTCCATCGCCTCTTTCACCCCTAGCAAGGTTGTCATTTCGCCAAAGAGACCGGGTTCGGCAATGCCCGTAATGGCTCCAGTTTCTTTGAGTTCACGCATGGCATCTCGCATCCGCACATAAAATGCGGTCAGTGTAGCCGAGTAAATCGTCAACTTAAAATGATAGGTTTTGAGTTCGGGAATCGGCAACAACTGTCCATTGTAGAGCAGTGGCAGGTCGCCTAATGCCTTGGCGTAGTGCGTCAGATCGTCAAGTGTACGAATGCCATCAACAAAGAGGAGGTCTGCACCCGCTTCCCGGTATGCCCGCGCCCGAGTGTTCACGTCCTCCCAGCCATTCACCGCTAACGCATCGGTCCGCGCGATAATCACGAAGCTCGCATCACTCCGCGCATCGCAGGCAGCTTTCACCTTGGGTACCATATCTTCCAGTGGGATGACTTGTTTCCCAGCCAGAAACCCGCAGCGTTTGGGCCACACCTGATCTTCAATATGCAACGCTGCCGCCCCTGCCGCTTCATACTCACGCACAGTGCGATGCACATTGACTGGATTGCCATACCCAGTATCAGCATCGCAGATGAGCGGAATATCTACCGCGTTGGCGATATAGCGGACATTCTCAACCATCTCGGCCATTGTCAGCAAGCCGACATCAGGGAAGCCACGAGCCGCCGCAGTACCAAAGCCGGTCATGTACGCCGTGTGAAACCCGGCAGCTTGGGCAAGGCGCGCTTGAAAAGCATCAAAGACAAAAGGTGCAACCACCATCTCCGGACCGTTCAGCATTGCACGAAAACGACGCGCGGCTTCGGACATGACTCCCTCCTTTACGTTGCTCTTGTGGTCAGTTATCGCAAGGACTGCAAGAACGACAACAAGGCAGAAATACACCCCTCCGGGTTACTGAGGTAGATTTCGTGTCCGTGCCCTTCAATCACGGCGATGCGTGAGTTTGGAATCGAGTCCCGGATCATCACTTGCTCAGTGAGCGGTGTCAGAGGGCTATGTGCTGGAGCCAGCACCAGCGTCGGCACTTTCACTTGGGACAAAATCGGGGTGATGTTCACGCTTGGGACCAAGCGACAAAGTCCTTGCAGGACATGCGTGCGGGTTTTCCCCCACTCTTTGATGATCCACTCCATCTGTGGAGAAAGGGATGCCAGGCCAATTCCTCCGCCTTGCGTCATCAGAGCTTTGACCCAACCGTCAGGCCCTAATGTACCGAGAGCCGTGTACCAATCTTTATGGCCAACCGCGAACAGTTGCTGAATATGGGGATGGATCGCCGGCGGTGTCGACACCAGCGTCATACTCTTGAAACGCTCCGGCCAGCGGGTCGCAAACGCGATACCGAGGATGCCACCAACAGATTCACCGACATAGTGGACTTTGTCGATTCCCAGCGCGTCGAGAAAGCCCTTCATGTCATTGAGGAGATCATCGACCGACCACACATAATCCGCTCCTGGGTCAGCAGACTGCCCGTGTCCACGCATATCGCGCCGTAGCACACGATATTTCCCGGCCAGCGGTGGCACCCAGTGATACCAAAAGCGTCCACTACGGCCAAACCCGTGCTGAATCCACAGCGTCTCTGACGGTTTCCACGGGTCAGTAAAATCATCGACCTCATAGTACATTTCATAGTTGTTGGCTTTGATCGTTGGCATGACCTTTTCCCCATCACCATTCCGTTCGAGCCGGCGGGAGCGCCCCTTGCGCATGCGGAGCCGAGAAGAAGCCATCTTCTTTCATCAGGTCTTTCGCCATATAGCGACGCAGTAAGTCAGCAGCACGGCGGAACAATTCACGCTTCCCACGATAGACCTGTTCACACACCCACTCGCCTTTGATCCAGCAATCAAACGAGGCTTCGTCCATAAAGTTAAATTCGAGGAGGCGTTCCCCAACCGGGGTGCCGGTAATCACTGCACGCAATGCATGTCCAGAATCCACCAGCACCCCGCGGGTATCAGGGGAAAGCGGCAAGGCTCGTTTGATCCGTTCGATTTCTTGGGGGGCGGACCGCTCTCCAACCAGCGGTAGGTAGGCCCAGGCACCGGGCTCTGGATTCGCTTGGGTCAGTAATTTCAAGTTAAGGTCGGTGAGGTTTTTCGTCGCCTGCTCTTGATCGTATCCTTCCACGCTACGGAAGAAGCTTGCCCCAACTAGCGCTTGATGCTCTTCCGGTTTGGCACGCTCGCGAGCCTTGAGTTTTTCCACCCACCAGTTCGTATCTCCGGATTGATCTCTTCTTTCATCACTTGGCATAATCTGTCCTTACTGTCGGTGATTGAGCCCACGGACCATTCTCTGAGCGAAAGCGTTTGCTTTCCGTTCGGCATCAACCCAGAGTACATAATGGCCCATCTCGTGGTAGACCATATTAATCCATTGCCGCTCGGAATTATACTTCCGGCCACGCTTCCAGTATTCCGGATGCATCAGGTGGATGCTCCCATCCTCGTAGGTTTTACCGGCAGTTTTTCCCCAATCAATATAGGCATACCACTCAAAGCGTGGTCGTTTGAGCCGATAGAAGGCACACAGGCGGGAGATTGCCTCCCGAAAGTCGGCATTTTTGTGGCCCTGAAAGAAGCGGGAAAGAGCTTTATCAATCACCCGCCGCTCGCGCAGCGGCGGGAAGAGCATACGCATGGTCGCTGGTTATTGTGGCAAAAAGTAGGAAAACCCGGCGAGAATTACCCCCGAATCAAGCCCGGCATTGTCATTATACAAGTTGGCATTAGAAATATGGCGATAGCGCCACGAGGCATTGAAGGTCAAGTTGTCATTCAAGAAATAGACTGCCCCAAGGCCGATATTTTCCATGAAACTAAAATGTCCGCCTAAACTATATCCACGCAGGTCGGTATACAGCATGCCAAGACCACCTTCGATATACGGCGCGAAGCGAGTGCCGGTATCGAAATAGTAGGTCAACACCGGCAACCCAACGCCGAGTTCCATAGAGCCATGCGTGTGTGGTCGAATCGAGTAAATCACCGAAGCGAATGGCTCAGCACTGATTTCAAATGCCCCCCTAGGTACGATCCACCATTTCCCTTTAAAAACAGTGTATCCAGCCCGGAGGTTGATTGGGATCATCTCGGCATGCTTGCGCAGGCCCCAACTGTACCCTGTGCGAATCCCGGTTTCCCAAGTCCCGGCCTTGGGTAAAAAGTCTTCAGCATAGAGCGGCGACCCCGCCGTAAAGAGCAACAATGTGACAAAACCACTGAGCCACCACCGGTGATAATACCTCTCCATGATTCCTCCCTCTCAGAAAATCCAATAATCATCGGCACTCGCTCCTATCCCACTCCTGTGAATTTCGCAAGCGGTGTGAGCGTCTAGGGTCCAAAGTCCAAGGTCTAACATCCAGGGTTCATAGAGGATGCACAGCACACGGGCTACACTTCAGTCCTGAGTTCCGTTTCAAGAAAGTCCTTCGCCTGGTCGTTCCACGCATAGGCCCGAATGGTCTTTACTTCTCGATCGTAGATGGAGATTACCACATAGACGGCATCAGGATACGATGGTTCGTCGCCGAATATCGCCTGGCGTTTATCTTCAGCGGAAAAATAAGCGTCGTGGTTGGGATGCGAATGATAAAACGCTTTGAGAACTGCCTTCCCACTATCGGTCTCTTTGAGTACCGCCAGTAATTCTCTGGGTTCCATCACATAGGCAATAGTTGCATCGCGTGGATAACTCTGCGGGTCTTTGGCATGCATGACGTTCTGAATGTTGGTGATGCGACGGACTTCCTCTCTATTGGAAGACGTCAGGATTGCACCGCAACATTCCTCCGGGAAGGTCTCCTGGGCATGTCGGCAGATTGTATCCCATGTGTGAGCTCTTACTGAAATCATCGTCTTTCTCGCTTTCTCTTTTCTGGGGGTTCTTGCGCAGACGTGTTCGACACTTCTGTGGTTACACCCTCGCGCGTCTGAATGACATAGCGTACTTCTGCCGCTCCTGCACCACGCTGCTTTTCCTGGCGCACATGGAGACGGGTCGCAGCAATCGCATGCTGAGCGGTCAATTCGGTTGTCACATTTTGTACTCGCTCTGCGATGAGACGTTCGGTTACCTCCGGTGCAATGACCATTTTCTGACGAAGCTGCACGAGCAACGTCGTTGCCGATTCCGACAACGATGGGAGGGAAACACCGTCAATCGGATGAAGCTGCTGCGTCAGAAAGCGGCGCACTTCTTCTTGCGGCGTCAGTTGCACAGGAGGGGCTCCTGGTGTCTCGACCACACTTTCTGCTTGTTCAGATGCGGGAGCTGTTTCTCTGGTCAACTGTGTCAAAATGGCCTGATCTTTCAAGAGCTGAACATCTTCAGAGCTGACCAAACCACTCAGACGCAAATCCAACGCGGGACGCTGGGCGAGAAACTGGCTCACACGTTCAAGCTGTTTTTTCGCGCCTTCTGTCATCTGGCTAGTTCCGGGCAAGAACTGTAGCGGCAGGAAGGTAAAATCTGTTAGTTCCTCTTTGCCCGTAAAGATCGCTCCTAGCAGCTTGAGGGGTGATACTACCGCACCAATCAAGACATCGCGGACGGCTCGGAGAATTGCCCCTTCCAGGCGAAACCCAGGTTCATTCAGTCGTCCTTCAACCGGGAGACGAAGATTGATGTCGCCATTCAAATCTTTCAACAACGCAATGACAAGTGCGAGCGGCAAACCCACTTGTTGTTCGAGTTCGGAAACATTGTCCTTTCCTCCCAACGTCAAGTTATGCAAGGTCACTTGCATGTCGGCTTGGAAACGCTCGCTAGGTAAGACCAAATCCCATGTCACTGTTGCCATCCCTTTGCTTACCTGATAACCAAGACTTGGCCCCAAATAGGCATTAAACCGCGACAAAGACATCTTTTGTACCCGACCACGGACGCGGATGACCGTCTGCTCCCCCTGTTTTTCAGTCGCTCCTTTGAACTCTACCGGGGCTCCCTCTTCGTTGTACGCATGGGCGGAAAACACTGCTGGAACCGCGAGTGGGTACCCGACAGTGCGCAAATTCACACGAACATCTTGCCAGTAGATCGTTTGTGTCGGAGTAACCGCCCGGTCCTCGAAATACAGCTCCCCACCAATCATAGAAACCTGATCAATGTAGAGGGTCGGTCCCTCTGCGGTTTCCGTCGCCAACGTCGCAGGTGAAACCTCTGCCTCTGACGTAATGGGTGAAGCGGCAAGAGGCGGCGATGCTTCTGCCTCGGGGAGGGTCGTCACCTCCTGCACCGCTGGCGGAATAAAAAGTTGGAACTGACCACTTGCGGTACGAACCCCTTGTCCATAGGTGTACTCTAGTGCAACGTCCCGCAAGCGCACAGCGAACGGAAGCAAGCGACTGCCTTCAGCGATTGTTGCCGTGGCGTGATAACACCCAAGCAAGATTTGTTTCTCCAGCCCCTGGGTCAACACAAAACCCGTCATTTCCACTGGTCCTTGCGCACGGAGGATTTGCTCTTGCTGTGGACTCTCTTCTTGCCCCAGGCGAAGCGTACCGTTCGCCTTTTCAATCGCCATATCTCCTTGGGAAAACTGTTGTAAAGAGATCTTCGACAGTTGCGTGCTCACTTCGAGAACAAGCGGAGTCAGGGTGCTTCCGTCACGGATTTCTAGCTGTCCATTTTCCCAAGCAAGCACACTCGTTGATTCCGGGACTCCATTGAGCGTCAATTGTGCCGTCTCCACTGTTCCACTGAGAGTCAGAGGTTGTGAACCTTCGGCACCGATGCTCTGAGCAAGTCTCAGGTGCCCCTGAAGGTTCTCTACCGTCAGGTCTCCAGGTGTCGGTCGATGGAAAAGCAGGCGAGAGAGTTGAGGTTTGAACTGAAGCGTCAGGGGCAGCACGGTACTTCCTGCCGCAATCTCCACCTGTCCGCTCTCCCAACCAACCGAGTTTCCGGTTTCAGGCAAACCATCAATGTGAAACTTCGCCGTCTCCAGGGTTCCAGCGAGGCGAAGCACAGGATTACCTTCTTGCTGTGCGAATTCGGTCTGCACAGTACCTGTCACCGTTCCCTGGAGCGTCTTTCCTGGCAATGCTGCGGCGAGGAAAGGACGTAATGTCGTCACATCGACACCTTTCGGCTGGAATTGTCCTTGCAACGTAAATGGAGAGAATCGTACCATCCCCTCTCCCGTCACAGTTCCTTCACCAAGGCGGGTCTGGAGGCGAAAGGGACTTTCCCCAGCCTCGCTTCCAAGCTGTGAGATCTCTAGTGTTTGCGGAGACAACTTGAACGTTTCTGCTTCTGGCCAACGGCTGTCACGGTAAGTGACCTCCCCTCCTGTCGAGTTCACCGTTTGCAGAGTGAATCGCCAGGGCGATGTCGAAGCAGGCTGTCCGTGCAGAATCGTTGGCGGTTCGGTAGATCGGATCAGCGAGGCAAGATTCACTCCCGTCGGAGTTTGCAGCAGCACGACCTTTGGGTTCCGCAATTCGACCGCAGAGATACGAATGTCATGTTGCAAGAGATCAACGGTTTCAATTTCGGCGCGTGCACCCGGCACCTCCAACATGGTCTGTTGCGAGAGAGTGTCGGCAACCTGGAGATCTACGGCAGTCACGGTGCCATTGAGAGCATGCACCGGTGATTCCGTACCTCCATCGCGATAGCGGTAATGAAGGGCCACCTCCAGTTGACCAGCCAATTTTTGGAAAACCAGGGCCTCCTGTAAATATGGCTCGATCATGGTGAGGGGAAGCGATTGAGCCTCAATGGTCGCTTCTCCGTCCATTCGTTCGCGCTGCCACAACACTCGCGCGTCACCGTGGAGCGGGCTCTGATCGAGAGTCCCGTCGATCCGAGTGACGACAGGGGTTACAAGCCCGTGCGGGTGAAGGTCAATTGTATCAGTCGTGAGGTCACGGATATGAAGAGCAAAATGAGGTTCTGCCTGGCGGGTACGGTCGCGGTACGTTATCAGGCTGTCCACGATCTGAAAACGTCGAACGGTCAATGTCGGCAGGTCTGTTGGCTCAGCCTGTTCTTGTTCTGGCGGAGATGGGGGGAAGAGTCGCGTGAGATTCCATTGCCCATTTGGTTCTTGCACCCCTTCAATCTGCATACCTTTGACGGAGATGTCCTCAATAGCGATTGCGCGTCGGAGCAATGAGCGCAAGCGGAGATTCACTGCCAAGTCGCGAATCGCCAGAATTGGCCGTTCTTCATTAGCCAAGGTGAAACTGAGTTGCTGCAACGCCAAGCGACCCCGCAGTAAATTGAGGTCAACATCCCCAAGTGTAACCTGGGCAGTTGTGATTGCCGTCAAGTTGGCAACCACCTGCTGTCGAATGAACCCAGGGAGCCACAAGCGAACCGTAAACCATACGCCCACCAGGACCAGTAAAAGCCATTGCCACCACCGCAGGTTACGGAGAGCAAAGTGGCGCTGGAACCACGCGAGGATTTTACGCAGAGCCATAAGACCGCACTCAATACCAAGGAGTCAGAGCGAGAGCTCACTTTAAGATCGACTTCCAGTGCTTCACCATAACGTGATTCCGGGTGCATTGCGAATCACCCTTCTCAGATTGGCGTACAACCACTTTGCGCTTTTCCGTACGGCGGTTATAGTGACACGAAATGAACCAAGGAGTCGAGCGACATGGAGACAAGCGAAGGAACTGGAACAGCAAAGATCACGATTGATGAGTTCAGCAAGGTCGAACTGCGCGTCGCCACTATTAAAGCAGCCGAACCTCACCCGAAGGCTGATCGGCTACTCGTACTGAAAATCGATCTAGGAACGGAAGAGCGCCAACTGGTGGCAGGGATTCGTGCACATTACACGCCCGAAGAACTCATTGGCAAACAAATTGTTGTCGTCGCTAATCTACAGCCGGCAACCCTGCGCGGAGTGGAGAGTCAAGGGATGTTGCTTGCTGCGTCCGATGGAGAGAAAGTGATCGTCCTTAGTCCGGAAAAATCGATCGCGCCGGGAGCGAGAGTCAAATAGTGAAGAGTTAAGAATGAAGAATGAAAAGGAGCAAGGAAATCTTTTTTTCACTCTTCATTCCCTGTTCTCTTAGCCTGCAAATTTATCGATATTTACCACCGCACGCTCGTGCGTGCCGTCACCAATCTTCGTGCCATCCTCGTTGAACGCCTCAACGGTAAAGAGCAGCCGACGCCCTTTGATCTCATTGAGCGTGACATAACCCCGGACGTTCTGACCGATCTTGGTTGGCGCAAGATGTTTCACGTTAATGTGAAAACCAACGGTTTGCTCTCCGGCGTCCATGTGAGGAGTGAGAAATTCCACACAAGTGCCCTCCATGAGCATAATCATGGCCGGTGTGGAAAACATGCGTGGCGCATTCGGTCCGAGATGGGTAATCCCCATGTCTGGGGTTGTAGTGATAATCCGCTCGTGCGACATGCCAGGTTTGAGTGTGTCTTTCATTCATCTCTCCTTCGTGAAGTCTGGTGTGCAAAGCTGCGGAGGGACACGGTATACCGCACCCCTCCAAACTGAGAACTGACAACTAATAACTGACCACTGTTCTACGGCTCAACCGCCGCGCGCGTAATTTCCTTACGATCCGACTTCTCCATCGCTTCCGCTGCGCGCTCCAGCGGGAACACGGCATCGACCATTTCATGATAGGGATATTGGTCGATATGTTCAGATAAGAATTGCAGGGCTTTCTGGAGGTAGTGCGGATTGTAGGTTGCCACCCCGATAATAGAAATCGACTTAAACGTAATAAACGAGGGCGGGAGTGTAACAGTTAGCCCAGGAGAGATGTTACCGAGTTCTAACACCCGGCCACCATTGCGAACCAGATTGATCGCTTCCAGAAATGCGTCGGGGATCCCTGCTACTTCCAGTACCACATCAGCCCCAAGTCCCTTCGTCAATTCTTTCACCCGACCGACGCGTGCTTGCGGGGTTGTGTACTCGCGCATATCGACAATCTCGTCGGCCCCAAAGGCTTTTGCCCGTTTGAGTCGCAGGTCAACTCCATCAATCGCAATGACCCGTGCGCCGCGCGCTTTGGCCACCGCCATCGCATGGAGTCCTAACCCACCCGCACCCTGCACGACAAGGGTTTCATCGTAGCGGAGATTCCCGCGATCAAGAGCGAAGAACACTTGCGACAGTGCGCAGTTCGCCGACGACGCCGAATGGTCGGGGACATTATCCGGTACTTTGTACACATGCTGTCCGGCTTCGATGTAGTAATGGGTACCAAAAGGAGTATGAAAATGTGGCGGTTCCTGGGGGATCAAACGCTTGGCGCGGATGCCTAACGTCACACAGGCGGCAGCGTTCCCTTCACGACAATTCACACATGAGCCACAGGTACGATAATAGACTGGCGCGATACGGTCACCTTCTTTGAGCGGCTGACCAGCGGTATCCGTGGTCACACCTTGACCGAGCTTGTACACACACCCGACCATTTCGTGGCCTGGCATCACCCCACGTTTGCCGAACTCGCCGCGCCACATGTGGACTTCCGAACCACAGACATTCGTCCGTGTCACTTGGGCAAGAATCGCACCGGGCCCAACGTCCGGTAACTCAAATTCGTGGAACTCTAACGTCCGCGCTTGCGGAATGTAGGCAATTTTTCCTTTCATCGTCGATCTCCTCTCTCGTTACTCATAACTCGCCGCTTAAAATGCGACCGGCAGTGCTTTGAGTCCACGCAACGTGACGGTCTCGCGCCACTCAAGAGGCTCCCCAGTCAATCGGAGGTTGGGCATCCGGCGCAAGAGCGTAGTAATCGCGACTTGCCCTTCGACCCGGGCAAGCGGAGCACCTAAACAATGATGAATGCCATAGCCAAACACGATATGGCGATTGTCCTGGCGGGTAATGTCAAGTCGGTCGGGGTCAGGAAATTGTTCCGGGTCACGGTTGGCGGCACCAAGAACAGTAATGGCTTGAACACCTTTTTGAATCACCTTTCCGCCAAGCTCCACATCAACCAGTGCCGTACGAGCGGTCATTTGCACCGAGCCGTCGTAGCGCAGCAACTCTTCCACTGTATTCTGGATCAGTGTTGGATCGCTTTTCAATTTTGCGAGTTGATCGGGATTACGCAGCAACGCCAGGGTGCCGTTCCCAATCAAGTTCATCGTGGTCTCGTGTCCTGCGCCTAGCAAGAGAATCGCCGTCGCGAGCAACTCATCCTCGCTGAGATGATCTCCCTGCTCCTCGGCGGCAATCAGTCCGCTCAGAAGATCGTTTTGTGGATCTTGCCGTCGCTTGGCCACGAGTAAACGAAAATAGTCGAGAAAGGCTACCGTGGCTTGGTCAGCCGCTGCAATAATCTCCGGGGTAAGGATGGGGTCGAGACTCCGCGCGAGATCTCGCGCCCATCCTTGAAATCGCTCACCGTCTGCTGCGGGAACTCCGAGCATCTCACAGATCACGATCGTTGGCAGGGGAAACGCCAGCGTCGCGATCAAGTCCATGCGGCCACCTGCTTGTACCTCATCTAGTAAGTGATCAACAATGGCTTGTACACGCGGGCGCATTCCTTCAGCCACCCGTGGAGTAAATGCTTTTGTGACCAAGGTACGCAGCCGCGTATGATCCGGGGGGTCCTTGAGCAGCATCCACTTCGTCTGCATCTGTACCATTGGACCAGGACCACCTTGCGCGGCGAGAAATTCCGCAAAACCACTCCAACTATTGGGGTCTGCACTGAACCGAGCCGAGTCACGTAAGACGGCCACACAATCACGGTAGCGTGTCAGGATCCACCGCCCAGTGAACTCATTCCAATGGACAGGATCAGCCGAGCGCAGTCGATGATAAAAAGGATAGGGATTTTCACGGAACTCTGGCAGGAAGGGGTTGAATTCGACCGGGCCTGAGAATGGTTCAGGTTCAGCAGTGGCTGGTAATGTGGGCATGGTGATTTCCTTCCAGCTGTCAGTTTTCAACTAAAGAAAGCAGGGTGATACTTGCTGTTTTCTTTCTTGCGGGAGCTGAATGCTGACAGCTGAGCGCTGATTACTGTCTTATAAAAACGACGGTGCGCGATACTCGCTAAAAACTTTTCGCATCGCATCGGAGATTTCTCCGAGCGTCGCATAGGCTCGCACGGCATCAATAATCGCCGGCAGCAGATTGCCGCCATCGCGGGCAGTGGTCTCAACATGGTCGAGTGCCGCTTTTGTTGTAGCCTGGTTCCGTTCAGCGCGAACAGCGGCGAGTTTCTTCTTCTGTTGCTGCTCTAAAGTCAGGTCGATTTTGAGTAATTCGCCCTGGTTCTCTTCTTCAACGGTAAAGTCGTTGACCCCAACGATGATCTGCTCTTTGTTCTCAATCGCTCGTTGGTAGTGGAACGCAGCATCATGGATTTCCCGCTGCTGATAGCCCGCCTCAATTGCCTTGACCGCTCCACCGAGTTTGTCGATTCGGGCAATATACTCGACGGCCTTGGCTTCGAGCTGATCGGTCAATGACTCTACAAAGTATGAACCCGCCATGGGGTCGATCGTATCTGCCACGCCGGATTCGTAGGCAATCACTTGCTGAGTGCGCAGGGCAATGCGCACCGAATCCTCGGTCGGCAGCGCTAAGGCTTCGTCCCTAGAGTTCGTATGTAACGAGTTCGTCCCACCCACCACTGCGGCAAGGGCTTGGAGCGTGACCCGCATAATGTTGTTGTCCGGTTGCTGCGCTGTGAGTGTTGATCCTGCCGTTTGGGCGTGGGTACGCAACATCCATGAACGCGGGTCTTTGGCCTGGAACCGTTCTTTCATGATCTTGGCCCACAGCCGACGTGCCGCACGAAATTTGGCAATTTCTTCAAAGAAGTTATTGTGCACATTAAAGAAAAACGAGAGCCGCGAGGCAAACGTGTCCACATCGAGTCCAGCCGAGACTGCCGCCTCCACATACGCAATCCCATCAGCCAGGGTGAACGCGATCTCTTGCGCAGCGGTCGATCCCGCTTCCCGAATGTGGTAGCCGGAGATGGAAATGGTATTCCAGTTGGGAACCTGTTGAGTGCAGAAGGCAAAAATATCGGTGATGATCCGCAGCGAGGGTCTTGGCGGATAAATGTACGTGCCGCGGGCGATATACTCTTTCAATAGGTCATTTTGAATCGTCCCGTTGACTTGGTCCCACTTCACTCCTTGTTTTTCTGCCACGACTAAATAGAGGGCTAACAAAATCGACGCCGTCGCGTTGATCGTCATCGACGTACTGACTTTGTCGAGCGGGATACCGTTGAAGAGGGTTTCCATATCCGCCAGGGAATCAATCGCCACGCCGGCCCGCCCGACTTCACCGGCGGCAAGCTGGTGGTCAGAATCGCGCCCCATTTGCGTGGGCAAATCAAAGGCGACCGAAAGGCCGGTTTGTCCCTGCTCCAACAAGTAACGATAGCGTTTGTTAGACTCTTCCGCCGTGCCAAAACCGGCATACTGGCGCATGGTCCAAAACCGCCCGCGATACATGGTTGGTTGCACCCCTCGGGTGAACGGGTATTGTCCGGGAAAGTCGAGTGCTTGCTGGTAATCGAACGTGGCGGTATCCGCAGGGGTATACAACCGCTTGATGGCAATCCCTGAGGTCGTCTCGAACTGTTTTTTCCGTTCGGGCGAGCGGCTCAGAGTTTTTTTGACAACGTTCTCTTCCCAGGCTTGGTAGGTTTTGCTCACGTCGTGGGTGTCACTCATCGGTGCCCTCAATACTGTCGGAATAGTAAGCTCTTTGCCTACCGTAAATCCGCCAGAGAGACAACCCGCCCACCCACAGGCCCCTGAGACCAACGCAACCATCAAGATTTCGGAGCGCGTGCTCTTCGCTACTGTCCAATCGGGAGAACCACTGAGAAGCTCGCCCCGCGGTCGGGGGCGCTCTGCACTTCAATATGGCCACCATGGGCTTCGACGAGAGCTTTGACAATGAACAACCCGAGGCCCGTCCCTTCTACATTGCGACCAGTGGACCCTCGCTGGTATTTGCCAAACAGCAACGGGAGTTCTTCAGAAGCAATCCCCGGTCCGGTATCCGCAATGGAGGCAATCACTTCACCGTTGCGTTGGAAAGAACTGACAGTGATATTTCCAGCCTGCGGGGTAAATTTGAGGGCATTCCAGACCAAATTCCCCACCACCCGGGATAATGCGAGTGGATCTCCTTCAATCGAGGGCAATTCCTTCTGTAAGTTGAACCTCAGCTTGATCCGCCGCTGTCGGGCTTCGGTTTCGTAGCGCTGTCCGACTTGGGTTAAGAGCGTGTTCAGCTCTAACGATTCTTTCTGGAGAGAAAGCTGCCCATCCTCGATTTGCGAGAGATTCAGGTAATTGTCCACAAGAGAGAAGACGGTATTGACATTCTCCCGCAACTGACGCAGGTCTTTCTCGCGTTCCTCAGGGGTTTGGGTGCCTCCTTCCTCAAGCAAGAGATCGGCATACCCCAGCACGACCGACAACGGACTTTTGATGTCGTGGGTTAACATCGTGAGAAATTCTCCCCGTTGTCGCTCCAAGGTTCTGCGGGAGGAAATGTCACGGACAAT
>Ga0187892_10002822_pt1 | contig 33427 bp, 32 predicted proteins | sample MA1701073metaG_FD_139345 | JGI IMG/M metagenome (GOLD analysis project Ga0187892, IMG submission 139345) | Bio-ooze microbial communities from a basaltic lava cave in the Kipuka Kanohina Cave System on the Island of Hawaii, USA - MA170107-3 metaG ... | reverse complement strand
CGTCCGCCCCGTCCAGGTGCGGCCGGTCAACGGCTCGCAGAGATCGCCTACACCGAGGTCGAGGATCACGGTCTGCGAGTCTAGCCTGCGCCAGGGGAGGCAATCAACATCGGCGCCGCGGGCAAACTTTCGCACACCGGCGCCCGTCGCTGTTGTAGTGTGGGGGACTCGAAGGGGGGCTTTGCCCCCTTCCGAACCTCCCCTCGAAACAGGTTGCGCCGGCGAAGCCGGCGCTCGAAGCGGAACACCAAACGCGCGGGGCTCGGTTCGGAACGGCCGACATTCTCCGACGGGCTCCTAGCCCGGATCATGCGCCTCTATCCCTCGCCCCCGAACGGGGAGAGGGCAGGGTGAGGAGGGCCTTGGACACGCAGCAACGCTCGACATGAAGGTCGTCCTGTTCTGCGGCGGTCTCGGCCTACGGATGCGCCGCCATCCGTCCCGTGTCCCGAAGCCGATGGAGCGCGTCGGTCCACGGCCGATCCTCTGGCACCTCATGCAGTACTACGCCCACTACGGTCATCGGGAGTTCATCCTGTGTCTCGGCTATGGAGGCGACGTGATCGAACGGTACTTCGTGCGCGACGACAGCCGGTCGACCGTGGTATCGGCCCGGCCGGGAGGGAGCACGGTGCGGCTCCGGACCCGCGACACGGGAGAGTGGACGATCACGCTGGTGGCGACCGGAATCCACACGACCATCGGACAGCGGATCAAGGCGATCGAGCCCGACCTGTCCGGAGAAGAGATCTTTCTCGCGAACTATACCGACGGACTCTCCGACCTCTTCTTGCCCGATTTCGTGCAGCGGTTCCGTGAGTCGGGCAAGGTCGCGGGCGTTCTTTGCGTGCGGCCGAACTCGACGTTCCACTTCGCGTCGCTCGGACCCGACGATGTGGTCGAGGATCTCCGGCACGCCAGTCATCCGGACATATGGGTCAACGGCGGCTTCTTCGCGTTCAGACGAGAGATCTTCGACTACATCGAGCGCGACGAGGATCTCGTGGCGGCGCCCTTTGCCCGCCTCATCGCCCAAAGCAGCTGATCGGCTATCGTCACCAGGGGTTCTGGGCGTGCATGGATACGCCGAAGGACAAGCAGATCCTGCAGGAGCTGCACCGGCAGGGACGCACTCCGTGGAAGGTCTGGCGGCGCCCGCCGACACCGGCCGGTCGGCCCGGTGCGCAGCCCGAAGGGACCGGCGTCACGGGAGCGCCTCATGGCCACGCGAGGATCAGCTTGCGGCAGTAGAAGGCCTCGGCATACGTGGCCGCGCGCGCCTCGACGCCGCGCAACCGCATGATCGCCCGCATGGTGTCGCCGGTGAACCACGGTCGCGAAGCCTGCGAGGGATAGGCCTCGATGACGTGGCGCACCTTGGTCTCGGCCAGACTCTCGTCGAGGTGGACGAACAGGTTCGGCGAACCGATGTCGGGATCGTACTTCGGGACCTCGTACTCGAGGATCAGATGGTTCCGGAACGTGTTCCACGTCAGCTCGCAGACCAGTCGATGGTCCTGATGTCCGTCGTCGCGGTAGTGCGTGAAGATGAGGTCGGGCGAGACCCGCGCCTTCAGAGCCTCGAAATAATCCTTGACCCGTTCGCCCGAGTACGGGAGATAGCCGTCGCGAAAGGCTTCGATGAGCACCTCCCGCTCCTTCGCGCCCTCGAGGAAGCGGCTGGCGCCGCCGGCAGCCTCGTCGCCCCGGATCGAGTCCGAGGTGAGGACGACCCAGTGCACCGAGACTCTCGGATACCGGCGGATCAGTTCGAGGACCGTGCCGCCGCAGCCGATCTCGATGTCGTCGGCGTGGGCGCCGAGCAGGAGCAGCCGAAGCGGCTCCGCCGCAGCCTTGCCGAGCGCGACACTCAGCATTGAGCGATGCCGACTGGGGACACTCGCACGCGAATCATTCAGCGTCCAAGGCGAGTCGTTGGCGCAGCCGCTCGGGCGTGTTGACGAGGTTGATCACGTGGGGTACGCCCGATTCGCTCGCGGCAGCAGCGCTCGCGCGTAGGAGGCGGGGCCGGGAAGCGCGAAGGCCGCCTTGATCCAGTCCCAGGGCGACATCCGTCGCCGGTACACACGCAGCCATCGCGCCAGGTAGTTGCGGTACGTCATCCTGACGAGGAGGCCCTTGGTCTCTGCCCACATTCGGGGGTGCGCGATCGCGATTCGCCGGAGGTGAGGGTCGGTTTCGAGAAAGCGGAGGAACTCCCGGCTTCCGCTGGCCAGCTCGGCGCAGCTCGCCGACCGACCATAGCTCGCCTCGTGGATGCGATAGCGGAACGTGCAATCGGCCGCGTACACCACCGGTCCCGCCAGGCAGAGCTTGACGACGAGCGCATTGTCGATGCCGTGACCGCTCGCGAATGAGGGATACCCACCCACCGCCCGCACATCCGCCGTGCGGAACAGGCTCGTGCAGAGACAGATGAACTTGTGCTGGTAGAGGCACCAGGCGCGGACGAAGCTGGATCCGGTCATCACGGCGGGCGGCAGGGGCATGTCATCGGAGCTGGCGGTCCTCCGCCCGGACTCGTCGATCGCCTCGACCCGGGAGAGAGCGAGCGCGGCAGCAGGGTTGCGCTCCAGCCTGGCAACGAGCGTGGAGAGATAGGTGGGGCTGATCTCGTCGTCGTCGCTCAACAGCACGAAATACTCGCCGGAGGCGGCGTCGACCAACTGGTTGAAGTGCGTCGCCATCGGCACCGTGACAGCATTCCGTCGGAATCTGAACGGTTTGCCGTACTCGCGCTCGACGAGGTCTGGCAGCGCCGGGCTCCGACCGTTGTCCGAGACGATCAGTTCCACGTCTGGGTAGTCCTGGCGCCGGACCGACTCGAGCGCCCCGGGGAGATACTCCACTCGCTCGAAGACCGGAATGGCGACGGTGACGAGTCTCGTCCGCGTCACTCCTACGGCGGGCGTCGCTTCGTGACGACTGGGTGGCGGCTCAGCCGACATAGGCCGGCCAGCGAAGGTCCTTTTCCGAGATCAGCTCTACCTCGAGCGGCCACTGGATGCCGAACGCCGGATCGTTGTAGCGCACTCCGCGCTCGGCCTCCGGCGTGTAGAACTCGGACATCTGGTACGTCACCTCGACATCGTCTTCCAGCGTCTGGAAGCCGTGGGCCAGGCCCTCCGGCACGTAGAGCATTCGGTGCTGGCTCGCCTTCATCTCGATACCGAGCCAGCACCGGTAGGTAGGCGAATCGCGCCGGAGGTCGACGACGACGTCGTAGATCGCTCCTCGCGTGCAGCGCACGAGCTTGACCTCGGCGGCGGGCGGAGCCTGGTAGTGCAACCCGCGGAGCGTGCCCTTCACCTTGGTATACGAGACGCTCGACTGGGCCGAAAGGACGGAGAGACCGCGCGCTTCGAACTCACGGCGACACCAGGAGCGCGCGAAGAATCCTCGCGAATCCTCCTGCCGCTCGATGTCGACGAGGTAGGTCCCCTGCAGGCGGGTCTCGCTGAAGTGCATAGGAGATGTCCGGTTCGGCGGCCAATACTGCGTCCGCCGCGGCACCGCTGTCAATCTATCACTACCGAGGCACGCGTCCGGCCACCGCACGCACCTGGCGGGGGGCGGCGAGCCAGATGGCGACGGCGGAGAGCGAGCTGCAGGCGATCGCGATCCAGAAGGCGAGCGTGTAGTCGCCGAACGCGTCGTAGAGCACGCCGGTCAGCCACGGGCCGGCGGCGCCGCCCGCGATCGACGCGAGCATCAGGGTGCCGAAGATGGTCCCGTAGTGTCGGCCCTGGAAGATCTCGGCCGGGATGGCGCCCACGACGGAGGTGAGCCCGTAGCCGAGCATGCCCTGCGAGAGGACCATGACGTACAGGAGCGCCGGGGTCGGGGCATGGCGCAGGAGCAGCAGCGCCAGATAGCACAGCACGAATCCGAGCGCCCCCGCCGTCCACACCCATTCCCGCCCGATCCGGTCCGAGAGATGGCCGAGCCCGATCTGGCCTGGGATGCCGGCCAGGCTCACGAGCCCGAGCGCCAGCGCCGCGTCGCTCGGGCTGAACCCGACCTCGACGAGATACTTCGTCTGGTGGATCTGCACCGCGTACCAGGAGTACAGCCCGCAGAAGTAGCCGGCGGCGATCCACCAGAAGCGACCGGTGCGCGCGGCGCGGCCGAGCGTCCAGTCCACGGCAACCCACGCCGCGTCGACGACGTTCGCCGTCGAGCTATGCGAGCCGGCGGTCCCGGCCGCTGTCCGGTCGCCGTCGGGCTCGAGCCCGATGTCCTCGGGCCGGCGCCGGAGCAAGAGGTTGAGCGGCGCCAGCAATCCCAGCACGAGGATGCCCATGGCCCAGCAGGCGGCGCGCCAGCCCGCGCGGCCGATGAGGCTCTGCAGCCAGGGCAGCAGGACGATCGAGCCGAGGCCGACGCCCGAGAACGCCAGGCTCATCGCGAAGCCCCGGCGGCGGACGAACCAGTTCGGCAGGAACAGCGCCTGGCCGGTGTACCCGAGACAGACGCCGCCGGCGCCGACCAGCACGCCGAGCGTGGCGTAGAGGTGCCACGGCTGGCGCACCTGTGTGGCGAGCAGCAACCCGGCCGCCATGAGGACCACGCCGAGCTCGACCACGAGGCGGGGCCCGCGACGGTCCATCAACCGGCCGAGCCACGGGCTGACCGCCGCCGTCACGATGAAGCCGAACGAGAAGGCGCCGGCCGTGATGCCGCGCTCCCAGCCGAACTCGTCGAGGATCGGCGGGAAGAGCAGCGAGAAGGCGGTGCGCGCGTTGACGCCCACGCCCATCGTGATGAAGACGACGGCCACGATGAGCCAGCCGTAGAAGAACGGCAGACGCGCCGCGACTCGCGGGACCGAGCGCTTGGCTGAAGGCATGGCCAAAGCGTCACAGTAGACGGAGCGCGCGCACCCGTCAATTACTTGGCGCGTAAACGCGCGGAAGCTTGACAACGACGGGTCCGGAGCTTGATCATCCGGTGAAGATCCCGAGCGAGCGGAGGACAACGATGGCGATGACGGCATTGCAACAGGCCGAGGCGGCTGAGCACGCGATGAGCCAGGAGCTCGATCGCGTGGTGGTCAAGTCCGTGATCTACACCTCGGGCGAGCGCGACCCGAGGACGCCGATCGTGAGGCCGCCCGACCAGGGCAAGCTCTACATGATGGGCCACGACCCGCGGCTGCCGCACATGCCGGACCAGCCGACCCTGTTCGACTTCTTCACGTATCGGTTCGGCCCGGCCAATCACATGCTCCAGAGCGCGCGGCTCGCGCTCAAGAGCGGCGCCAGCGAGAAGGTCGTGCTGGCGTGCCTGCTGCACGACATCGCGATCGCCGGCTTCATCCGCAGCGATCACGGCTATTGGGCGGCCCAGCTCCTCGAGCCCTACGTCGACGAGGAAGTGAGCTGGGCCATCCGCTACCACCAGGCGCTCCGGTTCTTCGCCGACGAGTCCGTCGGCTACAAGTACCCCGATATGTACGTCCGGCTGTTCGGCGCGGACTACCAGCCCGACGCCTACATCCAGCAGGCCTACCGGGATGCCCGCGATCACAAGTGGTACATGACTTCGCGCCTGATCACCGTGAACGATCTGTACTCGTTCGATCCCACCGCGCAGGTGCAGCTGGAGGAGTTCACGGACATCGTCGGGCGCAACTTCAAGCAGCCGAAGGAAGGGCTCGGCTTCGACGCCAGCTCCTCGTCGCACATGTGGAGGACCATCATGTGGCCGACGAAGTACCTGTGAGCGCCATGCCGTCGAGGAAGCGCGCCGCCGTCATCGGCGCGACGGGCATCGCGGGCCAGCAGTTCCTGGTCGCGCTGTCCGCCCACCCCTGGTTCGAGGTGACCGCGCTCGCCGCCTCGGGGCGCTCGGCCGGCAAGGCGTACCGCGAGGCCATCACGGACGCCAGCGGCGCCGTCCGCTGGTACGACCAGGAGCCGCTCGACGCGGGCTTCGCCCGCCTCGAGGTGCAGGACGCCTCGAAGCTCGATGTCACGGCCGTCGACGTGGTGTTCACGGCGGTGGAGTCCGACGCGGCCAAGGAGCTGGAGCCGCTCTACGCGAAGACCACGCCGGTGGTCTCGACGGCCGCCGCGTTCCGGTACGAGCAGGACGTGCCGATCTTCATCCCCGGGGTGAACCTGGACCACGACGCGCTGATACACGTCCAGAAGCGCAACCGCGGATGGAGCGGGTTCGTGACGCCGGTGCCGAACTGCACCACGACCGGGCTCGCCATGACGCTCAAGCCGCTCCAGGACGCCTTCGGGATCCAGAGCGTGCTCATGACGTCGATGCAGGGTGTCTCCGGGGCCGGCCGCTCTCCGGGCGTCGTGGCCCTCGACATCATCGACAACGTCGTGCCCTACGTGCCCAAGGAGGAGGAGAAGGTCGAGACCGAGACCCGCAAGATCCTCGGCAGGATCGCGGGCGGTGGCGTCGAGCCGGCCCCGTTCCGCGTCTCGGCCACGTGCACGCGCGTGCCGGTGCTCGAGGCGCACACCGAGGCCGTCACGGTGTCGCTGGAGACCGCGGCCGGTGTGAGCGAGATCAAGCAGGCGATGCGAGCACACGGCCGGGGCTTCCTGGCCCTCGGGCTGCCGTCCTGCCCGCCGGCATTGATCGACGTGAGCGAGGATCCCTTCCGGCCTCAGCCGCGCCTCGATCGCGACCGCCTCGACGGCATGCTGACCTGCGTGGGGCGCGTCCGCCCGGACCCCGTGCTGCCGAACGGGATCAAGTACGTGCTCGTGAGCCACAACACCAAGATGGGCGCCGCCAAGGGCGCCGTCCTGGTCGCCGAATACCTCGTGCACACCGGCCATATCTGACACCGCCGGGGTGAGGGTGGGGCGACCGAGCGCGAATGAGTCAGGCAAAGGCTCGCGTTCATCACGTTGTGTTGGGGCTGATCCTCGCCGCCTGCGCGACGAGCGCGCCGGCCCAGCCGGTGCCGAACATCGGCGGGACGCGGGTCGGCGAGTTCAATCCGGTGTACGAGACGTTCAACACGGTCTTGCTCCCGCGCTCGCAGGCGCGTGTCCGGCTGACGCAGACAGGGCGCAACGTGACCGGCGACTTCAGCGCGCTCGGCCTGTCGGGCACGATCAACGGTCGCCTGGACGGTAATCAGCTCACGGGCAGCATGGACGGGCAGACCGCGACCACCGCCGCCAACGTGCGCTTCGACGCCAGGGTCGAAGGCGACACGCTGCGGGCGATCGTCGACAACAACCCGATCACGCTCAAGCGGGTACCGGCCGCGCGCTGACGGGCCGGTCGGACTGCTCGCGCCGTGCTAACATCTCCCGCATGCTGGTCGGCGCCTTCGCCTGCGCGCACACGCCGCAGCTGCTGATCCGCCCCGAGACCGAGGATCGCGAGCTGGTGCTGCGCGTCCATCGCGCCTTCGCGCGCGTCAAGAGCCGCCTCGAGGCGCTGCGTCCCGACGCGATCGCCGTGATCGCCGGAGACCACGTCGAGGCGTTCTTCCTGGACGCCGTGCCGGCGCTCGCGGTCTACGTCGGGACCGAGTGCAGCGGGAGCTTCGGCCCGTATCGCTATCGCCTGCCGATCGACGAGGCGCTCGCCCGCGCCGTCCTCCAGGAAGGCCTCGAGCGCGGGTTCGACCTCCTCTACACGCAGGAGGCGCGGCTCGACTACGCGTTCTACGTGCCGCTGCACTTCACGATGCCGGCGCCGCCGGTGCCGATCGTGCCGCTGCACGTCAACGTCTACCTGCCGCCGCAGCCGACGCCGCGGCGCTGTTACGAGTGGGGGAGCGCGCTCGGCGAGATCCTGCGCGCACGGTCGGAGCGCGTGGTGCTGATGGCCTCGGGCGGCATGTCGCACTTCCCGGGCACCGAGCGCTACGCCGATCCGGACTTCGACTACGATCGTCAGCTGCTCGAGCGGCTGCGCGCCGGCGCCGGGCGAGAGCTGGGGCGGCTCACGGGCGAGGAGCTCGACAAGACGGGCAACGTCGAGCTCCGCACGTGGATCACGCTCCTGGGCGCGGTCGGCGGTGCGCGCGCCGACGTCTACTGCTACGAGCCCTCCTGGCATCACGGCAATGCGGTCGTCGAGTGGCCGGTGTGATGGCCGACGCGCACTATCGCTTTCCGCCCGCGCGCGCCTACCGGCTCAACTGCTGCCTGCGCGCGATCAAGTCCGATCCCGACTACTGCGCCCGGTTCGTCGCCGATCCACGCGCGGCGATGACGGAGATCGGGCTCGACGAGGCCGAGCAGACCGCGCTCTCGTCCCTCGATCGCGGCGCGCTCGCCACGCTCGGCGCGCACCCCTACCTCGTCTTCATGGCCGAGCTGAGGCTACGGATCGCACGCGAGCCCGCCACGCTCGAGTACTTCTAGCCGGGACTATTCCACTCGCCCTCCGGACTCACCGATCCCCTCGCCCCCGGAGGGGGAGAGGGCCAGGGTGAGGGGGAGATCTGACGAGGAGGAGACCGACCATGTCGCAGAGCTTGAACGAGCTGCTCAAGACGCAGGTGGCCCGCTTCGTCGACCGTCGCGCGGACTGGGATGCGTTCGCCGACGCGCGCGTCGAGGGGTACCGGCGGGCGCAGCACCGCTTCATCGGGGCCGGGGCCTCGGGCAAGAGCGATGCCGCGGTGATCCCCGCGCAGCGCTTCACGCTGAGCGTGATGTTCGTCCCGCCGGGCCAGGGCAACGCGCCGCACAGCCACGAGGTCGAGGAGGTCTTCTTCATCCTCGACGGCAAGGTCCTGGTGTTCCTCCAGGACGAGGCGGGCCACCGCGTGGAGACGGTGCTCGGGCGATGGGACTGCGTCTCGTGTCCGGCGAACGTGATCCACGGCTTCACCAACGTCGGGCTCGAGCCCGCGTACCTGCAGGTGATGCTCGGCAAGGCCAAGCCCGATCTGATGACCTACGCGGACGGATCGCTCCAGGCCCGGCGCGACGAGCATCTGCAGCCTGCTCCACGTGGCTGACGCCCGCCCGCCCAGGCTGATCGGCTCCTCGCCGAAGCGCAAGGAGGACCGGCGCTTCCTCACCGGGCACGGGCGGTACGTGGACGATATCCAGCTGCCGGGCCTGATACACCTGGCGTTCGTGAGAAGCCCGCATGCGCACGCCCGGGTCCTCAAGATCGACGCCTCGAGCGCACGCGCGATGCGGGGCGTGCTCGCGGTGCTCACGCTCGCCGACGCGCCCGAGCTGGCCGGGCTGGTGCCGCCGCTGGTCCCGGCGCCCGCCGCCCATCGGTATCACCACCCCGCGCTGGCGGGCGAGAGGGTCCGCCACGTCGGCGAGGCGGTGGCCGTCGTGGTGGCGAGCGAGGCCGCGCGCGCGGCGGACGCGGTCGAGCAGGTCGTCGTCGAGTACGAGCCGCTGCCGAGCGCGTCCTCTCCCGTCGCGGCCGAGGCGGCGAGCGCGCCCCGCGTGCATGAGGAATGGCCGGACAATCTGTTCGCCCTGACGGCCAGCGCGAAGGGCAACGTGGCGCTCGGCTTTGCCGAGGCGGACCTCATCGTCGAGGGACGGTTCGCCTACCCGCGGGTGGCCGGCATGCCGATGGAGACGCGCGGCGTGCTCGCGGCGGAGGACACCCCCACCGGCCTGCTGACCGTGTGGCTCTCGACGCAGGTCCCCTTCGCGGTCCGGAGCGCCATCGCGCCCGTGGTGGGGCTGCCCGAGGAGCAGATCCGCGTCATCGTGCCGGACGTGGGCGGCGGATTCGGCACGAAGGGCCATGTCTATCCGGAGGACATCGTGGTGCCCGCCGTCGCGCGCCGCCTCGGCCGGCCGGTCAAGTGGATCGAGAGCCGCCGCGAGCACTTCCTCTCCGCGGCGGCCGACCGGGACCAGGTCCACGATGCGCGGCTCGGCGTGCGCCGTGACGGGAACATCGTCGCGCTGGAGACCGCGTTCACGCGCGATCACGGCGCGTATCCCACGCTCGGCGAGGCGATCACGTCCAACACGATCAATCACCTGCCCGGCCCGTACCGGATCGCGAACTATCGCGCCGCCGGACGCAACATCGTCACGCACAAGACGTTCGCCGCCGCGTACCGGGGCGCCGGCCGCCCCGAGGCCGCGTTCGTGCTGGACCGGCTGCTCGATCGCGCGGCGCGCCGCCTCGGCATGGATCCGGCCGAGCTCCGCCGCCGCAACCTGATCCGGCGCGAGGAGATGCCCTGTGTCACCGGGCTCACGTATCGCGACGGGGCGCCGATCGTGTACGACCCGGCCGACTACGTCGCCGCCTTCGACCAGGCGCTCGCGCGTCTCGACTACGAAGGCTGGCGGCGCGAGCAGTCACGCCGGCGCGGTAGCGCCCGTCCCATCGGGATCGGCGTGTCCGCGTACGTGGAGGGAACGGGGCTCGGCCCCTTCGAGGGCGCGGACGTGCGGGTGGATGCCGACGGCACGGTCTTCGTGCATCTCGGCGTCTGCGCGCAGGGGCAGGGGCACGAGACCACGCTCGCCCAGATCTGCGCCGACGAGCTGGCGGTGCCGCTCGAATCGGTCGTCGTCCGCGGCGGCGACACCCAGCTGGTGGGGTACGGCATGGGCACGATCGCCAGCCGGGTCGCGGCCGTGGCCGGGCCGGCGGTGGCGCGCGCCGCCGGCGACGTCGCGCAGCGCGCGCGTCTGGTCGCGGCGGAGTTCTTCGAGTGCGCGGCCGAGGACGTCGTGCTCACCGGCGGCAGCGCTCACGTCAAAGGCGTGCCCGCGAGGAGCGTGGCCCTGTCCGCCGTGGCCCGCGCCGCCGTCAGGAGCCGCGCGCTCGCCCGCACCGGCACGCCCGGGCTCAGCGCGTGCGCCTTCTTCTTCCCGGAGAGCGTCACCTGGGCCTTCGGCGTCCAGGCCCTCGTGGTCGAGGTGGACCTCGAAGGGTGCGGCGTCAGCGTGGTGAGATGCGTGGCCATGCACGACTGCGGCCGCCCGATCAACCCCGTGATCGTCGAGGGGCAACTGCACGGGGGCATCGTCCAGGGGCTCGGCACCGCGCTCGGCGAGGAACTCCGGTACGACGAGGCGGGGCAGCTTCTCACGGGCACCTTCATGGACTACCCGCTTCCGCGCGCCGACGACGTGCCGGCGATGGACGTTGTCGACATGGACTTCCCCTCGATCGTCAATCCGCTCGGCATCAAGGGCGTCGGGGAGAGCGGGATCATCGCGCCGGCAGCCGCGATCGCCAACGGAGTCGAGGACGCGCTCGCCGAGTATGGCGTCGAGGTGGACCGCGTGCCGCTCACGCCGGCCCGCCTGTTCGAGCTGCTCGCCGCCACCGGCCGCTGGTCCGCGTGAGATTTGGACGTTGCCCGCCCCTCGGCGGGTGAGGCAAGATCCCGAGCGAGGAGGATCGTCCGATGACCCAGATGATGGCGTTGCTGATCGGCCTGGTGCTGCTCGGCCCGGCTGCCACCGCGTGGGCGCAGGCGGCCCTGCCCGAGGGTCGCGCGAAGCAGAGCCCGAGCAGCGCGGCCAGCATCGCGGCGACGGTGGCTTACGTGCCGCTCAAGGCCGCGGTGTGCGTTCTGGGAGGTACCGCCGGGCTCCTCGGCGCGATCATCGACGGACCGAAATCGTCCAGGGTCATCGGCAACGCTGCGTGCGGGGGGACCTGGGTCATCACGCCGGAGATGGTGAGAAGCCGGGAGCCGATCGACGTCGTCGCGGAAGCCGCAGCCCCCTAGCCAATCGCAGGGGGCCTCGCGCCGGCGAAGCCGGCGCTCGAAGTGGAACACCGAATGCGCGGCGCCTCATCCGAACGGGCAACCATTCTCCGACAGGCTCCTGGGTAGATCGGAGGGGGCTGTCTGATCAGAACGGGGCGTCGCCCCGTGGGGCCCCCTCCGAAACCTCCCCCCGAAAGAGCTGGCGCCGGCGAAGCCCAGCGCTCGAAGCGGAACCTCGAACCCGTAGTGGCCAGTGACCAGCGCCGCGGATTAGTCGGACAGACTCCGAGCTAGGCGTCTTGGGCGAGGCGGCGCATGAGGGCTTCGCTGGGCTGGTCGGCGGGGAAGAAGCACTCGACCCTGAGCTCGTGGAGCGTGATGTCGTAGGGCACGCCGAGGCTGGCGAGGGTCGAGAAGAACGTCAGATGGATATCGCCGCGGGCGAGCTCGACCGCGAGAAACGGCGCGGGCGACGCGTCGAGATCGAGCGTGCGCCACTGCTGCGGGACGTCCGGGTACGACAGCAGCTCCTGCAGCAGGCGCTCCGTCTCGGCATCACCCACGCCGCGCATCATGTCGCGGTGCAGCCACTGGATCAGGGCGGCGGCGGTGGCTTCCCAGTTCACGATGTAGGGGCGGAGGCCGCGAGGATGATACGTGAGCCGGATCGCGTTCGGCACGCCGACCGCGGCCACCGCGTCGGCGTCCAGGAAGAGTCCCATCACGCGTCCCGCAGCCTGGTTGCTCATCAGGATGTTCCAGTGACCGTCGAGCACGAAGCCGGGGTAGGGCTCCTGCTGCCGAAGCATGAACTCCAGCGCGCGACGCACGTCGTGCATGGCGGGGGCATCCAGCGCGGTTTCGCGATACATTCGCGCGAAGCCCGCGGCGGTCAGCAGCTCGTTCCGGCCGCGCGGCGGCACGTCGAGCGCGCGCCCGAGGAGCAGGACCATGTCGCGGCTCGGCTGGGCCCGGCCCGTCTCGATGAAGCTCAGGTGTCGCGCCGAGATCTCCGCGTCGGCGGCCAGCGCGAGCTGGCTGAGCCCTCGTCGTTCCCGCCACTGCCGCAGGAGCCGGCCGAACGGGCTGGGCGGGGCCGTCTTCTCGCGCGGAGAGCTCGACTGTGTGCGCTCCATGCGGGGGAGTGTACACCGGCCCGCAGCCGCGGACACTTACCCCGGAGGTAATTGCGCGTCTCAACCGATGTCGACGACGATCAGCACGGTGGGCCCTGAACCTTGCGACAGGAGGTGAGGCGATGGCCAGCGACATGACCGATCCACAGCTGCTCACGGCACAGTGGAACGGCACCCTCGGAAGCCTGCTCGGGATCGAGTTCGTGGAAGCCCGCCCCGACCGTGTGGTCGCGCAGCTCACCATTCGCGACGACTTGCGCACGGTGGGCGGTGCGCTTCACGGCGGCACCCTGATGGCCTTCGCCGACACCATCGGGGCGGTGGCCACGGTGCTCAACCTGCCGGAGGGCGCCGGCACCACCACGCTCGAATCGAAGACCAACTTCTTCGCGGCCGGCCGCACCGGGGTGGTGCGCGCCGAGTCGACGCCGCTCCATCGCGGCAAGCGCACCATGGTCTGGCAGACCCGCGTCACGGACCAGGCCGGGCGCCTGCTGTCGTTGACCATCCAGACCCAGATGGTGCTGGTCGCGCGGGAATGAGCGCGGAGCTCGCCCCGTCCCCGGTCCGGGTCGCGTTCGCGGGCTCGCTGCCCGGCTCGTTCGCCGAGCACGTGCGCGCGCAGCTGGGCATGCCGTGCGAGATCACGCTGACCGACGAGACCGCCATCGTCCCGCAGCTCGCGGAGATGGACGTGCTGATCACGCTCGGGTTCACGCGCGCCATGGGAGCCGCTGCGCGGCGGCTCAAGTTGGTGCAGGTCCCCGGCGCCGGTCTCGACCGGATCGATCGCGCGGCGCTCCCGGCCGGGACGTGGCTGGCGAACGCCTACGGGCACGAGACCGGCATCGCCGAGTACGTCCTCGGGGCGATGCTCGCCTCGAGCCGCGGGTTCTGCCGCCTCGACGCGAGCCTGCGGCGTGGGCAGTGGCAGAGCCCGTGGGGCCCGGCGGCGCCGCCGCCGGCGCCGTGGCCGGAGCTCTCCGGGAAGACGCTCGGCATCCTCGGCTATGGACGGATCGGCCGGTGCGTGGCCCAGCGCGCGCAGGCCTTCGGCATGACGGTGCTCGCCCTGCGCCGCGCGTCGACGCCGGACGAGGACGCCGAGCGCGTCGTGTTCCTCGCCGGGCCCGGCGCGCTCGACGAGCTCCTGCGCCGGGCCGACCATCTGCTGATCTCGCTTCCGCTCACGCCCGCCACGCGTGGGCTCCTGGGCCCGCGCGAGCTCGCGTTGATGAAGCCGACGGCGGTGCTGATCAACATCGCGCGCGCCGAGATCGTCGCCGAGGAGGCGCTCTACCACGCGCTGGCCCAGCGTACCCTGGCCGCTGCCGCCCTCGACGTCTGGTACCGCTACCCGGCCGGCGCGGCCGCCACCCTGCCGGCGGAGCAGCCATTCCATGAGCTGCCGAATGTGCTCATGACCCCGCACGTCTCCGGCTGGACCGAAGGCACCCGCGAAGCACGCGCCGTCTTGATGGCCGAGAACATCCGCCGCGTCACCCGCGGCGAGCCCCCGCTGAACCAGATCGTCTCCTCCGCCTAGTCGAACTCGGAGGGGGGCTCCGCCCCCCCCCCGTCCGAACCTCCCCCCAGAAACAGATTGCGCCGGCGAAGCCGGCGCTCGAAGCGGAACCTACGAATCCGTAGTGGCCGAGTGACTAGCCCCGCAGATTCGTCGGACAGACTCTCCGCTGGAATCCCTCACTCTGGATTTAACGCTCCCTCTCCCCCACCGAGGGGGAGAGGGCAGGGTGAGGGGGCGCCGTCCGCCCGGCACGCCGCCGGAACTTTCGCACCGCCCGCCTGTCTAAGACCGCAAATGCTGCCGGCCACACAGCGCCGGCACGGGAGGAACGTGATGATCGAACGGCGGCGCGACTTTCTCAAGGCGTTCGGGTTCGGACTGGCGGGGGCGATGGCGGCACCGGCAGTGGCGGGGGCGGAGCGGCTGCGGATCCTGGACTCGGTGGCCAGCGATGATCGGCGGGGCAATCAGGTCAGCCGTGAGTTCCAGCGGTTCATGGGCGGCATCAAGGTCGGGCCGGCGAAGGCCCATGCCGGTGTGCTGGTGTTCTGGCTGCACGCGCAAGAGGCGCCGCCGCCGCTCGAAGTGGTCACGCTCGACGAAGCCCGCGCGCGCGGCGTCCTCGTGATCACCGAGCGCGAGCAGGCCAGCGTCCCCGAATTGCTCGTCGACAACCGGGGGAAGCTGCATGTCCTGCTCCTGGCGGGCGAGATCCTCGTGGGCGGCAAGCAGAACCGGGTCCTCAAGGAAGACATCCTGCTGCCGCCGCTCAGCGGGCCGCGCAACATCGCGGTCTACTGCGTCGAGCGCGGCCGCTGGAACGAGGGCCGCAAGGACTTCGAGAGCCGGTCGTCATTCGCCCAGCGAGACGTGCGGGCGCACCTGTTGCGACGGTCGGCGCAGAACGACGTGTGGTCGGCGATCGGTCGCGCCACCGCGCATGCGCAGGCCTCGTCCCCGACGGGGAGCTACCAGCAGATCTACGAGAAGCCCGAGGTGAAGGCGCACCTCAGCGATGTGGAGCGCGGGCTGGAGTCCTCGGCCGCCGCCGGCGCCTACGGCGCTGCCGTGTTCACCGGGGTCAGCCTGAGCGGCATCGATCTCTTCCACGCGCCGGGCCTGTTCTCGCGCGAGTGGCCGAAGCTGCTCCGCGCCCATGCGGTCGAGGCGTACCGGCAGCCCCGGCCGGCCGAGTGGGCGGAGGCGACGCACCGTCTGCGCGTCGAGCAATTGCTGGCCGCGGCGGCCCGGACCGAGGGCGCCCTGCGCAGCGGGGCCGGAGTAGGTCAGCTGTTCGAGTTCCGGCTCGACGGCGCGCAGGGCCAGGGCCTCCTCTACGAGGGCCGCCCGATCCACACCGCGATTCTCTGAACGTCGACCCGCCGTGCGCGCCCTCCTCCCCTCATCCCTCTCCCCTCTGGGGAGAGGGCAGGGTGAGGGCGGTATGCGCGTTGTAGGAAGGCGCACGACTGGCAGCGGCGAATTGCTTCCCCCTTGATGCGCATGATAGAGTTCAGCACGCTCTTCTACTGGTCCGGTTCACGAAGGCCAGGCGTGAAGCGTCCGGGCGCCGGGTGCAGGACCCCTAGGGGGAGGGGAAGCTCGGAATGCGAGCATCGATGTCCCGACCGCTTACAGCGAAGCGCTCAGGTCGCGTCAGCCAGCATCTCCAGCGATCCGGGGTCCTGATCCTGTGTCTCGCTCTGCTCGGCCAGGCGCTGGCCGGCTGCGCGGAGATGACCCAGGAGCAGAAAGGCGGCGCCACCGGCGCCGGGATCGGCGCCGCGGTGGGCGCGCTGACCGGCGGCCTCGTGGACAAGAAGAGCCCGGCCCGGGGCGCCTTGCTCGGGGCCGGCGTCGGCGGCATGGTCGGGGGCGCCGTGGGCTGGGCGGTCGGCGCCTATCAGGTGAAGCAGGTGAAGAGCCGCCAGGAGGTGGCGGCGGTGACCGGCTACACGCCGCAACAAGGGGTGGTGGCCAAAGTCGATCGCGTCGCCGCCACGCCACACCAGCTCAAGCCCGGTGACCAGCTCGTCTTCCAGTCGCAGTACACGGTGCTGGGGCCGGTGCAGAACGAGCAGGTGCGTGTGAAGGAGACGCGCACGATCCTGTACAACGATCAGCCGATCACGGACCTGCCGGAGCGGGAACTGCTGCTGACCCAGGGCACCAACGAAGTGCAGAGCTCGCTCACGCTCCCGAAGGACGCGGCCGAGGGCACGTACCGCGTGAGGACGGTGGTGGAGCCGCTCGCCGCCAACGCCCACAAGGGACAGGCGGTCACGGCGTTCGTGGTCGCCGCTCCCGTGGTGGCCACTCCGGCCGTCGCCCCGGCCGCGGCCGCGCCGACGCCCGCCCCCATCGCGCCGCCGCCCGGCCGCCATCCCGAGTCCATGTACGTGAAGGTCGCCCAGGCCAACCTGCGCGAAGGCCCCGGGGTCGGCTTCAAGATCATGACGACGGTGCCGCAGGGCACCCGGCTCCAGGTCATCGAAGAGGGCGGGCGCGACGGCGACCGCTGGTACAAGGTCAAGCTCAGCGACGGGCGCGAAGCCTGGGTTGCGAACTCGGCGGTGACGGCGCGGTGACCCGGACGGCGCTCGCCGCCGGCGGCGTTCAGCGCCCCTGACCTCGATGGCCCACACGGCGTTCATCAGCTATTCGAGCAAGGACAAGTCCGCGGCCGACATCCTGTGCGCCACGCTGGAGGCCAAGGGCATCGCGTGCTGGATGGCGCCGCGCAACATCGCCTACGGCGCCGACTACGGCGAGGCGATCGTCGACGCGATCGGCACGAGCCAGGTGCTCGTGCTGCTGTTCTCGTCGAACGCGAATGCGTCGCCGCACATCAAGCGCGAAGTGGATCGCGCCGTCTCGAAGGGCATCACGATCATTCCCGTCCGCATCGAGAACATCGCGCCCACGCGGGCGCTCGAGTACTACATCAGCCCGGTGCACTGGCTCGATGCGCTGACGCCGCCGCTGGAGACGCACTTCAGTGTGCTGGCGGACAAGATCCAGACCGTGCTGGCCACGCCCGCCGGCCAGGGCGAGTCCGTGCCGATCACGCGCCCGCCGAGCCAGGCGCCGGCGGCCCCGGTCGCGAGCACGTCGGCTCCGGCGCCGGCGGCCGGGCGGAAGCTTGGCCGTCTTCCGCTGATCGGCGGTGCCGTCGGGGCAGCGGCGCTCGGACTGTTGCTCTGGCTCCAGCCGTGGAGCGCCGGGACCCGCCCCGATCCGGCCCACGACGGGCAAGTCGTCCGCAAGCAGGACGTGGACGAGCTGAACAAGGCGATCACGCTGCTGCGCGAGGACCAGCAGCGCCAGCAGCAGGAGGTCGCTCGCCGCGAGCAGGAACGACGGCTGGCGGAGGCGAAGCAGCTCGAGGAGGCCAAGCGCCTCGAGGAAACGAAACGCGCTGAGGAGGCGCGCCGAGCCGAAGAAGCCAGGCGCGTTCAGGAAGCGAAACGCCTCGACGAGGCGAGACGTCTCGAGGAGCAGCGGCGGATCGATGAGGCCAGGCGGCTCGAGCAGGCCCGCCGCGCCCAGGTGCAGCCGAACCCGGTTCCGAGCAGCACCGCCGTGGCCACCGTCCCGCCCAGGAGCACGCCCAGGCCCGATCCCGCGAGCATGAAGGCGTCGATCGAGCAGAAGCTCCGTGCGAAGGGGCTGCTCAAGCAGAGCAGCGCCGACCGCTGGGGCGTGACCGTGGACATCGAGCCGAGCGGCGTCGTCACGCTCACCGGCGTGGTGCACAACCGCGACGAGCGCGGCGAATCCGTGCGCCTGGCCGGCGAGGTGCCCGGCGTGACCGAGGTCCGTCAGAAGATCAACGTGCCGGAGAGCTGGAAGTAGCGACGCGTCCGGGCTCGCTCTACGGGTTTCGGGTTCTCGAGTCGTCGCCAGGCGGCGAGCAGGTAGTACCAGCCGGGGTGGGCGTGCTGTACGCTCCGGGCCGGTCCCGCGTCAAGCAGGAAGCTCGCGCGGCAGCGCCTGGTGCGCCGTCCCGTACCGCGCCCACGGGTCGGCCCTGAGCCCGGCCAGACGCCGCGGCAGCGTGGCCACCGTGTAGTGGTCCGAGCGGATGCGGGCCGAGAGCTCGTCCCAGCCGAGCGGCACCGATACGGACGCGCTGGGCTTGGCGCGCGTGGAGTACGCGGCGACGCTGGTCGCGCCGCGCACGTTGCGCAGGTAGTCCAGAAAGATCCGGCCCTTCCGCTCGGCCTTCGCCATGCGCGCGATGAACTCGCGCGGCTGCTCGCGCGCGAGGGTCTCGGCCAGCGCGCGCGAAAATCTGCTGCCCTCGTCCCACGTCGTGGGCGGCGAGAGCGGCACTACCACGTGCAGGCCCTTGCCGCCGGTGGTCTTCACGAAGCTCTCGAGCCCGAGCGCGTCGAGCCGCGCCCGCAGGAGCCGGGCGGCGTCGATGACCCGCGGCCATTGCACCCCGGGCCCCGGATCGAGATCCATGACGATGCGGGTCGGGCGCTCGAGGTCGTCCGCGACGGAGTTCCACGTGTGGATCTCGAGGATCCCGATCTGCACGAGCCCGATGAGGGCCGGCAGATCATCGACCACCAGGTACTCGCCGATCTTCGTCTTCTCCTTGATCTTCACGCGCCGCACCGTGTCGGGCGCCCAGTAGCCCGTATGCTTCTGGTAGAAGCACTCCTTGTGCGCCCCCTCGGGGCAGCGGACGAGCGTGGTGGGCCGGTTCTTCAGGTGGGGCAGGATCCAGTCGGCGATCGACTCGTAGAACCGCGCGAGGTCGAGCTTGGTGATTCCTTGCGGCGGATACAGCACGCGGTCGGCATGAGTGAGCCGCACGCCCGCGACCACGACCTCGCGACCGCCTCCCGCGCCCGGCGCCGCCCTGGGCTCACGTGTGGACGTACCCGCGGCGCGCTGGCCCGGCGTCGGCCGCGCCGGCGTGCCGGCCACCTCGTCGGTCCTGACCGGTCGTTCCATCACCACCTCGCTGGCCGGCTTGTCTAGGCGAAGCCCCTGGAACGATGGATGGCGCAGCTTGCCGTCGGCGGTCCACTCACTGAACGTCACCTGCGCGACCAGCTCGGGCTTCACCCAGTGGGGGCGCCCGACGCCGGTCGGGCGCGGCGTGAACGGACACGTCTCCTGCTCGAGACTGGAGAGGCGCTGCTTCAGATCCCGCAGACCCTGCATCGAGAAGCCCGTGCCGATCTTGCCGGCATACACCAGCCGGCCGTCCTGATGCACGCCGCCGAGGAGCGCGCCGATGCCCACCCGCGATCCCTCGGGATCGGTGTAGCCGCCGATCACGATCTCCTGCTCCTTGAGGCACTTGGTCTTGAGCCAGTCCGCGCCGCGCGCGCCGCGATACGGCGCGTCCCGGCGCTTCGACACGACGCCTTCCAGCCCGAGCCGGCACGCGCGGGCGAAGAAGTCGGGGCCCGAGCCGATCACATGGTCGCTGTATCGCACCGGTCCTGCGGCCGCCCGTGCCGCTTTCACGATGCGCTCGAGCGCGGCTTTCCGGTCCTCCAGCCGCGCGGGTGTCAGATCGTGGCCGTCCACGTGGAGGAGATCGAACACCATGTACACGAGCCGGCCCGGCGCGCCTCCGGACATCGTGTTCTGCAGCGCCTGGAAGCTGGTCGTGCCGTCGGGCAGGAGCACGGCGACCTCGCCGTCGAGCATGGCCTGCTCGGCGGGAAGCCGGGCCACCGCCTCCGCCACGGTCGGGAACTGGTCCGTCCAGTCGCGCGCGTTGCGGCTCAGCAGGTGGACGCGGCCGTGATCCAGCCGGGCCAGGATCCGGTAGCCGTCGAACTTCATCTCGTGCAGCCACTCGTCACCATTCGGCGCCTTGCTCACGAGCGTGGCGAGCTGTGGCGGCAGGAACTTCGGCAGCGCCGCCCGGCGCGCACCGGGCACTTCCGCCGCTGACGGCGACGCCGGTGTAGGCCTGACGTTGCGCTTGGCGCGCCCTGCGGGGAGTACCATGAGGCCATCATTCCACGGCGGCCGCTTGGGCGTCTACTGCACGCCGCAACCCACGACTGCGGAGTTCCCTCTCCCTCTGGGAGGGGGCAGGGTGAGGGGCCGCACTCACGCCCCGCGCTAGAAGTCTGTCCGACTAGTCTCGAGCGATGGTGCGTCGGCATCTTCGGGAGCGGGAACACGCCGCAGTAAATCCGGATGTGCGCGTCGTGGGGCCGTCGTCTTTCAGATCGGCGAAGCGGGCGTGGTGACGTCCGGGATCGCCGCTGTAGTCACCACCAGCCACTCGAGCGTACCCGGGCGCGCGCCGCTCGAGCATGACGGTGTTGCCCATGGCGCGTCCCCCGCATGCCGCCGGGCCGGACGTGCGCCCGGCTCAGCGGCCTCCCTGTCCTGGTTGCTCCGTCTCCCAGTACTTCGGATGACCGTAGTGCTCGTGCAGCCGCGTTTCGAGTTCGCGGTCCACCGGTGTTTCGGGATCGTACGCGGGAGCGCTCTGGATCCGCTCGCGCGGGAGATCGACGGTCAGCGCGTTACCGGTCGTGTCGATGCCGCTCAGCCATTCGGGCGACAGGAGCACCTTCTTGCCCGGCCACCAGTCACGCGTATCCACGACCAGGTAGCGAATGGCCCACGCCCGCGTGTCGATCAGGAGGTCGTGCACGTGCCCGATGCCTCCGTCGCGCGCCTGTACCGAGCACTCCACGAGCTGGCGCAGGCTCCTGAGGTGCGGGTCGCGCCCCTCGGCCTCGCGCGCCATCGTCTCGTCGTCCGCCCGGGCCGCCGGCTCGGGCTGGTCGTCGAGCAGCGCCGGGTACGGCAGCAGCCCCCAGCGGTCCGGTCCTGTCCAGGACGGCGCGAAGCCGTAGTGACGCGACAGGTCCAGCTCGTGCTGCCGCGAGACCGGCCGGTCCGTGTCGATCGGCGGACTCTCCTTCACCTGCTCGCGCGAGAGCGCGACGTGGATCGCCTCGGCCGGCGGCTCGACCCCGCGGATCGACAGCGGCGAGATCAGGACCTGACGGCCCGGAAGCCAGGTACCCGTGTCGACCACGAGATACCGGACCGTCCAGCTCTCGTCGTCGAAATACACGTCGGTGACGCGCCCGATCTCCCCGTCCGTGGCGGCCAGGGTGTAGCGCTTCAGATCGCTCATTCCGAGCAGCGCGGGTTCCTCCTGTCCGCGACCGGTCGCGCTCATACGCCGTAGGGAAACGTCTCCGGCAGGTCGCTCGCCCGGCACCCAGGCATGGCCTCGCCGAGCCGCACGATCCGGGCGTCGCCGATCAGATTCATGAGCTGCTCGTATTCCGCGGCCGGGCCCGGCAGCGGCACCGCCGCCTCCCGGATCGTCTCCGTCAAGGCGCTCGCGCGCAACACGTCAGCCACTACGGTCACTGAACCCGGCGTTGCAATGCCAGTGCCGGTTTTGCCGACGAATTCTCGGCGCGGCAGGCGGCGCTGGGGCGCGGGCGGCGTCAAACTGGCGCCGCCGAGACAAGCTTGGCCCGCTCGTGATCGACGCCCGCGGATCGGCGACCGTCCGGTACGCGTGTTGCACACCACTGAGTATCTCGCAGGAGCGCACGCCCAAGGAGGGGAGTTTATGCAGACGAGCGCGTTGATGCGGACGGTGCAAAGTACTGAGAGCAGTCACGGCTCACCCTCACCCGGCCCTCTCCCTCAGGGAGGGAGAGGGAGCGAGGCTGACGGCTCTACCACTCGAATCAGTCCGCGGGCGTGTCGGCGCGGGCGGCGGTGGCGAGGATGTGGCCGAGCGCGACCGGATCGATCGGCTTGGTCAGGTGCATGTCGAAGCCGGCCTGGCGCGAGCGCCGGCGATCGTCGGCCTGCCCGTAGCCGGTGAGCGCGATCAGCACGATGTCCTTCGTCTCGGGCTGGCTGCGGAGCCGACGGGCGACCTCGTAGCCGTCACGCACGCAGACCGTCTCGTCCTCGTCGCTCAACCGCCGCTCGGTCCGGTTGCTGATGTAGAGGATGCCCGCGACCTCGGCGCCGATGATGATCGGCACCACCATCAGCGCGACCGTCCCCGTCTCGTCGATCAGCCGGTGCAGATGCGCCGGCACGCGTGGATCGTCGCGGTAGTTGCCGGTCCGGAGCGGCCGGCCGGTGATCATCACCTGTCCGCCCAGGCCTTCGCCGGGCCGGATGCGCAACGTGTCGCAGGCCGGCAGCCACGGGCCGACGCGGTAGCGCGGGACCAGCGTATCGGTGTTCTCGTCCCGCAAGAAGATCGCGGCCGTGTCGCTCCGGCAGAGCGCGTTGGCGCCATCCGCGATGCGCTGCAGCACCGTGTCGAGATCGAGTGACGAGCTGATCGAGCGCGCGATCTCTCCGAGGAACGCGACCCGCCGCTCGGCCTCCTCGGCGCGCCGGCGGGCCGCCTGCTCCTGATCGAGCAGCCGGCTGCGCTCCTCCTCGGCACTCTTGCGATCGGTGACGTCGCTGCAGACGCCGAGCATCCGCGCGGGCCGTCCGGCCCCGTCGCGGAACACCTCGCCCCGCGCCTCGACCCAGCGAACGGCCCCGTCCGGGCGCACGATCCGGTACTCGGCGCGATAGCGGCCGTCGCCGGTGAGGGCCACGCCGATGGCCTGCGCGACGCCCGCGCGATCCTCGGCGTGCATGTCGGCCTGGAAGTCGTCGTAGCTGCCGCCGAAGCTCCCGGCCGGCAGGCCGTGGATCGCCGATCGCTATACTACACGGCCACACTGCGGCCGCGTCGGCTCCTCACGGCCCGCGGGCAGCGTCGGGTGCTCGGTCACGCGACGATTGTGCCGTCCTCGACGGTCCCTGACAAGCCGAGCCCGGTGGCTGGCTGGCCGAGCCTGGACGCCTGCGATAAGGTGAGGGCATGCCGCTCCGTGACGTGCCGCCGTCCCGCGTGTTCCTGCTGTCACCGGCGCACTGCGGGGGCGAGCGCGCGCAGCTCGTGTTCAACGAACGCGCCCGGTTCGATCTGGCGCGGCGCCTCCGCACGCCGGCGGGTGCGCCGCTCGGTGACGTGTTCTCGTTCCTGAGCGGTCTCTACTTCCGCGGCAAGCTCGCCTACGCGCAAGCGTTCGCGCGGCCCCCGGCGACGCTGGGCGGCGTCTACGTGATCACGCCGTCCGACGGGCTCCAGCTGGCCAGCGCGCCGGTCGACCTCGCGCGCCTGCGCCGCTTCGCGCGCGTCGACATCAACGCCGATGACCCACGCTACCGCCGGCCGCTGTTGCGCGACACGCGGCGCCTGGCGGCGGTGATCGGCCCCGGGTGCGAGGTGGTGCTGCTGGGCAGCATCGCCACCGGCAAGTACGTCGATCCGCTGCTGGCGGCGCTCGGCGATCAGCTGCGTTTTCCCTCCGATTTCGTCGGACGCGGTGACATGAGCCGCGGCGGCCTGCTGCTGCGATGCGTCCGGGCCGGCCTCGAGCTCCCTTACGTCGCGGTCAACGGGGCCGGCCGGCGGCGGGGCGCGCGGCCGCCGCGATTGGCGCCGCCCAGGTGAGCCCGAAGGCGCGGGCGAAGCGTAGGCCGGCGGTGCGCGCTCGCGCGACCCGCCCCCTCGGCACCCACCCCCTCGGCACCCGCCCCCGCACCCGGCCCTCTCCCCCAAAGGTGGAGAGGGAGAAGCCCCGGCTGATCCCGCGTGATCTGGACCACGTGGAGATCCGGGATGGCGAGCGCGCCGTCTCGCTCACGAACTTGCGCAAGCCGTTCTGGCCGGAGCTCGGGCTGACCAAGGGGGATCTGCTGCAGCACTACGTGGACGTGGCGCCGGTGCTGCTGCCGCACGTGCGCGACCGCGCCATGGTCATGAAGCGCTACCCGAACGGCGCGGCCGGCCCGTTCTTCTTCATGAAGCGGGCGCCCTCGCCCCGGCCGTCGTGGATCGAGACCTGCGCCATCGAGCACGCGTCCGGCAGCGTGATCGATTTCCCGATGGTGCAGGACCTCTTCTCGCTGTTGTGGGTCGTGAATCTCGGCTGCATCGACTTGAACCAGTGGTACGCGCGCTGTGACGACACCGATCGGCCCGACTACCTGCACTTCGACCTGGACCCGGTGAAGGGCGCGACCGTCGACAGGGTCCTCGAGACCGCGCTCGTGCTCCGCGAGGCCCTGGACGGCCTCGGCATGCCGAGCTATCCGAAGACGACGGGCTCGCGCGGCATCCACGTGTACGTGCCGATCGTCAGGGGCCCGAGGCAGAAGCAGGTGTGGCAGGTGGCCAAGACCCTGGCCGAGACGCTGGCCGCCGCCAGGCCCGCGCTCATCACCGCGGAATACCGCATCGCCCGGCGACCCGCCGGACGCGTGCTCGTCGACTACAACCAGAACGCCTGGGGCCGCACCCTGGCCTCCGTCTACTCCGTGCGGCCGCAGCCGCGCGCCGCCGTGTCCGCGCCGGTGACCTGGGCCGAGATCGCGCGCGGGCTGCGCATCGAGGATTTCCGCATCGATAACATGCCGGCGCGCATCGCGGAGGTCGGGGATCTCTATGCTCCGCTGCTCGCGCGGCGCGGGCGCTTCCGCCTGGAGGCGCTCGGATAAGCCTACGGATTCGACGTTCCGCTTCCAGCGCCGGCTTTGCCGGTGCAATCTGCTTTTGGGGGAGGTCTCGGAGGGGGCCGTCGAGGCCCCCTCCGATTACTTTTCCTGGCTGGACTTCCGCAGCATGCTCTAGAACCTGCGGGTAGAATGGCTGACCGGGGCCCGGCGGGCCCCACAAACGACAAACATCGGGAGAACCATGAGCGACGACAGCGCCGTGTTGCGGCTCGCTTCCCTCGTCGACTCCTCCGACGACGCGATCATCAGCACCGGGCTCGATGACACGGTGACCTCCTGGAACGCCGGCGCCGAGAAGATCTTCGGCTACAGCGCGCAGGGAGATGATCGGATCCCCGATCACGACGCTGTGCCCGCCCGAGCGCCTCCCCGTGGAAAACCGAGGTCCTGCAGCGGATCCGGCTGGGCGAGCGGATCAAGCACTTCGGGACGGTGCGGCGCACCAAGGAAGGGGAGCTGATCGACGTCTCGGTGACGCTCTCCCCGATCCTGGATCGGGCGGGGGCGATCGTAGGCATCTCGACGATCGCCCGGGACATCACCGACCAGAAGCGCGCCGAACGTGCCGCGCGGGCGGATCGGACGCTCCTGAACGTGACGCTGTCGAGTATCGGCGATGCGGTGGTCACCACCGATACCGCGGGGCGCGTGACGTTCATGAACCCGGTGGCCGCGGGCCTCAGCGGGTGGGCCGTCGAGGACGCGCTGGGGCAGCCGCTGGAGTCCGTGCTCGTCCTGGTCAACGAGCTCACGCGGCAGCCCGCCGACAATCCGGTGGCCCGCGTGTTGCGGCACGGGCACATCGTCGGCCTCGCGAACCACACGATCCTCATCGGGCGCGACGGGCGCGAGCATCCGATCGATGACAGCGCGGCGCCGATCCACGACGAGCGCGGCGAGGTGTTCGGGGTCGTCATGGTGTTCCACGACGTCAGCCTGCGTCGCCGCCACGAGCAGGACCTCCGCCGCCTGGCCGCCGTCGTCGAGTCGTCGGACGAGCGCTGCGGGGCCGTGGTCACCACCGCGGACTCGGCGCCCTCGGCCCTGCTGCTGCTGCGGGAGGATCGCCCCGACATCCTGATCAGCGACATCGGCATGCCCGGTCTGGACGGGTACGAGCTGATCCGGCGGGTGCGGAACATGGAACACTCCGCCGGCTCCCCAGCCACCCCGGCCATCGCGCTGACCGCGTACGCCGGCGCCGAGGACCGCAAGCGCGCTCTGGAGAGCGGGTTGCAGAGTCACATCGGGAAGCCGGTCGATCCGCTGCAAGTCGCGGCCGCCGTCCTGCGCTGGGTCCGGACCTAGGAAGAACGGCACCTGAACACACCTCGGCTCCGGACAGGCGGTGGCCCGTCCGGAGCCGAGGCGGCGTCGAGGTCGGCTCAGCCGACCTCCGCGCGCTCGATGATCGTCTTTACGGGGACTGCTTCTTCCTCTGCGCCCCCGGCGTCGCCTGCGGGTCGGCCGGCGTCGCGCCCGGGCTCACGCTGCCCCCGACCCCGATGCCGAGCTTGCCGAGCGTCTGCGCGTCGGCCTGACCGGTCACGCGGAGCCCTTCGGTCTTCTGGTACTCCTTGAGCGCGGCGGCGGTCTGCGGACCCATCACACCGTCGATGGGACCGGGATCGTACCCGCTGTCCTTGAGCTTCTGCTGCATCACCCGCACGTGCTGCTGCGAGCCGGCCGTGGGCCAGTCCCTACGCCCCTCGGTGCGGAGCGACTCCCGTGTATCACCCGTGACAGGGCGATCGGACGTCAGGCGGTCATCACGCTTGGCGGCCGGCATGGCCGGCTCCGTGCGCGTGACGCGGCGGTCGGGCTCCGACCGCAGGGCGCCGCGCGTGTCCTTGTAGGTCACGTCGTTCTTGGTCTTCTCGGCGGCCTTGTCCGTGGCCGCGCGCGTCTTGTCGGCGGCCTTGTCGGCCTTCTGCTCCACCTTGTCGACCATGCGATCGGTCTTCTGCTGGAGCTTCTCGCCCATGCGGTCGGTCTTGTCGGCGGCCTGGTCGAGCTTCTCCTGGACGGTCGTCTTCGCCTGGTCGACCTTCTGCTCGACCTTGTCGGCCGTGCTCTGAGCGCTCGCGAGCGTCGGCAGCGCCGCCAGGGCCAGCGCGGCCAGCATCGAAGCGCTGATGAGTGTTGGTCTGTGCATGTTCTGCCCTCCTAGTGGGTTGTTGTCGTACCGCGTCGGCGTTGGCCGCCTCTCGCGATGCGCCCAGACGCCCTGGCGAGACCGAGTGCTCGCTCGGCTCGCCAGGGCGCAGTCGGCGTCTATGGCCTACGCTTTGCCCTTCTGCTGATCACCGCGTGAGGCATCGGGCTGACCGCCAGGCCCGTGCTCCTCACGACCCCGCTCCTCGTCCGTCTGATCCTTCCGGCCACGGTGCTCGCGCTTCGGTTCGCTATCCAGCTGCACGGGCCGGCCGATCGACTCCTTGTCGCTGCGCTCGCCCATTCCGCCGATCGGGTTTTCCCGCTCGTCGGGCTGCTGCGGCATCGGCTTGTGAGGCTGGGGGTTCTTGTCGTTCTTGCGCTCCATCGGCTTGTCCTTGTCCATGTGTCGTCGCCCCTCCCTGGGGCTTCGTGTCGTGTTTTCGGAATCACGAGCTACGCCCTGCTGCCGCCGCGACTGTAGAGGGCAATAGGTATGCCAGGGGCGTGCGGACGCGCTAACCACGCGTGGAGACGAACGTTTCAGCCGGTGCGTCAGGCGCGCCGGGCCGGAGTTGGGGGTGAGTCTACCGGGTAATCCCTTCTCGCAACTCTGTGCGCGCGCCTCCCGCCGTGCTGTCGATGCGCCCGACAGTTTCGACGCGGACGGAAGCGGTTCTCCCGGGGCCGCGGGCACGGGATCAGATGAGACGAGCCCGAGGGCGTGGACGCCGCTCCTCGTTGGCTCAGCTCTTGCTCGACCTCGCGAGTAACGAGCCGTGTGGCCCGGAGGGAGGTGAGCACGATGGTCGAGCAGAAGAAGAAGGAGACGAGGCCGACGAAACCGGCCGGTGATGACGGCGCCCAGGTGGGCAGTGCAGAGTTGACGAAGAAGGGCGAGCGCATCAAGGAGGATCTGGACAATCTGATGGACGAGATCGACGACATCCTCGAGGAGAACGCGGAGGAGTTCGTCGCCGGGTACGTCCAGCGCGGGGGGGAATAAGACGCTTCGCATCACGGCGGCGGCTGGTCGCGGTGCCGCCGGGCCGGACCCGGTCGGTTGCCCGACCAGGCGGACTCGGCGCTGCGCGTACCCGGCCTGACGCGCCGCGCTTGCGCTCATACCGAGCAGGATGTAGAGTCGCCACCATCGTCACCATCACCCGCACAGGAGAGATCGGTGCGCGTCTACTACGACATCCGGCTCGATGACCGCCGCCTCGACAAGCGGGAGCTCCACGGCGAACAGATCGTCAAGGCTGGACGGTATCTGATCGCCAGAACGCTCCTCGACCTGGACGCCGCCGGCGTGGACCCGCTCTCACCGCAGAACCCGCTCATCTTCTCGGCGGGGCCGTTCGCGGGGACGAGTTTCTCGAATGCGAACCGCACGAGCGTCGGCTGCAAGAGCCCGCTGACCGGCGGAATCAAGGAGGCGAACGGCGGCGGCAGCTTCAGCTACGGGCTGGGGCAGCTCAAGATCGCCGGCTTCACGCTCCATGGCGCGTCGGCGGACTGGGTGGTGATCCACTTCAAGAAGGACGGCGGCATCGACTTCGACGACGCCGCGCCGTATCTCGGCACGGGCAACTTCGAAGCGCAGGGCATGTTGCACGCCCGCTACGGCAAGAAGGTCACGATCGCCCTCTGCGGCCCGGTGGGTGAGTATCTCGGATTGATCGCGGGCATCGCGTTCAGCGACAAGGACGGCCGGCCCGCGCGGCTGTCCGCCCGGGGCGGCGTGGGCGCGGTGATGGGCTCCAAGAAGGTCAAGGCCATCGTCGTCGACCTCGACCGCATGCCGCCGTTCCACGAGCCCAAGAAGGTCACCGCCGCGATCAAGGACTACGCCAAGATGCTCCAGGCGGATTCGATGGTCACGAACTTCTACGCGAAGATCGGGACGATGGGCATGGCGGATCTACAGAATGCGCTGGGCGGCCTGCCGGTGCGGAACTTCAGCGCGGGCCAGCTGGCCGACGTGTCGGCGGGCGAGAAGTTCAAGATGGGCGGCGAGTACATCAGCCAGCTCAACGTCTCCCGCGGGGGCGACCACACACACGCCTGTATGCCGGGCTGCGTGATCCAGTGCAGCAACGTGTACCACGACGCCGCGGGCAAGGAAGTCGTGTCGCCGGTGGAGTACGAGACGCTGGGGCTCCTCGGGACGAACTGCGGCATCGCCGACCCCGACGATCTCGCCCAGCTGAACTTCATCGCGAACGACCTCGGCGTGGACACCATCGAGACCGGCGCCATGCTGGCCGTGCTGATGGAGGCCGGTCTCGGCGCCTTCGGCGACGTGCAGTTCATGGCCGAGTGCCTGGCCGAGATCCGCCGCGGCACGGAGCAGGGCCGGCGGTGGGCCCAGGGCACCGCGCGCGTGGGCGAGCACTACCAGGTGGCCCGCGTGCCCGTGATCAAGAAGCAGGCGATCAGCGCCTACGACCCGCGCGTGGTGGAGGCCACCGGCATCACCATGATGGCGACCGCGCAGGGCGCCGACCACACCGCGGGCAACCTGCCGCGGCTCAAGACGCGCGAGCTGGACGCCGCGGCGATCGTCGAGCAGAGTGTCGCGCACCAGGCGCGGGTGGCGGCGAACGACTCGCTCGGCCTGTGCATCTTCGGCATGAGCGTGACGAACCCCAACACGGAATTCCTCACCGCGACGATCAACGCCGCGCACGGCACGAGTCTCACCAAGGACTTCTTCGAAGCGCTCGGCCGCGAGACCCTGAAGCTCGAGGCGGAGTTCAATCGCCGGGCCGGCTTCACCGAGCGCGACGACGAGCTGCCCGAGTTCTTCTATCGCGAACCACTGCCCCCGAGCAACCACGTGGCCCGCTTCCACGCGGCCGACGTGCAGGGCATGTACGAGCGACTCCCCTCATAGGTCTGTTCGATTGACGAGGAGGACCGTGATGGCTTCTCACCGGTTGGTGCTGATCGGGCTCGTGGCCGTGCTCGCCTACGGCACACCGGCCGGGGCGCAGATCGCGATCTCGGCGAACGACAACAAGGTGATGCTGGTCAACGGCGTGGTGCAGGTCGTGAGGAACCCACCGGCCGACACGGTGACGATCCTCGATCTGAAGGCCGCCCCGCCCCGGGTGATCGCCGAGATCGCGGTCCCCGCGAGCGTGGTGGGCCCGCCGACCAGCGTCGCGATCACGCCGGACGAGGGGCTCGCGCTCGTGACCGCCGCCATGAGGATCGATCCCAACGATCCGAGCAAGCAGACCCCCGACACCCGGTTGTCCGTCCTCGATCTCAAGTCGAGCCCACCGAAGGTGCTCGGGACCGTCGAGGCGGGCAGGGGAGCGGCCGGCGTGTCGATCAACCGCCAGGGAAACCTCGCGCTGGTGGCGAACCGGGCCGAGGGCACCGTCTCGGTCTACACGATCCAGGGCAAGACGGTGACACCCGTGGGCAAGGTCACCGTCGGCGACGAGAAGTCGGGCCCGAGCCACGTCGCGATCACACCCGACGGCAAGATGGCGCTCGTGACGCGTGACGGCGACGACCGTATCTCGGTGCTGAACATCGACGGGACGAAGGTGGAGTACGCGAAGCGCGACCTCTTCGCCGGCCTGCGGCCCTATGGCATCGACGTGGCGCGCTCCGGTGCCCACGCCGTCGTGGCCAACATCGGGCGCAACATGGGCGACAGCGACACGATCAGCCTGATCGATCTGCGGGCCAAGCCGCCGCGCGTGGTGGAGACCGTGACCGTGGGCCAGACGCCGGAGGGTATCACGCTGTCCCCGGACGGCTCGCTGGCGGCGGTGGTGATCATGAACGGCAGCAACAAGGCCAAGGACTGGCCGTTCTACAACGACAACGGCAAGCTGATCCTGTTCCGGGTCAGCGGCACCTCGCTCAGCAAGGCGGCCGAGGCGCCGATCGGCCACTGGTCGCAAGGGGCGGCGTTCTCGGCCGACGGCAAGACGATCCTCGTCGGCAACATGGTCGAGAAGGACATCCAGGTGTTCGAGTGGAACGGCACGGCCCTGCGCGATACCGGCCAGCGCATCAAGGTGAACGGTGGCTCCGCCGCGCTGCGCACGGCTGACAGGTAGACACAGGCGCCTCTCGCCCTGACCCTGTCCCTCCAAGAGGGTCAGGGTGAGGGTGGCTCAGTTGGTCACTCCCAGCTCCGGGTAAGTTCTACCCCGTTTCCGCGTAAGTTTGTCTCTCCCGTCGGCCTGATCCGCCGCGGCGCCAGCTCAAGGTGCTGAAAATCGCGGGTTCTTCCGCGCTCGGCGCGCCATGGTGCTGGCACGGCGGTTGCGGTCGGTAGGCGCCGATGAGACTGCGCCTGGCGCCCCGCCATCTCCTGATCGTCGCCGCTGTCGCATTGTGCGGGCTCCTCCTGGTCGGATTGATCACCTACGCCGCCACGGGGCTGGCGCGCTTCCGGGAGGCCGATGCCCGCCGCTCGACGGTCGTGTATGCCGCACCCCAGGTCCTTGGGCCGGGCACGCATGTCGGGCGCATCGATCTGGCGGGGACGCTCTCGCGCCTTGCCTATCAGGAGACCTCGGGCCGGCCCACGACGCCCGGCCAGTTCCGGCGCCTGCGGGACGCCTGGGAGATCGTCCCGCGTGACGGGCAGGCCGGCCAGGCCCGCCGCGGCCGGCCGGTCCAGCTGGACATCCAGGGCGAGCGGATCGCGCGCCTGTCCGACAACGGCGCGCCCATCGACAGCCTGGCGCTCGAGCCGGAGATCCTCACCGGCGCCGGGGCCGTGCCGGGCGAGGCCTACCGGTTCGTCCAGCTGGCGGAGGTCCCCACCTCGCTCCGGCTCGCGGTGCTGTCGGCGGAAGACGATCGCTTCTTCGATCACCCGGGGCTCGATGCGCGAGCCGTGGCCCGCGCCTTCTGGTCGAACGTGCGGGCGGGACGCGTCGTCGAGGGCGGCAGCACGATCACCCAGCAGCTCGTCAAGAACCGGCTGCTCAGCGCCGAGCGCACCGTGTTCCGCAAGCTCCAGGAGGCCTGGCTCTCCGCCGCGCTCGAGTGGCGCTACAGCAAGGAGCAGATCCTGGAGGCGTATCTCAACGACCTCTACCTCGGTCACCTGGGCGGCGCGGCGATCCGGGGCGTGGGCGCTGGATCCCGCGCGTATTTCCGGAAAGAGGTGCACGAGCTGACGCTCGGGCAGGCGGCGCTGATCGCCGGCATGATCCGGGGGCCGAACAACTACTCGCCGGTGGCGAGCGTGGACCGCGCGCGGGCGCGCCGCGACGTCGTGCTCGGGCGCATGCTCGAGCTCGGCAAGATCACCGAGACCGAGTACGAGCGGGCGCGCCGCGAGCCGGTGCGCGCCCCCTCGGGCACGCCGGCCGGGCCCGTCGCGCCGTACCTGATCGACTACGTGCGCCAGGGGCTCGACGGGGTGGCCGAGCTGGAGCGAGCCGGCCAGCATCCGGCCCAGATCTTTACCACGCTCGATCTCCCGCTCCAGCGCTTCGCCGAGGCCGCCGTGGCCGCCGGGCTGGATCGCCTGGAGACGCGCTGGCCGAGGCTGCGGCGGAAGGAGGCGGAGGAGCGGGTGCAGGCGGCCCTGATCGTGCTCGAGCCCCAGACCGGGCGGATCCGCGCGCTGGTCGGCGGCCGGAGCTATGCCGCGAGCCAGTACAACCGGGCCGTGCTCGCGCGGCGGCAGCCGGGCTCGGCGTTCAAGCCGTTCGTGTTCCTGGCGGCGCTCACGAATGCGGACGGTCGGCCCGCGCTGACCGCCGCCTCCATGGTCGACGACACGCCGATCACGATCGCCAACGGCCAGTCGGCGTGGAGCCCGCGCAACTACGAGGATCGCTACGAGGGGCGCGTCACCGTCCGGCGCGCGCTCGAGAAGTCACTGAACGCGGCCACGATCCGGGTGGCGCAGACCGTCGGCTGGTCCACGATCATCCAGCGCGCGCAGGCCCTCGGGATCCAGAGCGAGCTGAAGCCGGTCCCGGCGCTCGCGCTCGGCGCCTTCGAGGTCACACCGCTCGAGCTGGCGCGCGCGTACCTCGTGATGTCGAACGGCGGGCTGCTGTTCGAGACCACCGCTGTGGACCGCGTGGTCGACCGCAAGGGTCAGCCGTGGGCGGTCACGGACCCGAACGGCGTCCGAGTCCTCGCGCCCGCCGAGGCGTATCTCATGACGTCGCTGCTGGAAGGCGCCGTCAACTCCGGCACCGGCACGCCGGTCCGGGTCGCCGGGCTCACCGGATCCCTGGCGGGCAAGACCGGCACCACCAACGACGGGCGCGACGCGTGGTTCGTCGGCTACTCGTCGAACCTGTTGGCGCTGGTGTGGGTGGGCTTCGACGGCGGGGATGCTCACGGCCTGAGTGGGGCCCAGGCGGCGCTGCCGAT
>Ga0187892_10002821_pt1 | contig 33432 bp, 27 predicted proteins | sample MA1701073metaG_FD_139345 | JGI IMG/M metagenome (GOLD analysis project Ga0187892, IMG submission 139345) | Bio-ooze microbial communities from a basaltic lava cave in the Kipuka Kanohina Cave System on the Island of Hawaii, USA - MA170107-3 metaG ... | reverse complement strand
TCGCGCCGCGACCGGGATCGACCTCCGGCCCCTTCTCCGGCGGCTCCGCGTGGCCGCGCCGCGCCTTCTCGGCGCGCGGCGGAAGATTCCCGCGCCGCCGCCGGGCCCGCGGGAGATCCTGCGCGCGGTCGAAGACGTCCGTGCGAGGAACGCCGCCGTCGCGCGCGCCCTCTCCGGCGTCGATCTTTTCCTCGCTCCCTCGAGGTTCCTCCGCGACGAGTTCGTCGCGCGCTCGGGCGTCGAGGCCTCGCGCATGAGGCTCTGGACGTTCGGCATCGACGCGGCCGAGCTCGGCCTTCCCCCGCCCGCGCCGCGGAGAGGACGGGCCGCGCGGCCCCTTCGCCTCGCGTACGTCGGCAATCCGGCCCCCCACAAGGGGCTCGACGTCGCCGTCCGCGCGATGGCTCTTCTGCCGCCGGGCCTTGCGACCCTCGAGGTCCACGGGAATCCCGAGCGGCACCCGGCCTACCTCGCCGAGGCGCTCGCGGGCGCGCCGCCGGGCGGCGTCCTTTTCCGGGGCGAGTACGGCGAGGGCGAGGCCGCCGCGATCCACTCCCGGACGGACGCGCTCGTCTTCCCGTCGCTCTGGTTCGAGAACTCGCCGCTCACGATCCACGAGGCGCAGCTCCTCGGCGTCCCCGTCCTCGCGAGCCGCCTGGGCGCGATGCCCGAGTTCGTGAGGGACGGCGAGAACGGGCTCCTCTTCGCGGCGGGCGACGCGGCGGCGCTCGCGGCGGCGATCCGGCGGCTCGCGGAGGAGGAAGGGCTCCTCGACCGGCTCCGCTCGGGTGCGCGGGCGGCCGTCCGGACCGCGGCGGAGGAGGCCTTAGATCTCGCCTCGCTCTACGCCGGGCTCCTCGCCGAAAAGGGGGGGGCGCCGGGGGGGCATCCGGCATGAGAAGCTCTCCCCCGGCGCCGACATGAGGATCCTTCACTTCGTCCACGGCTTTCCTCCCGAGTACACGGGCGGCACGGAGCTCTACGTCGCGCGGCTCGCCGAGGCCGAGAGCGCGCGCGGGCACGAGGTCGCCGTGGTCTCGGGCTCGGGCCGGTCCCGGGCGCGGGCGGAGATCGTCTTCACGCCCGGCGGCCCTTCGGGAGTCGGCGTCCACCGCCTCCACCGGATCGAGTCCGTCCCGGAGGCGTGGTTCCGGACCTATTCTCCGCACGCGGAGGGGATGATCTCCGATCTCGTCGAGAAGCTCGCCCCCGACGTCCTGCACGTCCATCACTGGAAGCGGCTCACCCGGAACATCGTCGCGATCGGGCTCCGCCACCGCGTGCCGTCGGTCGTGACGCTCCACGACCTCTTCGCGACGTGCCCGAAGGACTTCCGGCTCCGCGACGGCCGGGTCTGCGAGGAGCCGCTCCCCAATCCGCTCTGCCCCGCCTGCATCGCGCCGCGGTCCATCGCTCCGGCGGCCCACGTCGCGGAGGAGCTCGAGCTCTTCCGCGCGGCGCTCTCCCGCGAGATCGCGCTCGCCGCCCGCGTGCTCGCGCCGAGCGCGGCGCACGCGACGCGGGTCTCCTCGCTCCTCGGGCTGAAGCCGAGGCTCGTCGAGACGCTGCCGCTCGGCGCGATCCGGGAGATGGAGAAGGCCGCCCGCGCGGGGGCGCCGCGCGGCCTCCGTCCGCTCCGGGTCGTCTTTTTCGGCCACATGGACCCGGTGAAGGGGCCCCACCTCCTCCTCGACGCAATGAGGGAGGTGGAGGCGCGCGGGGCGTCCCGGCTCGAGGCGCACCTCTTCGGCCGCCCCGTGACGGACGAGTACGGAGCGCTTCTCCGCGCGAAGTCCGAAGGCCTTCCCGTCACGTTCCACGGAGCGTACTCGCCGCCGGACCTCGCGCCGTTTCGCTTCGACGTCGCCGTGATCCCGTCGACCGCCGCGGAGTCCTACTCCTTCGTCCTCGACGAGGCGTTCGCGCTCGGCCTGCCCGTCGTCGTGTCCGACATCGGCGCTCTCGCGGAGCGAGCGGGGAATGCGGGACGTTCGTTCCGCGCCGGCGACGCCTCGGACCTCGCAAGCCGCCTCGAGGAGATCCTCTCCTCGCCCGGCGAGGTCGAGGCGCTGCGGAAGGCGATTCCGGACCGGGCCTCGCCGCCGATGGGGGAGCACGCCGAGGCCCTCCTCGACCGCTACGCCGCGGCGCTCGAGTCGGCGGTCCCGCCGCGCCCGGCGACGCCCGCGGACTTCCTCCCGCTTCTCAGGCAGAGGGTCCGGGACGTCGAGGAGCGGCGGCTCGACCTCGTCGAGGCCGAGGCGCGGGCCGAGTGGCTCGAGAAGTCCAAGTGGTCGCTCGAGAGCTACGCCGTCTCGCTGCGCGCCCGCTCCGAGGAGAGCGGGAAGGAGCGCGAGGCCCTCGTCGCCGAGATCGCGCGGCTCAAGGACGCGATCGCCCGGCTCGAGGCGTCGCATGCCCGGAAGCCCTCGTTCGCGCGCCGCATCGCGGGCGCGATCTTCCCGAAGGCCTGAGCGTGATGCGCGTCCTCCAGGTCGTGCACGACTACCTGCCGCGGCACCGAGCCGGCGCGGAGATCTACACGCACCAGCTCTCGAAGGCCCTCATCCGGCGCGGCCACGAGGTCGTCGTCCTCCACGCCGAGTACGACCGCGAGGCCGACGAGCACTCGCTCCGAAGGGGCGAATGGGACGGCGTGCCGACGATCGCGGCGACCTGGAAGTACGGCCGCGCGCAGTTCGAGGAGACCTACTCGGACCCCGCGAGGGAGCGCCTCTTCGAGAGCGTCCTCTCCGAGGTTCGGCCGGACATCGTCCACCTCCAGCACCTCGAGCGGTTCTCGATCGGCGTCCCGGGCGTCGCGCGCCGCAACGGACTCAGGGTCGTCTACACGCTGCACGAGTACGCGCTCACGTGCCCGCGGCGGGGGATCCGGATGATGGCGGACCTCTCGCTCTGCGAGGCGCTCGACGCGCGGCGCTGCGCCGCCTGCATCCTCGACACCCAGGTGCCCCCGGGCTCGCCCGAAGGCGGGTCCCGCTTCGCGCACGCCGCCGACTGGTGGCGCGACAGGGTGGTTCACCGGGCGCGCCGGTTCGTGCGGAAGCGCCTCGCGTCGGTCGGGCTCTTCGACCGCTCCCGCGTCGACGAGAGGGTGCGGCGGGTGGACTACTACGGGCCGGAGGACTGGGCGCGGATGGCCCAGATCCGGGCGATCGAGCGCCGCTGGAAGGCGGTCCGGCGGATGACGCGGGAGGTCGACCTCTTCATCTCGCCGTCGCCCTTCCTCCTCGAGAAGTTCGTCGAGTTCGGCGTGCCGCGGAGGAGGATCCTCTTCTCGGACAACGGCATCGACGTGTCGCCCTTCGCCGGTCTCGATCGCCGGCCTTCGGACAAAGTCCGGTTCGCCTACGCCGGGACGATCGACGAGCACAAGGGCGTCCACGTCCTCGTCGAGGCGATGAACGGGATGCCCGCGGGGCGCGCGTCGCTCGCGATCCACGGCGACCTCGAGGCGTTCCCGGAATACGTCGAGCGGCTTCGAAAGCTCGTGCGCCATCCCGACACGCGCCTCGCCGGGCCGTTCGACAACGCCCGGATCGCGGAAGTGCTCCGCGACGTGGACGTCCTCGTCGTGCCGTCGCTCTGGTTCGAGAACTCGCCGCTCACGATCCACGAGGCGTTCGCCGCGGGGGCGCCGGTCGTCGCGACCGATCACGGCGGCCTCCGGGATCTCGTGAAGGACGGCGTGTCAGGGCTCCTCTTTAGGCGCGGCGACGCGGACGACCTCTCGCGCGCGATGCGGCGCCTCGTCGACGAAGAAGGGCTCCTCGAGCGCCTCCGCACGGGACTCCCCCGCGTCAAGACGATGGACGAGGACGCCGCCGACATGGAAGCTCGCTACGCGCGCCTCGCCGGGCGCGCGCGGGCGTCGCGATGAGAATCCTCCAGGTCATCCACGACTACCTGCCTCGGCACCGCGCGGGCTCCGAGGTCTACACGCACCTCCTCTCGAGGGCGCTGATTGCCCGCGGAAACGACGTGACGGTCCTTTACGCCGAGCGCGATCTCGGGCGGCTCGAGTACTCGACCCGGCGCCTCGTCCTCGACGGCGTGCCGCTCGTCGAGGTCGTCTGGAACGACGGCGCCGCGACGTTTTCGGAGACGTACGAGAACCCGCGGATGGAGGCGCTCTTTTCGAAGCTCCTCGACGAGATCCGTCCCGACGTCGTCCACCTGCAGCACCTCGAGCACTTCTCGATCGGGCTGCCGGCCGTCGCGCGGCGGCGGGGGATTCCGGTCGTGTTCACCCTGCACGAGTACTGCCTCACGTGCCCCCGGAAGGGGCTCCGCATGATGGCGGACCTGTCGCTCTGCCACGAGATCGACCCGATGAAGTGCGCGGTCTGCATCGAGCGCCAGAGCGTCTCCCCGCCGACCGTCCGGGCGCGCCTCGAGTCGTTCGCGAAGCGGGCGATCCCCGCCCGAGCGCGGCGGTTCGTCCGAAAGCGGCTCGCCTCTGTCGGGCTCGCCCGGCACCCGGACCGGCCGGCGGAGGCGCCCGCGGGAAGGCCGGTCGATCGCGCTCCGCACGCCCTCGCAATCGAGCGGCGGCTCGAGGCGGTCCTCGCCATGACGCGCGGCGTCGACCTCTTCATCGCTCCGTCGCCGTTTCTCCGGCGGAAGTTCGTGGAGTTCGGCGTGGACGAGGACCGGATCCTCGAGTCGGACTACGGCACCGACCTCGCGCCGTTCGCGGGCTTCTCGCGCGCGCCGTCGGACCGGCTGCGCTTCGGATACGTCGGGACGCTCGTCGAGCACAAGGGCGTCCACGTGCTCGTCGAGGCGATGAACGGGCTGCCCGAGGGGAGCGCGGAGCTCCTCGTCCACGGCGAGCCGAGCTATTTCCCGGAGTATGCCGCGCGGGTTCGCGCCCTCGCGCGACATCCGGGGACGCGATTCATGGGACCGTTCGACAACGGCCGGATCGCGGATATCCTGAGGGACCTCGACGTCCTCGTGGTGCCCTCTCTCTGGTTCGAGAACTCGCCGCTCACGATCCACGAGGCGTTCGCGTCGAAGACGCCGGTGATCGCGACGGATCTCGGCGGGATGAAGGACCTCGTCGTGCCGGAGCGGAACGGGCTCCTCTTCGAGCGCGGAAGCGCGGAGGCGCTGCGGCGCGCGATGCGGCGGCTCGTCGACGAGCCCGATCTCGTCGGGAAGCTCCGGGCGGGGATCCCGGCCCTGAAGTCGATGGACCGAGACGCCGAGGACATGGAGGAGCGTTATCGCCGGCTTCTTTCCCGAGCGAAAGAACGCGCGGCGGCGCCGGCACGATGAAGATAGCGCTCGTGAGCCACGCCTTCCTTCCCGAAGGCACCGGCGGGGTCGAGCTCCGCGTCTACTACCTCGCCCGCGAGTACGCGCGGCTCGGCCACCGAGTGCGCGTTTTCACGCGCGGCGGGGACGCCGGCCGGGAGGACTACGCGGTCGAGGACTTCGAGCACGACGGCGTGCCGGTGCGGCGCGTGAACTACAACTTCCGCGACTCGCGGAGCTTCGGCGACGTCTACGTCAACCGGAAGATCGAGCTCCTGTTCGACGAGTGGCTTCGGGAGGACCGGCCCGACGTGGTCGACTTCCACCACATGACGTGCCTCTCGACGACGCTGCCGGAGGTGTGCGAGCGGCGCGACGTCGCGGACTTGATCGAGCTGCACGACCTCTGGCTCGGCTGCCCGCGGGGACAGCGGATCCGGCCGGACTCCGCGCGCTGCGACACGATCGACCGCGCGCTCTGCCTGCCCTGCCTCGAGAAGATCTGGGGACGGAAGTTCCTCGCGCCGCCCGCGGCGGGCGTCTCGATCCTCCAGCGTCTCCTGAAGGGCAACGACCCCCTCAAGCTCCTCAAGGACTACGATCTCCACGTCCGGCGGACGCTCGCCTCGGCTGACCGCCTGGTGACGCCGTCGGAGCACACGCGCACGAAGTACGTGGAGATGGGCGTCCCGCCCGACCGGATCCACGCGACGCCCTACGGCCTTCCGACGGAGCGCTTCCGCGACGTGCGACGGACGCCGTCGGAGAAGACGCGCGTCGGGTACCTGGGCTCGATCATCCCGCCGAAGGGCGCGCACGTCCTCGTCGAGGCGTTCCGGAGGCTCGAGCGCGACGACGTCGTCCTCGACCTCTACGGAGCCGTGCTGCCGTACCACGGGGACTCGTCCTACGAGCCGCACCTCCGGGACCTCGCCGGCAAAGACCCTCGCGTCACCCTCCACGGCCGCTACGAGAACGCGGACCTGAAGGAGATCCTCGAGAGAATCGACGTCCTCGTCGTGCCGTCGATCTGGTGGGAGACGTTCTGCATCACGATCCGGGAGGGGTTCTTGGGGAGGATCCCGGTCGTTGCTTCGCGCCTCGGCGCGCTCGAGGAGGCGATCGAGGACGGCGTGACCGGGCTTCTCTTCGAGCCGGGGGATCCGGACGACCTCGCGCGGACTCTCGCGCGGCTCCTCGACGATCGGGCGCTCCGAGAGCGGCTGGTCCGGGGCTCCTTCGAGCGGGTCAAGGGAATCGCGCGGAACGCCGAGGAGATGCTCGAGCACTACCGCGCGGCGGTCGACGTCCGGTCCGAGAAGATGCGCGCGCGCGCCGCGAGGTGAGCCCTTGCCTTTCCGACCCGGCACGGCCCGCGTCCTCGTCACGGTCCTCGTCCCGACGCTCGACGGGGGCGCCCGCTTTCTCCGCGTCCTCGACGGGATCGCGCGGCAGGAGACCGACTTCGACTTCGACCTCCTCGTCGTCGACTCGGGCTCGACGGACGGGAGCGACGCCGCGGCCGAGCGGGCGGGAGCGCGCCTCGTCCGGATCCCGAAGTCGGATTTCAATCACGGGCTCACCCGGAACCTCGGCATCTCCGAGAGCCGCGGCGAGATCGTGGCCCTGCTCACGCAGGACGCCGTTCCGGTGGGGGCGGCGTGGCTGAAGCCCCTCGTCGACGCCTTTTCGCGGGACGACCGCGTGGCGGGAGTCTACTGCCGGCAGGTGCCGCGGCCCGACTGCAATCCGCTCTCGCGCGAGCGCCTCCGGCGCTGGGCTGCGACGCGCCCCGATCCCGTCGTGCAGGAGCCGTGCGGGCCCGACGAGTGGGACCGGCTTCGGCCCATGGAGCGTCTCATGCGGATCGCGTTCGACGACGTCGCGTCGTCGCTCCGGAAAAGCGTCTGGCGGAAGCACCCGTACGAGAAGCGCTCGTTCGGCGAGGACCTGGCGTGGGGGAAAGCGGTCATCCTCGACGGCTACCGGATCGTCTTCGAGCCCCGGTCGGCCGTCGAGCACTCGCACAACAACGGGCCGTGGTACGAGCTCCGGCGGCTCTACTCGGATCACGACAACCTCAGGAAGCTCGTCGGGCTCAGGCTCATCCCGGACCTGAAGGCGCTTCTCCGGGAGTCGATCCACGGGCCCGGCCACTACTGCAAGGCGATCTTCCGCGACCCGGAGGTGAAGCCCCTCCTCAAGCTGCCGTGGATGCTCTACTCGCCGATCTTCTGCTGGGCTGAGCTCCTCGGGCAATACCTCGGAGGGAAATCGGAGCGCTTCCTCGAGAAAGTCCCCGGGTTCCGCGCCGTCGACCGTCTCCTGCGCGACGGCGTGTGACCGTGCGTCCCCTGCGAGTGCTCTTCGCCGTCCACGGCCTCCCGCCCGAGAGGCGCGCCGGAGTCGAGCTTCTGACCGACGGCCTCGCCCGGGCGCTTTCGCGGCGCGGCCACGCGGTCGCGGTCGTCCTCCGCGGCGAGGGGCGGCGCGGTCTCGTCTCCGAGGCCCGCGACGGGTACGAGGCGATCCGCCTCGATCTCCCGCGGCGGAAGCGGCGGTTCCTCGACCTCTACGAAGACGAGCGGGTCGACGCGCTCTTCGGCGGCGCGCTCGCGCGTTTCCGCCCCGACGTCTTCCACGCGCAGCACCTGATCGGCCTCTCGCTCGGCGTCCTCGAGCGGGCCCGCGCGGCGCGCGTGCCCGTCGTCCTCTCGCTCCACGACTTCTGGCTCGGCTGTCCGCGCGGCCAGCGCGTTCGCGAGGACCGCGGCGTCTGCGCCGAGGTCGACCGCGACCGCTGCGCGGAGTGCCTCCGTCCGGAGTGGCAGGGGATCCACCGCGATGCGGCCGTCCTCGCGCGGCTCGCGCGGAACCTCTTCACCCGCCGCCCGGCGCGGAGGATCCTCGCGGAGTACGACGCGACGGTCGCCGCGGCGCTCCGCCGCGCGGACCTCGTGCTCACTCCGTCGGAGTGGTACCGGAGGGAGTACGCGCGGTGGTACGCGCTCGACCCCGAGCGCATCCGCGCCGTCCCTCCCGGGATGCCCCACGCACCCGCAGTGCGCGCCGCGCGCGGCGGAAAGAGCCCGGGAGCCCCCTTCACGGTCGGCTACGTCGGGAGCCTCGTCCCGACGAAGGGGGTCCACGTCCTCGCGGACGCGTTCGCGCGCATCGCGCGTCCCGGCTTCCGCCTGGCGGTCCACGGGCGCGCGCTCCCGTTCTTCACTCGGAAGGGCGAGGACTACGAATCCGAGCTCCGCGCTCTCGCGGCGCGCGCCCGGGCGGGGAACGACGCCGTGTTCGGCGGCCCGTACGACGCGGCGCGCCTCCCCGGCATCCTCGCCTCGTTCGACCTCCTCGCCGTGCCGAGCATCTGGCCCGAGGCGTACTCGCTCACGCTCCGCGAGGGGCGCCTCGCCGGCCTCCCGGTCGTGGCCTCCCGCATCGGCGCTCTCGAGGAGGCGGTCGTGGACGGCGAAACGGGGCTTCTCGTCGAGCCCGGCGACGTGGACGCGCTCCGCGCCGCGATCGAGCGCGTCGCGGGCGACGCAGACCTCCGCGATCGGCTCTCCTCGGCAGCGGGCGGCGCGACCGGGATGGAGGAGCACGCCGCCGCGATGGAGGCTCTCTACGAGCGCGCGCGATCGAGCGGATCGTCTGCGCTCCGGGGGGGATAGAATCTTCCGCGTGACCGTTTCCGGCGGGAAGGACGCTGACGCGACGCTCCGGACGATCGCGCTCCGCCTCGAGTACGACGGCACCCGATTCGCGGGCTGGCAGAGGCAGGACGGGCAGCGCACGGTCCAGGGCGAGATCGAGGCCGCGATCGAGAGGATCGTCGGCGAGAGAGCCACCGTGCACGGCTCCGGCCGCACGGACGCCGGAGTCCACGCGCTCGGCCAGGTCGCGTCGTTCCGGGCGCGGACGCGGATCGGCGCCGCCGAGATCGGGCGCGCCCTCTCGGCGATGCTCCCGGAGGACATCGCGGTCCTCGGCGCGTGGGAGGCCGACGCCGACTTCCACGCCCGCTTCGGCGCCGCGTCGAAGGTCTACCGATACCGCGTCCTCAACCGCCGGGAGCGCTCGGCGATCGACCGGGCGTTTTCCCACCGCGTCGCGGCGCCGCTCGACCTCGACGCGATGCGCGCGGCCGCCGCCGTCCTCCTCGGAAGGCACGATTTCCGCGCGTTCTGCACCGAGGCGACGTCCCGGAACGACACGGTGAGGACGGTCTCGCGGCTTGATCTCGAGCGGCGAGGCGACTATATAGTGGTCGAAATCGAGGCCGACGGCTTCCTCTACAACATGGTGAGGTCGATCGTCGGCACCCTTCTCCTCGTCGGCACCGCCAAGATGTCCGTCGACGCCTTCCGGAACGTTTTTCTCTCGCGGGACCGGCGACGGGCCGGTCCGACCGCTCCCGCCCGGGGTCTCTTCCTCGTGGAGGTCCGGTACTGATGCGGCGCACGCCCTCGAGCGCTCCCGATGCCCGCGAACGCGTCCCGTTCCGCGGGAGGGCGCGGGGCGCTCGATGAGCGCGGACAAGACCGCCGTCATCTCGGACATCCACGCCAATCTCGAGGCCCTCGACGCCGTCCTCGCCGACGGCGCGCGGCGGGGGGCGCGGCGCATCATCTGCCTCGGAGACGTCGTCGGCTACGGGCCGAACCCGGCCGAGTGCCTCGACCGGGCGCGCGACTTCGCCGTCAACCTCATGGGCAACCACGAGGAGGCCGTCCTGAAGGGGGCCTACGGCTTCAATCCGATCGCCCGGAGCGCCATCGAGTGGACGCGCGACCAGTTGCGGCCTCGGTGGCACAGCCCGCGGGACAAGCGCGACCGGTGGGAGTTCATGAAGAGCTTCGCGCTGAAGCACCAGGAGGGGGACGTCCTCTACGTGCACGGCTCGCCGCGCGACCCGACGACCGAGTACATCCTGCGGACCGACGTGGAGGACTGCTTCGGCGACCCTCCCGCGAAGATCCGCGACATTTTCGCTCTCATCCCGGGGCTCTGTTTCGTCGGACACTCGCACTTCCCCGGTGTGATCACGCAGGACTGCGAGTTCCGAGCGCCGCGCGAGATCGCCGAGCGCTTCGTTCCCGCCCCGGGCACGAAGGCGATCGTGAACGTGGGATCGGTCGGCCAGCCGCGCGACGGCGACGTGCGCGCGTGCTACGTTCTATTCGACGGCGGCGCGGTGGAGTACGTCCGCGTCGCCTATGACGTTGAGAGGACGATCTCGAAGATCCGCGCCATACCGGAGCTGCCGGCGCGGAGCGCGGAGAGGCTCCGGTTCGGGACATGAGGCGAGGCTCGAAGACCGGCGGATCCACAGGCCGCGCGCGCGTTTGCACCGTTCGGCCCGTCCGCTCCGGCGCCGCGAACCTCAACTTGACGGGCGTCCGGGAGCGAAATAGATTCCGGCGCCCCGCTCGGCTCGCACCGCGCGCGTCCGACCTTGATCCCACGGCCCGGCGAGCGCTCCGGGCGTCCGCGATCCATCCCGATCGGCGCCGGAGCCGGTCTCGCACAGGAGATGATATGAAGCTGGAGGTCACCGGCCGTCACGTGAACGTTACCGAGGCGCTCAAGGCCTACGCGAACGAAAAGACCGAGCGGTTCAACAAGGTCAACAAGAGGATCAACGACGTCCACGTCATTCTCGCCGTCGACGGCAAGGAATCGATCGTCGAGGTGATAGCGAACCTCGTGCGCGGCGGGCGGATCGTCGCGAACGAGCGGCACGAGAGCATGTATGCGGCGATCGACCTCGCCACCGACAAGGTGATGCGCCAGCTCCAGAAGCGGAAGGAGAGGGTGAAGGACCATCACCGTCGCGGCGGGGTGGGTCCCGGGCAGGACTCCGCGGCGGGCGGCACGCACGACGACGTGTTCAACGAGTGAGCGGCGCCGGCAGGGACGCCTCGACTTCCGGCCGGCCGCGCTCCGTACGGGACCCTTCGCAGGCTCCGACCGGCCCGAGGCCCGGCTGGTGGATCGGATCTATGGACTACGCGAAGCTTTTCACGACGAAAACGGTCGTCCGCGACCTGAAGGAAGTGGAGAAGGAGAAGATCCTCCGCGAGATCGTCGACCAATTGCGGGAGCGGAAGCTCCTCACGGACGAGGCGGCGAAGGAGGCGATCTCGGCGATTCTCAAGCGCGAGGAGCTGGGATCGACGGGGATCGGCAACGCCGTGGCCATCCCCCACGCCAAGCTCAAGAAGCTGGACCGCATCGTGGCGGCGGTGGCCGTCAGCGACAACGGGATCGATTTCGGCGCCATCGACGGCGAATTCGTGAGCCTCGTCTTCATGATCCTCTCGCCGGCCGACCGCAGCGATGAGCACCTCGCGGTGCTGCGCTGGCTCTCGACCCTCGTCCGGAACTCGGACTTCTGCCGCTTCGCGCGGACGTCGAAGACTCCGAAAGACATGGTGGCCCTCATCGAGGAGATGAGCGCCTCCGTGAAGTGAGGCCCGAGAGCCCGCCCGTGCGAGGCTCCCGATCGGCCGCCCGCGGCGCCGGCCCCGGCAGCGAGGAACGGATCGGACACACTTGGAAGCGCGGGCGATCGTGACGCTCCGGAACCGTTACGGCCTTCACGCCCGACCGATCAAGATGTTCGTCGAGCTGACGAACTCCCGGGACTCCGAGATCTCGGTGACGAAGGGCGACCGGACGGTGAACGGGAAGAGCATCCTCGACATGATGACGCTCGCCGCCGCGATGGGCGACGATCTCGAGATCGTGGCGAAGGGGGACGACGCGGAGCGCGCGATCGACGACCTGCGCCGCCTGGTGGAGTCGAAGTTCGGGGAGGAGTGAGGGCTGAGGGCGGCGGCCTCGGGCGGCAGAGCGCACAAAGAAGCGGACATGCAGAAGAGGAAGGGAATCCCGGTCTCGCCCGGCATCGCGGTCTCGACCGCGATGCTCCTCAGGGATGCCGTCGGCTCGAAGGGCGCGAGCGACCGCCGCATCCGGCCCCATCACGTCGACCCGGAGCTCAACCGCCTGATGCGAGCGATGACGGCCGCCCGGAACGAGATCCTCGCCGTCCGCGAGCACGCCGAGCGCACGGGCGCGCCGGAAGCCGTCCGGATCATCGAGAGCCACCTCGCCTTCCTCGACGATCCCGAGATCCTGCGGGAGCTCGTGGACCTCGTCAACCGCGAGACGCTCGCCCCGGAATCGGCCGTCGAGCGCGTCTTCGGGAAGTGGGAGGACGAGCTCCGGCGCGGGAGCCTCGCCGGCCGCGCCGAGGACGTCCGCGACGTGGGGTCGCGCGTGTTCCGCAATCTCGCCGGCCGCGCTCCCGCCCGGCTTGCCGACCTCGACGGTCAGGTGGTCCTCGCGGCCGTCGAGATCTCGCCGTCTCTCACGGCGAGCCTCGATCCCCGGAAGGTCGTCGGCATCGCGACCGAGGCGGGAGGCAAGACTTCGCACGCGGCGATCGTGGCGAAGGGCCTGGGGATCCCCTTCGTCACGGGGCTGCGCGCGTTCACGAGCCTCGTGCAGGACGGAACGACCGTGATCGTCGACGGCCACCAGGGAATCGTGATCACCGATCCGGATCCCGAGACCGTCGCGGCGTACAGGAAGCGCCTCGAGAAGGAGGACCGGCAGCGGCAGCGCGCCATCTCCGAGAGCGGCTCGGGCCCGGCTCGCAGCCGGGACGGCGTCGAGGTCGTCGTTCACGGGAACATCGAGTTCCCCTGGGAAGCGGCGACGTGCGTCCGTCACGGCGCGGCGGGCGTCGGCCTCTTCCGGACGGAGTTCCTCTACCGCGAGGGCGGATCGCCGCCGAGCGAGGAGACGCAGCACGCGGCGTACCGCCAGGCGATCGAGGCGCTCGCCGGGCGCCCGCTCACCGTGCGGACGATGGACTTCGGCGCCGACAAGGCGCCGGGCGACTCCCGGCTCTCCCAGCCCGCCGAGCGGAACCCGGCGCTCGGCTGCCGGTCCCTCCGGTACTCGTTCGAGCATCCGGATCTTTTCCGCACGCAGCTCCGGGCGATCCTCCGCGCGGCGACGGCGGGCCCGGTGAAGTGCCTCTTCCCCATGGTGACGGGGCTCGAGGACCTGCGCCGCGCCAGGCGGTTCCTCGACGAGGCGCGCGCCTCGCTAAGGCGCGACCGGGTGCCGCACGCCGAGTCGCTTCCGATCGGGTGCATGATCGAGGTTCCGGCGTCCGCGCTGATCGCGCGGCACCTGCTCGACGAGGCGGACTTTCTTTCGATCGGGAGCAACGACCTAATCCAGTACGCGCTCGCCGTCGACCGCGTGAACGAGCGCGTCGCGGCGCTCCACGAGCCGGCCCACCCGGGAGTCTTGAAGCTCCTGGCCGAGGTCGTCACGTCCGGCCTCCGCACGGGGAAGCCGGTCAGCGTTTGCGGCGAGATCGGCTCCGAGCCGCCCTTCGCGCTCTTTCTCTTCGGCCTCGGGCTCAGGGAGTGGAGCGTGACCCCGGCCTCGATCCCGGACGTGAAGCGGCTCGTCTCGACCCTCAAGACCTCCGACGCGCACGCCGCCGCCCTCCGGGCTCTCGAGCTCAAGACCGCGAACGACGTGCGCGCGCATCTCCGCGCGGCCGTCGAGTCCGCGGCGCGATAAGCGCCGGCCGGGCGCGGCCCGTGCCCGCGGCTAAAGAACGCCGCGCCGCCTTCCGAAATAGAAGGGCCCCGTCGCCGGTTGCCCGTCGCGGAAGAAGACGCCGCCGGCGCGACGGCCGATGACCCGGGCGGAACCGCGAGAATCGTCCCCGCCATCTCCTCGGCAGCGGGTGCAGGGCCGCGCACGGTCCTGCCGCCCATGAACATGAAGGACGGGTGAGCACGCATGTTCGGCAAGAACAGGAGCCTCATCGGGCTCGATATCGGATCCCACTGCATCAAGGCCGTCGAGCTCTCCTCGCACGGCGACGAGTTCGCGGTCACCGGCTACGGCCAGAGCGGGGTCCTCTCCGAGGAGACGCGCTCCCAGACTCTCGCCTCGCTCATCCGGAAGTGCAACTTCCGGACGCGGCGCGTCGTGACCGCCGTCTCCGGCAAGTCCGTGATCGTGCGGTATCTGTCGCTCATCCGGATGTCGGAGGACGAGCTCCGGAAGGCCGTCGAGTTCGAGGCCGACAAGTACATCCCGTTCGACGTCGCCGACGTCGTGATCGACTGCCAGAAGCTCGAGGAGAACAAGTCCGGGATCGAGCTCGAGAACCTCGACGACGAGAAGATGAGGGTTCTCCTCGTCGCGGCGAAGCGGAGCCTCGTTCAAGAAATCGTGACGCTGGTCGAGGGCGCGGGCCTCGTCCCGGAGATCGTGGACGTCAATTCGTTCGCGCTTGGCAACGCGTTCGAGCTGCACCGCCTGCTCGCCGGCCGCGGCGGCGTCGACCCGGAGCCCGAGAGGGTCGTCTCGCTCATCGACATCGGCGCCAAGAAGACGAACCTCAACATCGTGAAGGGGACCACGTCCTACTTCACGCGCGAGATCTACCTCGGCGGCGACGACTTCACGTCCGCCATCGGCAAGCGCATGGGCATGCGCGCCGAGGACGCGGAGGTCTTCAAGAAGAACCCCGGAGAGCGCGAGTCCGAGCTGGAGGAGGCCCTGTCGCAGGTCCTCGAGGACCTCGGAAACGAGATCGCGCTCTCGTTCGACTACTACGAGAACCAGTTCGACAGCAAGGTCGAGGAGATCTGCCTTTCCGGCGGCGGGGCGAAGATTCCGTTCCTGCCGCGCGTGTTCGAGCGGATCTTCGAGCGGCCGGCCCGAGTTTGGAACCCGATCGAAAACCTCGACGTGCGGCCCGGCGGATTCGACGAGGAGGAGCTGCGCGAGAACGCGCTCCAGCTCGCCACGGCCGTGGGGCTCGCCTCGCGGGTAAGGAACTAGAGGGAGCCGGGGAGCGCCCGGCGCGAAAGGGCGCCGGCGGCCCATTCCAGTCACGGGAGCGTCCATGATCCGGATCAACCTGCTGCCCGAGGAGATGCGAAAGAGGGAGAAGACTCCCCTTTCGCGCATCGTGGTCACGCTCGTCGGCACGCTCGTCACGGTCACGTCCGCGAGCGTCTTCGCCTACGCGCACTTCGGCCTCCTGCACGAGGCGGGCTCCCGGCTCGACCGGGCGCGGAGCGAGCTCGAAAGCCTCGAGCCGGAGGCGAGGTACGCCGACGACCTGCTGCGAGAGAAGAAGGACTTCGACAAGCGCAGCGAGATCATCCAGTCGATCGGCAATTCGCGCACGCTCTGGAGCCGGAAGCTCGATCAGCTCTGCGACGTCACCAACAACGGCGGCGACGCCGACCGCCACTTCGTGTGGTTCCGCGGGCTCTCCATGCGGCCCTCGAACGCGAAGGACACGACGTCGTCGGGGACGGTCGTGATGTCGGGGTTCTCGGCGACCTCGAAGCTGCAGAAGCTCTCGGACTTCCACGCGGACGTCAAGTCGAGCGCCTTCTTCGACGTCTTCTCGGAGATCGACAATCCCTCCGGAAAGGTCATCGAGTTCAAGGACAACCTGACGCCGGAGTCCGCCTGGGACTTCTCGTTCAATCTCAAGCTCAAGCCGCTCGCGCCCGACAAGGCGCAAAAAGGGGGGCCCGCGGCGAAGCCCGCGGACGCTCCCGCGTCGTCGGAGAAGAAGCAAGGGTGATTCGTACGGGCGGCCGCGGCCGAAGAAGCGCGGCGGCCGCGGCCCACTCACGACTGAGGGAAGCTCATGCGCACCTTTAGCGTCCCGGGACTCGCGGGCCGGAAGGCCTTCCTCGGCGGCGTCTCCGTGTTCCTCGTGATCAGCGTCTTCGGATTCCTCACGTACGAGGACATCCGGGCGATGGACGAGATCGAGATCGAGATCGAGGGCACCCGGTCGAGCATCGACCAGGCGAGCGCGAAGATCCGCCGCATCCCTGATCTCGAGCGTGAGGTGGTCTGCCTCCGCGAGAACATCCGCGAGTACGTGAAGATCCTGCCGGACGAGGACGAGGTCAACGATTTCGTCAACAAGATCAACAAGTTCGGCGATCTCGCGAAGGTGCAGGTCGACAAGCTCGACGACGTCGGCGCGAAGCGGCGCAAGACGCAGAAGAGCAAGGACCCGTTCGAGAAGGTGGAGTACAAGCTCCAGCTCAAGGGCGAGACCGACAACCTCATCAAGTTCATCAACCTCTTCGAGAACCACGACCGGTTCGTCCGGGTGGCCTCGTTCGACTTCAAGTCGAGCAAGGGCGTCACGGGCGGGCGCCTCGAGGCGGACCTGCAGCTCGAGACGTTCGTCTACAACCCGGGCGGCTCCCTCGGGCCTCCGGTCAAGATTCCCGAGTACGACGCGAAGAAGACGCGATTCGCCGCCGACATTGTCCGCTCCCGCGGCGAGATCAAGATCGAGAGGTACGAGCTGCCCTCGAGCACGGGGCGGCGCGACCCCTTCCGCGACCCGCGCGTCGCTTCGAGCGAGGGAGGAGTCGCCGAGAGCGTCCTCACGCCGGAGCAGCAGAAGCAGCTCCTCGACGCCCTCATCGCCGAGGTGTCCGACATCGAGCTCATGATCGAGGCCGAGGCGGCGCCGGAGACGGGGGACGACTTCATCCGCAAGGCCACGCTGAAGCGCGAGACCGACGACCGCATCCTCAACCTCTCCCGCCGCGTCACGACGCTCGAGAAGGCGCGCTCGATCGAGACGGCGAGCCTGAAGGAGCGGTTCCGGACCGAGGTGAAGGCCAAGGTCGACCGCTGGGTGAAGGACCGGAACATCAACGCGCCGACGCAGACGTTCTCCGAGGAGACGCTCGCGGAGTACGCGAAGCGGATGAACGGCGCGTACGCCCGCGCCGACTACGACGGGGTCCTGAAGGAGTACGAGGTGGTCTCGAAAGGCTTCCCGCGGAACGTGCGGAGGCCGAGGTCCGACGGGTCGGACGACGGCCCCGAGGCGCCGGACCCCGCCGCGGAGCGGCTGTGGAAGCTCATGACCGAGATGGACCTCCTGAAGGAGAGAGCGTCGGCCAACAAGGAGTTCGCGGAGCGGAACATCGTCGTGAGCGGCGTGATCTTCCAGCCGGAAGGCTCGGTCGCGGTCATCAACGGGAAAGTCCTCTCCGCGGGCGAGTCCCTCGACGGCGAGATCGCCGTGCGGGCCATCGAAGAGGACGTCGTGGAGTTCGCCTACAAGCAGATCACGATCCGGAGGCCCGTCAGGTGACGCGGTCGATCGGGCGGTCCGGGGGGACCCGGAAGGACACTCGAGAAGGAAAGACGGAGCGCGGTCGCGCGCGCGGTCGGCGGTCTCTGGGAGGTACAGGCTTCATGGATCGATCGGAATTCGTCCGGGAGGAAGGCTCGACGCGGCGGGGCGGCCTCGCCCCTCTCGGTTTCGTCTCGGCGGCCGTGGCGGCGGTGTTCCTCTGGGCGCCGGCGCCGCGCGCCTCCGCCCAGGACGCGGCGCCGCCCTCGTCCCAGAGGTTCCCGTTCGACGCGGTGGACCGGGGAGCCGAGGCGCGGAGCGCCCGCTCTCCCGTCGCGCGGAGCGTCACGCTCGACGTGCGCGACCGGAGCCTCGCCGACCTCGTCACGGAGATCCGGGAGCGCGCCGAGGTCAACATCGTGCTCGCCCCGGGCGTGGACGAGAAGGTGACGCTCCGGCTCGTCGATGTGCCGTGGCGGAAGGCCCTCGAGCTCGCGGCCGAGCAGGCCGGGTGCGTCGTCATCGAGGACGGGCCGAACCTCCTCCGGGTCGAGAAACCCCCGCGCGTGACCTTCTACTTCGAGAGCACGGACGTGAAGAAGGTCGTCGACGCGATCGCGAAGATCAGCGGCGCGAACATCATCGTCGCCCCCGAGGTGCAGGGCTCGGTCAGCATGCGCTTCAACGACGTCCCGTGGCGGAAGGCCCTCGACTCGGTCGTGAAGACGCTCGGGTTCGCCGTCGTCGAGGAGTCAGCGAGCATCCTGCGCGTCGTCTCGCCCGCGAAGCTCGAGGAGAACCTCGAGAGCCGCATCTACGAGCTCAAGTACCTCCGCCCGCCGGCGGGCTACATCGCAAACATCGACACCGACTACGCGATCAACCTCCAGAAGCAGCTCCTCCAGCGCCAGGCGCTGGGCGGCGGCGGCGGCGGCGGCCAGCAGGGGGGCGGCGCCGGGCAGGCGGGCGACAACTTCACGCTCCTCAAGGCGCTGAAGAAGGTGCTCTCGACGAAGGGCGTGCTCGACTACATCCAGGAGAAGAACATCCTCATCGTGACTGACACGAAGCCGAAGCTCGACGAGATCGAGCAGATCCTCGCCCGGATCGACGTCGAGCCGGCGCAGATCTTCGTGGACGTGAAGTTCGTGGTGACCGGGAACACCGACTTCTTCGACCTCGGCATCGACATCGGCGACCAGGGCCTCCAGGTCTCGACGAACGGCGGCTCCATTCCGTCGAGGCTGCCGTTTACGCTCGGCGACGGCGGGTTCGAGGACGAGATCATCGCGTCCGACTCCGGGGAAGGGCCGTTCGGATTCCCCGACTCCGATGTGACGGGCGGCGGCAGCCAGGTCGTGTTCGGCACGCTCGACTTCACCCGGGCGTCGCTCACCCTCCGCATCCTGAAGCGGGACGTCTCGACGCAGGTCATCCAGGCGCCGAAGCTCCTGGCGCTCGACAACCACGAGGCCACGATCTTCGTCGGCGAGACGGTCCGGTTCGCTCAGGTCGAGGCCGAGCAGGGCCAGGCGGGCGGGCTCAGGGTCGGCATCGAGGAGGCCGAGAACAGCCCGGTGCAGACGGGCCTCCAGCTCTTCGTCGTCCCGCACATCATCCCGGGCACGAACAAGATCGTGATGACCGTCATCCCGAAGGAGGATTCGCTCTCGGGCAAGTCCGCAGAGCAGCCGGGATTCGACGTCTTCAAGTTCGGCTCGGGCTCGGAGCAGCAGCAGATCACGCTGCCGCGCGTCGCGTCGCGCACGCTCGTCACCAACATGATGCTCGAGAGCGGCCAGACCGCGGTGATCGGCGGCCTCATCTTCGAGAGCGACGCGCAGACCGTGAACAAGGTCCCGCTCCTCGGCGACATCCCGATCCTCGGGTATCTGTTCAAGAACGAGGTCCGGAACGTCGTGAGGAACAACCTCATCATCTTCCTCACGCCGACCATCATCCGCGACTCTCGCGGCACGATGGACATCCTCCGCGGCGACCTGCAGGACGGCAACAACTCGCTTCGCCGCCGGTTCCCCGAGCTCTTCCACAAGGGCAACCTGCAAGAGGACGACGACGACGAGGCGGCGGAGGAAGCGGAAGACTTGCCGGCTCCGATGCCGCCGGGCGAGGACGTGGACGGCGTCCGCGACATCACGGAGTCGCGCCAGAAGCCGCGGCCGTAGGGCGCTCTTCTACGCGGCGCCGGCCCGGTCGGCCGGCGCCGCGGGGCGGAAGAGTCTTCCGTCGCGCGACGCGCGGACGGAATCCCCGCGCCGCGCCCGACGATCTCGAGAGACCGGTCCCCCCGTTTTCCCGGCGCGATCCGAAGCCGCCGCACCCGTCTCCGCGCCGTCGATGAGCCGCGGGGGACGTGAGAGAATGGGCGGGACTCCTCCCCTCGCGCGCCCCGCCCCCGACGCGCCGCCGCCTCCGCGAGGGGCGGTTCCCGGTATTGGGAGAGGCCCTCCTCCATGACGCCGCGCTCAATCCGCGTGACGCTCGCGAAGCAGGGCGACATGCGCTTCCTGTCGCACTTGGACGTGATCCGGGCGCTGAAACGCGCGTTCGTCCGGGGGCGCGTGCCGGCCGCCATGAGCCAGGGGTTCAACCCGCAGATCCGCCTCGTCTTCCTCGCTCCGCTTCCCGTCGGCGTCGCGTCGCGCTGCGAGGTGTTCCACTTCGACCTCGAGTCCCCGCTCCCGGCCGACGACGTCGCCCGCCGCCTGAACGAGGGGTTGCCGCCGGGCCTCGACGTCGTCTCAGCCGAGGAGTGCGCGGGCGAGAGGGTCCGCCATTTCGAGTGCGAGTTCCGGGTGGAGGGCGGCGGCGAGCCCTTCCCGGGCCCGGACGACGTCGCGCGCTTCCTCTCCGCCGGGAGCGCGCGGGCGGTGAAGCGGCTCGGCCCGAAGGCCGCCCCGGGCGAGACGGCCCGGACCGTCGACGTGCGACCGTTCGTGAGCGGCGCGGAGGTCGCGCCCGACGGGGCGCTCCGCGTGCGCATCCTCACCCTCGAGGGGCGCACCGTCCGCGCCGAGGACGTCGTCGCTGCGATTTCGGGAGAGGCGGCGCGCGACCGCGTGGCCTACGTCGAGAAGACGTCGTGGCGGCCGGTCGGCCAGGACGAGGCCGAGCCGCTCCTCGCGACGATCGGCGCTCCGGGGCCGGGCGGCCCGTCCCCGGAAACGGCCGGCGTCCCCGACCCGTCCGAGCCGGGCGGGCCCTGAGACCCGGCACCGAGGAACCGTGACCGCGCTCTCAAGACCGGACAGGCCCGCGACCGACGATCAGGTCCGGCCGCGCCGTGCCGGGCCGACCTCGGAGGGCCGGCCCGAACCCGTCGATTCTCCCCACCCCCGATCGAGCCGATGGCCCGGCGCATCCTGATCAACGCGATCGATCCGGACGAGTCCCGCGTCGCGGTCCTCATGGACGGGCGGCTCGAGGAGATCCACTTCGAGTCTCCGTCGCGCGCGAAGATGCTCCACAACATCTACCGCGGCCGGATCGTCAACGTCGAGCCGAGCATCGACGCCGCGTTCGTGGACGTCGGGAGCGACAAGAACGCGTTCCTCCACGAATCCGACATCGTGCCCGGCTTCGAGACCGTGTTCGAGCGCGACATCGCCTCGTCCGGCGTCTCGGAGGAGGCGGAGAACGGCGTGCTCGAGGCGATCGAGTCGGTCGCCGCGGCCGCGGGGGCCGAAACGACCCCGCCGCCCGCGAGCACCGCGTCGCCGCGGCGCCGGCCCCGGTGGCGAATCGCGGTCTCAGACGTCCTGAAGAAGGGCCAGGAGATCGTCGTCCAGGTGACGAAGGACAGCATCGGCAACAAGGGGCCGACGGTCTCGACGAACCTCGCCGTGCCGGGGCGTTATCTCGTGCTCATGCCGGCGCTCGAGCGGTGGGGGATCTCGCGAAAGATCGAGGACGAGAAGGAGCGGGCCCGCTTGAAGGACCTCATGCGCGAACTGAATCCGCCTCCGGGCGTCGGATTCATCGTGCGCACGGCCGGGGTCGACCGGTCGAAGGCCGAGATCGAGCGCGACCTCAGGTTCCTGCTCAAGATCTGGGGCGCGATCTCGAAGCGCGTGCGCTCGGGGCACGGCCCGGGGCTCGTCTATCAGGAGAGCGACCTCGTCACGCGCGTCATCCGGGACCTTCTGGATCCTGAGACCGAGGAGATCGTGGTCGACACGGAGCCCGTGTTCCAGAAGTGCCGCGACTTCGTGAAGATCGTCTCGCCGCGCTACGAGTCGCGGGTCAAGCTCCACGCGGGGAAAAAGCCTCTCTTCTTCCACTACAAAGTCGAGGAGCAGGTCGAGTCGATCTTCGAGCGGAAGATCCCGCTCCAGAGCGGAGGGTCGATCGTCTTCGACCAGACCGAGGCCATGGTGGCGATCGACGTCAACTCGGGCCGCTCGAAACAGGAGGGCGACCTCGAGGAAACCGCCTACCGGACGAACCTCGAGGCGATCCCGGAGATCGCGCGCCAGCTCAGGCTCCGCGACCTGGGCGGCGTGATCGCGATCGACTTCATCGACATGCGCTCGGAGGAGTACCGCCGCGAGGTCGAGCGCGCGCTTCGCTCCGCGCTCCGGCGCGACCGGGCGCGCTCGAAGATCACGAAGCTCTCCCAGCTCGGCATCATCGAGCTGACGCGACAGCGCGTCGGCCCCGGGATCGCGCGGAGCTTCCTCGCGCCGTGCCCGCACTGCGAGGGGAGCGGGTTCGTGCGGACGGTGATGTTCGTCGCGAACGGTTGCATCCGCCGCATCCGGCTCGCGCTGGCGTCGTCGCGAGTCGAGGGCGTCGAGGTGCGGGTCCGGCCGGAGGTGGCGGCGTACCTCCACAACGAGAGGCGTGCCACGATCTCCTCGATCGAGGCGGAGACCGGCCGGACCGTGCGGATCGTCGCCTCGGACGAGCTGAAGCCGGGCGAAACCGTGGTCGTGCCCCTCCGGGACGACGGGAGGCGCGGGGTCCCCGAGGCCTCGGATCCGGTCGACGAGTAGGCGGGCCAGGCGGCGGGCCGGCTTTGACAACGTTTCGAGGCGTGGTACCCTCTTCGGCTCTTCCGGGCGCGGCCTCGCGCACCGGAGGCGGACAATCCACAGGCCGTCCGACGGGGTCGGACCTCACGGCGAACCGGCACATGAGCAGCTACGCCATCATCCACGACCGCGGGAAAACGTACGGAGTCCGCGAGGGCGAGGTCGTCCACGTCGACCTGATCGACGGCGCGGCCCCCGGGCAGAAGGTGTCGTTCGACGAGGTCGCTCTCGTCAGAAGCGCCACGCTTTGCAAGATCGGCCGGCCGCACCTCTCCGGAGCGTCGGTGTCGGGCGAGGTGACCGGGACCGTCGCCGGCGAAAAAGTGTACGCCTTCAAGTTCAAGAGGCGCAAGAACTACCATCGGAAGATCGGGCATCGGCAGAAGTACACCGCGGTCCGGGTCCAGTCGATCAAGGGATGATCACTCGCCATGGCGCATCATAAAGGACAAGGCTCGACCCGAAACGGCCGCGACAGCAACCCGCAGTTCCTCGGGATCAAGCGCTACAACGGCGAGTACGTGACCGCGGGATCGATCATCGTCCGCCAGCGCGGAACGAAGTTCCGGCCCGGGCGCTTCGTCGGCATCGGCCGCGACGACACGCTGTTCGCGCGCGCGAGCGGGGTCGTGCAGTTCGTGGCGGGCCGCAAGGTGATCATCCACCCCGTGCCCGACGAGCCCGCCCGCTCCTGACCGCCTCGCCCGGAATCCCGGGGCTTCCCCCGTCCGCTCCCGCGCCGCGGCGCTCCCGTCCCGGCCCGGGGCTCGCGCGCGACCGGAGTCCGAAACGGCGACCGGCGCCCGCGACCCATGATTAAGGACGAAGCGGTCGTCACGGTGTCGAGCGGCGCGGGCGGCCCGGGATGCGTCTCCTTCCGCCGCGAGAAGTACGCGCCGCGCGGCGGGCCCGACGGCGGCGACGGCGGCCGCGGCGGCGACGTCGTCGTCGCGGCGCGGGAGGACGTCACGACCCTCCTCCAGCACGTTCGCCATCCGATCCGATCCGCCGAGAACGGCGCGCCCGGAGCGTCGAACGAGAAGAGCGGCCGCGACGGGCGGAGCCTCGTGATCGAAGTTCCGGTCGGAACCGTCGTCCGCGACGCGGACACGGGAGAGATCCTCGCCGACTTCGACCGGGCCTCGGCGTCGGTGACCGTCGCGCGCGGCGGGAAGGGCGGCCGCGGGAACAAATGGTACGCGAGCGCCGTCAACCAGGCGCCGCGCGTGGCCGGCAAGGGCGAGCCCCGCACGACCCGGCGGATCCGGCTCGATCTCAAGCTCATCGCCGACGTGGGGATCGTCGGAATGCCGAACGCGGGGAAGTCGACGTTCCTCTCCCGGGTCTCGGCGGCCCGTCCGAAGATCGCGGACTACCCGTTCACGACCCTCGAGCCCTGCCTCGGCATCGTGGCGCTCGAGGATGCGCGCCAGCTCGTCCTCGCCGACATCCCGGGGCTCATCGAAGGGGCGCACGAGGGCACGGGTCTCGGCGACCGGTTCCTCCGGCACGTGGAGCGCACACGGGTCCTCCTGCACCTGGTCGACGTCTCGCCCGGTGGCGCGATCGAGCCCGCCGAAAAGTACCGGGTCGTGCGGAGAGAGCTCGCAGCGTACGGGTCCGCCCTCGCGGAAAAGCCGGAGCTCGTCGTCGCGACCAAGCTCGACGTTCCGGGCGCCGAGGAGGGGATGGCCTCTCTCGCCAAGGCGTGCGGAAAAGAGGTCATCGGGGTGAGCGCCCCGACCGGCCGGAACCTCGGGCCCGTCATGGCCCGGCTGCTCGATCTCGTGGCGACCGGAGGATTGGCCGGACCTCCCTCCGCGGAATAAGCCCGATTCCCGGGCGTCCCTGGTGCCGTCGACCCGGTGGCCCGGGCGGGATACACTTCTCCCCGGCTCGAACGGGTCGCGGAAGTCTCGCTCCGCGTTGCCGGGCGGCGAGGACGGAGGGGTTTTTCGCTCCGATCCGCTTCGCGCCGCGCCGTGACTCGCCCGGCGCGCGGAAACCAGCCGCGCTTCCGCGCCCGCCCCTATCGACGGAAAGGTCCGGATCGAAACCATGAAGATCCAGGGTTTCAAGTACACGCTCTGGGGCATCAACTTCGTCATCGTGATCGGCATCGGCCTCTCGATGACGCTCGTCGTCCTCGCGCGGGACGCCGTCCGGGCGAACCCGTCGAAGGAGCTCGACGAGAAGGCCAACCGGATCATGTCGCAGAAGACGGGACCCGCGTCGGACGGCGTCACGTCCAAGGAGATCGACGTCCTGTGGACCGTGCCGATCCGCAAGGTCATCCCGCCGCCAGAGGTGGAGAAGCCGCCGGAAGGCGCCGGGACTTCGGGCTCGCTCACGGCGACGCCGCTCGAGAGGCTCCTTATCGTCTCCGGGACTCTCGGCGACTCGATCGTCGTCACGTTCATCGACCCCAAGATCCCGTCGCCCAAGACGCCGCTCCCGACGGGCCCGCGCGACTCGACTCCGAAGCAGCTCTACGTCGACATGGGGAAACCGCTTCCCGAGATCACGCCCGAGGCGGTCCCGGTTCGCTTCCAGTGGACGCCGTTCCCCGGCGCGGTGGTGTTCACGTACGACGGAAAGGAGGTCTCGCTCCCGATCGAGCGCGACCTCGAAGCCGCCTCGCCGATCGGATCGGCGGGCGGGTCGCTCCCCTTCCGAGGACCCGCGGGGCAGGTCAATCCGAGGCGCCGAGTCCCGCCGGGAGAGGACGAGTTCGAGCAGGGTGAAGAAAACCCGTTCGGCGAGGGGTCCGAGGAGTCCCTCGCGGAAGCCCGCGAGGTGCGCCCTGGCAACTGGGAGATCCCGGCGAGCGAGAAGGAGTACATCACCGAGAACGCGCGAGAGATCCTCGACCAAGTCGGCGTCGAGGACTACAGCGAGGGCGCGGTCCGCGGCCTCAAGATCACGGCGCTCGCGGGCGACTCCCTCCCGGCGCAACGCGGCTTCCAGGAAGGCGACGTCGTGAAATCGGTGAACGGCCAGCCGATCACGAGCCAGGCCGACCTCATCAACTTCGCGAAGAAGATGGGAGATCGGCTCACGGTCGTGCGCGTCGAGTACTACCGCCAGGGAAAGCTCATGTCGACCGTCTACCGCGTGAAGTGAGCGGGGGGGGGGAGAGTCCCTCTGCGCATGGCCCGCATCGAGGCTCCGCTCCTCGCCGTAGACCTCGGCAACTCGGCGGCGAAGGTCGCGGTCTACCGCTCGGCGGTCTTGAAGGGCCGGGTCGTCCGCGTCGCGACTGAGGACGGGCGGACCGCCCGGGCGGCGCTCACGCGTCTCTTCCGCTCTCTCCGGCCGAGGCCCGCCGCGGCGCTCGTCGCGAGCGTCCGGCCCGACCTCGACGCGGCGCTCTCGGCCGCGGCGCGCTCCGCGCTCGGCATCGACCCGCTCTTCCTCCTCCGCGAAGTGCGGCCGCCGCTCAAGCTTCTCGTGCGGAGCGTGCAAACGCTCGGTGCGGACCGCGTCGCAGCCGCGGCGGGCGCGCGGGCCCTCTCCGGCCTCGACCGGCGCGACATCGTCGTCCTCGACTGCGGATCGGCCGTCACCTGCGACGCCGTGACCCGGCGGGGCGAGTTCCGCGGAGGAGCGATCGCCCCCGGGCTCGGTCTCGCCGCGCGCGCCCTCCACGAGTTCACGGCGGCCCTGCCGCTCGTCCTGGACGCCGGGCGCAGGCGCTCGCCGCGCGCGATCGGGCGCGACACCCGCGAGGCGCTCGAGTCCGGGCTCGTTCACGGGATGCGCGGACTCGTCGCGGGCCTCGTCGCGGAGATCTCCCGCGGTCTCGTCTGGCCCGCGCTGGTCGCGACCGGGGGCGACGCGCGGCTCCTCGCGCCGGACGGCGCGCGCGTCGACCCGGCGCTGACGCTCGGCGGGCTCGCGGCCACTCACTTCGGCGGGGCGGTCCGCGCCGCGTCTCGAGTCTGATCGTGCCGCGCCGCGCCGTCACGGTCGCCGCGCCGGCGACCCCCAGCGGACGCGGGGGGATCGCGGCGATCCTCGTGACCGGCCCGGACGCCGAAACGATCGTGAACCGCGTCTTTCGGCCGCGCGGCCCGGAGCGGGGCGGCGTCTCGGTGGGGCACGTTCTTTGGCGCGGCGACGTCGTCGACGAGGCGGTCCTCCTCCGGTTCCCCGCCGGCGAAGGAGCGGAGCCGCGCCTCGAGATCGACGTCCACGGGGGCCGCGGCTCCGTGGCGGCCGTGATGGCCGCGCTCGCGGAGGCGGGCGCCGCGCCGCTCTCGACGCCGTCCGAGCTCCGCGCGTTCCTCGCCTCGCGCGGGGACATCGACGCGATCCAGGCAGAGGCGGAGGCGGCGCTCGAGGAGGCGGCGACGATCGAGGCGGCCGCCTTCTTCGCCGCGGCGGCGAGCGGCCGGCTCTCGGCCGAGATCGAGCGCCTCGCCGCCTCTCTCGAGGCGCGGGAGCCCGGCGCCGCGGGCCGGCTCGAGAGGCTCGCCGCGGGCGCCGCCGCGGGCATGGCGCTCGCGCGCCCGCGCTCCGCGGTCCTCTGCGGCCGCCCGAACGCGGGGAAGTCGACGCTCATGAATGCGGTGGCGGGGGCGAGCCTCTCGATCACGAGCGACCTCCCGAACACGACCCGCGACGCCGTGGACGCGGTCGTCGCGCTCTCGGGATGGCCGGTCCATCTCGTCGACACCGCGGGGCTCGGAACGGATCCGGGCGGCGAGGTCGAGCGCCTCGCGGCGCGAGCGGCGCGGCGCGCGCTCGCCGTGGCGGACGTCGCCGTCCTCGTCGTCGACGGATCGGCGCCGATCGGCGAGGCGGACGATCTCGCGGCCGCGCTTCCCGGAGGCGTGCCGGCGGTCGTCGCGGTGACGCGTGCGGACCTCGAGCCCGCGTTCGGGCGCGACTCGCTCCCGTTCCGCGGCACGCCGTCGGTCCGGGTCTCGGGCGTCACGGGAGAAGGCCTCGAATCGCTCTTCGCGGCGATCGTCGCGGCGCTCTCGCTTCCTCCGCGCCCGCCGCGCGGGCCCGGCCTCTTCACCGAGCGCCAGGCAGAGGCGGCGCGCGCGGCGGTCGCGGCGTCCGGCGGGGGAGCGACCGCCGAGGCCGCTTCCGTCCTCCGGGCCCTCTTTTCGCCGGCGCACGGCGGCTAGCCGCGGGAGTCGCGCGCGCGAGAGCCGCTCGCGCGCGACGGCGAGGAGCGGAGAGCCACGGGCTCGAGGCTCCGCCGCGCGTCGATTGATGCGCGGCGGAAGCGCGTGGTATCGTGCTCGTGCGCGTTCCCTTGAGCCGGGCGTCGCGCCCGTCGCGGACGCGCTGAACGCCGTCTCCTCGTGCGCTTCCCCCTCCCTCGTGTGAGTGGGTCGCAGACGCCGGCCATGAAGCGCGACCTCGTGACCATCGACGATCTCTCCAACGAGGAGATCGAGGGGCTGTTCGACCTCGCGGACGGCTACGTCGCCGACCTCCGCGGCCAGACGCGCGTCGCTCCCGGCTTCGTCCTCGCGAGCCTTTTCTTCGAGCCCAGCACGCGGACGCGATTGAGCTTCGAGGTCGCGATGATGCGCCTTGGCGGGAGCTGCGTGACGAGCGCGAGCCGCGAGGACAGCTCGCTCTCGAAGGGGGAGTCCCTCACCGACACCATCAAGGTGGTGGGGTCGTACGCCGACGCGATCGTCATCCGGCACCCGGTCGAGGGCTCGGCCCGCCTCGCGTCCGTGATGACCAAGGTCCCCGTCGTCAACGCGGGCGACGGCGGGCACGAGCATCCGACCCAGACGCTCTGCGATCTCTACACGCTGTGGAAGGAGAAGGGACGGATCGCCGGGCTCTCGGTCGCGATCTGCGGCGACCTGAAGCACGGCCGCACCGTCCACTCGCTCTCCTACGCCCTGGCTCGCTTCGGCGCTCACATCGTCTCGGTGCCGCGCCACGGCCTCGAGCTGCCGGACTACGTCGTCGACAAGCTCCGGACCGAGTACGGCTCGCGGCCGGAGCGCGTCGAGGCCCAGCCGACTCGGTCGTTCCTCGAGGGGCTCGACGCCGTCTACATCACGCCGCAGAAGAGCCACCAGCTCACGCTCTTCACCGATCCCGGCGCGACGAACGCCGAGATCCTCCCGAAGATCCCGAAGATCGACGCTCTCTACGTCACGCGGACCCAGCGCGAGCGGTTCGATCAGGGCGACTCGCCGGACCGGCACGATCTCGTCCTCGACAGCGAGGTCCTGCGCGACGAGCGGCTTCGCGAGGCGGTCGTCATGCACCCGCTGCCGCGCGTTGACGAGATCGACAGCGCCGTCGACGCGGACCCTCGCGCCGCCTACTTCCGGCAGGCTGAGCGCGGGGTCCCGATCCGGATGGCGCTCCTCTCGTTCCTCCTCGGGCTGAGGGGGCTTTCCCCGCCGGCCTCGCCCGGATCGCCCGTGAAGCGGCGCGGGCGCGCAAAGGCGGGCGGATCGGGCGCTGCGCCGCGCCGGCCGGCCATCTACCGGAGCGCCGCGGGGCTCAAGTGTCCGAACGCCCGCTGCATCTCTCGCGTCGAGGAGCGGTTCGTCGTGCCGGAGTTCGTCGTCAAGTCGCGCGACCCGATCGAGCTCCGCTGCCTTTTCTGCGAGCGAATCGTCCGGCCGGCCTTCGTCGCCGAGGGCGGCGGGACGGTTTTCCTCCCGGCCGGATCTCCCGAGGCGCGCGTCATCGCGACCGAGAACCTCGTCGCCTACGAGAGCGCCGAGCAGGCCGAGCGGGCGGGCAAGGTCCGCACTCCATGAGGGAGCCGGCCGCGCTCCTCGTGCGCGCGGGCCGGCTCGTCGACCCCGCGTCGGGCCTTGACCGGCCCGCCGCGCTCCTCGCCCGCGAGGGCCGGATCGAGGCGATCCTCGACGCGGACGCGCCGCTGCCGCGCGGGGCGGAGGAGGTCGACGCGCGCGCTCTCGTCCTCGCGCCCGGCTTCGTCGACCTCCACGTCCATTTCCGCGACCCCGGTGACGGACGAGCGGAGGACGTGGGCACGGGCGGGCGCGCCGCCGCCGCCGGCGGGTTCACGACCGTGTGCTGCATGGCCAACACGTCCCCCGTCAACGACGCGCCCGAGGTGACCCGCGGCATCGCCGAACGGGCGGCGCGGTCGTCGCCGATCGAGGTACTGCCGATCGCGGCGGTGACCCGCGGCCTCGCGGGGCGGGAACTGACCGACTTCGCGGCGCTCAAGGCGGCAGGCGCCGCCGCGCTCTCGGACGACGGACGCCCCGTCCTCGACGACGGGACGATGGCCGAGGCGCTCCGGCGCGCGAGAGCGCTCGGGCTCGTCGTCGTCGACCACGCGGAAGACACGCGCCTCTCGCTCGGGGGCGCGATCCACGAGGGAGACGTCGCCCGGCGGCTGGGCGTCAAGGGGATCAGCTCCGAGTCCGAGACGGCGATGGTCGAGCGCGACGCGAGGCTCGCCGCGGAGACGGGAGGCGCCCTCCACGTCGCGCACGCGTCGGCCGCGGGATCGTTCGACGCCGTGCGCGCCGCGCGCCGAGCGGGAGCGCGCGTGACGTGCGAGGTCTCGCCACACCACCTGACGCTCACGGTCGACGCGCTCTCGAGCGGCGATCCCGATTTCAAGATGAACCCGCCGCTCCGGACGCGCTCCGACGTCGAGGCCGCGATCGAGGCGATCCGCGACGGGACGGCGGGGGCCATCGCCACCGACCACGCTCCGCACGCCGCGGCCGAGAAGGCGAAGGGGATCGAGCGGGCGCCGTTCGGCGTCGTGGGCCTCGAGACCGCGTTCGCGATCGTCCACACGCGGCTCGTCCACGAGGCGGGGGTCCTCGGGCTCGCCGACCTCCTGCGCCTTCTCACGTGCGGTCCCGCGTCGATCCTCGGGCTCGATCGCGGCGCGCTCGCGCCGGGCCGGCCCGCGGATTTCGCGCTCGTCGACCCGGGCGCGCGCTCCACGATCGACCCTGCGCGGTTCCGCTCGCGGAGCCGGAACACGCCCTTCCGGGGGACGCGCGTCACGGGCGCCGTGGTGGCGACGTACCGGTCGGGGCGGCGCGTTCATCCGGACTGACGCGTGCGGCGGCGCCCGCGCGGGGCACGGAGATTGCGCGGCCGCGCGTTCTCGAGGAGCGGAGATCCGAGCCATGCCGACCGCGATGCTCAGCCGGACGCCGGCACCGGCCCTACTCGCCGTCCTCTCGTCGCTTTGCGTCGCCTCCTGCGGAGGCGACCGGAGCTCGGGCGCGTTCCGCGTCGAGAGGGTCGACCTCGGCGACGCGGCCGCGGTCGAGCGGAACCGGCCGATCGCGGTGACGTTCAGCTCGCCGGTCGACCCGGAGTCGGTGACGCCGGCGAGCTTCCACGTGCGCCGCGGAGCCGAGGTCGTCCCCGGCCGCATCGAGATCGAGGGACGCCGCGTCACGTACTTCCCCACTCTCCTTCCCGGCGACCGCGACGATTACCGAGCGGCGCCGCCCGCTCCGCGGAACGGCGTCGGATTCCCGTCGGGGGGGCGGTACCAGCTCGTCGTCCTCGGCTCGGGACCGCTCGCGATGAGGAGCACGGGCCGGCGCGAGATCTCCGAGACGACGACGATCCGATTCCAGACGGGAGCGTCGTTCGTCGCCGAGTCGCCGGCGGTCGCGCCGCGCCTCGTCGCCCCGCCCAGCTTCGATCCCGAGCCTCTCGATTCGGGCTTCGAGCCGGACCCGCGCCACCCGTCGCTCGCGCCGCTCGTCCACCCTTCGCGCGTAAAGGTCACGGTCACGTTCACGGAGCCCATGGATCCCGGCCGCTTCGACCCTTTCGACACGTTTTCGGTGACGAACGCGACGGAAGGGGACCCGGCGTTCGGCTCGACCGTCCTGGGCCGCGTCGTCGCGAGCGGCGACGCGCGGTCGTTCACGTTCGTCGCGGCGACCTCGCTCGGCGATCGCGAGGGCACGCCGGAGCCGTCGCTCTTCCGCGTGCGGCTCGACGGCGCGCTCGAAGGCGATCCCTTGACGGAGCGGCGCCTCGCCGATCTCGCCGGGAATCCCCTCGCGGGGAATCCGGACGTCGACGGGCACGCGGGGCCGATCGGCGGGCCGGTCGACTTCTTCTTCCGCACGGCGGACAGCCCGGGCGAGCCCGAGTACGGCACGCTCACGGAGACGTTCGAGGATGACGCCCTTCGCAGCGGGTCGAGGCTCGATCCCACGACGGCGATCTGGCCTTCGGGTGGATGGCTCGAGGGAGCGCCCGCGACGCGGACGGCCGTCACGGTCGACCCGCCCGACACGGGCTTCCTTCTCCCGCAGCCGCTCACGAGCGGAGGCAACCGGATCCAGCTCCGCTACACGAAGTCCCCCGACCTCGCCGCGGTCCGTGCGCTCTCCCTCGTCGGCTGGGAGTGGGGGCCGAGAAGCGCGTTCGTGTTCGCGTCCACCTATCGCGGAATGACCGTCACCGTCGGCCCCGCCCAGCGCGAGCTCGAACCGGGCTCGTCGCCCGTCTTCTCGGACAATTTCGACCGGGCCTTCGGCGCGCCGCGCCGGGTCTTCGCGGGCGACTATTCGGTGCCGACGCTGTTCGGCGCGATCTTTTTCCCTTGGCCGGAGTTCGAGACCGACTTCGAGTACGACGGCGAGAGCGGCCTCGTGTTCGACGTGGACGTCCCGCCCGGCGCCGAGTCCTTCCAGCTCTTCCGGCAGCACGCGTCGGGCCCGAACCCGTGGCGCCGGCTCTTCGGCCCTTCGGGGTCCGCGACCGCGGAGGCCGGCGACGACACCGTCTATCACACGCGATTCTCGTTCGTCCGCAAGCGCACCGTCGGAGTGAGCCGCCTCGTCGACACCGGCGTCCCCGACCCGGACTACGTTCCTCCGGTCATGCTCGTCGACGCGTCGCGCGCCGGCACGTCGGCGGCTCTCTTCTTCCGCGGCGAGGACGACGACGGCCACGGCGGGCCCGACGGCCGCACGACCGGCGTCGTGGAAGACCTCGACGCACTGGACGGGATGCGGTTCTTCCAGTTCCGAGTGGCGCTCGACGCGGATCCGTTCACGGGAGTCGTCCCGCGCGTGGCGTCCGTCAGCCTCGCGTGGCGGAAGGACTGAGCGATCCGCGCACACCCCGAGCGGCGGCGCTCCGCGACCGTGCGGCGGCCGCTCGCTTCCGCCCGACTTCGAGGCGGATCGGCCCGTTCGAGCCCGGGGCATGGTTGTTGCGCTCCGCACGCGAGCCGTCGTCGACTTTCCCGCTCGCGAAAAAAGTCGAGAACCCGCGCCATGATCGAGAGATTCCGCGCCGTGCGCTTCGTTCTCCTCGCCGTCCTCGCTCCGTCGCTCGTCGTGCCGGCGTGCACGGGCGGAGGGGGAGGAGGCGGCGGCGGCGCCGGCTCGAGCGCGCTCGTTGTCGAGAGCTTCGACGTCGCCGGCCGCACCGACGTCGAGAGGAACCGGCCGCTCGTCGTGACATTCAACTCGCCCATCGATCCCGCCACGCTCAACGTCGCGGGATTCCAGGTCCGCTCCGGATCGTCGATCTACCAGGGAAGGGTCGAGGTCGACGGCCGCGTCGTGCGGTTCTTCCCCACGGTCTTTCCCGGCGACCGGAACGACTACTTGCCTGACAACGGCCCTCAGTTGAACGGCGTCGGCTTCCCTCCCGTGACGAAGTTCCAGCTCGTCGTCCTCGCGGACAATCCTCTTTCGGTCAGGAATCGCCGGGGGCACGGCATGGGGCAGTCGTTCACGGCGGGCTTCACGACGGGGAGCGCGTTCCTCCCCGAGAACCCGCCCGTCTTCCCGCGCCTCGCCGAACTTCCGGCCTTCAACCAGATTCCGCGGAACGCGGCCTCGGGCCCCGATCCGCGCGATCCCCTCACCGCGCCCGAGTTCGACCCGTCGAACCTCCGCGTCACGCTCCGGTTCACCGAGGTGATGGACCCCG
>Ga0187892_10002820_pt1 | contig 33434 bp, 31 predicted proteins | sample MA1701073metaG_FD_139345 | JGI IMG/M metagenome (GOLD analysis project Ga0187892, IMG submission 139345) | Bio-ooze microbial communities from a basaltic lava cave in the Kipuka Kanohina Cave System on the Island of Hawaii, USA - MA170107-3 metaG ... | reverse complement strand
TCTACGCCTTCCTGCGCCCGGAGCACGAGGCGGCCGTCCTCGAGCGGGCCCGCGCCCGGCTGCCCGGCGCGTTCTGCTCCGCCTCCCACGAGGTGCTGCCCGAGTTCCGCGAGTACGAGCGCCTGTCCACCACCGTCGTCAACGCCTACCTCGGGCCGGCCATGGCCCGCTACATCGAGGCCTTCCGCCGGCGCGTGCGGGAGCTCGGCATCCGGCCCGCCCCCTTCATCAACCAGTCCAACGGCGGCACCATCGGCATCGACGAGGCCCGCCAGGCCCCCGTGCGCACGGTGCTCTCGGGCCCGAGCGCGGGGGTGGCGGGAGCGGCGTGGCTGGCCGCCCGGGCCGGCGTCGCGTCGATGGTCACCTTCGACATGGGGGGCACCAGCACCGACGTGTCGCTGGTGCGGGGCGGGGTGCCGGCGCTCGCCTTCGAGCGCGAGATCGCCGGCGTGCCCCTCCGGCTGCCCGCGCTGGACATCCACACGGTGGGGGCGGGCGGCGGCAGCATCGCCTGGCGCGACTCGGGCGGGGCCCTCATGGTGGGCCCGGAGAGCGCGGGGGCGGACCCCGGCCCCGCCTGCTACGGGCGCGGCGGCGCGGCGCCCACCGTCACCGACGCCAACCTGGTCCTCGGGCGGCTCTCGCCCAAGGGGCTCCTCGGCGGCGAGATGGCGCTCGACCTCGCCCGGGCCCGCGACGCGGTGGAGCGGCTGGCGGGGGCGCTCGGCCTGTCCCTGGCCGAGGCGGCGCGCGGGATCGTCCGCGTCGTGAACGCCAACATGGCCCGCGCCCTCCGCCTCGTCACGGTGGAGCGCGGCGTGGACCCCTCGGGCCTGGCGCTTTGGCCCTTCGGCGGGGCGGGGCCGCTCCACGCGGCGGCGCTGGCCCGGGAGCTCGGGATGCGGACGATCCTCGTGCCGCCGGCGCCCGGCATCCTGTGCGCCCTCGGCCTGCTGGTGGAGGACCTGCGCGTGGACCGGGTGCAGACGTGGGTGGGGCGGCTCGAGGCGGCGGCCCTGCCCGCGCTCGAGGCGCGGTTCGGGGAGCTCGAGGCCGAGGCCGCGCGCTGGCTCGACCGCGAGGCGGTGCCACCCGGGCGGCGGCGTCTCGCGCGCTGGCTCGACCTGCGCTACGAGGGGCAGAACTACGAGCTGCTGGTCCCCGCCCCCGCCCGCCTCGACGCCCCGGCGGCGCTCGGCGCGCTCCGCCGGGACTTCCTGCGGCTCCACGAGGAGACCTACGGGTTCGCCACGGACGACGAGCCCATCCAGGTCGTGAACCTCCGCCTGGTCGCCCGCGGCCTGCCCGCCCTGCCGGAGCTGCCCCGGCCCGAGCCGGCGGCCGCCGACGTCGCCACCGCGCTCGCCGACCGCCGCGTCGTGGACTTCGCCGAGGCCGGCGGCCCCGTCACCTGCCCCGTCTACGACCGCGCCCGCCTCGGGCCCGGCCACCGGCTCCTTGGGCCCGCCGTCCTCGAGCAGTTCGACAGCACCACGCTCGTCTATCCGGGGCAGACGGCCCACGTCGACCGGGAAGGGCTCGTCCGCCTCGAGGAGGGGTGAGGATGGACCGCATCACGCTCGAGGTGATCGGCTCGGCGCTGCTGTCGGCGGCCGAGGAGATGGGCACGGCCCTGATCCGCGCCTCCTACTCGACCAACATCAAGGAGCGGCGCGACTGCTCGACGGCCATCTTCGACCGCGCGGGCCAGGTCATCGCCCAGGCCGAGCACATCCCGATGCATCTCGGCTCCCTGCTCGGCATCGTGCAGGAGATCCTCCGCCGCTATCCCGTCGAGCGCCTGGCCCCCGGCGACGTCTTCGCCGCCAACGACCCCTACACGGGCGGCGGCACCCACCTGCCCGACATCACGCTGGCCGCGCCCGTGTTCGTGGACGGCGATCTCTTCGGCTTCGTCGCCAACATCGCCCACCACGCCGACCGCACCGGCGAGCGCATCCGCACCATCTACGACGAGGGGCTGCGCATCCCGCCCATCCGCCTCGTGGAGGCGGGCCGGGTGCGCGAGGACGTGATGGAGCTCCTGCTGGCGAACTTCGCCCTCCCCGACGAGCGCCGCGGCGACTTCCGCGCCCAGATCGCCGCCAACCGGCTCGGCGAGCGGCGCCTGCTGGAGCTGGTGGCGCGCCACGGGGTCGCCGCCGTGCGGGCGGCCTCGGAGGAGACGCTGGCCTACGGCGAGCGCAAGATCCGCGCCGCCATCCGGGCGCTGCCGCCCGGCGTGTACCGCTTCGCCGACGCCATGGACGGCGACGGCGTCCGCCCGGGGCCGATCCCCATCCAGGTGGCCGTCACGGTGGACGGCGACCGGATCCACCTGGACTTCACCGGCACCGGCCCCCAGTGCGCGGGCGACCTCAACGTGGTCTGGCTCGCGCTCCTGGCCACCGTGTACTACGCCCTCAAGGCCATCCTGGACCCGAGCATCCCGGCCAACGGCGGCTTCTACCGGGCCATCGAGGTGGCGGCCCCGCCCGGCTGCCTCGTCAACGCCCTGCCGCCGGCTCCCGTGGCCTGGCGCACCCAGACCTGCCAGCGCATCGCCGACGTGATCTTCGGCGCGCTGGCCGGCGCCGTGCCCGGCCGCGTGCCGGCGGCCGGCAACGGCGCCAACAGCGCGTGGGTCTTCTCCGGGGTCAGCCCGCGCACCGGCCGCTACTACGTCTACCTGGAGACGCTCGCCGGCGGCGCCGGCGCCACCCCGCGGGCCCCCGGCATGGACGGCGTGCAGGTCCACATCACGAACACCTCGAACCTGCCCGTGGAGTGCCTCGAGATGGAGTATCCGCTGCTGGTCGAGGAGTACGCGCTGGCCGAGGGCAGCGACGGGGCCGGCGCCTGGCGCGGCGGCCTCGGCATCCGCCGCACCGTCCGGGTGCTGGACCACGAGGCGACGCTGCTCGGCACGCTCGAGCGCGCGGAGATCCCGCCCTGGGGCCTCCAGGGCGGCGGGCCGGGGGGCCGGGCCGCCCTCGTGCTGAACGCCGGCGAGCCGGCCGAGGAGCGGCTGCCCGCCAAGGTCTGGGGGCACCGGCTCGCGCCCGGCGACCGCGTCACCATCGTCACCCCGGGCGGCGGCGGCTTCGGCCCGCCGGCCGCCTCCGGCGCGGATTCCCCGCGCGCGTCCGCGGGGACGGGGCCCGCCCGCCCGTAGGGCCGGGCCGCGGGCCTCGGGTAGAGTTGCGGCATGGGGCCGGGCTGGCTCGCCGCCGTCGTCCTCGCGCTCCTGGCCACCGCGGGGGCCGGGCCGGCGAGCGCGGAGGGCATCATGCTCGTGCCGGCCGGCGCCTTCTGGATGGGGCGGGACGACGGCCCCGCGGAGGAGGCCCCACGCCACCGCGTGTACGTGCGCGTCTTCTGGATCGAGCGGCACAAGGTCACCAACGCCGAGTTCGCCGAGTTCCTGAACGCGCGCGGCCCGATCTCGGCGGCGGGCGAGCGGCGATACGACGTCGACGACGACGACGCCCGGATCCGCCCCGCCCCGCCCGCCGCGCCGCCCGGGGGGACCGGCCCCACCCGGCGCTTCAGCGTCGAGCCGGGCTTCGAGCGGCACCCCGCCGTCGAGGTGTCGTGGTACGGGGCTCGCGACTACTGCGAGTGGCGAGGCCGGCGGCTCCCCACCGAGGCGGAATGGGAGAAGACCGCGCGCGGGGACGACCGCCGGCCCTACCCGTGGGGCGCCGAGCCGCCCACGCCCGAGCGGGCCGTGTTCGGCCGCCCCTACAACGCCACCCTGCCCACCGTCGGCCGGCCCGCGGGGCAGAGCCCCTACGGCGTCCACGACCTCCTGGGCAACCTGCGCGAGTGGACGTCGACGATCCTGCGGCCCTATCCCTACCGCGCCGACGACGGCCGGGAGCCCTTCGCCGGCCAGGGCCGCGTGGTCGTGCGCGGCGCGAGCCACGACGACCCCGCGGAGACGCTGTCGGTGACCGTGCGCCGGTCCTACGAGCGGCGCCAGGCGGCCGCCGGCCACCACCACGTCGGCTTCCGGTGTACGACCTCGGAGGACCTCGGCGGGCGCTGACCGGCCGCGCCGGGCGGGAACCCCGCACGTGCCCCCGGCCGGTCGTGTCTCGGTTCAACGCGCCGCTTGACAGCCCCCGTGGCGTCTGGCACCATCCGCCGCACCTATGCAGCGCCGTGCGCCGTCCGGCTCGATGTGGTGGTGGCCGCTCCCCTGAGGGCGGCGTCGGCGACGAGCGCGCGAATCACCTGACCTAGAGCTGACGAGGCCGCCCCGGGCGATCGGGGCGGCCTCGCTGTTTGCCGCCCCCGCCCGCGGCCCCGTCCAGGAGGGGCCCATGACCACCGACCGCTACGTCACGCGCGGCGGCGTCGCCGTGCGCCGCACCATCGAGGACGTCCCCGTCGCCGACGCCGTGGAGCCGGTGTGCTCGGCCCTCGACCGCCACCGGGGCGCGCTGCTGGCCTCGAGCTACGAGTATCCCGGCCGCTACACGCGCTGGGACCTGGGCTTCGTCGATCCGCCCGTCGCCCTCACCGCCTGGGGCCGCCGCTTCCGGGTGGAGGCGCTGAACGCGCGGGGCCGGGTGCTGCTGCCCGCCATCGCCCGCGCCTCGGCCATCCCCCACGTCGCCCGCCTCGAGGCGGTGGACGACGGCCTCGAGGGCGAGGTCGGCGTCCCGACCGGGCGCTTCGCCGAGGAGGACCGGAGCCGCCAGCCGTCCGTCTTCTCGGTCCTGCGCGCGCTCGTCGAGCTCTTCTTCCACCCGGGCGAGCCCCACCTCGGGCTCTACGGCGCCTTCGGCTACGACCTCGCCTTTCAGTTCGAGCCGATCCGCCGGCGGCTCCCGCGCGAGGACGCCCAGCGGGACCTCGTGCTCTACCTGCCCGACGAGCTGATCGTGGTCGACCACCGGCGCGAGGTCGCGCAGCACCGGCGCTACGAGTTCGAGGTGGACGGCCGCGCCACCGATCCCTTCCCGCGCACGGGGCCGGCGCGGGCCTACGTGGGCGCCCGGGAGGCGCCGCGGCCCGGCGACGGCGAGCCGGGGGGCTACGCCGGGCTCGTGCGCGTGGCGCGGCACGCGTTCAAGCGAGGCGACCTCTTCGAGGTGGTGCCGAGCCAGACCTTCTTCGCCGGCAGCCCCCGGCCGCCCTCGGAGGTGTTCCGGCTGCTGCGGCAGGTGAACCCGTCGCCCTACGGCTTCCTCGCCAACCTGGGCGAGGCCGAGTACCTGGTGGGCGCCTCGCCCGAGATGTACGTGCGGGTGGAGGGCGACCGCGTGGAGACCTGCCCCATCTCGGGCACCATCGCCCGCGGCCAGGATCCGATGGCCGACGCGGCCCAGGTCCTGGCCCTCCTCACCTCGGCCAAGGACGAGTCGGAGCTGACCATGTGCACCGACGTGGACCGCAACGACAAGTCGCGCATCTGCCGGCCGGGCAGCGTCCGCGTCCTCGGCCGGCGGCAGATCGAGATGTACTCGCGCCTCATCCACACGGTGGACCACGTGGAGGGCCGCCTCCGGCCGGGCTTCGACGCCCTCGACGCGTTCCTGGCCCACGCGTGGGCGGTGACGGTGACCGGCGCTCCCAAGGCCTGGGCCATGCAGTTCATCGAGGACCACGAGCGCTCCCCCCGCGCCTGGTACGGCGGCGCCGTCGGCCTCGTGGGCTTCGACGGCCGGCTGAACACGGGCCTCACGCTCCGCACCGTCCGCGTCCGGGACGGCGTCGCCGAGGTGCGCGTGGGGGCGACCTTGCTCTACGACTCGGACCCGGAGGCGGAGGAGCGGGAGACGCACCTCAAGGCCGCCGCGTTCCTGGACGCGGTCCAGGCGCCGCCGCCGACGCCGCGCCGGGCGCCCGACGGGCCGCGCCCCGGCCTCGGCAAGCGCGTGCTCCTCGTGGACCACCAGGACTCGTTCGTGCACACGCTGGCGAACTATCTCCGCCAGACCGGCGCCGAGGTCGTCACGCTCCGGGCCGGCTTCCCGCCGGCCGCGCTCGCGGCGCTCGGCCCGGACCTCTGCGTGCTGTCCCCCGGGCCGGGCCGGCCCGCCGACTTCGACGTGTCGGGCACCCTCGGGGCGCTCGTGGCGCGCGGGATCCCGACCTTCGGCGTGTGCCTCGGGCTGCAGGGGATGGTCGAGCACTTCGGCGGCGCCCTCGGCGTCCTCGACGACCCGGTCCACGGCAAGGCCTCGCCGATCCACGTGCTCGGCGGGCGGCTCTGGCACGGCCTGCCGCGGACGTTCACGGCCGGCCGGTACCACTCGCTCTTCGCCCGGCGCGAGGGGCTCCCGTCGGACCTCGTCGTCACCGCCGAGAGCGAGGACGGCGTGGTCATGGCCGTGGAGCACCGGACGCTGCCGCTGGCGGCGGTCCAGTTCCACCCGGAGTCGATCCTGAGCCTCGCGGGGGACGTCGGCCTCCGCCTGCTCGAGAACGTCGTGGCCGTCCTCGCGGCGGGGGCGGGCGCGCCGGTCGCGGCGGCCGGCGCGCCCGCGGCGGGGGCGCCGGGCGATCCGGGCTGCCCCGACCCGGCCGCCGCCCGTGATAGATTCCCCCCATGCTGAGCGCCGAGGACAACGCCGCCCTCACCCGCGTCGGCCGCGGCACCCCGATGGGCGAGCTGATGCGCCGCTACTGGCACCCCGTGGCGGCGGTGGGGCAGCTCGACGAGCGGCCCACGCGGCCGGTGCGGCTCATGGGCGAGGACCTGGTCCTGTTCCGGGACGCCGCCGGGCGCTACGGGCTCCTCGGCCGCCACTGTCCCCACCGGCGGGCGGACCTCGCCCACGGGACGGTCGAGGCGCGCGGCCTGCGCTGCCACTACCACGGCTGGCTCTTCGACGGGGACGGGCGGTGTCTCCACCAGCCCTTCGAGGAGGCGGCCCGGCCGGAGGCGCGCTTCAAGGACAAGATCAGGGCCACCGCCTACCCGGTGGAGCCCAAGGCCGGCCTCCTGTGGGCGTACCTCGGCCCGGCCCCGGCGCCGCTGGTCCCCGACTGGGACCTCTACCACGAGGTCGGCTACAAGCAGATCGTGCTCTCCGAGGTCCCGTGCAACTGGTTCCAGGCCCAGGAGAACTCCATCGACCCCATCCACTTCGAGTGGCTGCACGGCAACTGGTCGGCGGCGCTCGGAGGGCGGGCCGGGGCCCGCGTACCCGCTCACGTGCGGATCGGCTTCACCGAGTTCGAGTGGGGGTTCGTCTACCGGCGCGTGCGGGTGGACTCCACCGAGGCCGACGAGCTGTGGACGGTGGGCCGGGTGTGCCTCTGGCCGAACGCGCTCTACACGGGCAAGTTCGAGTGGCGCGTCCCCGTGGACGACGAGCACACGCTGCACGTGGCCTGGTTCAACGATCCGCTGCCGGGCCCGGAGCCCTTCGAGCAGCCGCGGATCCCCTACTGGATCGGCCCCGTCACCGATCCCGCCACCGGGCGGCTCATCACCAGCCACGTCATGAACCAGGACTTCGCGGCCTGGCTCGGCCAGGGCCCGATCGCCGACCGCACCCAGGAGCACCTCGGCGAGAGCGACCGCGGGGTGATCCTGCTCCGCCGCCGGATGCTCGAGGAGGCGGCGGAGGTCACGCGCGGCGGCGAGCCCAAGGCCGTCGTCCGCGACCCCGCCCGGAACGTCAAGCTCGCCCTGCCCCGCGTCCGGCAGGGCCCCGGCGCGCCGATGGGCGTCGCCCCCGACCGCCCGCGGCCCATGCTCTGGCACGCCGGCCAGCCGCGCGAGATCGCCGAGGAGATCGAGCGCGTGTGGGCCCAGCGCCTCCGGTCGGTGGGCCGGTAGCCCGGCGGGCGCGGCCGGCTCCGAGGGCGCGGGAGGAGCCCGCATGGCGACCCTGGCCGGTGTGTTCGGCGTCGCGCACAGCCCGTTCTGCTATCGCCCCCCGGAGCAGTGGAACGAGGTCCGGGCGAGCCGGACGCTCCGCGCCGACGTGCCGCTCGACGACCTGCCGGCCAACCGGGCCAAGGCCGCCCGCATCCAGGCGGCGTTCGCCACGCTGCGCCAGCGGCTCGCCGCCGCCGCGCCCGACGTCGTGGTCGTCTTCGGGGACGACCAGCTCGAGTGCTTCGACTTCAGCAACCTGCCCGCCTTCGCCGTCTACGTGGGCGAGGAGTTCGAGGGCGCGCTGGCCGGCGGCGGCCGGGCCCGCCTCCCGGGGCACCCGACGCTGGCGGTGGCCCTGCTCCGCGGGCTCATGCAGCGCGGCTTCGATCCCGCGTTCTCCATGCAGATGCCGAGACCCGACCACGGCGTGGGCCACGCCTTCCTCCGGCCGGCCGAGTCGCTGACGGACCTTCGGACGCCCATCGTGCCCGTGTTCCTCAACTGCTACTACGCCCCCCAGCCCAGCGGGGCGCGCTGCCACCAGCTGGGCGCGGCGGTGCGGGAGATCATCGCCGAGCACTCCGACCCGCTGCGGGTGGCCGTCGTGGGGTCGGGCGGGCTCTGGCACACGCCGGGGGCCCCCGACGCGTACCTGGACGAGACCTTCGATCAGGGCATCCTGAAGCTGCTGGCGGCGGGCGACGCGGCGGGGATGGCGCGCCACTTCGACGAGTACCGCGTGCCCGACGGGGACCGGAGCCAGGCCGCGCACCCCCGGGGCCGCGGCGTGACGGGGCTGCCGGGTCCGGGCGGGCCGCGCGGCGGCACCCGCGAGACCTGCAACTGGATCGCCGCCGCCGCCGTCGCCGACGGCCATCCCGCCGTCATCGTCGACTACGTGCCGGTGTACGCCTCCCCGGTCGGCGCGGCCTTCGCCTACTGGCCGCTGGCGTAGCGAGACGGGCGGGCCGCGCGCCCGCTCAGCGCAGGCTCGCCGCCAGCCTCGTCGGGTCCTCCCGCGCGGCCTTGGCGCACTCGGTGCACTCCTCCAGCTCGGCGTCGTAGGCGATCCCGTGGACCGGGCAGCGGACGATGTCGAAGTGGCCGCCCCCCCGCACCGCCGCCTCGCGGCGCTCCCATCGCACGAGCCACACGGCGAGCGCGGTCGCCGCCACTGCGGCGCCCGCGACGACGAGGAGGGAAGCTCGCCGGCGCCGGGACATCCGCCCGAGAGCGCGCGCGATCCGCGCCGCCCGCGACGGCTGCCGGCTCCGTCGGATCCGCTCGAGGGCCTCGTGCCACGCCGGCGTCAGCCGCGACAGTGCGGCGCTCGACCGGCTCAGCATCTCCTTGGACCGCGGGACCACCTCCCGGACACGGTACGTCGCGATCTCGGTCAGCCGCATGGCCACCCCCGTGCGGCAAGCGCCGCCGGCGGGCGACTCGGCGCCCCAGGCCGGCGTGATGCCCCGACGATACCGGCCCGGGCCGCGAACCGGATCGGGCCGTCGGGGGCTTCCCCGTGGCTGCTCCGGGGTCGGCCGACCCCCGCGTGGGGGTCCGCGGCTAGCCGTCGATCCCGGCCAGGGCCCGGTACCGGCGGATCAGGGCGCCGGTCGAGCTGTCGTGCCCGTCCAGGGGCGCCGACCCCGCCAGCTCCGGCGCGATGCGCCGGGCCAGGGCCTTGCCGAGCTCGACGCCCCACTGATCGAAGGAGTCGACGTCCCACACCACCCCCTGGGTGAAGACGCTGTGCTCGTAGAGCGCCACGAGCGCCCCCAGGGCCTCCGGGGTGAGCCGCTCGGCCAGGATGGTGCTGGACGGCTGGTTGCCGGGCATCGTGCGGTGCGGGATCAGGCGCTCCGGCACGCCCTCGGCCCGGAGCTCCTCGGCGGTCCGGCCGAACGCCAGGGCCTCGCCCTGGGCCAGCACGTTGGCCATCAGCAGCCGATGGTGGTCGCCCAGGGGGTGGAGCGGGCGCGCGAAGGCGATGAAGTCGCACGGGATCAGGCGCGTGCCCTGGTGGAGGAGCTGATAGAAGGAGTGCTGGCCGTTGGTGCCGGGCTCGCCCCAGAAGACGGGCGCGGTGGCGTAGGGCACCGGGACCCCGTGCCGGGTCACCCGCTTGCCGTTGGACTCCATGGTGAGCTGCTGCAGATAGGCGGGGAAGCGGCGCAGGTACTGGTCGTAGGGCAGCACCGCCACCGTCTGGGCACCGAAGACGCTCGCGTACCAGACCACGAGGAGCCCCATCAGCACGGGCAGGTTCGCGTCGAGCGGCGCCGTCCGGAAGTGCTCGTCCATCGCGTGAAAGCCCGCCAGGAGCGCGCGGAAGCGCTCGGGGCCCACCGCGATCATGGTGGACAGCCCGATGGCCGAGTCCATCGAGTACCGGCCGCCCACCCAGTCCCAGAACTCGAACATGTTGGCGCGGTCGATGCCGAAGGCCTCGACGGCGGCCGCGTTGGTGGACACGGCCACGAAGTGCCGGGCCACCGCCCCGTCGTCGCCCAGCGCCCGGACGAGCCACGCGCGGGCCGAGCGCGCGTTGGTCATCGTCTCCTCGGTGGTGAAGGTCTTGGACGACACGATGAACAGCGTCTCGGCGGTGTCCAGGTCGCGCGTGGCCTCCACGAGGTCGGTGGCGTCCACGTTGGAGACGAAGCGGAACGTCATCTCCCGGGCGCTGTCGGCGCGCAGGGCCTCGTAGGCCATGGCCGGGCCGAGGTCCGAGCCGCCGATGCCGATGTTGACCACGTGGCGGAGGGGGCGGCCCGTCGCCCCGGTCCACCCGCCGTTCCGCACCCGGATGGCGAAGTCGGCCATGCGGTCGAGCACGGCGTGCACGTCCGGCACCACGTTGCGCCCGTCGACGTTGAGGCGGGCCCCCCGGGGCATCCGGAGCGCCACGTGGAGCGCGGGCCGCTCCTCGGTGACGTTGATGCGCTCGCCCCGGAACATGGCCTCGATGCGCTCGGGCAGCCCCGCCGCGTGGGCCAGGGCCACGAGCAGCCGGAGCGTCTCGTCGGTGACGCGGTGCTTGGCGTAGTCGAGGTAGAGGCCGGCCCCCTCGGCAACGAGCCGCTCGCCCCGCCCCGGGTCGTCGGCGAACAGCGTCCGCAGGTGGACGTCGCGGATCTGCCGGTGGTGCCGGAGGAGCGCCTGCCACTCGGGCCGCCGCGTGAGCCGTGGCCGCCTCGGCGCGGGGCCCGGGCGGCGGGCCGCGCCCGTGCTTGCGTCGCTCATGAGCCTCCCCTCGTCCCGGCCGCCGCGCCGCCGGCGGGGGTGGCGGGGCCCGGTCCGGGATCCGTCACGATTGTGCCCGAGCCCGGCCCGGCCGGCCAGCCGGCGCGCCGCGCCGGGGGTCAGTCGAGGTCCGGCCGGCGCAGGGCCCCGGCCAGGCTCCACCGACCCGAGCCGCGGGCGGCGATGTAGAGGAACGCGAAGGCGTACAGCGCGGCCAGCTCCCCGCCGTTCTGGATGGGCAGGCCGCCGCGCGGCTGGTGGGTCATGAAGTAGGCGGCCGCCATCTCGCCGCTGGCGATGAACGCGGCGTAGCGCCCGAGGAACCCGACGGCCACGAGGAGACCGCCCACCAGCTCGATGACCCCGGCCAGCCCGAGCTGCGAGGCCAGGGGCACGGTGCCGCCGTTGCCCACCCCGCCGAGCACGCCCAGGAGCTTCTGGGCGCCATGACACGCGAACAGGAACCCGACCACCACGCGAAACACGGCCCACAGCGGATCCGACCACGGGGACAGCCATCGCATCGCTCAGCCCTCCCGGGCGCTGCCGGAGCAGCCGCCCGCACCGGACGGTCGTTGCCGCCACTGTCCGGCCTCCGCGGGCCGAACGCAACTCCCCGCCGGCGGGCCCGGGGCGGAGCCCGAGGCTATACTGGGGCCCTTGAGCGCTCTCCCCCCGCCGCCCGTCGGCCCGCCCGCCGCCCTCCGCGCCGCCGGCTGGATGACGGTGTCCGTCGCCTCCTTCGTGCTGATGTCGGTGGCCGCGCGCCGGCTCGTGGGCCGCCTGCCCACCATCGAGATCCTGTTCTTCCGCAGCCTCGTCTCCCTGCTCGTCCTCTCCGCCCTGGCCCCGCGGCTCGGCGCCCGCGCGTTCGTCACGCGCCGGCCCGGGCTGCACGCCGCCCGCAACCTCGTCCACTTCGCCGGCCAGTACGCCTGGGTGTGGGGCATCGCGCTGGCGCCGCTGGCCGTGGTGACGGCGGTGGAGTTCACGACGCCCATGTGGGTGGTGGTCCTGGCCGGGCTCCTGCTGGGCGAGCGGGTCGCCGTCCACCGGTGGGTGGCCATCGGCGGCGGCCTCGCCGGCGTCGCCCTCATCGTGCGGCCGGGGACCAGCGCCTTCGGCGCCCCCGCCCTCGTCCTCGTGACGGCCGCCCTCTGCTACGCGGGGTCGATCCTGCTGGTCAAGACGCTGCTCCGCACCGAGCGCGTCTCGACGGTGCTGGTCTACATGAGCCTGCTCCAGCTCCCGCTCGGCCTCGTCCCCTCGCTGCCCGTGTGGGTCACCCCGGCGTGGGCGGACGCGCCCTGGCTCGTCGCCATGGGCGTCACCGCGCTCACGGCGCACCTCGGCATGGGCCGAGCCCTGTCCGTCGCCGACGCGAGCTTTGTCCTGCCCCTCGACTTCCTCCGCCTGCCGTGCGTCGCGGTGGTGGCGCTCCTGGTCTACGGCGAGCCCATCGACGGCTCCGCCCTCCTGGGCGCGGGCCTCATCTTCGCGAGCAACTACTGGTCCGTGCGCCGCGAGACGGCCCGGCCCCGGCCCGGCGCCGGGCCGGCGGGGCCCGCGCGCCCTCGCGGGTGGGGCTTGAATGCCGCGGCCCGACCGGCTAGGATGCCCGCGACTCTGGACATCCTGCCCGGCGGAGGCCCGAGTGGCCGATCAGCGACGGGAGATGACGGCGACAGGACGGGCGGCCGCCACCGGGACGGGGTCCCGCGGGCCGCGGGTGATCGCGCGCCTGCTGCGCGGGATCGACGCCATCAACGACCGCGTGGGCCGCTGGTCGGCGTGGCTCGCCTTGCTCCTCGTCCTGGTGACCACCACCGACGTGGCCATGCGCTACCTGTTCCGGACCAGCTTCGTCTTCGTGCAGGAGCTGGAGTGGCACCTCTTCGCCGTCATGTTCCTGATCACGGCGGGCTACGCGCACCTCCTGAACAGCCACGTGCGGGTGGACATCTTCTACGTGCGCCTCTCCCCGCGCGCCCAGGCCTGGATCGACCTCGTCTGCGGGATCCTGTTCCTGTTCCCGGCCGTGTTCCTAATCGTGTGGACGTCCATTCCCTTCGTCGCCGCCTCGGTGCACGACCTGGAGGGCTCCCCCGACCCCGGCGGGATCCCGGCCCGGTTCGTGCTGAAGGCCGTCATCCCCCTGGGCTTCCTCCTGCTGGGCATCCAGGGGATCTCGGAGACCATCAAGAACTACTACCGGGCCCTGGGCCGGGAGGTGCCGCGGTGACCTTCACCGAGCTGCTTCCCGCCTACATGTTCCTGATCTTCACCATCCTGATCCTGGTGGGCTACCCGATCGCGTTCACGCTCTGCGGGGTGGCGCTCGCCTTCGGCGTCTACGCCTTCGGCCTGGGCTTCTTCGACCTGCTCCCCCTGCGCGTGTGGGGGGTCATGACCAACTTCACCCTCACCGCGGTGCCGCTCTTCGTCTTCATGGGCGTCACGCTCGAGCGCTCGGGCCTGGCCGAGGACCTCCTCGAGACGATGGGCTTCGTGTTCGGGCGGATGCCGGGCGGCATCGCGCTGGCCGTCATCGTGGTGGGCACGCTCCTGGCGGCGTCGACGGGCATCGTGGGGGCCACCGTGACCACCATGGGCCTCATCGCCCTGCCGACCATGCTCCGGCGCGGCTACCAGAAGGAGCTGGTGACCGGCGTGATCTGCGCGTCGGGCACCCTCGGCCAGATCATCCCGCCCAGCATCGTGCTGGTCATCGTGGCCGACATCCTGCAGATCTCGGTGGGCGACATCTTCCTGGGCGCCTTCATCCCGGGGCTGATCCTGTCGGGGCTCTACGTGCTGTTCGTGCTGTTCATCTGCGTCTTCGCCCCCCACCTGGCGCCGGCCATCCCGGCCGAGGAGCGGGCCGGCGTCTCGTCGCGCGAGCTGTCGGTGCGCGTCGTCCGCGTGCTCATCCCGCCGCTCGCCCTCATGGTGGCCGTGCTGGGCTCGATCTTCTTCGGGATCGCCTCGCCCACCGAGGCGGCGGCGGTGGGCGCCGCCGGGGCGCTGGCGCTGACCTTCCTGAACGGCAAGTTCACCTGGACGATGCTCCAGCAGACCATGCAGCTCACGGTCCGGCTCACCAGCATGGTGTTCATCATCCTGGTGGGCGCCACCGCCTTCGGGCTCGCCTTCCGGGGCATGGGCGGCGACGCCCTGGTGCGGAACTTCATCGCCGGCCTGCAGATCCCGCCCATGGCCGTCTTCAGCAGCGTCATGGTGCTGGTGTTCGTGCTCGGGTTCTTCCTGGACTTCATCGAGATCTCGTTCATCCACCTGCCCGTGCTGGCCCCGATCCTGACCGAGATGGGCTTCGACCCCGTGTGGTACGGGGTGGTGCTCGGCGTGAACCTGCAGACCTCGTTCCTCACGCCGCCGTTCGGGTACGCCTTGTTCTACCTGAGGGGGGTCGCGCCGCCCGATGTGACCACCGGCCACATCTACCGGGGGATCATCCCGTTCGTGGCCATCCAGCTCCTCGGCATGGTGGCCGTCATCTTCTTCCCGGACCTGGCCCTCTGGCTGCCGCGGCTGGTCTTCAAGTAGCGGCGGGGCTTCGGGGAGCGGAGGCGGGAGTCGCGGAGACGAACGCGGGGCGGCGGGCCTCGGGCCCACCGCCCCGCGCGGGCGCGCCGGGCGCCGGGGCTACGCGAACATCATGTGGTAGTAGGCGCGCTCCGACAGGTCCGAGTAGGCCAGCCACTGCTTCTTGAACGCCTCGTAGTGGTCGGCCACCTTCTTGGCCATCGGGCTCTTGGCCGCCTCCTCCTCCAGCACCTCCCGGGACATCCGGCGGAACTCCCGGAGCACGGCGTCGGGGAACCGGAACAGCTGCACCCCGTGCTTGTTCACCAGGCGCTCCAGCGCGCCGGCGTTGCCCGCCTCGTGCTCGGCCAGGCTCCAGGTGTCCGCCCAGTTGGCCGCGACGTCGATGGCGCGCCGCATGTCGACCGGCAGGCTGTCGTAGGCCTTCTTGTTGAAGAAGAACTCGCCCGCCGTCCCCGGCTCGTGCCAGCCCGGGTAGTAGTAGAACTTGGTGGCCTTGTAGAAGCCGGCCCGCTCGTCCTGCAGCGGCCCGACCCACTCGGTGGCGTCGATCACGCCGCGCTCCAGCGACGGGAAGATGTCCCCGACCGCCAGCAGCGTGACGGTGCCGCCGGCCTTGGCCACCACCTTGCCCCCGAGGCCGGGGATGCGCATCTTCAGGCCCTTGAAGTCGTCGACGCTGTCGATCTTCTTGCGGAACCAGCCGCCCATCTGCACGCCGGTGGGCCCGCCCCGGCGGGGGACGAGGTTGAAGCCGCTGTAGAGCTCCTCGTAGAGCTTCTGCCCGCCGCCCGACACGATCCAGGCCTGCGTGCCCTGGGTGTTGAGCCCGAAGGGCACCGCCGTGAACCACTGGGTGGCCGGCTCCTTGCCCGCCCAGTAGTAGGCGGCGCTGTGGCCGGCCTCGATGGTGCCGCGGCGGGCCGCCTCGAAGTTCTCGAGGCCGGGGACCAGCTCGCCGGCGCCGAACACCTCGATCTTGAGGCGACCGCCGGTCATCTCCTCCACGGACTTGGCGAGCAGCTCGGCCGCGATGCCCGGCGGGTGGAACTTCGGCGGCCAGCTCGTGGCCATCCGCCACTTGAACTTGGGCTGGGCGATCACGTTCGGGGCATTGACCACGGTCGCCGTGGCTCCCGCGGCCACCAGGACGCCTCCGGCCTTCACCAGGAATCTGCGTCTCTCCATGGGATCCCTCCGGTGCGTGTGTGGGGGGGGGGAAGGGCCTCTACCGACCTCCCGTGCGAGACCCGACTCAGGTTGGTCCGCCATGATAGAACCCCCCTTCCGGGGCCGTCAAGGGCCCGGAGGCCGCGGCAGGGCGAGGGTGCCCTCGGCCTTCACGCGGCAGCCGACGCCCCCCTTCTCCCACAGCGTGTCCCGCGAGACGAGGCGCGGGGCCACGTACACGCGGTCGACGCCGGGGCCGGGCGCCAGGAGCCGCTCCACCACGTGGCGCTCGGCGCGGGCGTCGCCCCCCTGGGTGATGAAGTACGTCCCGCCGGAGGCGCCCGTGCCGGCCTCGCCGTTCAGGAGGTTCGCCGCGTCCACCTCCCCCGGCCGGGCCGGGTGCGGGAAGCGCCCGGCCACGCGCACCACGGTGAGGCCGGCCGCCTCGAGGTCGGCCTGGGCCCGCGCCTCGGAGCGCGCGAACCGCTCGGCCGCCAGCCAGAGCCGCCGGAGGGTCTCCTCCAGGTCGCGCCCCGCGTCCACCCAGAGCGCCCAGCGCCGCGCGTGGGCTTCCGCCGCCTCGCCGTCCTGGGGCCGCGGGCGCCACGCCTCGTGGTCCTCGCGGAGCCACCGGCTCTGCAGCCGATAGGCCTCCAGCGCGTCGTTGAGGAGGACCGTGCCCGGCGCCAGCAGCGTCATCGCCAGGTCCAGGTGGAACACCCACGGCTGCTCCACCAGGGCGAGTCGCGCGGGGGCGACGCCCAGGTCGCGCGCCATGGCTGCCCGCGCCTCGTCGGGCCCCACCGGGCGTCCGCGATGCCGCTCGAGCAGCGCCCGCGCCGCCGCCGCGGCGTCCCGGCCCACCAGCGCGTACGGCGCTCCGTCGGGCATCGTGCCGAGCAGCACGTTGCCGCCCTCCAGGTAGGTCACCTGCTCCCGGAGCGGCGCACCGCGGGCGATGGCGAGCCCGGCCGCCGCCGCCTGGGCGCCCTCGCGCTCGACGAGGCCCTGCACGGCGAAGCGGACCTCGGGGAAGGGGGCGATGGCCGGCTCCGGCAGCTGGCCGGGAGCGCGGTCCGCCGGCGTCGGGAGCCCGCGCAGGGCCTCGAGCGCCTCCGGCGGCGTGTCCGGGTAGAAGCGCCGGATGCGGTCCACGATGATGGCCCGGCGCATGACGGCGCGGTCCCCGGCGCGCGCGGTCATGTGGAAGGTCCCGTCGAGCCCGACCTCGACCACGTCCTCGGTCCAGGCGTAGGGGCGGGCGGGGTCCACGCTGACGGTCAGCCCGGGGACGGCGCCGAGGGGTTCACGCCACGGGCTCGCCGGCGCCACCCGCGCGACCACCCGGAAGCCCTCGCGGCGGCCCACCTGGGCCAGCACCTCGGCGAAGGCGGCGTCCGTGTACCCCTCGACCGAGGTGTACAGCACCGCGGCGCGCCGCGTGAGGTCCTCGGGGACGAGCCTCGCCCCGCCGGGCGGCGCACCGGGGCTCCCGGCCAGGGCGGCGGCGCGCTCGGCGGCGACGCGGGCCAGGCCCGCCGCGAGGGCGTCCGCCTCGACGGGCTGCAGCGACACCGGCGCCGCCGCGCCGGCCTCCGGGTCCCGGACGACGCGCTCGACGACGGCGCCGGCCGGGCCCCGCTCGAAGACCCTGAGCGCCACCTCCGGGTCGGCGCCGGCCGGCCGGCCGGCGAGGAGGGCCAGGACGACGACGAGGCCGCCCGCGCCGGCGGTCAGGCGGCGTGATCGTGATGCCGACGGCGCCGTCCCGACCCCCGCCCACGCCCGCCCGCTCACACCGGTGCGCTCCGGCCCGGCCAGAGAGCAAGCCGGATGCCACGGCCGGTCGCCCGCCAGCGAGCGCACTTCGCGCGGGCCCCTCGGGCACTTCGCCCGAGCCGCCCGGCCCGCGCGCCGTGCCGGGCCGCGGCCCCCTTGACAGCGCGGGACGGGGTCACTAAGGTCGCTAGCGACTCGGCGCGCGTCCGGGCGGGCCGGAGCCCCAGCGGGCGCCCCGGCGGCGCGGCCGAGCATCCCCGGCCCGACTGAAGGAGGTCCCCATGACGCGCGCAACGACGACGGCGCTGCTGATCGCCGCGACCTTCTGGGCGAGCCCGGCCGCCGGGCAGCCCATCACGCTGAAGCTCCACCACTTCGTGCCGCCGGTGGCGCCTCCCCACGCGACGTTCCTCGCGCCGTGGGCGGCCAAGGTGGAGAAGGAGTCCCAGGGCCGGCTCAAGATCCAGATCTTCCCGTCCATGCAGCTCGGCGGCACGCCGCCCCAGCTCATCGACCAGATCAAGGACGGCGTCGTGGACATCGGCTGGACGCTGCCGGGCTACACGGCGGGCCGGTTCCCGAAGACCGAGGTCTTCGAGATGCCCTTCCTGCACACCAGCGCGCTGACCACGACCCTGGCGCTCCAGGACTACTACGACAAGCACCTGCGCGAGGAGTACAAGGACTACCACGTCCTCCTGCTGCACGTGCACGGCGGCGCCCTCGTCCACGCCAGCAAGCCCATCGTCAAGCTCGAGGACTACAAGGGCCTCAAGATCCGCACGGCCAACCGGGGCGGGAGCGTCTACCTCCGGGGGGTCGGCGCCACCGCGGTGGGCGCCCCGGTGCCGGAGGTGCCCCAGATGCTGTCCAAGGGCGTCATCGACGGCGCGCTGCTGCCCTACGAGATCGCCCGGCCGCTCAAGGTCCACGAGCTGGTGAAGTACCACTCCGAGCTGGCCGGGCCCCAGCCGCGCATGGGCACCAGCGTGTTCCTGTTCGCCATGAACAAGAAGCGGTACGAGAGCCTGCCGGGCGACCTCAAGAAGGTGATCGACGCCAACTCCGGGCGCGAGATCGCGAGGTGGGCGGGCCAGAACTGGGACGAGATCGAGAAGCCCGGCAAGGAGGCGGCCGAGAAGGCGGGCAACCACTTCCCGGTGATGCCGCCGGCCGAGGTCGAGCGGGTGCGGGCGGCCGTCCGGCCCGAGGCCGACAAGTTCCTGAAGGAGCTGTCCGCGGCCGGCTTCGACGCCGCCGCGCTCCACGCCGAGGCGCAGGCCCTCATCGCCAAGTACGCGAAGTAGGCCCGGGATCCCGGGGGCCCATGGCGCCCGACGAGCTCCCCGCCGAGGGCGCCGAGCCGATCGCGAGCCGCGCGCTGGCGGGGCTGGCGCGCGGCTTCGCCTTCGCCGGCGGGGGGCTCTTGGTGGCCCTCACCGGCATGTCCGTCGTCTCCATCGCCGGGCGCACGGTGCTCGGCACGCCGCTCCCCGGCGACTTCGAGCTGGTGCAGGTGGGCTGCGGCGCCGCCATCGCGGCCTTCCTGCCCTACTGCCAGCTCCGCCGCGGCAACATCATCGTGGACTTCTTCACGGTCCGCGCGCCCCGGCGCGTCCAGGCCGCCCTCGACGCGCTCGGGGCCCTCCTGCTGGCCGCGGTCATGGCGCTGCTCTGCTGGCGGGCCGTCGACGGCATGCTGACGGTGAAGGCGGCCGGCGAGGTGTCGATGATCGTCGGCTTCCCGGTCTGGGTCGGCTACGCCGCCATCGTGCCCTCGCTGGCCCTGGCCGCGCTCGTCGGGCTCGCCACCGCGTGGGAGGCCGGGAAGGCGGTCCGCGGCTGAGCGCGGTCGAGATCGGGCTCCTGCTGTTCGGGGCGATGCTCGGGCTGATGGCCCTCCGCGTGCCCATCGCCATCGCCATGTTCGTCCCGGGCGCCGTCGGCTACGCGCTCCTCGCCGGCCCCACCGTGCTGCTGAACCACTTGAAGGGCGCGGCCTGGGCCCGCCTGTCCGTCTACGACCTGTCGGTGATCCCGCTGTTCCTGCTCATGGGCCAGTTCGCCACCCAGGGCGGCCTCTCCCGCGCCCTCTTCCGCTTCACCAACGCGCTCGTCGGGCACCGCCGCGCCGGCATGGCCATGGCCGCCGTGCTCGCGTGCGCCGCCTTCGGCACGATCTGCGGCTCGTCGGTGGCGACGGCGGCCACCGTGACCCAGGTGGCGCTGCCCGAGATGCGGCGCCATCGCTACTCCGGGCGCCTGGCCACGGCCACGCTGGCCGCCGGGGGCACGCTCGGCATCCTCGTGCCCCCCTCCGTCGTCCTCGTCGTGTACGCGATCCTGACCGAGCAGAACATCGCCAAGCTCTTCGCGGCCGCGGTGGTGCCCGGCCTCGTCGCCGCCGGCGGCTACGTCGCCGCCATCTGGGTGTACGCGTGGCTCAAGCCGGAGCAGGCCCCCGCCCACGCCCCCGCCGGGCGGGCCGAGCGGCGGGCGGCGGCCCGCGCGGTCTGGCCCATCGCGGCCATCTTCGTCGTCGTGTTCGGCGGCATCTACGGGGGCGTGTTCACCCCCACCGAGGGCGCCGGCATCGGGGCGGCGGGGACGTTCGTCACCGGGCTCGGCCGGGGCGAGCTCGGCCTGCCGGCGCTCCGGCGCGCGGTCCTCGGCACCGCCGAGACCACCGGCATGGTCTTCATGATCTTCCTCGGCGCCGACATGCTGAACTCGGCCCTGGCCCTGTCGCGCATGCCCGCCCAGCTCGCCCAGACCGTCGCCGACCTCGCGCTGGCTCCCCTCGCCGTCGTGGCCGGGATCCTGCTCTTCTACGTGCTGCTGTGCAGCGTGATGGACGAGCTGTCCATGATCATCCTCACCGTCCCCATCCTGGTCCCGGTCGTGCTGGACCTCCCGCTCTACGGCCTCACGTCGACGGAGAAGGTGATCTGGTTCGGCATCCTGGTGCTCTCGGTGGTGGAGATCGGCCTCATCGCCCCGCCCGTCGGCCTGAACGTCTACGTGGTCAACAGCCTCGCGCGCGACGTCCCCATGGCCGAGACCTACCGGGGGGTCGTCCCGTTCCTGGTGTCCGACGCCGTGCGCATCGCGCTCCTCCTGGCGTTCCCCGCGCTCTCGCTCTGGGCAGTGCGGCTCTTGCGCTGACGGTCCTTGACAGCCCCCCGGCGCCAGCGCAGAATCCCGGCCAGCGGACGGGCCCCCGGCCCGTCCGGCCGGTTCGACGCGACCGCCCGCGGCCGGCGGCGCGGGCCACGGTTCGCCACGAGGGAGGCTTCGCCATGAGACGCATCGGGTGGGCGGCGGCGTGTGGAGTGGTCGGGCTCGGGCTCCTGGTGGCGCCACCGGTCGGCGCGCAGAGCTACCCGTGGAAACCCACCAAGCCCGTGACCATCATCGTGCCCTGGGCGGCGGGCGGCTCCACCGACCAGGTGGTGCGCGTGCTGGCCAGCGAGCTGGAGGCGGCGCTCGGCCAGAAGTTCCTCGTGGTCAACCAGCCCGGCGCCTCGGGCTCCATCGGCACCAAGAACGCGCTCGAGGCGCCCAAGGACGGCTACACCTGGGCGTCGGGCGCGGCGGGCGATGTCGGGTCCTACCGGGTGACCGGCCTCCTCGACACCGGGATGAACGAGTGGCACTTCTATCTCGCCATCGCCAACGTCTCGGTGATCGGCGTCAACGCCGGCACCCCCTACGTCGACTTCAAGCAGTTCATCGACGTCCTGAAGGCCAAGGGCGAGACCGTCCCCGTGGCGACGGCGGGGCTGTCCTCGGCCGGCCACAACGCCATGGAGCTCCTCGTCAAGCTGACCGGGATCAAGTACAAGCACGTCACCTACGACGGGGGGGCGCCGGCCGTCGTCGCCACCGCCGCCGGCGAGGCCCACGCCACCGCCCAGCTGGCCTCCGAGCAGGCGGAGATGATCCGCGGCAAGCGCATCCGCCCGCTCGCCGTGCTGGCCGGCAAGCCGCTGACCATCGACGGCTACGGCGACATCCCGCCCGTCACGACGTGGCTGCCGGAGTTCAAGAGCGCCACCAACTACTTCGGCATCTGGGCGCCCAAGGGGGTGCCGGCCGAGGTGATCCAGACCATGGACATGGTCTGGAAGCAGCGCATCGCCGCCTCGGCCGCCCTCAAGAAGTACGCGGCCGCGCGCGGGGCCCAGTTCGACCCCTCGGCCGGCCCGGAGGCCTACCAGCGCGGCTTCGCCATGGTCCAGGAGGTCTCCTGGAACTACTTCCAGGCCGGCAAGGCCAAGGTGCGGCCCGACACCGTCGGCATCCCGCGTCCCCAGTGAGGGGCGCGCGCCGGGCGGCGCCGGCCTCCCGCCCGGCCCTCCGCTCGTGACCCCGGCCCGGCGGGCCCGGCTCGACTTCGTGTCGGGTCTGGCCTGCCTGGCCCTCGGCCTGGCCGGCCTGGTCGAGTCGGTGCGCATGCCGCTCTTCCGCCAGACCGGCGGCACGCTCTACAACGCGCCGGGGCTGATGCCCGCCTTCGCCTCGGCCGTGATCGTGGCGCTGTCCGCCCTCTTGACGGCGCGCGCCGTGGGCCAGGGCGGGCACCGGCGCGCCGCCCCGGAGCCCGCCGCCGGCGACGGCCAGCGCGGGCGCCGGTTCGCCATCGTCCTCGGCCTGTGCGTGGCCTACGCGCTGGGCGCGGTGGGCCGCGTGCCCTTCTGGCTCGCCACCTTCCTGTTCCTGGCCACGAGCTTCTGCGTGCTCAACGCCGAGGAGTACCTGGCGGCCGGCACCCGTCGGCGGCGCCTGACGGTGGACCTGGCCACCGCCATCGGGGCCGCGGCGGCGGTCACCTACGTGTTCCAGGAGATCTTCCTGGTGCGCCTGCCCTAGGGGGGCCCGGTGCCGGACGGCCTCGCCGCCTTCGTCCAGGCCATCGCGGAGTTCATGACCTGGAAGGCCTGGCTCACGATGCTGTGGGCGACCCTCCTCGGCGTGATCGTCGGGGCCCTGCCCGGGCTGACCGCCACCATGGGCGTGGCGCTGATGACCACGCTCACCTTCAAGCTGGCGCCCTCCGACGCCATCCTGGTGCTGATCTGCACCTACGTGGGGGCCATCTACGGCGGCAGCCGGAGCGCGATCCTGCTCAACATCCCCGGCACGCCGGCCTCGGCGGCGAGCTGCCTCGACGGCTACGCGCTCGCCCGGCAGGGGCTGGCCGGCCGCGCCATGGGCATCGCCACCTCGGGGTCCATCCTGGGGACCTGGATCGGCATGGTGGCGCTGGCCATCTTCACCCCGCTGCTGGGCGAGGTGGCGCTGCTGTTCCACTCCTACGAGTTCTTCTGGCTGGCCGTGTTCGGCATCGTCATCTCCGGCAACCTGACGGGGGGCGACCCGCTGAAGGGCTGGATCGCCGGCTTCGCGGGGGTCCTGGTCTCCGCGGTGGGGCTCGAGGGGGTGCACGCCTACCCCCGCTTCGCCTACGGCAACACGGACCTGGCCGGCGGCTTCTCCCTGATCCCCCTCCTCGTGGGCGCCTTCGGCTTCGCCGAGGTGCTGACGGTCCTGAGCGGGCCGCGCCTGCGGGTGGTGCTCAACCGCTTCGACAGCGTGATCCCCCGCGTCCGGGACGTGCTGCGCCACTGGAAGACCATCATCCGCTCGGGCCTCATCGGCACCTTCATCGGCGTGGTCCCCGGCGTCGGGGAGGACGTGGCGGCCTGGTCGTCCTACGCGGCGGCCAAGCGCTTCAGCCGGGAGCGGGAGCAGTTCGGCCAGGGCTCCATCGACGGCCTGATGGCGGCGGAGACGGGGGACAACGCCTGCGTGCCCGGCGCCATCATCCCGGTGCTGACGCTGCAGGTGCCGGGCTCGGCCCCGGCGGCGGTGCTGCTGGCGGCCATGCTCATCCACGGCATCCGGCCGGGCCCCCTCATCATGATCGAGTCCCCGCGCTTCGTGTACGAGGTGGTGGCCATGATCTTCCTGGCCTCGGTGGGCATCCTGCTCTACGGCCTCGCCCTCACCCACCTGCTCATCAAGGTGCTCCTGGTGCCGCGGGAGCTCATCATGCCCATCGTGTTCGTGCTGTGCCTGGTGGGCTCCTTCGCCATCGCGAGCCGGGTCTTCGACGTGGGGGTCATGGTGGCCTTCGGGCTCATCGGCTTCGCCATGCGGGTGCTGGACTTCCCGGTGGCGCCCATGATCCTCGGCGTGGTGTTGGGCGACCTCCTCGACAAGAACCTGCGCCGCGGGCTCGTGCTGTCGGAGGGGGACGTGGGCGCGTTCTTCACGCGGCCCATCAGCATAGTGCTGTGGTGCCTGATCGCGGCGATCCTGCTGTCGCGCGTCCCCGCCGTGGCGCGGGGCCTCGGCTGGCTCTGGCGCCGCCTGGCCCCGGCCCCGCCCTGAGCCCCCGGGGGCCGGCCGCGGCCGGCCCTGCGCCTCCCGGGAAAACGGGGGGTTGACAGATCAATATTGCTTGATATGATTCCCGCCATGGCCACCCTGATGGCACGCGACGGGCAGCGGACGGCGCGGCTCTTCCACGCCCTCGCCGACGAGACGCGGCTCCGGATCATCGAGCACCTGGCCGACGGCGAGCAGTGCGTCTGCGACCTGACCGACGCCCTGACGGCCAGCCAGTCGCGGCTGTCCTTTCACCTGCGGACCCTCAAGGACGCCGGCCTCCTCAGCGACCGGCGCCAGGGTCGCTGGATCTACTACCGCCTGAACGCCGGCGCGCTGGACGAGCTGCGCGAGGTGGTGGGCCTGATCGGCGCGCCGCGACGCCAGGGGCTCCGCCTCGTGTCCCGCTGCTGCGAGTGAGGGCTTTTTTTTCGGCCGACGCATCAACGAGCGTTGATCCCGGGGCCACCGCGGGGTGGCCCCCCAACCGCTGGAGGAGGATCGGGCGATGAGCGAGCGGAACATCACCAAGGTCGTGAGAGACAAGTACGCGCAGGCCGCCCTGCGGGTGGTGGGCGGCGACGGGGGCTGCTGCGGGACCGCGTCGTCCCGGAGCGGCTGCGGCTGCGACCCCGTCACCAGCAACCTGTACGGCCAGGAGGACACGGCCGCGCTGCCGGATGCGGCCGTCCGCGCCTCGCTGGGCTGCGGCAACCCCACGGCGCTCGCCGAGCTGCGCCCGGGCGAGGTGGCGCTGGACCTGGGCTCGGGGGGCGGGATCGACGTGCTGCTCTCGGCCCGGCGCGTGGGGCCCACCGGCAAGGCCTACGGGCTCGACATGACCGACGAGATGCTGGCGCTGGCGCGCGAGAACCAGCGGAGCGCGGGCGTGGACAACGTCGAGTTCCTCAAGGGGGCCATCGAGGCCATCCCGCTCCCCGACGCCTCGGTGGACGTCATCATCTCCAACTGCGTCATCAACCTGTCGGCCGACAAGGACCGCGTGCTCGCCGAGGCCTTCCGCGTCCTCCGGCCCGGCGGTCGGTTCGCCGTGTCCGACGTGGTGGTGCGGGGGGAGGTCCCCGCCGAGATCCGCCGGAGCGTCGAGCTCTGGATCGGCTGCGTGGCGGGGGCGCTCAGCGAGACGGAGTACCGCGACAAGCTCACGCGGGCCGGGTTCGAGGGCATCGACCTGGAGGCCACGCGGGTCTACCGGGCCGACGACGCGCGCGCGTTCCTCGACGGCGCCGGACTCGACGCGGAGGCCATCGCTCCGCAGGTGGACGGCAAGTTCATCAGCGCCTTCGTGCGCGCCACCAAGCCCGGTCGCTGATGGCCCGGCCCCGGCGGGCCAGGCGCGGGCCCGGCGGGCCCGCGTGAGCCGGGCGCGGGCGCTGGTCGCCGAGGGCCTGGGTACGGCCTTCCTGCTCGCCGCCGTCGTTGGCTCGGGCATCATGGGCGAACGCCTGGCCGGCGGCAACGTGGCGGTGGCGCTCCTGGCCAACACGCTCGCCACGGGGGCGGCCCTGACGGTGCTGATGCTCGTGTTCGGGCCCGTGTCGGGCGGCCACTTCAACCCCGCGGTCACGCTGGCTGCGGCGTGGCAGAGAGAGCTGGGATGGGGCCGGGCGCCGGCTACGTCGCGGCCCAGGTGGCGGGCGCCCTGCTCGGCGTCGCCGTCGCCCACCTGATGTTCGACGAGCCGCTGTACGCCGCCTCGCGGCACGCGCGCCACGGCGCGGGCCAGCTGCTGGGGGAGTGCGTGGCCACGTTCGGGCTCCTGGCCGTGATCCGGAGCTGCGCCGTCACCCGGCCGCCCGTGGTGCCGTACGCCGTGGGCGCCTACATCGCCGCCGCCTACTGGTTCACCTCCTCCACCTCGTTCGCGAACCCGGCGGTGACGCTGGCGCGGGCCCTCAGCGACACGTTCACCGGCATCCGCCCCGCCGACGTGCCGGGCTTCATCCTCGCCCAGATCGCCGGGGCGGCGGCGACAACCGTCCTGATCCGCGGGCTCCTCGCGGCGCCGGCGGCGGGGGTGCGGGACTCCCGCGCCCCCGGCGCCCCGGCCACCCGGCCGGCCGGACCGGCCGAGCCCGGGCCCGCGCGGCGCCCGCCGGGCCGTCTCGGGACCCGCGGCGGATGACGGCGTCGCGGCGGCCCTGGCACGTCCTGTTCCTCTGCACGAGCAACTCGGCCCGGAGCATCCTGGCGGAGTCCATCCTGAACCGCCGGGGCGCCGGCAAGGTCCTCGCCTTCAGTGCCGGCAGCCGCCCCGTCGGCCGGGTGCACCCGATGGCCCTCGAGCTGCTCCAGCGGCTCGGGTACCCGACCGGCGGGCTCCACAGCAAGAGCTGGGAGGAGCTGGCCGGGCCCGACGCCCCCGCGCTCGACGTCGTGCTCACGGTCTGCGACCGCGCGGCCGGGGAGGCGTGTCCCGTGTGGCCCGGGCATCCGGTCACGGCGCACGGGGGCGTGGAGGATCCCGCCGCCCCCGAGGGCTCGCCCGAGGCCCAGCGCGGGCTGTTCGCCGAGGTGTACGCCACGCTCGAGCGGCGCATCGAGCGGCTCCTGGCCCTGCCGCTCGGCGAGCTGGATCCGCCCGCGCTCAAACGCCGGCTGGAGGAGATCGGCGGCCTCGGGGTCCGGGCGACCGATCCTGCCGGGTCGTCCGGACCAGGCCTTTAGTCTCGATCCCGCCCCCCATCCGAGGGTGGCGAGCCTTCCTCCCCTGGGTTATCCTGAACGGGCTTGCCAGCCCCGAGTGCTGCTCATGCCACTGGCACCCTCGATCGAGACCCGACGCCGGATCGGTCGGAGCGCAGCAGACGGCGCTGCCGACCAGGCACCCGTGCGTCCGGGCGGGCGCTCCCGCCGGCGTTACGGTTTGGACCTCGTCGGCCTCGCCCTCGCCCTGCTCGGGGCCGGCATCCTGTCGGCCGTCGCGGGCGCGGGCGCGGCCGAGCGGGCGACCCCGGCCCGGATCGGCGTCCTGAGCCTGTCCACGGAGCTGCCGCCCACCGCGGCGGGGCTGCGCGCCGGGCTGCGCTCGCTCGGCTACCGCGAGGACGAGCACTTCGTCCTCGACGTGCGCTTCGCGAACGGCGACGCCGGCGCCCTGTCGGCGGCCGCCCAGGCCCTGGTCCAGCAGGGGGTCGACCTCATCTTCGCCAGCGAGGGCCCGCCGGCGCTGGCGGCTCGCCAGGCCACGGCCGAGATCCCCATCGTCTTCGCCGGCGTGGGCGAGCCGCTCGGCCTCGGGCTGGTGGAGTCCTTCGCCCGGCCGGGCGGGAACGTCACCGGCATCGCCGACCGCGACGTCGAGCTCGCCCCCAAGCGCCTGGACCTGTTCCGGCGGATGGTGCGGGGCCTCAAGCGCGTCCTGTACCTGCACGACGCCGGCGACAGCTACGGCCAGAAGACGGCTCGCGCCTACCGCACCGCCGCCCGGGAGCTGGGGCTGGAGCTGGTGGACCGCGAGGTGCGCACCGAGCAGGAGGTCCACGACGCCCTGGGCAAGTTCCAGGGGGGGACGGGCCAGGGGATCCTGGCCCCGTCCAGCGCGCAGCTCAACATCCTGGCCCACGTCCTCGAGGCCTCGAGCCAGCGCGGCGTGCCCACCATGGGCGAGGACGCGATGTGGATCGACCTGGGCGGCCTGGCCAGCTACGGCCCGGACACCTTCGGGGCCGGCCGGCAGGCGGCGCGCCTGGTGGACCGGATCCTCAAGGGCGCGCGGCCGGCGGAGCTGCCGGTAGAGGTGAGCTCGAAGGCCGAGTTCGTCATCAGCCTGGGGGCCGCGCGGACGCTGCGACTGATCGTCCCGGCCGACGTCCTGTACCGCGCCGATCGGCTCGCGAAGTGATCCGGGACCGGCGGGAGGCGCCCGCGCCGGTCGTGCGCCACCGCGCCGCCCGGGGCTCGTCGCCCGCCTAGCGGGCGATCGCCTCGCCCTTGAGCTTCTGGAGGTAGCCCGGCAGCTTCGACACCTCGACGTACTCCTCCCGCGGCCCGGCCAGCGTCAGCCGGTACCCTCGCTCCGCGTCGCGCTTCCAGGCCAGGATCAGGCCCGCCTTGAACGCGCCCGTCAGCACGGCGCGATCGTCGTCCGAGGTCGTGGGCGGCGCCGGCGTGAGCGCGGCCCTGGCGTTCGTCCGTTTCATGCTCCCCCTCCTTCCCCCACCCGGGGCGACTGTAGGTCGTGCACGCGAACCTTGCCGAGCAGCGTCTTGTAGCTCACCTTGAGCCTCCTCGCCGCCTCCCCACGATTCCAGCGGACCTCGGTCAGCACCTGCCCGAGCACCGGGTATTCCGCCTCGCGCGCGGGGCGCGGGACCTCCTTCAGGCTACCACCCGGGCGGGCCTTCGCGGCCGGCACCCCGAGCGCCGACAGCACGGGATCCTCGCTCCCGAGCACGACACGCGCTGCATCGATGCGATCAGTAGTCCGACCGCCTCTCGGACCGACAGATCGTCGTCGACGATGGAGATCAGGGGCATGGTGTCCAGTGCGAAGCAGCGCCCTCGATCCGTCGGCCCGGAGCGGCAGCGACAGGTAGGAGCGCGTGCCTCCCGCCTCGTAGCTTCGCCGATCCACGGTCGCCTCCTCCGGGAGCTCGTCGAGGCAGGAGAAGCGGACGATCTGTCCCTCGCGAAGCCGGCCGGCGGTCCAGGGGAAGTGCGCCGCCTCGATGACCGGCATCGGCGTGCCGGGACCGTCGGCGCCCCATCTGAGCCGGCTGGGCCCGCGGCCCGGAGCGAGCTCGTCGAGGCAGGCCCGGTCCATGCGCAGGAACTCGGCCACTTGCCCGAGCCCCGCCTCGATCTCGACGTCCACGTCGCGCAGGGAGGCGGGAACCAGCCAGGCGGCGAACCCGGACAGCAGGGCCTCGAAGCGCAGCCGCTCGGTCAGGACGGCGATCGCGCGCCGCGGGCGCCAGGGAAGCAATCCGGCGATGACGACCAGCTGGAGGAGCGCGAGCGCCGCGGCCTCGGCGCCGGGTGGCCGCTCCGGCGCGCTGCCGTCACGGGCCGCCGCGTCGGCGGAGGGCGTCAGGCATTGAAACGTGAGGAGCGCCCAGAAGACCGCGTGCCGCGTCCTCCGGCACGTCAACGCCGGCTCGAGACCGGCATCGACCGGCCAGCCCGTCGCGGCTTCGTCAGCAGGTCCCGCCCCCCACACATGGATTCTACCTCCGAATCCCCCCGGCCGCCGGCCGGCGCCCGGCCCCCCGCTGGTGGACCAAGGTCCACTGGCCCGAAGCGGCCGGGGTCCCTACACTTCGATGGCGGAGCGATTTCCCCCACTGGAGGAGGTCAGTCATGGAGCGTGGCAAGCAGGGACCGACGCTTGGTCGACGCTGAAGTGAGGTTCGACCGACGAAGACGCTCGTCGCGTGGTCGTGCGTGGCCTCCGTCGTGCTGACGATGATCGTGGGCTTCACCTGGGGCGGGTGGGTCCGGGGAGCCACGGCCCTCAGCATGGGCAAGGCCATGGCCGAGGAGGCCGTCGTCAACCGGCTGGCGCCGATCTGCGTCGTTCAGGTCGCGCAGGACCCCGCGAAGGACGAGAAGCTGAAGATCATGAGTGACCTGCACGCGTACGAGCGAAGCAGCTACGTGCAGAAGCAGGGGTGGGCCAGCATGCCCGGCGAGAAGGAGCCCGACGGGAAGGTCGCCGAGGCCTGCGCAAGGCTGCTGATCCCGTAGGCGGAGGCGGCACGGTCCGCCCGCGCCGGGGGCGTTGACGGAGGCGCCCCCCGGACCCGGCCACAGCACAGGGGCAATACGGCCGCGCCCCGGCTATACTTGGCGGCGATGGTCCGGATCGGCCGGTCCCGAAGCCTCGAGGAGCACGGCGGACCCCCGCCGGGGCCCATGACCGTGGACGAGCTCCTGGCCCGGTTCCCCGAGGTACCCCGTGACCTCCGCGACGAGGCCGTGCTGAAGGAGTACGTGGAGGTGTTTGGCCCCCTCCTGCGCCTCGCCGAGAAGCCGACGCCCTGCATGGGCAGCGGCGGCGGCGACGCCCCCCACGTCTTCTACACCCGGCTCGTCAACGACCTGGCCATCTACGGCATCGGCCTGGCCAAGCGTGACCGGACCCTGGCCCGCCTCCGGGCCATCCTCGACCGCCATCGCGAGCAGCCGGCCACGTTCGCCTGCACCCTCGTGCCGCGCCGCGCCCCCGGCGCGCCCCGAGCGGGCTGCCGCTGACGCGGGCGGCCGTGCCGGAACAGGCGACGCCGGCCGGCCACGGGGAACCCGCGGCGTCTCTCGTCACGCTGACCCACGTCGTCTACGGCCTGCACGCCGCCAGCCTCGTCACCGGCATCATCGGCGCGGCCACCATCGTGGGCGCCTTCCTGTTCGGCTGGCCGTCCATCATCGCCGTCATCCTCAACTACGTGAAGCGGGGCGAGGCGCGGGGGACCTGGCTCGACTCCCACTTCCGGTGGCAGATCCGTACGTTCTGGTACGGGCTCCTGTGGCTCGCGCTCTGCGTCCTGTTCGTGGTGGTCACGCTCGGGATCGGCATGCTGATCGCGTGGCTGCCGCTGGGCCTCCTGGCGCTCTGGTTCATCTACCGGATCGGCCGCGGCTGGCTCCGGCTGAACGACCGGGGGCCGATGTACACATGACGGGCGCCTGCGCGGCGGCCGGATAGCGCGCCCGCCGCCCGAGCCCGGTCGCCTCCGTCCGGAGATGCCTCACGCGCCTCGCTCCAAGCAGGCCATCCGCGAGCGCGTCTGGTCGCTCCTCGCCGAGCGCCGGGTCGCCCGCTTCCCGGGTGCCTGGGGCCGCATCCCCAACGTCACCGGCGCCGAGGCGGCCGCCCGCCGTCTCGCCGAGTCGCCCGCCTGGCGCGCCGCCCGCGTCCTCAAGTGCAACCCCGACGCGCCCCAGTGGCCCGTGCGGACTCTCGCCCTGCGCCAGGGCAAGCGCGTGTTCATGGCCGTGCCGCGCCTCCGGACCGAGCGGTGCTTCCTCGCGCTGGACCCGGGCCGCCTGGCCGGCCGCGAGCGCGAGGCGGCGAGCATCCGGGGCGCCGCGCTCCACGGCACGCCCACCCGGCTGGGCGACCTGCCGCGCATCGACCTGGTCGTCGCGGGCTCGGTGGCGGTGGGGCGCGACGGCGCCCGGCTCGGCAAGGGCGGCGGCTTCTCGGACCTGGAGTTCGCGCTGCTCGTCGAGCGGGGCCGGATCGGGCCGTGGACGACCGTGGCCACCACCGTCCACCCGCTCCAGATCCTGAAGGGGGCGATCCCGATGCTGGCCCACGACATCCCCGTCGACCTGATCGTGACCCCGACGGAGGCCATCGCCTGCCCTCGCCGCCATCCGCGCCCGGTCGGGATCCGCTGGGCCGAGCTGGCCGAGGAGAAGATCCGCGAGATCCCCGTCCTCCAGCGCCTGGCGGGAAGGAGGGCGCGCGGGCCCGGCGGCGACCGGCACCGTCCGCCGACCCGCCGGCGGAGCCGCGACGCCGACGGGTGAGGGTCGGGCGGACGTCCGGCGCGGGCTCAGGCGGCGCGGATGACGCGGCCCGCGCCCGAGACCTCGCCGGGATCGGGCAGCCGCCCGTCCCGGATGATGGGGACGCCGCCGACGAAGGACCACTGGACGCCGCTGGCCGGAGACACGTACCGCGGCCCGCCGTCGGGCAGGTCGTGGACGATCTCCTCCTCGTGGCAGGCGATCGTGGCGGGGTCGAACACGGTGATGTCGGCGGCCAGGCCGGGGGCCAGCCGGCCGCGGTCCGGGATGCCGAAGACCTCGGCCGGGGCGCTCGTGATGAGCCGCACCGCCGCCTCCAGCGAGAGCGCGCGGCGCTCGCGCACCCAGTGGCCGAGGAGCTGGCTCGTCTGGCCGGCCTCGGAGAACAGGGTGACGTGGGCGCCGGCGTCCGAGAGGCCCAGGACCGTGGTGGGGTGCAGGAAGATCTCGGCCACCGCGTCCGCGTCGGTGTTCATGGTGGCGGCCGTGAACTCGGTGCGGAGCTCATCCTCCAGGGCCAGGTCGAAGAAGCCGTCGATCACGTCCTTGCCGAGGGCCTGGGCCACCTCGGTGACGGTGCGGCCGGTGAGGTGCGCCAGCGCGGGCGCGCGCACCGTCTTGACCCGCAGCGGCGCCACGTTGCCGTTGAACCATGCCGTCCGGCCCACGGTCGCGCGGAACTCGGCCCGGAAGGCGGGCTCGGCCAGGATGGCCCGCCACTGCCCCACCGGCGCCTCCAGCACGCGCCGCCAGACGGGATAGCGCCCGAACACGAAGCCGTTGAGCAGCGTGAAGGTCGAGGTCAGCGGCGAGCACGTGCCCTGGGGATGCAGGTGGAGCCCCTCCCGCCACGCCGCCTCCACCCGGGCCAGGATCTGCCGGTGCTCGTCGGGTCGGGAGGGGTTGTGGCGCACCGAGACCATGGTGACCGGCCGCCCGGACGCCCGGGCCAGCTCCATGAAGCGGTCCACCTCCGCGACCCGGTCGGCGCGCGTCCCGCCGATGGTCAGCTCGACGATCCCGCGGCCGGTGGCGCCCATGGCCCCCACCAGGTAGTCCAGCTCCGCGTCCGTCCCCACCCGGCTCGGCACCGGCCGGCCGCGGTCGCCGATGTGGTTCCGGTTGGTGGTGGAGGAGAAGCCGACGGCGCCGTCGGCCATGGCCCGGCGCACCTCGTCGCCCATGCGCTCGAGCTCGTCGGGGGTGGCCGCCCGCTCCCAGGCCGCGTCGCCCATCACGTACTGCCGCACCGCGGAGTGGCCGATCAGCGGCGCCACGTTCACCCAGAGGGGCTTCCGGTCGAGCGCGTCCAGGTACTCGCGGAAGCTCTCGAAGTCCCACTGCATCCCCTTCTGCATGGCCAGGAGCGACATCCCCTCGACGTACTCCAGCATCCGCATGAGGGTCAGGCGGTCCTCGGGCCGGCAGGGGGCCATGGTGAAGCCGCAGTTGCCGGTGACGATGGTGGTGACCCCGTGCCAGGAGGTGCACGAGGCGGCCGGGTCCCACGTGAGCTGGGCGTCGTAGTGGGTGTGCGGGTCGATGAAGCCGGGGGCCACCACGAGGCCGCCCACGTCGACTTCTCGAGCGCCGCGGCCGCTCACCCGGCCGACCTCGGCGAGGCGTCCTCCCGACACCGCGACGTCGCCCGGGCGTCCCGGCGCGCCGGTCCCGTCGACGATCACGCCACCCCGGATCACCAGATCGTGGGCCATGGATCGAGCCTCCTGTCTGGCCCGACTATCCCATCATCGCGGACCCGCGATCAAGCCCCGCCTCCGAGCGCCCTTGCGCAGGCGGCTCGGGTGGAGAGGGACTAGTGTCCTGTCTCTGAAATAGATTGACAATGAGTCTGAGTCAGACTATCGTGGCTCATCATGTGGGAACCTGCGCCGGCATTGCGTGTGAGCAGAGAGGATCGGGAGTGGTTGGAGGCACT
>Ga0187892_10002818_pt1 | contig 33458 bp, 24 predicted proteins | sample MA1701073metaG_FD_139345 | JGI IMG/M metagenome (GOLD analysis project Ga0187892, IMG submission 139345) | Bio-ooze microbial communities from a basaltic lava cave in the Kipuka Kanohina Cave System on the Island of Hawaii, USA - MA170107-3 metaG ... | reverse complement strand
TAGGGTGTGTCACGATCGCATTGACGGAAGTGGCTCATACACGCTCGCTCATTGAAGCCGTTGCCGATCCGATCGGTTTGCACATCAAAAGTTCCGCCTTAAGTCCGACAGGCTGCTAGGATCTCGCCTTTAACGTCGACCGTGATCTTCTTCGAGAGGTCCCCGGCCGCCACCGCCTTGGTTACGTCCGCGATGTTGCGCACCTGGCTGGTGAGGTTGCTGGCCATGAAGTTCACGGAGTCGGTCAAGTCCTTCCAGGTGCCGGAGACACCCTCGACCCGCGCCTGCCCGCCCAAGATGCCCTCGGTACCGACCTCGCGCGCCACCCGCGTCACCTCGGACCCGAAGGAGCGCAATTGGTCCACCATGGTATTGATGGTGTTCTTGAGGGTCAGGAACTCGCCCTTGACGTCCACCGTGATCTTCTTCGAGAGGTCGCCCTCGGCCACCGCCGTGGTCACGTCCGCGATGTTACGCACCTGGTCGGTGAGGTTACCGGCCATAGAGTTCACGGAGTCGGTCAGGTCCTTCCAGGTGCCGGCCACCCCCTTCACCTTAGCCTGGCCGCCGAGCTTGCCCTCGGTCCCCCCCTCGCGCGCCACCCGCGTCACCTCGGCCGAGAAGGTGCCGAGCTGCTCGACCATCTTGTTGATGGTCCTGGCCGTGCGCAAGAACTCCCCTTCGAGGGCCCGGCCATCGACCTCGAGGGCCATGCTCTTCGACAGGTCCCCTTGAGCGACCGCGCCGATGACGCGGGCAACCTCACTGGTCGGATGGACCAGGTCATCGATGAGGGAGTTGATGGATTCGATGGAATCGCGCCAGAAGCCGGTGACATCCCCAAGCGAGGCCCGCTGCCGAAGCTTGCCCTCCTTACCCACCACGCGGCTCAACCGGGAAAGCTCCTCGGCCATCCGTGCGTTGAGATCTAGGACGTCATTGAAGGTCTCGGCCACCTTTCCGGCCAGGCCCGTCCAGTCCACCGGTAGGCGCTCCGAGGCATCCCCACGCTTGAGGGCGGTCAGCGCCGCCAACACCAACCGGGTCTCACCGTTCAGTGAGCCGCTCCCCTCTGGCGGCAAGGTCCGCGGCTTGATCCCGCCCTCTTTGCCGACCGCCCGACTCGGGCGCTCGCGCTTCTCGGCCATCCGCGCGTTGTTAGCGACCACGTCGTTGAACGCCCTCGCCACCTTGCCGGGGAGACCCGTCCACTCCAGGGGCAAGCGCACCGAGCTATCCCCGCGCTTGAGCGCGGTGAGCCCGGTCAAGATAACTTCTAGCTCGTTTCCGAACGCGCTCGGTTTAGGTTCTTCGACTACACGCATGGGAGCCTCCAAAACGGATGGTTCAAAAAAAGATTCGACCCCTGCCGGACCTCAGCTCTACAGGCTTAGCGAGACGTGAATGCGCCTCTCTCGTCCGCTGACACGTCAGTCACTCTCGTTCACGCGGTTCTCCCTCATCTCCCTCTATTTTCCTCCTAGGCCCTTCGAAAAATTCCATCCGTGGGATTTTCGCATCGCAAAGCAAAAAATGCGATGTTTGCTTTGCTCCATTGGTCAATCACTTAAGGTGTCATTGACCAATGTCCTCACGTCCTGTGAGGGGGACACCCCGAATTGGTCGAAGTGCCGATCGATAACCGACTGGGAGGCTCGTATGGTCTCGCGAGGTCAGAAGCGACCGACCTTTTTACGGTTCTTGCCCACGATCGCAAACAGGATCAGAGCGAACGAAAACAATCCTCGAAGGCACTGTGCATGTCGTTGCCTTTGCGCGCCTCAAATAGGACATTTCCGGACGCCAGGGGCGCTACGAAGGTCAAGCTTCCGCCGGTGGGGGGCTCGAAAATCACCCGGCTCTTTGAGGAGGCCAGAAAGTGTGGAGAACTACCTCGCTATGCGATTCGCAATGCCGGAATCACTTTAGCGATATGATCAAAATCCCGATCGTTGTGCACCAAGTACAGCTCATTCTCAATGGCCACCTGGGCTATCAGGCAGTCGATGGTGCTGCGAATCGTCACACCCTTGCAGCGACATCGAAAAAACAGCCGTGCGGCTGCCTCGTAACTGGCCACCGGATGGCGGGGGTGATAAAAGCACTGCGTGCTGAGATACGCCGCGAGACGAACAAGATCACGTTCCGAGTCTGCCCCTTGCAACACTTCCTGGTAGACGACACTTGTGATGCCATAGGGCTGACCGCGGTTCAGGATCTCCAGAAAGTGTGCACAGGCTTCGGTGTCTCGCTGTTGAAAATAGTCGATCCAAATTGAGGTATCGACCAGATACACCGTCATTCATCCCCGGCGCGCAGCTTCTTGTAATCATAATCAAGACGGAGCTTGACCTTGCCGCGTAACTCACGCACATCCCGTCGCTGGCGAATTTCGACGAACTCGCGCAGCACTAGATCTATCAGCGCGCGCTTTGTCTTGACATCTGCGTATTGAAAAGCTTTCTTGACCAATTCATCATCGAGCATGATATTCGTGCGCACTACAATACACCTCCAAAGGTGTATTATAACATGCGATTTGTAGCCCACTAACTAATTTTTACCCGAAGGCGGCGAATAAATTCTTCGTTTGTACCTTCGTTGAGTTTGTGTCAGGGCATTGCAATGACCCCGAGGATCTCTATTGATTGCAGCCGCACGGGCGGCGTGTCAAGCGCTGCGGAGCTTGGAGAGGCGAGCGAAGAGGATCGCGCCCAACGGCAGGGCGAGTCCGAGCAGGATCTGCACGATGAGCAGCGTCCCGAGCTGGCTGTAGTCGGCGGGCACTTGGAGAGCGCCGGTTGTGGGATCGCGGACCTCGCGGGTGACGATGAAGACCTGATTCAAGTACTTGGTGCCGAGCTGGCTCAGCGAGAGTGCGAGGTTGGAGAAGGAGGCCATCACCGCGAAATAGGTGGCTTTGAGGTTAGCGGGCGCAGAGTTCGCGATCCAGGCCAGCATCGGGATCATCGCGATCTGGCCGAGCGGCGATTCGAGCGCGGTGTCGACCAGCGCGATGAAGTGCGCGTCTACCACCCCACCGGTGTGCGCGGCGGTCCATTCGTGTAGGCCATAGTACATGCCGAGGATGGGCAGCGCCAGCACAAAGCCAACAAGGGTCAGGAAGCCGACCACATAAGCGATGGAGCGCTCGGCCATGAAGCGCCGGAAGATGAACATCCCTGCGAGCGTGAGCGCGCTTGCGATGAGCGATAGCACGGAGAGGAAGTGTTGATCGAATTTGAGCTGGTCGATCATCCACCAGGTGACACCGGGGCCGGGAGTGGGCGTGGCCCGGAAGACGAAGACGACGATGGCAGTACCGATCAGCGTCGCCCGCGCCTCGGGGCTGAGTTCGCGGGTCAGGCGCAGGATGAGAAAGGCGACGATGGCGAAGGAGCCCGCGAAGACAATCTCCTCGTTGTAGGGCAGATCGCCGAGACCCACGGCGAGTGTGAAAACCACGAACAGCAGGCTGCCGCCGAGGATCCACCAGTTGGGTTTGGTCGCATCGACGTGCTCCAGGATCAGCGCCCGCACCTCGGCGCGACTCTTGCCCGCGCTGAGCAGGCGGCGCCGCTCGCGCGCCTTGATGAGGGAGGCGCTCACCACACCAAGCACCGAGATCGCGGGGATGCTCAGGGCCATCAGGTAGATGTCGCGGTAGATGCGCGCGATCTCCGCCTGCGGGAGCGCCTCCACGCCGGTGAAGAGGTAGAGGTTGATGAGCGCCACCAGCATGCTGCCGCCGATGATGGCCATCCGCCCGAGCGTCTGCATGGTGGTGTGCATGAGCTTGCGGGTGGCAGGGTCGATGGGACGGCCGTGCTCATCGATGCGCGGCACCGCCTCCACGGTCATCGCGTCGGCCACTGCGTCCTGGACCACATAGCCGATCGGCGAGAGCAGCGCACTCACCACGAACCACGCCTCCGCCGGCATGATGGCCGTCATGGCTTCGCGCTCGCCGATCAGGAACACCATGATGAGCAGGCCCAGCGCGGTGAGGCCAGCGCCCAGATAGACAAGCAGGCTCTTCCAGCGCCAGATGAGATCGACCAGATGCCCGAGCGGCATCTTGAGCACCCAGGGGATCCCCGCCCAGAAGCCCAGCGCGGCGAGGAAGGTGGCGGAGAGGTCCAAGTAATCCTTGACGAAGAAGGTGCCGACGATACCGGTCAGGCCCGAGATGCCTGCCGCCATGTAGACCATGAGCGGCGGCAAATAGGACAGCCGCATCTCGCGGCCAAGCTCGAGGATGTTGCGATCGATCCAGCGATAGGTGGCAGTGATCATCTTGGGTTTCTTTTTAATGCGCGGGCACGCGGCCTGCGCATTCTAACTCCAAACGCACAGTGACTCTCTGTCGCGTTCCAGAGCGATCGGAAGGCACGCAAGTTCGATTGGAGGCTGTATGATCATTATCACCCGATCAAGCCGATGTGACTGACGCGGTCTCGGTCAAATCACTCCCCGATTCCCGGCGGATGCCTGCATGATAGGAGACAGGATGGAGTATTAAACATGGCCCAGAAAGCCCAGACACGTGCAAACAACACCGTGAAAGAGGTGAAACAGGAAGAGCGCAGCGAGCCGAGCAAAAGCTCGTCGTTTCCGATTGTCGGTGTGGGAGCCTCGGCGGGCGGGCTGGTAGCGTTCACAGAGCTGCTCAAACATTTGCCGCTCGATACAGGCATGGGGTTCGTGTTGGTGCAACATCTCGATCCGCAGCATGAAAGTGCGCTCACGCAGCTTTTGACACGGGCGACGAAGATGCCGGTGCGCGAGGTAACGAACAAGCTGCGGGTGGAGGCCAATCACGTTTATATCATTCCGCCCAATACGAACTTGGCGCTAGCCCAGGGCGCCTTGCAACTTCAGCCGCGCCAGCAGACGCACATGCCACATCGTTCCATCGATTTCTTTTTCGAGTCGCTGGCCGAGGACCAGCGCGAGCGGGCGATCGGGGTGATTCTTTCCGGCACGGCGACCGACGGCACCTTGGGATTGGAGGCCATTAAAGCCGAGGGCGGGATTACGTTCGCGCAGGATGAATCGGCCCAATACGATTCGATGCCGCGCAGCGCCGTGGCCGCGGGCTGCGTGGATAGCGTGCTCTCCCCGGAAAACATTGCCAAGGAGCTCGCCCGCATCGCCCAGCATCCCTATGTCGCCGGGCAACCGATCGAACTCCTCACCTCTCCGGAAGACGACCGGGCGGAGGCGACGGCGCACGAGGACCCTTCGACGCTGCTCAGGGCAAGCGATGAAACGCCGCTGCCATCGGGTGGACGTGGAACTCCGCGCACGGGAACGAAGCAGGCGCGTGCCGAAGCTGAAGCGGCACGCGGCAAAGCCGGAGAAAACGGCTTCAAACAAATTCTTCTCCTCCTGCGCAGCCATTCCGGGGTGGATTTCTCGCTCTACCGAACCACCACCATCCAGCGGCGCATCACCCGGCGCATGGTGTTGGGCAAGCAAGACACGCTGGAGAGCTACGCCCATTTCCTGCGGGGCAACGCCAAGGAACTGGACACCCTCTACTCCGACGTGCTCATCAGCGTGACCGGTTTTTTTCGCAACCCGGAAGCGTTCGACGTTCTCAGGCGCACGGTCTTTCCCAAACTTCTCCAGCGGCGCGGCGACCAACCGTTCCGCGTTTGGGTGCTCGGGTGTTCCACCGGCCAGGAGGCGTATTCCATTGCCATGGCGTTCGTGGAAGCGGCAGAAGATGCGCCCGGCATGCGCAAGCTCCAGGTGTTCGCCACCGACCTCAACGACGCGCTGTTGGACAAAGCCCGCCACGGTCTGTACGCCAAGACCCTCGCGCAGGATCTCTCGCCGAAACGGTTGCGGCGGTTTTTTGTCGAGGAGGAAGGCGGTTACCGGGTCGTGAAGTCGCTGCGCGAGATGGTCTGCTTCGCCCGGCAGAATCTCATGAGCGATCCGCCCTTCTCGCGCATGGATCTCATCAGTTGTCGCAACCTATTGATTTATATTGGGTCTAGCTCGCAAAAGAAAGCCCTCCCCACGTTCCATTACGCGCTCAAGCCGGGGGGATTTCTATTTCTGGGCGCCTCGGAATCTATCGCCGGCTTCAGCCACCTGTTTGAGCCGGTGGACAAAAAGCACAAGATTTATTCCAGGAAAGTCGCGATCACTCCCGCGTTGCGTCTGCCGGGTAAAACAGAGCGCGGCGAGCACCCCGCAACCGGCCAAAGGCCACTCGCTCCTCTGCCGATGGGGCCGGGAGAGGCACCGGTAGGTTTCCGCGCCGACCTCAACGCCCAGCGCGAGGCCGACCGCATCACCGTCAATCGATTCGCTCCTCCCGGCGTGCTCATCGATGCCGAACTGCAAATCGTGCAATTCCGCGGGCTGACTGGCGCCTATCTTGAGCCGCCCACCGGCCAGCCGAGCTTCGATGTACTGGGGATGGCGCGGGGCGGTTTGATGCTGCCGCTGCGCGCCGCGATCACCCAAGCGAAGAAGGAAAACAAAGCGGTGCGCAGGGAAAACGTGCGGGTCGAACAGAATGGCCAGACCCGGACGGTGAATCTGGAAGTCATTCCGCTGAAGAATTTGCGGGAGCGCTCCTTTTTGATCTTGTTTGAGGAAACAGAACAGCTCTGGCACGCGAGCGGCCGTGCGCCGTTGCCGGAGACGATCGAGCCGAGCGGCGCGGTGCCAACACCAAGCCCTACCGCGAAGGAAGAGTCCGGCCGTGTTGCTGACTTGGAGCGTGAAATCTCCGAGATGCGCGACTATCTTCAATCCATCCAGGAACAGTACGAAGCGGCCAACGAGGAGCTCCAGGCGTCCAGCGAAGAAGCCCAGTCCGCCAACGAAGAGTTGCAGAGCCTCAACGAAGAACTGGAAACGTCCAAGGAAGAGCTGGAGTCGACCAACGAAGAGCTGACCACCGTCAATGAGGAAATGGTCAATCGCAACGCCGAGCTGAACCGCCTCCACGGCGATTTGGTCAATCTCCAGACTTCGACCAAACTCGCCGTGGTGCTGCTCGGACGCAACCTGACCATCCGCAGCTTCAGCGCGCCGGCGGAAAAACAGTTCCACCTTCGGGCGACCGACGTGGGGCGGCCGATCGGCCACGTGCGGCACAATCTCGTGTTCGGCGCCGAAGCCGGAGGATCCCCGGAATCCAGGGAATGCCCGCCGGACCTGGAGACGCTCATCGCCGAGGTCATCGCCTCCGTGCGCGAGCAGGAGTGCGAGGTGCGGGACAAGGACGGCCGCTGGCGTTCCCTGCGCGTGCGCCCCTACCTGATCGACAAGAGAGTGGACGGCGCGGTGCTGGTGCTGGTCGATATCGACGCACTGAAACGGGGCGAGCACGCTATCGCCGCCGCGCGCGATTACGCCGAGGCCATCGTGCGCACCGTGGCCAACCCGCTGGTGATCCTCAACGCCGAACTGCGCGTCGACACGGCCAACGACGCTTTCTACAACACGTTCAAAGTTGAGCCTTCGGAGTCCGAGGGCCGCTTGATTTACGAATTAGGCAATCACCAATGGAACATTCCCCGCTTGCGCGAACTGCTGAAAGACATCCTGCCCGGCAACAGTGTCTTCGACAACTTCGAAGTCACGCACGACTTTGAAACCATCGGCCGCCGCACGATGCTGCTCAATGCCCGCGTGCTGCGCGACCGCGGCGAGGGCGCGAGAATTCTCCTCGGCATCCAGGATCTGACCGAGCGCAAGCAAGCGGAGGACGCGCTGCGCGAAGCCGGAGAACGCAAGAACGAGTTCCTGGCGATGCTGGCCCATGAGCTGCGTAACCCCCTGGCCCCGATCCGCAACGCCCTGCACCTCATGCGGCTGGGAGGCGGCAATAGTGAGGCCGTCCAATCGGCGTCCGCGATGATGGAGCGTCAGTTCGGTCAGATGGTCCGCTTGGTGGATGATCTGCTCGACGTGAGCCGCATCAGCCGGGGCAAGATCGAACTCCGCAAGGGGCGGGTCGAACTGGCGTCGGTCGTGAACCACGCCGTCGAAACCGCCCGCCCGCAGTGCGAAAGCATGGACCATGACCTGACCACCACGCTGCCACCGCAGCCGGTGTATCTGAACGGCGACCCGATGCGGTTGGCGCAAGTGATCGGCAACCTGTTGAGCAATGCCTGCAAGTTCACCGACAAGGGCGGTCGCATTGTGCTCACGGTCGAGCAAGAAGGCGAGCAAGCCGTCATTCGAGTGCGAGATACCGGCATCGGCATCCCCGCCGACCAGCTCCCTCGTATCTTCGACATGTTCATGCAGGTCGATACCTCGCTGGAGCGCTCGGTCAGCGGGTTGGGCATCGGCCTGACAGTGGTGAAAAATGTGGTGGAAATGCACGGCGGCGCGGTAGAGGCCCATAGTGCCGGTGTCGGTCAGGGTAGTGAGTTCGTGGTGCGTTTGCCGCTACTGGTCGATGCACCTAAACCATCGCCAGAGCCGACCGCCAGCGAGCCGACGGCCACGACCGCCCGCCGCATCCTTGTGGTCGATGACAACCGGGACGCGGCGGGGTCTCTCGCCATGCTGTTGCAGATCATCGGCCACGAGACGCACACCGCCCACGACGGCCTGGAGGCGGTGGAAGCCGCCGAGCGGCTCCGCCCCGACGTGGTGCTGCTCGACATCGGCCTGCCGCAGCTGAACGGCTTCGACGCCGCTCGCCGCATCCGCGAGCAGCCGTGGGGCAAGACCATGGTGCTGGTGGCCGTGACCGGCTGGGGTCAAGAAGAAGACCGCCGCAAGTCGAAGGATGCCGGGTTCGATGCTCACCTGGTCAAGCCGGTGGACTACGGCACCCTGATGAAGCTGCTTGGCTCCCTACCCTCGAAGGAAGGGGGTTAGCTCACAGGGCCCGAAGCCGATCGGTGACCACCTCCACGGTTTCGCGCGGCATGACGTCTTGGCGGGTGGCCCCGGCAGCTTAGCGTAATCGTTGTTAGGCATGAAAAACAACCTAAGAGGTAGAAATGCCAGCAATATCGATGTTCTATGGTGTCATCATCTACATGTTCTTCTTTGATGATAAGAAGCACCACCGTCCGCACATACATGCACATTACGGTGATCAAGCAGCGGTCATAGCCATCGACGACGGTGAAGTTCTACAAGGCCAACTGCCAAACAAGAAAATGAAGCTGGTTCAGGCGTGGATCGAAATCCACCAAGATGATTTGATGGCAGACTGGAAGTTGGCAATAGAAGGTCAACAATTATTCAAAATAGACCCCCTTAAGTGAGGTGCTTATGAACAGGGTGATTTCAGTTGAGCCAAGAGATAAGTACATACTATTTGTCAGGCTGTCCAACGGGAAGGCAGGCGAATTTGATGTGTCACCTTATTTAGACAAAGGAATATTTGCAGAATTAAGAGACCTTAGCTACTTCAAACTGGCAAGGCCTGCGTTTGGCGGTGTCGTTTGGCCTCATGAACAGGATTTTAGTGCTGACACCATCGAAATAGAAATGAGGGCATTTGAAAAAACAAATGCATAACAATGCGCTCCACTCGGACCGCCGGTTTGAAAGAGCGGCCTGCGGTCTGGGTAACTGGCGATCTTCCTCTCGGCCGTGCGACGACCAGTGGTGGCGGGCGCACGATCCTTCGGCCCCATGAGCGATGCCGTATTCGTGCTCGAGAAAGGCGACGGCCCGATCGTCGCGACCGCGATCCACGCCGGTCACACGCTGCGCCCCGAGATCGCGGCCTTGATCGCGCTCGACGAGGCGACCCGGCTGCGCGAGGAGGACCCGTTCACCGCCGAGCTGGCGCGGGTGGCACCGACCCGATTGATCGCGCGGCGCTCACGCTTCGAGGTCGACCTCAACCGACCGCGCGAGCGCGCGGTCTACCGGGTGCCGGCCGACGCCTGGGGCCTCGAGGTGTGGCGGCGGCCCCCGCCCGATGACTTGGTGGCACGGTCGCTGGCCGCCTTCGACTCTTTCTACGCCGCCCTCGAGGACGTGCTGCGTGAGCGCGAGCAGCGCCACGGCCGCTTCGTCGTGCTCGATGTCCACGCTTACAACCACCGACGTGAGGGCTTGGCCGGTCCGGCCGCCGACCCCGCCGACAATCCCGAGATCAACGTCGGCACTGGCACCGTCGATCGGTCCCGCTGGGGCCCCCTGATCGATCGCTTCTGCGCCGACCTGCGCGCCGTCGATCTGGATGGCCATCGGCTCGACGTGCGCGAGAACGTCAAGTTCCGGGGCGGCGCGATGTCGGCGTGGGTGCACCGGACCTTCCCGACCACCGGCTGTGCGCTGGCGCTCGAGTTCAAGAAGAGCTTCATGGACGAGTGGAGCGGCCGGGTCGACGACGAGCAGCTGGCGTCGCTCGGCCGCGCGCTGGCGGCGACCCTCCCCGGCCTCGTGGAGTCACTGCGCGCATGATCCTCCCGTCCGGACCGGACCTCCTGCCGCCGCTCGCCGGGTTCGCAACGACCCTCCTCGACGTAGTGCGGACGCGACTGGCCGCCGGCAAGACGGTGCGGCGGACCTTGCCCGGTGGCGGCCGGCTCCACGTCGATCGACCGCTGCCGTTCCTCTGTCTGTACCGGTGGCCGGCCGACCGGCCCGACCTCGGGACCGCCGAGCTGGTGCGCAGCCAGGCCTCGTACCTGATCGCCCCCGCCGTCGACGGGTTGCGGGGGGATCTCGCCGCCCTCGTCGGGGGGTTGGTCGAGGTCCTCGCCGACGCCTGCGGCGCTTGCCTCTTGCTCGAGCTGTGGTCGGGCGCCAGCACCGATCCCGACAGAAGCGCTCCGCCGCGCTTCCGCATCTGCACGTCCGCCACCGACCGCATCGCCACCACCATCGAGGCCTTGGCCGAGGCACTGCGCGGCATGACCCTGCCAGCCACCGAGCTCGGGGTCGACGTGGTGGCCATCGGCGACGCCTCACCGCCCGGGCTGCCGGCCCTGATCCCGCCCGACGCAGCCCAGCGCGCCGGCTGCCTTATGATCGGCCTCGAGGTGCCGCCGCTGTACCGGACTCCCGCCGGCGAGCTCTACCCGCTGGTTCTGCACGAGCTGGCGCGCGACTTGGCGCAGGCGCTGCAGCAGGGGTTCTTCGAGTTCACCCGGGTCCAGACCCCGGCGCGCCCGGAACACTACCAGATGATGGGGCGCCGGAACCTAGTGCGCACGGTCCGCGAGGCCGACGCCGCGCTCGCCGAGATCAGCACATCGTTCGACTTCCTGCTCAACGTCACCCCGGTCAACACCGAGCAGGCGTGGGACGAGTTTTGCCGGGGCGGCCGTGCCCGCGCGCCCACGCTCCGTTACCGCATGCTCGCGGTCGATCCCGAGCTCGGCAAGCGGCGCCTCTACGATCTCCCGCTCGAGCGGCTCGAGGACCCGGTCCTCGCCCTCCTGCTGCGCGACAAGCGCCGCGAGCTTGACCGCCAGCTCGATATGCTCGAGGACCGCGACAGCGAGCGCTTCCTGGCCGGCAGCCTCCAGCTCTATGGCGGGGTGAGCGACGATCTCCTCGCTCATGCGAGCACCATCCTCGCCGCGCTGGCGGCGACGGTACCGGCCGTTGCCGAGGCGCCGCGCTGCGACGCGCAGCAGTTCGCCACCCGCGCCCGCGCCGAGCTCGACCGCTACCGCCGTGCCCATCCGGCGCTAGCCGCCGTGGTGCAGCTCCGCGACGACATCCCCGGCCTCCTGGTCTCGCACGGTGACCTCTTGGTACCGCGCCGCCTCAGCATCCCTGCGGCGCGCGCCGAGGCGCTGCTCCAGCACGAGGTCGGCACCCATGTGGTGACCTACGCCAACGGCCGCTCGCAGCCGCTCAAGGTGTTCGCCGCCGGCCTGGCCGGCTGCGAGGCCCTCCAGGAGGGGCTGGCCCTGGTCGCCGAGCACTTGGTCGGCGGGCTCGACCTCGAGCGGCTGCGCCTGATCGCGGCGCGCGCGCTGGCGGTCCATCGGCTGTGCGAGGGCGCCTCGTTCCCGGCGGTGGTCGCCGAGCTGAGTGAACGCCACGGCCTGCCGGTGCGGACCGGGTTCGGGATCGCGATCCGGGTCTTCCGCTGTGGCGGCCTGACCAAGGATGCGATCTACTTGCGAGGACTCTTGCAGCTCCTCGATCACTTTGCGGCCGGTGGCGCTCTCGAGCCGCTTCTGATCGGCAAGGTCGCCCTCGACCAGGTGCCGCTGGTCGAAGAGCTGCTGCGACGCCAGGTGCTGCGCCCGCCGCCGCTCCGGCCGCACTGGCTCGACGCCCCCGGCGCCGGGGCCCGCCTCGAGCGCCTCCGCCGCGGCGTCGGTGCGCTCGATCTGATCGCAGGGAGCACGAGCGCATGAGGATCGGGCTGGTCTGCAACGACATCGCGACCGAGCAGGCGGACTACACCACCACCGGTCTGGGCATGACCGCGCTCGAGATGGGGCACGAGGCATGGCTGGTCAGCGTCGGCGACTTCGCGTCCGATCCCGACGACTGCGTGCGCGCCTGGGCCCGTGCGGCGCCGCGCAAGGCCTACCGGTCGCTCAAGACCTACCTGGCCGACGTCCAGGGCGAAAAGGCCAAGGTCGAGCGGATCACCGTCGACGATATCGACGTGTTGCTCCTGCGCAACGATCCCGCTGCCGACCTGGGCCGGCGGCCGTGGGCACAGACCGCGGGCATCATCTTCGGTCAGCGCGCGGTTAGCCGCGGGGTGATCGTCGTGAACGACCCCAGCGCGCTTGCCGACGCGATCAACAAGATGTACTTCCAGCACTTCCCGGAGGAGGTGCGGCCGCGTACCCTGATCACCCGCTCGGCCGAGGACATCCGCAAGTTCGTCGAGCAGGAGAAGGGGCGAGCGGTGCTCAAGCCGCTGCAGGGCTCGGGCGGCGCCAACGTGTTCCTGGTCAAGCCCAGCGAGACCGGCAACCTCAACCAAATAATCGAGGCGGTGTCCCGCGACGGCTACGTGATCGCGCAGGAGTACCTGCCAGCGGCCAACAAGGGCGACACCCGGCTGTTCCTGATGAACGGCCGGCCGCTCGAGGTCAACGGCAAGGTCGCCGCGTTCCGGCGGATCTCGGCCAAGGGCGATGTGCGCAGCAACCTCCACGCCGGCGGCCGGATGGCGAAGGCCGAGGTCACCAACGAGATGCTGCAGATCGCCGAGATCGTGCGGCCCAAGCTGCTCCACGACGGCATGTTCCTGGTCGGGCTCGACATCGTCGGTGACAAGCTGATGGAGATCAACGTGTTCTCGCCCGGCGGCCTGGGCATCGCGGCCAAGCTCGAGGGCGAGAACTTCGCGCGCGCGCTGATCGAGTCGCTCGAGCGCAAGGTCATGTACCGCGCCCGCGCCAAGGGCAAGCTCACCAACCTGCAGCTCGCGATGCTGTGAGCCCCAGGGCGCAGCTCAACGGGTCGGGCGGCATCAGGCTGCTGTCGTAGACACCGAATAACTGACCAACATGGTCTTCGGTCGGCGCCTCATAGTAGAGGGAATGCAGTTTGAAACCGGCAGGCGGGGAAAGTTTTGGTCCTTTGACTAGAGTCGCGTAGTCCTCACCGCCCAAGATGCGAGGGACCTGGGTGAGATAGAGTCGATCGAGCACGCGATCCACCAACAGCGTTGCCAATACCTCGGGTCCGGCCGTGGAATAAATGGTCCGAAGCCCCTGTTGTTGCAGGCCGTCGATCAAAGACCGGCCCTGTACCCGTTGGCCTGCTCCGGCGAATATCACGCGAATACCCTCTCTCTCGAGGCCTGCACTCGGGCGGTATCGGCTTCCAATCCTGTGGCCACGAATAGGGCGCGGTTAGGAGTCAATAGGGCACGGGAAATGGGGAGGTCTAAGCTTGCACTCAGGATGACTGCCGCCGGTTGTGGAACAAGGCCTTGCGCTTGCCGCCATTCGAGCAAGTCCTGATATTGCGGTTGCTCACTGAGCGGCAAGATGTCCTGCGCACTGCCCTTCGCAAGCTGGCGGACATAGCGTCCGCTAACGATCAATGCATCCGCTTGCGCGGCCAGTTCCTGAAACAGACGCCAGTCTCGCCGATTGGCGATCGCTTGTGGGATGCTAAAAGAGCCAGTGCGAGAGGAATTGAAAGCAATCCGGCCGTCCAGGCTCGTGATAAAGTTGGCATAGACGAAATCGCGCGAGCGATCATCGCACCCCCGAAGCGCATGGGCCAGATAGAGCCCCTCTAATGGCACCGCTTCAGTAGGAGGAGGAAAGAGCCTGAGCAGCTCACTCATACCGATGGACGAAGCTCTTTCTTCCTTTTCGTCGTGATTCGGGCGCCGCGCCGCTTCGTAGCCTTCCATAGCTCCTCTGGAGCCTGTAAGGCCAAGGCAGTTGATGCTTCCCCGGTTCAACACATACTACACAGCGGCCGCTTTAGGAAACATTCGCTTCGGTTATGCGGCAAATCGCAATGCGCGGATTTTGGCGTTCAAAGAAGCGCTACCGGAATTTGGTCGACGCTTAGTGGGATTCCGCTCAGACGCGGTCTTGTAATCTCACAACGCCCTGCTGCCGCGCACAGTGGTTACAGCAGAAAATCTTGTCATTCGCTTCGAGTCCGTGGCCGATGATCCGGCAATTGCAACGGGCGCACCGCGGCGCTAACGCGTGGATCGCGCATTCGAAGCTATCGAATACATGGGTCTTGGCGTCCAGGGTGACTTCGAAAGCCTTATCGTATTCGTTATCGCACACTTCGCATTTTGGCATCCGATTTCTCCGATCTGAGGGTCGTTCGACAGGCTCCTAGGGTTACAACCGTTCAGTCGACTTCGAGTCGACGGTCTGAGGTGGGTGCGCATGTTTGAGCACGGCCTCTGACATTTGATTCCCTTGACTTAAAGTCGAGGGTCGTTCAGTTGCTTGCGAAGATTTGTTTGGGGGCATGAGGCTCAACGATGGCAAGCCTCGCTTATGCCACAAGGGGTTGGGCTTGTCTATCGCGCACTCTCTAAGCATATTGATAAATCGACAACGCCATGCCGTAATGTCGTTTTGCCTCAGCAGCTGCATGTTGTTCTTCCAGCGCCGCCTGCGCTCGCTCATCGGCATCTCAATAGCCCTAGCGATACCCTCCACCACATCATCGATGTCGTAAGGATTCACCAGTAGGGCATCCTTCAATTCGCGAGCAGCTCCGGCGAATTGGGACAACACGAGGACTCCCGGTTCAGCGGGATCTTGGGCAGCGACGTATTCTTTGGCCACCAAGTTCATGCCATCACGCAGCGACGTGATTAAACCAACCCGGCTTAACGCAAGAAATCCTAAAACAGTAGCACGAGCAAAGCCCTTGTTGATATAGCGCAAAGGCACCCAGTCATAATCCGAGAAGCGGCCGTTTATCTCTCCGGTCAAAGCCTCGAGGGTATGTTGGATCGCCTGGTAGTCGGGCACGTCACCGCGCGAGGGTTCGGCGATCTGCATGAATACGACGTTTCGGTGGTAAGCGCTGTGCAGATCTAATAGGCGTTGGTAGGCGTGAAAGCGTTCCACGAGCCCCTTGCTATAGTCAAGGCGGTCGACTCCCGTGATCAGCGTGCGGTTGGCCAGGCTCCTGATCAGGCGTCTTCCATAAGGCGCCTGGCGGCCCCTTGCCGCTTGGCTCATCACCTCTTCGACATCGATACCGATCGGAAATACGCCCGAGTAGATGCGTGCCCCGCTGAGCGATACCACGCCGTCCGCATGAATCTTGGCGCCAAGCGCCTCTTCCACCGAATAAAGAAACGCCTTGCGGTCCAGCTCCGTTTGAAACCCTAGCAGATCATAGGCGCAGAGGCAGCGCAACAAGCCCTCGTGCCCGGGTAGCGTGCGCAGGACTTCGTAGGGTGGAAACGGGATATGGAGAAAAAATCCGAGGGGTTGGGAAACCTTCAATCGCCGCAGCTCACACCCCATGCGGATAAAATGATAATCATGCACCCAGATGATGTCTTCACCCTTGAGGAGCGGGACCAGCCTTCTTGCGAACTGCTTGTTGACGCGCTCGTAGCCTGCGAGGTCTTGGCGCTGGAATTCGACCCTGTGAAGCTGGGTGTGGAACAAGGGCCAAAGCACGCGATTGGCGTAACCCCTGTAGTACTCGCGATAATCCTGTGTCGATAAAGCCAAGGTCGCGAACGTGATCCGGTCTTGATCCTGCGTGCTGACTTTGAAGGGGACAGTGTCTGCCACCTTTCCGCTCCATCCAAACCACAGTCCCCCCCATTCGTTGAGCGCTGCCATGATGCCGACCGCGAGGCCCCCTGGTGCCCGCCGGCCGGTTCGCGGCAGCGCCACTCGGTTGGAGACGATTACTAGACGTGTCAAGATCTTCCTCCCGTTTGCCTGTCAGTGCTCCAAGACGAGATCAACCGCCGACCTCAACTCGAAAAAGGCTAAGCGGTCGCCTCATGGCACAACCTCCGGTTTGAACCCTGAAACCGTAGGCCTCGAAAACCCCGCATCGCATTGCGCGTTTTCGTCGTCGTCAACGACTAAGATTCTGTTCACCATTGGGATCTTCTGCCTTAACGCAGCCACTCTCGCCCCCTACGCGCGCGAACCGAAGGCTACGCCAGAGCGACGAAAATACTCACTCAAAACACGTGCCGGAGCCACGAAAACCGGGATCCGCTTGTTCATCAAAGAGATAGTTCTGTTATCGACGCGTTTGGCCCATTCATGGCAAAGGGCTATGTGTAAGAATTACCGGACTCAGGAAAAATTTGCCGATTCGGCTGAAGAACGACTTAGAGCACCAGCACGAAGCGACGGTTCTTCGAGAGCCGATAGATCTGGAAGTCCTGTCTGTCAATGGTCAGGACCCGAGCCACCCGAGTTTTCTCCGCAAGCCAGATCAAGGAGGCGTCCGCGAGGTCCAACTCGCGGTCTTGGTATTTTCGGAACAGCGTGATAAGCGTCGGTAACTCAGCGAGCGGGGTGTCGTGTACCGTCACCCCACCGCGTTGTATGAACGCCAAGAACGCCGTTTTCCAAGCGGCGTATTACGTGTGCATATTACAATTATGCGCTCGACACACGGAGCGATCAATGGGTAGCCAATAGTCGCCAATGCCAAGCCCCCCGGACCATGGTCTCGTGGGGTGAAACAAATGATACAAAAATCGCCCTTCGGCGAAATTGGTTTAAAACACACTCCTCGTATATTCGGTGCCTAGGAGCCTGTCGGATTTGGGGTGCAGGCGGGCGAGGGTTTACCTATCTCAAACGCTGATGGAGGTACATTCTTCAATGTCGCGCTTGAACTTCGTTGCCCTGGTATTCGGGTGTGCCGTGCTCGTCGCGGTGCTGGCTGGGGGCACCTTGTCCGCACAAGGGCCGGAGGGTGTCGTTGGCTCCGCTCAAAGCGATAATGGACAGCATTGCCTTTCCGATGGGAAGGGGAAGGGCTTGCTTGAGTATTATCGATCGGTTGGCTTTAAGACGGAGTTGCGTCCTTTCGGGACTTCCGATACAGAAAACCTCGGGGGTACCGCATACGACGAGATAGAGCCGCCTCTGTGGAAAAATCTAGGCGAGCTAAGCTTCGCGATCACGACGGCGAGCCCCAGGGCGCAATCGTACTTTGACCAAGGTCTGCGGCTCTCCTATGCCTTCAACCATGCGGAGGCCCGGCGTGCTTTCCGCCAGGCACAAAAACTCGATCCCGATTGCGCGATGTGCTACTGGGGCGAGGCCTTGGTACTCGGGCCCAACATCAACGCGCCGATGGAGCCCCAGGCCTCGAACCTGGCGTTGCAAGCGTCAGGCATGGCGCAGAAAAAAGCGGCAAGAGTCTCCGAGCGCGAGCAGGTGCTGATCACGGCGCTGGGCAAGCGCTACTCCGCTGACCCTGGGGCCGAGCGCGCGGCCTTGGATGCCGCGTATGCCAAGGCCATGGGCAAGGCCGCAGCGCGCTTCCCCGAGGATGAGAACATCCAAGTGCTCTACGCCGAGGCACTGATGGATCTCACACCCTGGGACTACTGGGAAGCAGGCGGCAGCCAGCCTAAAAACAAAACGACGGAAATCTTAGCCGCCCTAGAGCGGATCCTGGGGAGAAATCCAAACCATCCAGGGGCGATCCACTACTACATCCATATGGTAGAAGCCTCGGATCGCCCGCAGCGGGCCTTGCCCTACGCCGGGCGCCTGGGATCCTTGATGCCAGGAGCGGGACACCTCGTACATATGCCTTTTCACATCTATTTTCGTACCGGTCGTTATGTCGAGGCCTTAAAGGTAAACAAAGAAGCCGCCGCAGCCGATGAGGCCTATATCGCCACGGCTGGGCCCAAGGGGATCTATCCACAGGCCTATTACCCGCACAATGTGCACTCCCTCATGGTCTCGGCGCAGATGGCCGGGGACGGCAAGACCGCCATCGCCGCAGCGGAGAAGCTGGCACGCGTGGTGACAGACGAGGCGGCACGCACCATCCCCTGGGTGCAGCCCATTCAGGCGGCTCCTTATTTCGCCCACGCGCAGTTCGGCGACCCGGATGCGGTGCTAGCATTGTCCGATCCGGGCCATGATCTGCCCTTCGTCAAGGCCATGTGGCATTACGCTCGCGGTGTGGCTTATGCCGTGCAGAAATACATCCAGGCCGCCCAGCGAGAGGCGGACGCGATCGCATGGATCGGCATTGGTACAGACCTTTCCGGGCTCACTGCCGGCGGGATCCCTGCGCCGGATGTGTTGGCGCTGGCCCGCCATGTCGTGCTCGGGCGCATCGCACAAGCCGAAGGACGGCTCGATGCGGCGCGGGTAGAGTTCGAACAGGCGGTGGCCATTCAGGACCGGCTTCCCTACATGGAGCCGCCCCACTGGTATTATCCGGTACGCCAGTCTTTGGGTGCAGTGCTGTTGCGAGCAGGCGATCTTGTGGGCGCCGAAGGAGCATTCCGCGCGAGTCACAAAGCAACGCCCAATAACGGCTGGGCGCTGTACGGGCTTTCGCAGGTGTACAAGCGGATGGATAATAAACAGGCGGCTGCTGAAGTAGACGAGATCCTGGGTAAAGCCTGGGTATCAGACGCGGGCATGCGGGATCTCGCGCGAATGTAAGGAGAACCGGGCCACGCTTTCACTTTCTCGCCAGATAGCGAGCCGAGTGCCCAAACCCAGGGGGGATTCGCCCGCATGAGATAGCGATCCGAACCGGCGACGCCACCTGAACGAAGCTACCCGTTTCGGGTATAATTATTGTTTAGCCATTTAGGTATCGTCGGGCTCCAAAGGAGTCACTCTGGGATAGGTGCACCATGAATGAGGAAATCGGTCGCGCGCAGCAGATTCTAGATGTTGCGCTAGAGTTAGCCGAACTGCATTCCTGGGAATCGTTGCGGCTGCATGAAGTCGCCGCGGGCATGGGGATCACGTTGGATGAGATCCGTGACCATTACAGGGAGAAGGAAGACTTGGTCGAAGCCTGGTTCGATCGCGCCGATAGCGCCGCATTACGAGATGCGGCCACGGTCGAATTTAAAAACCTGACGACGCGAGAACGGCTGCACCGGATCATCATGACTTGGCTCGACGCCCTAGCAAGACACCGGCGCGTTACCCGACAAATGATCGTCAATAAGCTCGAGCCGGGCCATCTGCATTTCCAGATCCCGGCTTTGATGCGCATCAGCCGTACCGTGCAGTGGATGCGAGAAGGAGCGGGTCTTAACGCCAGCTTGCCGAGGCGGGCTTTGGAGGAGGCAGGGCTGACGAGCATTTATCTCGCGACTTTCATCAGCTGGATGCGTGACCAGTCTCCTGGCTCTGATGACACACGCCGGTTCTTGCATAAGCTGCTCCGCGTCGCGGATCGCTTCTCCCTGGGTGAGGGTTCCGTATGGCGGGACTGAGAGGTTGTGAAAAATCGTCGCGAGCGAAGGGAGGTCGCGTTCCGCCGGAGCGGAGGAACCGGAGTGTATATTGAAATACATGAGGATCCCGAGCACCGCCGGAACACGAGATCCCGAGCGCAGCAGATTTTTTCACAAACTCTGAGGAATGTTACCGCGCCAGGACTCCAAACGCTGCTAATTCAAGCTAAAAATGGACACCCTGACCCATGCGTTGAGCGGGGTCCTCGTCTGCCGTAGCCTCAGCCCGCCTGCGCGCTTTGATGCTCGGCTGACATTGGTCGGGCTTTTCTCCGCCGCTTTCCCGGACATCGATTACCTCATCACCTGGGTAGATCCCCTGGTGTATCTCAACCTGCACCAAGGCTGGACGCATTCGGTTATTTTGTTGCCTCTTTGGGCGCTGCTGGTTAGCGCTATCCTCTGGCCTTTTGTCGGTAAAGCGCTTGGAGCACGCAAGCTCTATGCGCTGTGCACAGCGGGGATAACGGTCCATATCCTGGGTGATGTCATCACCAGTTACGGCACCCAGGTCTTGGCGCCGCTGTCGACAAGACGTTTGGCACTCGACTACACCTTCGTGATCGACGCTTACCTATCAGCGCTCATCGTTCTGGCGATCGTGGCGTCGGCCGTTAAGAAATCCCGGCGACTCGCCGCCGTTGGCTTGGCAATGTTAGCCTGCTATGTGGGGCTGCAGGGCGTTCTGCACCAGCGCGCTATTGACTCAGCAGAGCAAACGGCGGATGAGCCCGCTGTTGTGCACGCCCTTCCTCAGCCCTTCTCGCCCTGCAACTGGAAACTGGTGTTACGAGAAGGCGATAGCTACAAAGAAGCCTACATCACTCTCTGTGAATCGATCCTCTCGCCGCTCGCGTTCTACCCAAAAACCTGGCCACTGAGCGCTGCTATTGCAGCCTACCACGCGCCCAGCGCCGCGCCGTGGACTCGGCACTTCCGCTACGGAGAAAGCTTGGACCGAATGATCGCGCACGAGGCTTGGGATCAACCCCTTTTTAGAGGCTTCCGCGAATTCGCTGGACTGCCGGCGCTGTTGGGAGTCGAGAAAACAGCAGATGAGACTTGTGCCTGGTTCACTGATTTACGCTTTACTTATCCCGCTCTGCCCCCGGCATTCCGCTACGGTATGTGCCGAGGTGCCAAGCACGATGAGTGGCGGCTCTACCGTCTGCGGCTGTTCCCATTGAATCAGCGCCAAGCGTTACATTAGAAGCTAAGTAACGTTTGAAATCGTGGGCCGTCACATGAACGAGAAACAAATCACTGAAGTCACGCGGCGCAACATTTCGGATGCCCTCGTCTTGAACAAGGTCAACTGGTCGGGACGTTTCGACGAGCAGCAGTTTCTTGCGCGCCTCTACAATCTGTCCAAAATGCCTTCAACGGACCGGCGATATTCCAGTGCGTCAGACGACATTTGGAAACATCGGGTGATGAACAATGACTGGTCCGACGACTGGGTCTTCTACGATTCAAGATTTAACCTGATCAATGCGCCGGATGAGGAGTTTCTCCGATTTCTGTGCGAGATGCTTCATCCCGCAGTTCAATCTCAGGCGGACGCGGTTCAACGCATTCACGCTATCATCAAGGGGCACCTTATTAAAGACGGCTGGGAACTCCGGGAACAAATGCAGATCTCTGGGCGACCCGTTTTTGCGGCAGCGAGAGTTGTTGAGTTCAACGTTCATGCAACGGAAGCGGCTAAAATTGTCACCCAGACTATCGATGCCGAATACGTGAGTCGGCAGGTGACCCGAATGCAGACTGCGCTCGCCTCCGAGCCGGACGTTGCGATTGGGACAGCAAAGGAGTTTATCGAGACCATATGCAAAACAGTTCTCCGTGAGCGAAGCATTTCCTACGACGCGAACGAGAGGATGCCTCGCCTGGTCAAGCAGGTCGCGTCTGCGCTCGAATTGATTCCCAAGGAGATCGAGGGCCAAGCCAAGGCTACCGAGACAGTTAAGCGCCTTCTTTCAAACCTTGGCACTGTCTCAGACGGTTTAGCGGAGTTGCGCAACCTCCACGGCACAGGTCACGGCAAAGATCCGAGCGTAGTTGGACTCGAACTCCGGCACGCGCGTCTCGCTGTTGGCGCTGCAACGACCCTTGCAGTGTTTCTCTGGGAATCACACAGCGCAACAATGTCATGAGCTACAACCCGCCACGCGCTCTCGAACTGCTGCGGTTGGGCACGGAAAATCCGGCGGCTGAGTTCCGGGAGGGTCAGGAGAAAGCAATCCGGCACGTCGTGGACGGGCGGGGGCGTTTGCTTGTGGTGCAGAAAACCGGATGGGGCAAAAGCTTCGTCTATTTCATTGCTACCAAGCTGTTACATGAGGAGGGAGCGGGACCGGTGTTGCTGATTTCCCCCTTGCTCGCCCTAATGCGGAACCAGATCGCCGCGGCGGAGCGAATGGGTGCGCGGGCATTCACAATCAACTCAGACAATAAAGAGGATTGGAGTGCGGTGGAAGCGGCGCTCAGTCGCAACGAGGTGGACATCCTGCTCATCTCCCCTGAGCGGCTGGCGAACGAGCATTTTCGCGCCGAAGTGCTCGCGCGATTCGCTGGCCGGATTTCGTTGCTAGTGATTGATGAAGCGCATTGCATATCGGACTGGGGACATGATTTTCGACCATATTACCGGCTGCTGGAGCGCATCGTGCGCACATTGCCGCCCAACCTACGGCTCCTCGCGACGACCGCCACCGCCAACAACCGCGTGCTCGACGATCTACAAATCGTACTGGGACCAAACCTGACCGTGTCGCGTGGTGATCTGGCCCGTCCGTCGCTTTTTCTTCAGACCATCCGGTTGATCAGTCAGGCGGAGCGACTGGCGTGGCTCGCCCAGCAATTGCCATTGCTCCAAGGCAGTGGAATCATTTACACGCTGACGGTGCGAGACGCAGCGCAGGTGGCGGAATGGCTCCGGTCGCGCGGGCTAAACGTTGAAGCCTACACCGGAGAAACCGGTGAGCGGCGGCCACAACTCGAACAAGCCCTGCTTAACAATCAGGTGAAGGCGTTGGTGGCGACGACCGCGCTGGGCATGGGTTTCGACAAGCCCGACCTCGCCTTCGTCATTCACTTCCAAACGCCGAGTTCGGTGGTGGCCTACTATCAACAGGTGGGGCGAGCCGGGCGCGCGCTCATGGCGGCGTATGGGGTGCTCTTGAGCGGGCAGGAAGAGACTGACATCAGCGACTATTTCATCGAGAGCGCGTTTCCCTCCCGCGAGGAGGTCCAGCAGGTGCTCGCGGCGTTGCACGAGGCACCGGGTGGGCTTTCGATCTACGAATTGATGGTGAAGGTAAACGTGACTTGGGGGCGCATAGACAAGGCCGTGCAGTTGATGGCACTGGAATCACCCGCTCCCCTCGTGAAGCAAGGCAGCAAATGGACGCTGACTGCGGCAACATTGGCTGATTCTTTCTGGCAACGAGCCGAAAGGTTGGCGGCGTTGCGCCGCACCGAGCAACAGCAGATGCAGCAATACGTGGCTTTGCCTTCAGGCCACATGCAGTTCCTCATCCGCGCCTTGGATGGCGATCCCGGGAAATTTCAGCCGCCGAAGCTTCCGGCACTGCCGACGACGACGGACGAAGCGCTGGCCGGAGAGGCGGTCACTTTCCTGCGTCGCACGAGCCTGCCGCTGGAGCCAAGAAAGCAATGGCCCACGGGCGGGCTGCCGAAGATGAACGTCAGTGGGAAGATTGCACCCGAGCGTCAGACGCAGCCGGGGAGAGTCCTCTGCGTGTGGGGCGATGCCGGTTGGGGTGCTCTGGTTCGACGAGGGAAGTATCAGGATCGCCGATTCGCCGATGACATCGTGAACGCCTGCGTGAGGCTCATGCATGAGTGGGCACCGCAACCGCCTCCGGTCTGGGTGACGTGCATTCCGTCGCGCCGACATTCCGATCTGGTGCCCGATTTTTCGCATCGCCTCGCTGCGGTGTTAAGACTGCCCTTTTATGCCGCGCTGGAAAAGACGGACGACCGTCCGGAACAGAAAGAAATGGCCAACAGCAGCCAGCAGGCGCGGAACATTGACGGTTCGCTCGCCGTGCGCACCGGAGCACTGCCAGCGGGGCCGGTCCTGCTCGTGGATGACATGGTGGATTCCCGCTGGACGCTGACCGTCGCTGCCTGGCTGTTGACTTCTCATGGCAGCGGGCTGGTGTATCCTCTGGCTCTAGCTTCAACCGCACACGCCGAATGATTGCGCCACTGACATCGAATACACAGGCCATCCTGTTGCTGACGGCTCCGCTTATCGCGGGGCGCAACGATTCATCCGCCGAGCTTCTGACCTTCGGCGAATACAACCGGCTAGCCCGCCTCTTGCGTGAGCAACAGAGGCAGCCGGCTGACCTGATCGGGTCCGACGCGGTTGAGGTCATTGGCCTGTGCGCGCCAGTTTTTGGTCGAGCTCGGCTGGATGCCTTGCTTAGGCGCGGGTTTCTCCTGAGTCAGGCGGTGGATCGGTGGAATGCCCGCGCCGTCTGGGTTGTCAGCCGCGCAGACGCCACTTATCCGCGCCGGTTGAAAACGCGCTTGAAGGAAGATGCGCCGCCGCTCCTCTACGGTTGCGGGGATGCAGCGCTTTTGGAGACGGGAGGACTGGCGGTCGTTGGCTCGCGGCATGTGGATGACGAATTGGTCGCATACACGGAGGGTATTGGGCGCATGGCCGCAGAAGCGTGCCGCACGCTCGTTTCCGGTGCCGCACGGGGAATAGATCGCGCAGCCATGCAAGGGGCTTTGCTGGCTGATGGCATCGTTGCCGGGGTCATGTCCGACAGCCTGGAACGAGCCGCCGTTGCGAGGGACAACCGGGAAGCGTTGATGGACAGCCGACTCGTTCTGGTGTCTCCCTATGACCCGGCTGCGGGCTTCAATGTCGGCCACGCGATGCAGCGCAACAAACTGATCTATGCACTAGCGGATGTAGCGCTGGTGGTCTCGGCGGATTTTCAGAAAGGCGGCACATGGCAGGGCGCCATCGAGCAACTCGAGCGTTTGCATTTTGTGCCGGTCTTTGTGCGCAACGGAAATAACGGCGGCAAGGGCAACCAAGCGCTGATCCAAAGAGGCGGGCTACTGTGGCCGGAGCCTCACAATGGCATCGAATTGACCCGGGCGATCCAAGCAGCGCAGGCGGCGGTTGTGGATGAACCAAAGCAGGAAATGCTTTCGTTTGTTCTCCGCGAGAGAGTGTCTTCTCCCTACGGTGCGAAGGCGACGGAGGCGGCTCTGACACCGCCCGTCTCAGCATTGTTTCCCGCAGAGACAGCCTCGCCAGCGGCGCGCCTCTTCTCCTCGGTGCGGAACATTCTCCTTCAGGAGCTTGCGGAAGCGCGAACCGAGGGCGAAGTCGCGGAGTTGCTCGGCGTGTCGAAACCTCAAGCCAAGGCGTGGTTGCTTCGGTTAGTGAAAGAGGGTGCTTTGGAAAAACTCCCGAGGCCCGTGCGTTTCCGGGTCGCCAAGCCTTCTGCGCGGCTTCTCTAGGCCAACGACCCTTCATGAGGTGATTTACTACAAGGGGGCAAAGTGTGGAATATATGCCCAACAAACGAGAACGAGGAGTAATCACAGAGGATGTAGAAGTCTAATCTGGGCGGTGACTAAAGCGCCGCCGATTCGAGCATGCGGTGTGTCACCTGGCACTTTTTATAGAGTTGCAATGCTTCCGGTACTAGGGTAAAGGATTGGATCACCTTCTCGAATTCACCTCCCGACGCGAGTATGGGAGGCAAGTCCTGGGCAAGTTCCACAATATGCGCCCCGTGTTTTCTCGCGACCACTAGATAGTAAAGATAATGTAGTGCTCGAATGGCCAGGTTCGAGTCGGTATAAGCGTCGACAATAGGCACCAAAAACGCAAGCTGCAGCGAGCGCGAACGAGCGTCCAATATCAGCTCGGCGTCCTTCACCGTGCAGACCATGGGTAGCGCTTTGGCCGTCTCCGCGTCATCGAATCCGATGGCGGGCCACGGTGTTTCGGGTTGGGAGATCCCGAATTTTTCTGCGAACGCTTTTTGATAACACCAGGCGAGACTGGAAGCGACGGGATCGTCTACCGGCGCCGTGACCGGATTCGAGAACTCGCGCAGCATCGGAATGAAGGCGCGCCGCAGATCCACCCGCGCATGGTCATCCTCCCGGTCTACCAATATCCTATAGCCCAACCCAGCGATGAGCACCACCCGGGAAAGCGCTTCGAGATTCGGTAATTCGTTGAGCAATAGCCCTATAGCCCGGGCATCGATGGTGGTCTGAGTCCATGCCAGAAACGCGATCAGATTCCCCGTAATATACGTGTTTCTCGATCGCTTCCACGACTCGATGACGGCCCGCATCCGCTGTTCGCTTATCGTCTGCCCGTGAAACAGGTCGCCTGCCATACGATAGATATGGGAGTTGAACGCGGTTACGCCGAAATCCTCGACGTTGCCCCATTCAAGGCACAATGCGAAATATTGGGCGAGGAGAAACTCCTGCCAGTGACGGTGGGAAAAGCGCACCTTTTCGGGCCCCGTAGCCACAAACACCGTTCGTTGCAGCAGCGCGTTGCAGGTCTCTGGGTCGCCCACCACACGAAACCCCATGATGATGTCAGAAGCCCCCGATTCGGATCCTTGTCGCGAAAAAAAAGCGTCCCACTGCTTACCAACATCGCGGGCTTCTGTCTGCAGCACTTCTGTGCCGATCTCGCCGCGCGACTTGTGAAAGAAGAGCCATGCGATCAGTGTCAGCGCGTATAGTAGGTGATCGATTTCTACGACTTGAGCCGCTTTGGTGCGCATCCCGACGAGATTGCTGCGCCGAACGATGGTGCGTATGGTTTGGCCCAGGATCGAGCTGCGCGTCAAGGAGCCGCTAGCGACTGCGCTACCCCGTTCCGGTTCATAGTTAGAGAGAATCAATGGCGTGAGCATGAGATTGACCAGCTCCCGATCATCGATATGGCGAAGCCAGGTCTTGCACGTCGGGAAGAACCGTTCGGCTTGGGTCTCTGAGAGACGAAGGACCTCAAAAATATCCTTGGGGTCATCCGCTAAGCGTTGTAATCCAGGGAAGCCGGCACGTATTGCCACGATAAAGGAAAGACGCGAATTGCTTCGATAGCGGTTTGCCGCCTGGCGGAGCATCGTAGTCACGGTCGACAAACCGACCGTCGGATGATTGACCAGAAAATCATCCACGCCATCGAGGACGACGGCAATCGATGTTTTTCGAAACCTGTCCTCCAACCAGTCCATGTTGCATTCGGGCAGCGGATAGAGGCTGTGCGCCCAATCGATCCACCAACGCCAAAGCACGCTCCACAGGTCGAGATCCTCGGCGAGGTCCGTCAAGGTGACTTGTTGCAGGGGAATGAATATGGGCAGGGGACGATTGTCCTGTGCCGCGGCGAGATAATCGCGTCCTAAGCGCCAGGCGATCATGCGCACTACCAGCGATTTACCCACACCGGCTGCCCCGGTAATGACCATCTGCCGCGGCCGTTCACCGCCGCCGTGTATTCTCGCCACGACCACATCGCGGATCTCTGTTTGACTACCCGAAAAGGCCGACGTCAGGCTCGGTGCCCGACTATTGGGCCGCGGCCCACCATCGTCCCGACCGATCAAGGTTTTTATCGAGGTCACTTTATTGACCTCGGCAATGCGGCCCAAGGTGATGTCGGTGACGGTAAACGCGATACCTTCTGCGTAGCGACCCACGAACTGCGCCACGATCGCCACCACCGGGTCGCTTGATTGGGTCGGGACCTTCACCGATTTATGGGTCCCGCGGAAGTAGAGATCGCGCTGATCGGCGTCTGCGGCGATGGGTACCGACAAATCGGATTTTGCATAGATGTCGTGCACCATGGGGTACAGAATATCCTTTGCGTTCGCGATTTTCTGCTGTTCGATAAACTCAGCCTCGAGCTGCAATAACCATGGGTTCTGCCAGCGTAGCGCAACCAGAATATCGTTCCGTCCCCAATCCTTTTGCCCTTGTGTCACGAACCGAGCCAGTTTCAGAATGGGCGCCATCAATGGAAAAATCGAACGATAAGCAACCTTGGCAAAGGCGGTGATGAAGGGCGAACCGCCCGCATGCGGCACGGCGATATTGATCACATGACGGGTTCGCAACCACACCGAAGAGGAGATGTTAAAAGCGCGCTTATCGAGCTCGGCCTTAAGCGCACCATAAGCCTGCCTCAGCATTTGCTTGACGATGAGACCCCCGGTGCTGTGGGTCACAAACAAAAGGTGTCGATGGTCACAAAACTCCGTTTCCAACCACATCCGCAAATCCTCGGCGGCTAGAGGAATGCTACAGCGCTGCCAGATCCGAGAAGGGTAGGCGAAAGAGATCACATCCACGTCGATACCGCCACTCTCCAGGATCCATTCCGGGACCTTGCTCCAGGTTCGGCCGCAGTCGCCAAATATCCCGTGCACGAAAACCACCAGACAACCCGGTGCCGCCGATTGGCCTCTGCGGCTCGACTTGTGCACGATCCCGTATTTGCTGGTGCTGGTCCAAAATGTTTGACTCATCCGCCTTTCCTTCTTTGGAAGCCAAGGTCGGGGCTGATCACCGCCCACGCAATTCTCGGTGCAGGATCTTGCGCAGGGCGCCCAGAAAACGTAGGCTCAATACGCTCATTGGCCGGCAAATGCAAGTACAGCAATCCCTCACAAGCGAGATTGTGCCACGTGAATCGCCGAGGATCCGTTTCCGTAGACGAAAACGCGATCGGCAACGCTCGATTTTTTATGAGGGCAGGATCCCCGCGAACTCGCCCGCTAGCCGCTTGCGGTCGATCTAGCCATTGAGGTTGCGGGGGAGCGCATCCCTCAGCGCGATGCGCTCTGGCACCATGAAGGCGGGCAGCCTGCGCTCGCATTCCTCGATGAGCTGCTCGCAATTCAAAGCCCCACCGGCTACCAGGGGTGTGACTACCCCAACGATCGCTTGTCCCAACACCGGGTGGGGGACTCCTAAAGCCGCTGCTTCACCGATGAGGCCGGTGGAATACAGCACTTCCTCGATCTCGGTGGGGCTGACTCGATATCCAGAGGTCTTGATCATCTCGTCCCGCCGAGCGACAAAGTACAGAAACCCTTCTTCGTCCATGCGCACCGTATCGCCGGACCACACGGCGATCTCTGGCAGGGTTAAGCCTGGGGGTTGGCTGGGAGAGGGTTTAAAACGCTCGGCGGTCTTCCCCGGGTCGTTCCAATAGCCCATGGCGACCAAGGCCCCGCGATGGACCAATTCCCCCGGCTCGCCCGGCGCGCACAGAGAGCCGTCCTCGCGCACCACGAATATCTCAGCATTTGGTATCGCCTTGCCTATGGAATCGGGCCGGCGTTTGAGTTGAGCGGGCGGCAGGTAAGTCGAACGAAACGCCTCGGTCAACCCGTACATCAAAAAAATCTCGGTGTTAGGCAGCTTCCTCTGCAGCGTCTCTACCACCGCCGTTGGCATGGCCCCACCAGAATTAGTGATATAGCGTAGTTGCTCCACGACGGCTCCCGGCCATTCCAGATTGGCCAACTGGATCCAAAGCGGCGGTACGGCGGCGAGTCCGGTGATCCGGTGTTGCTCGGCGGCGACCAACACATCTCTAGGCAGTAGGTAATTGAGCAATACCGCGCAGGCCGCTTTATAGAAGGCCGTGGTTAACTGGCTTAACCCATAATCAAAGCTGAAGGGCAGAACAGCCAAGATTTTGTCGCTTGCTGTATTCTGCAAATACTGGGCGACGCTCTTGGCCCCGGTCACCATATTGCGATGGGAGAGCACCACGCCTTTGGGCTTGCCGGTGCTGCCGGAGGTATACAGTATGGCCCCCATGTCATTGTCTATGCATCGGTACGGGCTGCGCGTGGTTGAAGCGGCTAAAAACTCCTTCCAGGTCACAAGCACCAGATGGAGGTCGGCGGCATCGACCTTTTCTTCATCGATCAGGACGATCGCGTGTAGCTCGTGACACGCCGGGATAGCGGCCTGCAGTGACCGCAAGCGCTCTGCGGACGTAATCAGTACACGCACGTTGCAGTCTCGCATAATGTAAGCGACTTGTTCGGCCTTAAGGAGCGGGTTGACCGGGACGAAGACCCCCCCCGCCAGCGCAGCCCCAAACATCGCGAGCACAGTTTCAGGGCGTTTATCGAGATATACCGCCACCCGCTCTTGCCGCTCTAAGCCTAAGCCAAGCAGCCCAGCCGCCACCTGGCGAACCGCGAGCGCTAGCTCGGAATAAGACAGCGCACGCTGCTGAAACACCAGCGCCTTGGATTCTGGGGTGTGATCTGCGGAGCGCAACAGCAGCTCAGCTAGCAAATCAGCCATCGCTTGCTTTTTTAGCCTAATTTTCTCTCAGTGCTAAGATTAATTGAAGACTAGGCTCAAAGGAAAAGCAAAAGCCGCGAAGACAGTAGCCACCTGTCGCATCCCTACTATTCTTCCAAGATGCAGCGATCCGCTTAAGGCAGCTCACGCAACCGATGAAAAACCTCCTTTTCTTGGCCCATCGCATCCCTTATCCGCCCAACAAGGGGGACAAGATCCGCTCCTGTCATCTGTTGCATTACCTTAGCAGAGCGTACCGCGTGTATCTCGGATCATTCATCGACGACCCAAGCGACTGGGCGCATACCGGCACTTTAAAAAGCCTCTGTGCCGAGACCCGCTTCGTTGCCCTGCATCCTTTACGGGCACGCGTGCGTAGCCTTGCTGCCTTGGCTACCGGGGAGCCTTTAAGCTTGCGTTATTATTGGAGCCAAGCTCTAAAGCACTGGGTAGACGGGCTGCTCAACGCCGGAGCCATAGAGCGGGTCCTCATCTTTTCATCGGCCATGGCGCAATATCTGCCAGCGACCCTTCCTGAGGGGATGCGGCGCGTGATCGATTTCGTGGATATGGACTCGGACAAATGGCGCCAGTACAGCCGCTCCAAACCCTGGCCGATGCGCTGGATTTACGCGCGCGAAGGCGCGAGCCTTTTCGCCTTCGAGCGGCGCCAAGCCATGCGGAGTGAGGCCAGCGTATTCGTGTCCGAGGCGGAAGCCGCGCTGTTCAAAACCCAGGCTCCAGAGACGGCCGAGCGCGTAACCTATCTCGAAAATGGAGTGGATACCGAGTACTTCGCGCCCTATCGCTCGTATCCCAACCCCTATCCCGAAGATGGCCGGATCCTGGTATTCACGGGTGCCATGGACTATTGGGCCAACGTCGATGCCGTGTGCTGGTTCGCCAAGGAGGTTTTTCCCGCCGTGCAGGCGCGCTTGGCCGACGCCCGATTCTACATCGTAGGGGCGAAGCCCACCGCAGCCGTGCGCGGTTTGACCGCGATCCCGGGGGTCTTTGCCACCGGCGCGGTAGAAGATGTTCGCCCCTATCTCGCGCATGCGACGGCCGCCGTCGCCCCCTTGCGCATCGCCCGCGGGGTGCAGAACAAGGTGTTAGAGGCCATGGCCATGGCCAAACCCGTGCTCGCGACCCCGCAAGCCATGGAGGGGATCCGGCCCGATCCAAAATTACGAGGACTCATCGTGCAAGGGCCCGAGCAGGCCATCGCGTGCGCCTTGAGCTTGCTCAACGGTCCCCAGCAAGGCATCGGTGAGCTGGCCCGCCAACGCGTTTTGAGAGACTACAATTGGAGGGAGAACCTGAAACGGATCACGGAACTCCTGGAGGGAACAGCAGCGAGTCACTATGAATCATGAATCAGACGGATGCCGCTGCGTATTTCTGAAGCGCTCCTTTAGCAAACGGAATGGAACAAGCTTTTTTCCTGGCTGGAGATGCCGACTTTCACGGAGGCCATTCAGCGTCTCGTCGAGCACGAAGATGTGTACTTGGTTCTCATTGGCAGCATGAGCACTCGACCGGACTCTAGGGCTGCCGGGTGAGTGGATCCGGTAACTAGAGAGTTAAAGTGGAGGGAACGATGTCTATTTTGCATGTGCATACACCTCAAGGAGCCACCCCCGCGGCGCCTATTTACCCCGAGAAGCTTGCGGAACGCATTGCATCCCCAAGCGGATCGAGCCAGCAGTCACTGTTGACGCGACTTATCTCTTTGCCTCGACCACTGGCCGTGGCGGCGTTGGGGCTGATGTTCTGCCCGGGGTTCGCCGCGGCAGCGGCCGATCAAACCAAGCTTGCGCAAAGCTATGGCAAGTTGCCCTTGAGCTTTGAGGCCAACCAGGGGCAGAGCAATGCACAGGTGAAATTCCTCGCCCACGGCCCTGGCTATGCCCTGTTTCTGACCCCAACCGAGGCGGTGCTGTCTCTGAAGAAGACCCAACCGCTGAGCAAGTCCCGCCGGGGCCACTCCGATAAGCCCCGGGACCCAAAGGGGACGGTGCTTCGCATGCAATGGGCGGGGGCCAATCCGACGCCGCGGGTGGTAGGCCAAGAAGAGCTTCCCGGTAAGGTCAACTACCTCCTCGGTAAGGACCCGAGCAAGTGGCGCACCGGCGTACCGACTTATGCTAAGGTGAAATACGAAGCGGTGTATCCCGGGGTGGATCTCCTCTACTACGGCAATCAGCGCCAACTGGAATACGACCTCGTGCTGGCCCCGGGCGCGGATCCCGACGCCCTCACCCTGAGCTTTGAGGGGGCCGACCGACTCGAGGTAGATACCGGTGGAGAGCTCGTGGTACACACCGCGGGTGGAGATCTGCGGATGCACAAGCCGCTCATCTATCAGGAGGTGGAGGGTGTCCGGCGGCCCATCGGCGGCGGCTATATGCGCAAAAACGCGCGGCAGGTGGGCTTTCAGGTGGCCGCTTATGAGCGTGCCCGGCCCCTGGTGATCGATCCGGTGCTCGTCTACTCCACCTACTTGGGCGGGACCGACTTCGACCTGGGCAGTGGCATCGCCGTGGACCGCTTCGGCCAGGCCTATGTGACGGGAGTCACCGATTCGGATACCATGCTTGGCGGCTCCGGCGACGCCCTCGTGGCGAAGCTGAATCGGGCGGGCTCCCAGCTTGTCTATTCGACCTACCTCGGTGGCAGTGGCCACGACCTCGGCATCGGCATCGCCGTGGACCGCTTCGGCCAGGCCCATGTGACGGGAGACACCGATTCGACCGACTTCCCGATCCAGGATCCCCTGCAGCCGGCTTTGGGCGGCTGCTGTGATGCCTTCGTGGCGAAGTTGAATCGGACCGGTTCCAAGCTTGTCTATTCGACCTACCTCGGCGGGACCGGCTTCGACGACGGCTCCGGCATCGCCGTGGACCGCTTCGGCCGGGCCTATGTGACGGGACGCACCTGGTCAACTGACTTCCCGACCCAGGATCCCCTGCAGCCGGCTTTGGGCGGCCTCTCTGATGCCTTCGTGGCGAAGCTAAATCGGGCGGGCTCCAAGCTTGTCTACTCCACCTACCTCGGCGGGACCGACTTCGACGACGGCTCCGGCATCGCCGTGGACCGCTTCGGCCGGGCCTATGTGACGGGACGCACCTTTTCGACCGACTTCCCGATCCACAATCCCCTGCAGTCGGCTTTGAGCGGGAGCTTCGGTCCTGATGCCTTCGTGGCGAAGCTGAATCGGGCGGGC
>Ga0187892_10002817_pt1 | contig 33460 bp, 36 predicted proteins | sample MA1701073metaG_FD_139345 | JGI IMG/M metagenome (GOLD analysis project Ga0187892, IMG submission 139345) | Bio-ooze microbial communities from a basaltic lava cave in the Kipuka Kanohina Cave System on the Island of Hawaii, USA - MA170107-3 metaG ... | reverse complement strand
GAACAGTCTCCTTCTCTGTTGACCGTTGGGCGGTTCACAGAGCGGAGGCTGTTCCCTACTCCCGCAACTGTCAAACTCTGCGAGTCCCCCAGCAAAGCTGGGGGATTACCTGTTTATAATTCAAACGTTGTACGAAACTTCTCAAGAACGTTGACGCCTAACAGCCCGTCTACTCGTAGCTCTGGGGGAAGCGAAAGCACGAGCACGTCAACATTGCTGACTTTTTGTGAACCGAGCTGAATACTTTGCACCCGGACGACAGGAACCCGAACGATCTGATGGACAGAAGCAATACGCTCGTGCCTGACTGGGTGGATAACATCAAGGCGTAATTCCTTTGCCACTGCGGGGGACACCATTGAAAGTGCCGCTCCGGTGTCAGCGAGGAACCAGTACCGATAGGCATCATTGAGCAAACAAGGTACCAGAAGGACTCCTCCATGAGCCCGACGGCCCCCAATACGGTCCCCACGGCGGTTCATAACACGACGGTAACATTTTCAGGAATCATCATTCCGGTGTAAAAGACAAATGTCTTAACGGCGGCTTTCTTGTGAAGCTTTTGCAGGAGGCCACTGATTTCGGTTCGAGTCACCCCATGAGCACGCACGATCCCACGGAGGGGATTGCCGTGTTTGTTCCATGCAGTCTCTTCCACAAGCACCCACTGCTGAGGATAACGCTGCTCAATCTCTGCCAAGGTGAAGTCTTGCTGTCCATTGTCCATACCGTCTATGAAGCGGGAGAGCGAAAGAAAAGTCAAGCCAGTATCCTGGGGTCAGGATCAATGGATGACCACGGAGACGCCGCGAAAGAGAAAAGGGCTTTCGGCAATTCGTTGTGTGAATCGACCTGTACGAAAGTTTGCGATGTAGACCGAAGTGTCGAGATATAGTTTTCCTAACTCATTTGTGGATACGCTGTTCATGCTTCGACTTCCCCCAGCGGGGTACGCTCAGCACGAACGGACGCGGAAACCGCTCGTCCTGAGCGTAGCGCAGCGAAGTCGAAGGGCGCAGAAAGGACAGTTTCTCCACAAATCATGTAGGAGACCTATAGGAAGTAATCGGAACTCTTCATCACCCTCACCCTAGCCCTCTCCCATCCGAGAAAGGGAATTTTCGGGGGCGTTCTTGCACTCGGTGCCGAAGCCATCCATTATCGAGAGCGCTTTTACTGCTATCGAACGCGAAGGGAGGCGCTCATGGAAACCATCATTCTGGAGAAGAAAGACCGCATCGGAACACTCACCCTTAACCGTCCGGAGAAACTGAACGCGCTGAGTCCGGGACTATTGGGGGAGTTTTCTCAAGCACTCGATCAGATTGCCGCAGATGAGGAAATCAAAGTGGTAATCATCCGTGGTGCTGGTCGCGCGTTTTCGACTGGGTATGATCTGAGTGGAAGCGGCGGGACTGGCAATCAACCAAGCACGGCCTACACGATCGATAAGGACCGCTCGACTCTACAACGTATGGTCGAACGTTGGTTGCGGCTCCGTGACCTCCCCAAACCCGTCATTGCCATGGTGCACGGATATTGTCTCGCAGGTGCCACACAACTGTGCATTTGTTCTGACATGATCTTCATTGCCGACAATGCGCGTGTTGGGTTTCCGTCGATTCCGGCTGGAGCTGGTTATGTCAGTGCGATGTGGAACTGGATGGTCGGTCCACATCGCACCAAGTACATGGCTTTTCTGCCGGGGAGTCAGATCAGTGGGAAAGAAGCGGAAGCGATAGGATTTGCCACGCGGGCGTTTCCCGCAGACACATTGGAAGAAGAGACCTACAGTTATGCGCGACGGGTAGTGAAAGTTCCGGCAGAGAAGCTCGCCCTCGAAAAGATCTCGATCAATCGGGCGATGGACTATCGTGGCTTTCGCGCGTCCGTGCTGTCTGGGGCTGAATATGACGCGATCTTTCATTTCGGATCGGGGAATGAAGAGATCAAAAAAGTGCGCGAAGAACGCGGGCTCAAAGGCGCGATCGAGTGGTACGAGAAGCAATGATGACGGAGGGCCTTGATGAAGTAAGACTCTGAATCGAGACATAACACTGGACACAGGCTATCGAGTAATGAAACCGTCTCCGCTCAGCCTGAGCGTAGCGCAGCGAAGTCGAAGGCCGCAGGATTCCAAGCGCTGGCGCTCTTCGACTTCGGCGCTACGCGCCTACGCTCAGAGTGAGCGGTACTGATTTTGTATATACGAATGTGCTGAAGTCAGGCTTATTGCCTGTATCGCAAGTCGTGGGTCATGCGAATGGCCGTTTCCCGACCGCTGTAGTATCCGGGAATCGCACGAACCTCCTGATAGCCGAGCGTGCGGTAGAACGCTCGTGCACCACCATTGTTGGCCCGGACTTCCAAATTGATGGTGAAAATCCCGCCAACCCGCGCGGTCTCCTCTAGCCACACGATGAGTTTGCGTCCGATCCCGAACCGCCGATAGCGTGGGTCAACTGCCAATAGATTCAAGTGTGCGTGCTCGTCGTAGAACTGCATGACCGCAAAACCGGCAAGGTATCCACCAACCCAAGCGGCGAGCACATTACTGTCCTGACCACGAATGTGAGCGGCAACCCGTGGCACTGTCCACGACCAGGGCAACCCCTGTTCGACGAGGTCGCGGGACATCCGCGCAATTTGTTGCGCATCACGGAGCCGTGCCAACTTGAGTTCAACGGCTTGATCCTGCCGCATAGGATACTCCTACAGCGAAGGCCGCTGCAGGTGCCAATCTGTTACTTGCTGATAAGCCCACGCCGCGCGTAACACGAGCGCTTCGTTCCAATGTCGTGCAGCGACCTGGAGTCCGATCGGCATGTGTTCTTCAGTAAACCCACAGGGAATACTGAGGACGGGAATCTGAGCAAGATTGAAGGGATAGCTAAACCGGGTGAGCAAGCGAGTGGTTTCCACCCCATCGCTCTCTTCAATAAGAGGAGCAGCCCCACCACACATAGGTGCTAACAAGATGTCATAACGGCTGAACACGTCTTCTATTTGACGTTGCCATATACGTTGGGCTTGCCGCGCGAGGGCATACTGCACTCCCGTAAGTGCTGCACCCCGATTCAAGCGTGTGAGGACATCTTGGCCAAAATCCTCTGGTCGTTCAGCAAGACGCGCTTGGTGATAAGCCGCTGCGTCGGCAAGGATCAACTCGCTCATGCGGTCGATTGCGGCTTCTGCACCGGGAAGTTCAAGCTCTTCAACCTGCGCACCGAGGGTTTCGTAAACCTTGGCGGCCTGACGCACAGCCTTGACAACTGTCGGGGTTGGCTCTGTCTGGAAATGACCATCCAGCAGCCCTATACGTAGCCCTTTCACCCCCGTACGGAGTTCAGCAAAGTAATCAGGTACTGAGACATTCACCGAGGTCGGTTCCTGCGGGTCATATCCCGCGACGACTTGGAGAAGGTGGGCAATATCTTCCGCACGTCGCGCTATCGGTCCAACCGTATCAAAGGTCCAACTGACCGGAACAACGCCGCGAATACTGACTCTACCTGCAGTTGGGCGGATACCAGAGATGCCATTCAGTGCAGCCGGAACTCGGACTGATCCTCCTGTGTCAGTTCCTATCGTTGCCAGAGCCATATCTGCCATCACTGCCGCACCGGACCCGCCGCTGGAACCACCGGGGATGCGGGAGGGGTCCCAGGGATTGCGACACGGACCGAAGTGTGGGTTACGCGTGGTCGCGCCGATTGCCCACTCATGCATGTGCAGCTTGCCCAGCAGAATTGCACCCGCTTGTCGTAATCGTGCGGCAACTTCACTCTCTTCGGTCGTGATATGATCTTTGAGAAATTTTGACCCTGCGGTCATCCGCACGCCGGGGACCTCGCAGTTATCCTTCAGCGCGACTGGGATACCGTGCAAGGAGCCCAATGATTCACCTTTCATGACTGCCCGTTCCGCCGCCGCTGCTACCGCTAGTGCTTCTTCAGCCATCACGGTTAGATAGACATTCAAGGACGGATTCAGTTTTGCGATCCGCTCAAGATAGGCGCGAACCAGCTCGACCGGAGAAAGTTGTCGAGTGCGGATAAGTCGAAGAGCGTCGGTGATGCCGAGTTGGACAAGGGCCGAAGGAGCCATACTGATTCTTTCCCTTCATAACAAGACAGAAGGACTGTAGGGGCAAAGCATTCATTGCCCAGGAGCTACGAAAAAGTCACGCAGGAACTATCCCGAATGCTTTGCCCCTACCCATTTGTATCCATCACTTCAAAGGTTCCGCGCCGGTTTCTCCCCCAAAACGCGGTAGTTCGTCATCGAGATGTACCCAGTCGATACGGTCGGAGAAATAGTAATGCGCTTGCGGTTCGCGGTCGATTTGCTCGTTCAGATTGGCCAACACGATGTCGATATGCTGAGGATGGTGGGTCGATTCACAGAACAACGAGCTGCTGCAAATATCACAGAAAGAGCGGCGTCCGTGATCCGACGAATGGTAGACCTTGAGGTGATCCTGCCCGGAGATCATGCGGAACTGTTGATACGGCACGCCAATCCAGGTCACATACCCAGCGCCATGCACCCGGCGGCACATCGAGCAATGACAATGCGTGCAGAACAGCGTTGGAAGAGTGAACTCAAATTGTACCGTCCCGCAAAAGCAAGACCCGTGGACTGGTGTAGCTTGTTTCGTCTGTTCATTCATATCTTCCTCCTACATTTTCTCCATAATACGACGAGCAAAATCTTCAATGACACGATACTGGGTTTCCAACGATGGGAGAATCATGATCTGCTGTAATCCCGCTTCTTCAAGGCGGTGAATTTGTCCAATAATCTCCTCTGGTGTTCCAACCAGACAGGTGGTGCGAATCAATTCTGGAGTGACGAACTTCGCCTCTTCCGGCAGCAGATAGGTACAATGACCGTCGTGGATACGCAGATGACGATGACTCGCCGGAGTTTTTTCAACCAGCGCGCTGTATTCCTCCCAAATATGACGTAAATGTCCCGGTGGGTCACCGCCAAACTGACGAATCTTGTCGTAGGAGTAATGGAGCGAGGCAATTACGAACGCGCCACACTCACGCAGCACCCGCTCAGAGGTCAGCGACTCACCCGGTTCGAGAATGACGGCGGTGGTGAGTGAGGTGGTATAGAAGTTCTGGGGATTGAGAGTCTTACCAATACGAGAGGCTCCTGCCTGGGCGTTATTGAGTGCCCGATACATAAAACCTGGGTCAGGAGGAATGGAGAGCACGAGACCATCTCCGTACTCTCCCGCAAGAGCTTGGGCTTTTGGCCCGAAACCGGAGACATACAGAGGGATCGGATGCTCGACATCAATGAATTGCTGTTCCTGCATCAGGAAGCGAATTGGTGTGGTCTCACCGCGCCAGGTGAATTCAACTTCTTCACCGTGGAGCAAGCCGCGCAATGTCTTCAGGTAGGAAGCAAACTCTTTCAGTTTGAGCGGCTTGTGACCCATGATGCGCATGGCGGTGTTGCCAGTGCCGATGCCGAGAAAGGTCCGCCCAGGGGCGAGACGGTTAATCGTGGCGATGCTGCTAGCCGTGACCGGAGCGATTCGCGTCCCAGCAACCGAGACGCCAGTACCAATCTTAATCTTGCGGGTTTGTTGGGCTGCGAGAGCGAGCACCGTGTAGCAGTCCGACCAGATCATCTGACTGTCGGCCATCCATGCGTGCGAGTATCCGAGATTCTCTGCACGGGCGATGTAGCCAACATCGTCGATCTTCGAAGCGATACAAAGTCCGAAATCCATGCTCATCCTTTCTGTGGATACAATCAGAACTGCCGCGACAGTAGTGCGGTCACCGTAGATATGTCAAGGCATATCCGCTTGTCAGTCAAGGGGTATTAGTGGTAGGAGGGCCCCGATATGCTGATTGAAATTAAGGCTGACGCCGTTATTTGATTGGAGGTGCATGATGAAGATCACGCGGTTCTCTACCACAGAAGAAGGTGTTTCTCGTTTTACCGAAGTCGATATTCCCACTGGGAATGAACGAAAAGATGACGAGGGTCATATTTTGCGGTTTTCGAATGCCTATGCCTCACCCACTGTTTCCTTTGCGGAACTGCCAGAAGGCATGTCACAAAACTGGCATAATGCTCCCGCTCGACAAATTGTCGTGGTGTTGTCTGGGACACTCGAAGTGGAGGTGGCAGACAAGCAGACGCGCCGCTGGGGACCAGGCGGAGCATTTCTGGCGGATGATGTGACCGGCAAAGGACACCTCACCCGCACGATTGGCGGCCCTGTGCGTGTGATGTTTGCACCATTGCCGCCGAATTTTGACGTGACAAAGTGGGGGTAACTGCTCTGAAAATTCCCTCTCCCGGATGGGAGAGGGCAAGGGTGAGGGGGATCAAGAGAACTCTCTTTGTCGGGGACGACTGCTCGGACCTGTTGGATGCTAGCCTGCGCTGGCGTGACAACTCTAGACAATTTTTCTCACCATAGGATACAAATATGACCGCCGCCGACTTATGTTTCTTAACAGCAACCGAACTTGCCCACCGTATTCGCATGAAAGCCGTCTCCTGTTGCGAAGTCATGGGAGCTCACCTCGCGCAGATTGAGCGGGTGAATCCGAAGGTCAACGCCATCGTAACCTTTTTGCCTGAGCGAGCGCTCGAACATGCGCGCCAAGCCGATGAAGCCATTGCCCGTGGTGACGAAGTCGGGCCGTTACACGGTTTGCCCATTGCCCACAAAGACCTCGTGCTGACCAAAGGGATTCGCACGACCTTTGGGTCGCCGATCTTTGCCGACTTTGTTCCCGATCAAGATGAGATCATCGTCGAACGGTTGCGCAATGCCGGAGCAATCACCATTGGCAAGACCAACACGCCAGAGTTTGGCGCTGGCTCGCAAACGTTTAACTCGGTGTTTGGCGAGACCTTGAATCCGTATGACCTGACCAAAACCTGTGGTGGGAGTAGCGGCGGTGCGGCTGTAGCCTTGGCGTGTGGCATGCAGCCGCTTGCTGATGGCAGTGACTTAGGCGGTTCGTTGCGCAACCCTGCTAGCTTTTGCAATGTGGTTGGCTTTCGCCCGTCGCCGGGCCGAGTTCCAGTCTGGCCTGCACGAGTAGGATGGTGTCCATTGCCAGTCGAAGGGCCGATGGCGCGCACCGTGCAAGATGTTGCGCTGATGCTCAGTGTCATTGCTGGGCCTGATCCGCGTGCGCCAATCTCAATCAGTGAGCCTGGACATCTCTTCCGTCGTTCTCTGGAACGAAACTTTACTGGGGTGCGGATTGCGTGGAGCCGTGATCTCGGCGGATTACCGATCGATCCACGGGTGACGGCAGTCATCGAGAAGCAACGCGGAGTGTTCTCGTCGTTCGGCTGCAATGTCGAAGAGGCACAGCCAGACCTCCGCGATGCAGATGAGGCATTCAGAGTGTGGCGAGCGTGGTTATTTGAGTTGGGATTTGGCGAAATGCTGCGCACGCATCGGGCACAGATGAAAGATACTGTGATCTGGAATATCGAAGAAGGGATGAAATTAACCGGACCACAAATCGGACAGGCCGAACGCAAACGCACCGAACTGTACCAGCGTGTGCGGCAATTTATGGAGCAGTACGAGTTTTTGATCCTGCCGGTGTCGCAAGTACCGCCATTCGACGTGAAGCAACGCTATGTGACAGAGATCAACGGAGTGAAGCTAGACACCTATCTCGACTGGATGCGCTCGTGTTACTACATCACGGTAACCGGACTGCCGGCGATTTCCGTTCCCTGCGGCTTCACGCCCGAAGGGCTTCCGGTTGGGGTACAAATCGTCGGTCGTCACCACGATGACTGGGGAGTGTTACAACTTGCGCATGCATTCGAGCAGGCCACGGGCTTTGGGCGGCAGCGGCCGGATATTGTCTCGTGAGGCTCGTGGACATTAGCCACTGATGAATGTGATCAAGGAGGAGAGAATCTGTATGGCAATCGCAAAAGAACTTGGACTGGACCAGCAACAAATCGACGATATCTTACAAACCGAATGGAACATCCGTGTTGCAACGATCGGGCCGGCCGAGCGGATCAACCTGACGCCGATGTGGTTTGGCTGGGCCGGAGGGAAAATTTACATTCATGGACGCGGGCAAAAGATCATCAACCTGCGCAAGAATCCCACCTGTACGATGTTGGTTGACCGCAATGAAAAGTTCCCTGAACTCCAGGGGATTATGATGCTGGGCAAAGCACACGTGCTTGAAGATGTCGCGGCAGAGCAGGCCGATCCGCATCTTGCAGAAGTCCGGGTACAGATGGGGAAGAAGTATAACGGTGGGCACGGCAAACCTCCAGTCGATAATCCACCCGCAGTGGCCTCGACCGCTGGGGGATCAACCCGACGCTGGTTGGTGTTCACCCTAGAAACGATTGTGACGTGGGATAACTTTAAGTTATCTCAGCTGAGTACGAATCGTCCAGGTCACCGTGGGTAGTTGGGAGGTTCGGTAAAAGCACAGCGTTACTCAACATACACACGTACTCGGAGAAACATTGGGTGTCGCGCAACGCTCAGCCCAACCTCCATCTTACAACAAACCATTATCGTCTTCTGTCATCGGGATACCAAACGCGCTCTTGCCCAAGAATTCAAGCGTTTCATCGCTATCGAACGGATGAAACAACCCAGCCCGGACATCACGGAAATAGCGCTCCAACGGCAGTTTCTTGAAATACGATGACCCACCGACGGTGCGCAGGGCTAAATCGACGACCCGCACCGAGTTCTCAATCGCCACCATTCGGGCCGCCACACTTTTGCGCGCCCATGACCGTGGATGCTCCACCTCGGCTTCGGCAGCCGCTTTCCACATCATTGCCCGTGCTGTCTCGATGAGCATGTCCATCTCGCCGACTTTGTTATACACGCTGGGTAAATGACTCATGGGTTTCTTGAGAGGGTAGCGCGGACGGTCACGCATGAACTCAACCACAAAGTTCCGGGCGGCGACGGCAATGCCAATATACGGTGCGCCAATCGTAAATGGTGCGCGGAGAAACACACCGGTAATCTCACTGCGTTTTGTGGCTGAGCGTTGCAGGACGACGGCGTCATCAGGAATAAACGCATCTTTGAGTTCGGAACTACGCGATGCAGAGGCCCGCATTCCCATGGTGTACCAATCGTCCTTAAATACCAGTCCAGGTGTCTCGCGCGGAGGGATGAAGAAGGTGAGAATCGTCGGTCCTTGCGGGGCATCCTCCCACGTGGCTTCAGCGAAATAAAGGTCGAGCGCGATACTCTGCGTACTAAAAATCTTTCGCCCATTGACAATCCAGCCGCCGTCCACACGTTTTGCGGTGGTACGTGGGCGGAGAATGATCACCGCATTGTCTGGTTCTGAACCTGACCCGCCGCAAATTAACCGCTCTTTTGCCACTTTCTGAATCTTGGCTGCGACTTTGGCATCTTTGAATTTTTCCCACACGGCGATCAGCAACCCTATCACATTAAAATGCATGTTAATGGCAAGCGCTGTCGCCCCACATCCCTGAGCGAGGCGTTCCTGGGCCTTGATGCGCTGGAGCATCGTCGCCCCGAGTCCGCCCAGTTCTTCGGGAATGGTTAAGATAGTGTATCCACTCTCGCGGAGACGAGCATAGTTCTCATACGGGAAAGAGGCTTCTTCATCGTATTGAGCGGCACGCGGCGCAAATTCGTCGGCGAGCGTGGCGGCGAGGTCAATAAACTGCTGCTCTCGTTCAGTGTGTAGTTGATTCATGATCCCCCCTAATGCGAGTGTTGCAGATTGAGCCTACTCAATAATGCGTGGGACCTTCAAGAAGTCTCCTTCGCGGTCTGGCGCATTGCGGAGGAGATTCTCGGTATCGGGCTGATTCGTGACGACATCTTCACGCATCGGTGAAGGAACATCGACAGCATGGGCAGTTGGCTCGATGCCTTCCGTATTGAGTTCGTTAAGTTTGTCGACATAGGCCAGCATTTTGTTGAGATGCTCGATCAACTCGTCTTCTTCTTCCGGTGCGATCTCTAACCGCGTCAAATATGCCAATCGTTGCAGTTCTGCTTTTCCCGCACTCATGTTGAGTTGCTCCCTCTACAAGAACCTACCGTCCATGTCGTACCGTAGCCTGTCGGAGGAAGCAACAAGGGGGTTGAGCCTACGGGTTGCGCTAATCGGTTTCTTCTATTTTGGCCTTTGGTCATAATCCCAGCCATTGAACACGAACCTTATGGCGTGGTAGGTCTTTACGAATTCGGTTCGGACGTTCCCTCGCCCTTTCAGGGAGAAGAGAAGTAAGGATTCCGGAGGCAAGAACAATGCAATGCCCCAGTTGTGGCAGTGATAACCGCGACAGTGCAAAATTTTGTAATGACTGTGCAGCCCCACTGCCGTTACTCTGTCCGTCGTGCGGCATAGAGAATCGCCCTGGGGCGAAGTTTTGTAACGAATGTGCTACTCCGCTCGCGCAGCAATCTAAGGTCCAAGGTCTCAAGTCCAAAGTCCAAAGCTCAACCCCTAACCCTCCACCCCCATCGAGCTACACGCCGAGTCACCTCGCTGAACGCATTCGGAATGAACAAGTGGCGATGGAAGCGCGCGGCACGACGGACGGAGAGCGCAAAACCATCACCGCCCTCTTTGCCGATATCAAAGACTCCACCGCCATGATCGAAGACCTCGATCCCGAAGAGGCCCGGCGTATCATCGATCCTGCCCTCCAGCTCATGATGGATGCGGTCCATCGCTACGAAGGCTTTGTCGCCCAGCCCACCGGCGATGGCATCTTTGCCTTCTTCGGCGCTCCCATTGCCCATGAGGATCATCCCCAGCGGGCGCTGTATGCCGCCTTGCTGATGCAAGAGGAAAGCAAACGCTACGCCGAGAAGCTGCGGCGCGAACAAGGAATCAATTTGCAGATCCGAGTGGGAATCAACACCGGCGAAGTCGTGCTGCGCTCGATCCGCAAAGACGATCTGCACACCGACTACACCCCGGTTGGGCACTCGACCCATATTGCTTCTCGTATGGAGAGCCTGGCTAGTGGGGGCGGAATTGTCGTGAGTGACCGCACCTACAAGCTGACGGAAGGGTACTTTGAGTTTAAGTCGTTAGGCGAAGCGCGAGTGAAAGGCGTGAGTGAGCCGGTTCACATCTACGAGATGACGGGGGTTGGTCCGTTACGAACGAAGTTACAATTATCGGTCCGGCGGGGGCTCGCGCGGTTTGTCGGTCGCCAGAGCGAGATGGAACAACTCCTACGCACATGGGAGCACGCCAAAGCGGGACATGGGCAAATTGTCGGTGCGATGGGTGAGCCGGGGGTGGGAAAATCGCGGTTATTCTATGAATTTAAACTCCAACAGCAGCAGGGATGGTTAGTGCTCGAAACCTTCTCCGTCTCGCACGGCAAGGCATATCCCTACCTGCCGCTGATTGATCTATTGAAGAACTACTTCCAACTGACCACCCAGGACGATGAACGCCGACGGCGGGAGAAGATTACCGGCAAAGTGCTGACGTTGGATCGCAGTTTGGAAGATACACTGCCATACATCTTCTTTTTACTGGGAATTGCCGAGCCAACTACGCCATTACAGCAAATGGACCCGCAGATACGACGGAAACGGATCTTAGAAGCTATCAAACGGTTACTGGTGCGTGAGAGTCTCAATCAGCCACTGCTCGTTATCTTTGAAGATTTGCACTGGCTCGATGCTGAGACGCAGGCGTTTTTACAACTCCTTGGCGAGAGTATCCCCACCGCGCGTATACTGCTGTTGGTCAACTACCGTCCGGAGTACCAGCACAGTTGGAGCGGGAAGACCTATTACACCCAGTTACGCCTTGATCCGTTAGAGAAAGAGCAGGCGGAAGAACTACTCTCAGCTCTCCTGGACGAAACCTCAGAATCCCCTCTCCCTCGATGGGAGAGGGCCAGGGAGAGGGTGACAGAAGGTGAGCTTCAGACCCTCAAACGCTTCATCCTCGACAAAACCGAAGGCAACCCCTTCTTCATCGAAGAAATCGTGCAATCGTTGCGCGAACAGGAGCTGCTCAACGTAGAGACGCGTCGCAGTATGTCCCTACAAACAGATTTACGTATCCCGACGACTGTCCAAGGCGTCCTCACTGCTCGTATGGATCGTCTCCCGCCAGAAGAGAAATCCCTCCTCCAAACACTAGCAGTAATGGGACGTGAATTTGGTGCGAGGTTGCTGCGGAAGGTCGTCGATCAACCGGAAACTGAACTCCTGAGCCTGCTGTCGCACTTACAGGCGAGGGAATTTATCTACGAGCAACCGGCATTTCCCGAAATTGAGTACATTTTCAAACATGCCCTTACGCAAGAGGTGGCGTACAATTCGCTGTTGATTGAACGACGCAAAGAGTTGCATGAACGAGTGGCGCAGGCGATCGAAGCCCTCTGGCCCGACCAGATCGAAGATCGCTGTAGTGAGCTGGCGTATCATTACCGGCGCAGCGGCAATCTCCCCAAGGCGATCACCTATCTACACCGCGCAGGACAACAGGCCTTCGTGCGGTCCGCCTTTACCGAGGCGATCGAGGCGGTGCGCGAGGCCCTCGCGTTGCTTGCCACCCAGCCCGACTCTGCGGAGAGGGCGCGCCAAGAACTGGGCTTGCAGATTACCTTGGGTTTATCTTTACGAATGGCCCAGGGCATGACCGCGGAGATGGAACAGGCGTTCGCGCGGGCGCAGGCGCTCTGCGAGCGGGTCGGCGAGCCGGCCCAACTCTTCTCTCTCTTGTATGGGTTATTGCCAGTCTTTCTCTTCAAGGGAGACTTCCACAGGGCGCAAGAGGTGGCTCAACGCCTGTTGCAGATCGCCCAGGACACGGCCAATGGGGCGTTTCTGGTTCAGGCTTATTTCCGGCTCGGTCTTACAGCATTTGTGTGCGGAGAGTTCTTCCAGGCCCGCGGCTATATTGAACAGTGCTTGCAACGGTATGAGCCCGAGCGCTACGGGAGCTTGGGGATTACGACTGGTGGCGAGATTCGGGCTATGAGTCTGTCGGTGTTGGCGTTGGTGCTCTGGTATTTGGGATTTCCCGACCAGGGGCAACAGTGCAGCGAAGAGGCGCTGCGGTGGGCCGGTCAGCTCTCCCACCTGCGGAGTTACACTGTGGCGTTAGAATTTGCGGCAGACTTCCGGCTCGCTCGTGGGGACACCCACCTGAGCCAGGAACTGGCCGAACAGACGATTACGCTGGCCACGGAGCAGGGGTTGCCGTACTATGTGGCGCTGGGGGAGTGCGACCGAGGGAGTGTGCTCATCGTCCAGGGACGTGCCCAGGAGGGGATTCCCTACCTGCGTCGGGGAATCGACGCTGCCAGGGCCCTGGGAATAAGATTTCTCCTTCCTCGCCATTTGACGCGGCTGGCACAGAGCTATGCCAGCCTGGGACAGAGCGAGGCGGCGGTGGTCGCGCTGAGCGAGGCGCTGGCGGAAAGGGCGAGCATGGGGGAACACCACCAGGATGACGCCGAGCTCTACCGGGTGAAAGGCGAGCTTACGCTTCAGTCTCGGGCAAGTCCCAGGCAAGTCTCGGACAAGTCTCGGACAAGTCTCAGACAAGTCCAGACAAATCCGAAAACACTAACCCCCAGCCCCTAGCACCCAGCACCCAGGCGGAGGTGGAGCAAGAGGCAGGGGAATGTTTTCTCAAGGCCATTGAAATCGCACAACGACAGCAAGCAAAATCGTGGGAGTTACGCGCGACGATGAGCCTGGCGCGGCTGTGGCAACAGCAAGGAAAGAAGGACGAAGCGCGAGAGAGGCTTGCGGAAATATACGGTTGGTTTACGGAAGGGTTCGATACCAAGGACTTGCAAGAGACGAAGGCGCTGCTGGAGGAGCTGTCTTAAGAGACGATTCCGATGAAGGGATCGCCCAAGGTGCAGAATGGCTGGTCATTGCGACCAGGGAAGGGATGATCGAGACAGCTTTCCCTCCTGATGCGATGGACGATTACCTGAACAGACGAGGGTTTGTCTTCCTGGGAACGATCCAAGAGGTACTTATATGAAAAAACAGAAACACCCGTTGACTGTCTTTTGCCAGGGGGTGCGCCACCCGCAGGTTAGTGGTTTTGAGGTCTTGGAGCTGCTCGATGTACGCAGCGCACTGGCTCTAGAGGAGGGAGAACTGAGCGAGGAGGCAAGAAAGGAGTTAGAGAAAGCCGATGGGCTGTTCCTCCAACACGCTAGGCAATTCTACGAACAAGTGGTCCAAGTCGCCAACTTGGCAGAGATGCGCAAGCAGGCAACGGTGTCACCCTCACATTGGTGGTGGTATCTGGAAAAGTTGGTACAGGCGGAGCGGGCAGCCGACTGAAAGAAGTGAAAGGCAGTGAGCTGAGAGAGTAAGTCATTGCATCATTCGTATTATCGAGGAGATGGCCATGTTCATTTACAATGATTGGTATATTGCAGCCTGGGGTTCTGAGATCAAAGGGCGACCATTCGCGCGCACGATTCTCAACCAACCTGTCGTCCTTTACAGAGACCGTACCAGTAAAGTCGCCGCGCTGGAGGATCGTTGCTGCCATCGTGGCACCCCTTTGGCGCAGGGCTCGGTCGTCGCTGAAGGTTTGCAGTGCGGTTACCACGGACTCGTCTTTGATGCATCGGGGGCCTGCGTTCGTGTGCCAGGCCAGGACCACATTCCCGCTCAAGTACGAGTGAGAAGTTATCCAGTCGTTGAGCAGGACGAGTTCGTCTGGATCTGGATGGGAGCAGCCGAAAAAGCCGATCCGTCTCGGATCATCTCCTATCCCTATCACAACGACTATGCCCGGTGGCCACACAAAAGCACCACGATGCAGGTCAAGTGCGATTACCTGTTGCTGATCGACAACCTGATGGACTTGACCCACTTAGGTTATGTTCATGGACGGACGGTTGGCGGGTCACCCGCGACCCACGTCGAAGCAAAGATGGACATCTCCCCAACGCCGACCGGGGTTAAATTCATCCGGTGGATGCTCAACAGTGTTCCGCCGGCGACGTATGTAAAAGCAGTTGGCTTCAAAGGCCGGGTTGATCGCTGGCAGGAAACCGAATTCGTCGCTCCAAGCAATGTCCTCCAGTTCACCGGCGCGCTCGATGTCGGCACCGGTGCGTGTGAGCAGGGGAAGCGCGAGGGTGGGTTTGCACTCCGTCTCTTCCATGGCATTACTCCCGAGACCGATGACTCCTGCTTCTACTTCTGGTCGGCAGCGAACGGATACCGACAGGACGACCTGGCGGCAACGGAACAACTCTTCAATGACATCGCGATGACTTTCGACGAAGACAAATGTATCCTGGAAGCGCAGCACGCGCGGCTGCGGAGTTCACCTCACGCTCCGCTCGTCGATATTGGCGCGGATGCGGTGCGTATTCATGCCCACCGCCACATCGAGCATCGCCTCGCCAAAGAGGCAATAACGCTAGCGGCAGGATAGGGCCTATCCGAATAACTCTCGATTTCATGAATTCGCTGGGTTTGCCAAATCCCCCGCTCGGCTGCGCCTTCGCCGCCCCCTTTGGCAAAGGGGGCCGACAGACGTGAAGCGACTGGCGGGGGGATTTTGACCTTCAGACACACCCTACTCCGCCGACGAACCCTCGATCCGCTATGCAGCTTTCTTGGCCGTCACTGGCGCGATCGCACGAAGACCAACCAGAAACGCCTCCATCTCCTCGGGCTTTCCAATCGAAACGCGCAACCAATTTTTCATCGACGGAAACTGGCGACCCACTAAAATCTTGCGCTGGCGAAAGGCATCGACCACGGGTTGGACTTCGCCATGCAGTTCGATCATGACAAAGTTTCCCTCTGAAGGAATATAGCGGTACCCATCCTTTTCTAACTCACTACACAGCCAGCGGCGGGTATCATTGTTCAGTTTGCGCTGGCGCAAGATGAGGTCTTCGTCTGTAAGGCTCGCCAGTGCCGCTTCCAGCACGGCGGCGTTGCTATTGTTCCCCAATACATGCTCACGCATTTTCGCGATCACTGCTTTCGCGCCGATTGCATACCCCAATCGCATTCCTGCCATGCCGTACACTTTCGAGAACGTACGCACGACAACAACATTGGGCAGCTTCTTCAGCCACTCACTAGCGCTGGCACAGCGTGGGTCCTCAACAAAGTCGTAGTATGCCTCATCAACTAAAACGACTGTCGATTGTGGTGCTCGCGCCAAAAACGCGGCTAACTCTTCGCGTGTCACGATTGTGCCGGTGGGATTGTTTGGATTACAAATGTAAACCAGACCTGTTTGCGCATTACAGACAGCAGCCATACGCGGCAAATCGTGGCGAAAGTCCGCCGTCAGCGGCACTTTCACAGGTTCTGCCTGGGTCACTTTCGCATACGAGAGAACCGCCTCGAAGGTGGGTTCAGCGACGATGAGATTCTTACCCGGAGCGAGGAATGCCATGTCAGCGATACGGAGGATCTCTCCTGAGCCACACCCAAGCAGCACGCAGGCGGGTTCTGCCCCATGCTGCTGTGCGAGAGTTTCGATCACACGTTGTTCGAGATGCCCTGGATAGCGAGAGGCCCAACGTTGCGACTTGGTCATCGCCTCCAAGACTTTCGCAGAGGGGCCGTAGGGATTTTCGTTAGAGTTGAGTTGGATCACATCCTCAGGTACGCCGGGCGGCAACCTCGCCTCGGCGACCGAGTGTGTCAGCTTCGGAGCGAGCATGGCCGCACCTACACTCGTGCTGACAAGACGAGCGAATTGACGACGGGAGAGCATCCAAGGCAGCATAGTAGACCTCACGATAGGAATAGGTTGATTCGTATGTATCCTCACTCCATTCGTTTCGCAACGCTCGCAAGAAGGCGCTCGACCAACGTGCGTAGCGAATAGTGTCCCTGATGGTCTTGTAGCCACGCCTGCATGCCAAAGTGGAGCGGGTCGGGCCATTGACCAAACTCGACCCAGGCATGTTCGGCTACTTCCCAATTTGGTTCGGGAAGGAACTCTTCGTTCACCAGAACCGTATAGTTATGATAAACAAATTGTGTGGAAGTATCACGAAAAACATAACAGAGGTGGAGGTCAGCAGCTTGAAGATGAATGCCGAGTTCTTCTTGGATCTCGCGCAGGAGCGCCTCTTCTGGGCTTTCACCGTGGTCGATGGCACCGCCAATGGTTCCCCAGGTTCCCGGTTGTAAAACGCGGGACGAGCGACGGGCGAGTAGTAACCGTCCGCTGTTGCGCGCGAGAATAATTCCCCCTGCACCGCCGAAAGCACCCCAGAAGCCGGTCCGGGCAAAGGCCTGACTATGTGTTGCCCAATCATCAACGTGGTGCAGCAGCCGATCTTTCAGTTTGCTCATGCGTGATCCCCAGCATTCAGCTCTCAGTAGGTCATTTATTCATTGAATCATTTGTTCATTGGGTCATTGAGGAAATATGTCTTCAATTCTTCAATGCCTCAATCGTCCATGACTCCATCTCCAATGGCCCGATGACTCAATCACTCAATGACTCAACTCTTCAATGGCTCAATCAGTCAATGATTCAATCCGCCTTTAGCTAACAGCTAAAAGCTAATAGCTGAAAGCTCATTCTACGGTCTTGCATTATCACAGAGATAGAGGAAGATTACACCTGCTCAGCGTTGCCGTGGGAGAGTTGCTATGCCGTTGAAAACCATTGCGCATTACTTTGATTATAAAAGTCCATACGCTTACCTTGCCCAGGAAGAGACCTTTCGGTTGCAAGACGACTTCAATGTCGAGGTCGATTTTTTACCGTATACGCTCGATATTCCCAGCTACCTTGGTTCGGCTGAGGTGGATGAAACCGGGCGGGTGTTAGCTGAGAGTCGCAATGCGCATCAGTGGCGTCGAGTTCGTTATAGCTACATGGACTGCCGTCGTGAGGCGAGTCGTCGCGGGCTCACGCTGCGTGGTCCACGCAAAATTTTTGACTCTTCTCTGGCTCACATTGGCATGCTCTATGCCAAACAGCGGGGAAACTTTCGTCCCTATCATGATATCGTCTACGAGCGATTCTGGAAACGAGAACTCGACATTGAAAATCCGCTCGTCGTGAAACAAGTCTTAGAAGAAGTCGGGGTCGATACGGCGGATTTTCTTGTCTATCTCAATGGTGAGGGCAGACAAGAGCACGACAGACTTCGGGCTGAAACAGAAAGTCTTGGGGTGTTTGGCGTGCCCAGCTATGTTGTGAACGGAGAACTCTTTTGGGGAGCCGAGCGAATTGTACGTGTGCGTGAGCGGCTGGCTGTGGAGGCTGAGGAACGGAGAGAGGATTAGAGCGAACCACATGCTTTGGCACACTGGTTGCCAAAGCGGTTCATGTTGAGCCCTTCGACTGTGCTCGGGACAAACTCCGCGAAGCAATCGCTAAGGCGTTGATTTGAAGCGCCCGGAATATGGCTCCCAAGGAGCATAGACAATATGGCAAAAAGTAAAGCAAAGGCCCCTGTTCCAGCGAAGTCACTTGATGAGCTTGTTGAGTATTTCGACACTCACGGTCTTGGCGACGACTGGGCACTGATGCCTGAGGCGCAGTTCGACATTGATATTCAGAAAAGAACGCACCTTGTTGCAATTGACGAAGATCTCATAGAGTGACTCTCGTCCATTGCAAAGGCTCAACATGTCCCAGCTGAAACCTTGATTAATGCCTGACTAGAAGAAAAGATGCTTGAGGTAAGCTGATCTATTCCTCTCCTCCGCGATGAAGGATGAGAACGACGAACACGACCCGCCCGTCATTCCGGGCGAGCACCGCGAGACCCGGAATCCAGGAGTCCCCCGGTTCTGCCTCCACGCTTAGCGCTCCATACTATGTTTGCTTGAGTCTTTCCCATGAGCAGGCTCCGTATCCAGGACGATAACCATACTCATGGAAAGAGCCTGCGCGTAGAGAAACGTCTCACGCTGTTCCTCTTCGTCGCCTTTATAGGGGTTTTCACTTGCATGAGACCTTATTTAGGAGTGCAGGCGTTCCGTCTGCCAGTGCAAGGCGACGCAGCAGCCAAGATGGATGCGCTCCCAGGACGTACTCATATGAAAATCGCTGTAAGTAAACCCCTCAGGGCGTGGACGGTTGTCTGAAGCCGCTCTTGAGGGCTCTCCCCTTCAAGAACTTCTTCCGCTATCGGGTTTGGTTGTAGAGTTATGTCCATTGTTGATTACCTCTGCAACGAAGCCTACTCTGACTCGGCTTGAGGCCAAGCGCCATTCTGTGCTTTCTTTACAGGGTGCGCCGGCTATGCCAGCGTAGCGAGCCTCAGCCTGTAACAGAAAGTTAAGATACGTAACTTTCTCAGTCTGGTAATGATTAAAACATCTGCCAGCAGAAAAAACTACTTGAATACTGACATATCAGCTCGCGCTTGGGCTAGTGCCCGTGCTACCGCCTTAATTTCCACCTGAAGTGATTGACGCTTGCGAATTATGTCAGCCCTTACTTGGTTGAGCTTCTCCGGGCCAGCCAGCAGTACGCTTTCAACCTGCGCCCTGCGCTGACGAAACTTCTGATTCAGTGCAGCAATATCTCCGGGGTCAATTCCTTTTGCGGGATTAAACACGAACCTGTGTTCCAAGCTTTTTCGCCACCGCACCAATTCGCTGGTATACGTATTACCGAATCCCTCTATTCTCTGGATTTTGAGTGGATCTATATCCGCCGCTGTTTCGATGCCGAATGAAGCCAACGTCGCTTTTCTTCCTGGTCCAATCTTGGGAATCTTATGGTCGGCGATGATAAAGCTATCCAGAAACTTGTGAAATTGATGTTCTTTGATCGTGGCCTGCAGTTGTTGTTTCTCCCATGCATACTCGGCATCAAGGCTTTCGTATTGACTCTTTAGTCGTGTCAGTTCTTGAAGTTTTTCCTTAAAAAGGCCATCGCCTGCCTCTCTTCTCCAGCGCTGTTCTGCTGCGTTCCAGTTGCCCTGCGCATGATCCAAAGCCGCCGCCCTGGTTCTTCGTTCGGCAGAGTCGGCTACACTGGAAAAGAAAAAGATGAGCGCTACAATGAGCCCAATGATGAACGCTCCCGGATAAACCGCAAGGGTGCCAATGACAATCACAACCGCGCAGGCTTTCTTAACGATTGCCATTGTCTTAGCATTTTGGATTTCTTTTGGGAGAGATTTTGGAGTTATTGTGAACTGGCCTGGGTCAATTGAGGACGCCTCGCCAGGTGAGGAAACAGACATAATCTGCTGCCATACAACGGTGAGATTGAAGATCGTCTTCCCTGTTGGGTCCGTGATTACTCTAATGAAGAACCAAACTCCAGACTGGCATTCCAGCACGCACCACGGGCAGCTTGCCAAGCCGCCAAAATACTTGTGTATAGGTTCTTGGCCACATGAGCGTAGGTTATGTTTCAAGTAGTCCAGAGTTTCGACCCATTCACGAGCCTTTGGCCTGCCATCCTGATGTGCGCCAGACTCGGAGAATGCACGTTCAAAAAGACTAACGATCTGGGGTGGAACAATCGTCATCCTGACACTGTTAGGTGGGGGTGACATACCCTTTGAAGAAGCGTTCTTTCCGAAGGCGAATCGAAAGCTGCCAATCGCCTTTTCGATAGGCATGTCTTCTTTACCTGAATACACTCCAGAAAACGGGTGCCGTCCCATGAAAAGAAGATGAAAGCACAGAACAGCAAGGCCGAAGTTGTCATGATTAACTGTTCTGTGTGTGCCATGGAATGATTTCAGGCTCTGTAGTTCTGGTGGGGTGAAGTGCTGCACGCCTACTTCGCACAGGTAGAGTTTTCCGTTGGCGGCAACTTGGAATGAGTCACAGTCAATCAGTTTCACGACAGAGTTGCCGGCAACAACTGTGTTGCCTTGGTTGACATCGCCTATTACATGTCTTTGCGCGTGGACGGCATCGAAGGCTGCTGCGACATTCCTCGCTGCATTCACCAGGAAAGCCCAGTCGGCTTTCGGAAATAATTGCTTGCGGTGGGCTGGACTATAGAGTTTGTGAATGGGCTCGTAACCAATTACCCTGGGCATGAGAAATCCGCGTACTGGTCCGTTACGTCCCAGGTGCAAGGTTGTTGTTGGCCAGGCGGCAATCTTTTTCAGATAGTCATGACACCCTCTCACCATAGCCCTGAGCTTTTCCTGCTTATCGTGTTTAAGGGGCTCGTGATAAATCTTGGCGACAAGGTCATGGCTGATTGCCGGGACCTCATACACATCACCTTCGCCGCCACTTCCGAGCTTGTGATCAAGAGGAACCGGCCTGCCGGAGGCGTCGAACAGGTCGGCAAGCTTGGCCATGTCCTGCTCTGTTCCTCGCTTTAATTTCTGCGTGTAGCAAGAACGAGCGTCTTGTCATCATCAGTCCGCTCGTTGACTTGAGGGCTACCCAAGAAACGGCCTAGCTGGCCAGAGAGGATGTCGCACGCAGGCAAATCTGCTTTCCTGAGAATACCGAACATGGGCTCAAAAAATGGTTTGTATGCTGTCCGGGACTCATAAACAAGCGCGAGCCTTTGCAGCCCATCCGAGAACATAGCCACTTCACCTGGAAGCGATGACTCACGGGATGATAACCAAATTTTCCTACGAAGATGTAACAAAGCATCCTCATCAGTGACAAAGTAGGTCATGTTGGCGTATTCCCCTGCATCAGGCCAGAAGACAGGATAGAAGCCGTCGCCGTCTCTAATGACTATCGCTCCGTCACCAACCTGGAAGAAAGCAGCAGCCTTGGTGCCGACTACGGCTCCCAAAAGAGTACAAGCAAAGTCCCGCGGGGTGAGTCCCTTGGCCTCGGCCGCATGGCAGATGTACTGACGAATGGAGACAACCCAGCTTGTTATGGATTCTAATGTCAATTTGCCAAGGGATACTTCTGTACGAAGCCACTGCTCGACAACCTCTCTTCCTTTCTCGCACGCAACTTCCGCACCAAGCCTGCCGTGCGAGGCACTTCCTGCCCCGTCAGAGACTATGCCAAGAAAGTACTCCTCACCGTCTGGCGCACAAAGGGTACCGGCAAGGCACTCGTCCTGGCAGACTTCGCCATTTTCAATATGCGATGTGCCGACGGCAGAAGCTTGAACGACTCGCCAAGTCATACTTCCGACCAGCCAGAGGGAGGGGCGAGGGGAACAGCTGTTCCAGGTGTGGATCGGGAGACCGACTTCATCGAGTTGGAAAGCCACTGGAAAAGCTCACGAAACTTGAGACCTTGAAGCTTGAGCGGCTCGCGTACGGAAATCTGTTTAAGAATGTCTATATTGGCGCCCTGGACGCCAACGGCGAAAAACGCGAACGATTTGCTGGTTTCGCCTTCCCGAACCATTGCCGCTGCGCTTTGCCACTCATCAGTTGGGGCACCATCGGTAATAAGAAAGACCCATGGCCGATAGAATGATATACCGTTCGTTCTGTATTCTTCCTTTCGCTGCATAATCATTTCGAGGCCCTGTTTTATTGCTGTCCCCATAGGGGTGTCTCCGCTTGCTTGCAAATGCGGAGGGAAGAAGTTGAGTACGGTATGGAAGCTACCCTCAACCTTCACGGGGCCAAAGGTGATAACAGCCACCTCTACTCGCTTCATGGCCAGCGAATCTGCTGCTAGTTCATCTTTGAAGGTAACAAGCCCCGCATTCAGCTCGGAGATGGGCGCGCCTGCCATCGACCCTGATATATCAAGTAGCAACAGACAAGGACAACGAGGCTCTGGATTATCAGGAAAGCTGTCGGGGCGGAAAGGTACTTGTTCTGAGTGAAAACTGTCTGCCATACGTTCTCCTAAAGTAGATGCAAGTTCTTAGGGAGTTTGCCGTGATTGGTCAGCCGCGTGTCGCGAGCGGCGCATCAGTTTCCTTAACAGTCTAACTTCAACTCTACTGCACTATTTGTTTCTCTCCACAAAGACAAATTGCTACAGCAAATTCGATAGTTACTACATCGGTAAACCTCACAGTTTCTATAGCTGGAAATCTTATCAGCCTTCGACTAATCCCGTCTCCAACATCCGTTCCTTGACAATCCGATCTGCAAGGCCGAAGGCGGCAACCTGATCCTACTGCTCACGCGATGCGATGATCTGGCTGTTCTCTTTCCCTGTTGGTCTTCCTGGAGTTACCTCTCTTCCTGTTTTTTTCTTTGTAGTTTATCGCTTACATTAGGCGGACTATCGGAAGCATCATGGTATGCGGGCGAGTCACACTTTTGTACCTTGACACTATCGACACCGATCAGTACGACGAAAGAAGGACCTGAGGAGCAATACTATGGCCCAGATTACTATTGAAGTGTCGGATGTCCTCGCCAAACGCCTTGCGTCTGTTCAGGATCGCCTCCCGGACATGTTGGCTCGTGAACTCGATCAACCACCACCGCTCTCCAATGAGGTGTATCGTTATATCCTCGCATTCCTGGCAACCAGCCCTTCCCCGCAGGCGATCCTGGACTTCCGTCTTACCCCTGCCATGCAAGAACGCGCCAGTGAACTGTTGGAGAAGAATCGCTCCGACCAACTCACGCCGACGGAATCGGCTGAATTAGATGAGTACGTACACATTAACGATCTCGTATCATTACTCAAAGCACGGGCGTTAAAAAACGTACAGTCACACTCGTAATGGCGAAGTCCCTCACTACAGCCTCCTTGCGTGCTGAAGCAAGCGAACGAGCGCAAAGGCGGTGCGAGTATTGTCAAAGACCTGACGACCTGAAACTGAGTGCCTATGCTCATGAGGTTGATCACGTAATCGCCAAGAAACACGGTGGGGAGACGGTGTTAGAGAATCTCGCCTACGCTTGCTTTGACTGTAACCGCCACAAAGGGACCGACCTCAGTTCCATTGATCCGCACACTGGCAAAGTCACGCTCCTCTTCAATCCGCGGACGCAGAAATGGCACAACCACTTTCGGTTACAATCAGATGGGACAATCATCGCGCGCACGGCTGCAGGCCGAGCAACGGCGCGATTGCTTTCCTTTAACGATCCGCTGCGAGTACAAATCCGTGCCGATTTAGTTGCAGCTGATAAACTGAATGTGAGACGCAGGGAATCTTAAAGCTTCGCCCGGCGCTAAGGTCGCCGGGCGATAATGCGGGACCCTCTGAGAAGGGCGTCTGGCGCTCACCGTAAGCGGCTTTGGATGGCAAACGTCCGTCGCCACCGCGGGAGCGTGCCCGTCCAACCTGCGGCCTTCCCTTTTATATGCGAACCGTGCCTTCGGGTTCGGCAATCACCCGATTTTCAATTTCCCCTAGCTTCTCGATGGCAACCTTCACCACGTCGCCTGGCTTTAGCCACTTGGGTGGTTTCATCGCCACAGCCACGCCTCCGGGGGTGCCAGTGGAAATGATGTCCCCTGGTTCTAAGGTAAACGCCGTCGTTAAATGTTCGACGAGATCAAAGCAGTTGAACAGGAGCTGGCTGGTGTTCGAGTGTTGCCGCAATTCGCCATTGACCCAGGTTTTGAGATCGAGCGTGTGGGGGTCCCCGACTTCATCCGCCGTAGTGATCCACGGACCTAACGGGCAGTGTGTGTCCCAAGATTTTCCCATCGTGAAGGTCGGTACCCGTCGCTGCCAATCCCGCACGCTCACGTCATTGACAATGGCGTATCCGGCAATGACCTCACGGGCGCGATTTTTAGGAACGTGCCGACAGTAGCGGCCAATCACGACGGCGAACTCACCTTCATAATCAAGCTGTTCTGATTCCCGTGGTAAATAAATGTCCCCCTGGGGGCTGGTTATGGCAGTAGATTGCTTATTGAAGATCATAGGGACTTCCGGCGTTTTGTTGCCGGTTTCGGCAATATGATCTTTGTAATTGAGACCGACCGCGAGAATTTTCGGTGGCCGTAAGATGGGTGCCTCCAACTTGACATCTTTCAGTGCAACACGTGCAGAGGTGCTGCTGACCGCTTGCTTAGCCGCGGCTAACGCTCCCGCCCCAGCCGCTAAGAAAGCGCACATCTCACGGGGGAGATTGGGGGCGGCAGCCGAGAGGTCGACGATAGCGTCACCGTCCAGAACCCCGATACGAGTTGAACCGCCCTGCGTGAACGTAACAAGTTTCATAGAGTCCTCCTTTGTTTCGTCTTTATGGCGAACCCTTATAGCATTTTTCTATGAGCAGGCTGAACGGGGGGTTCTCCTTGGTTCGACTGCTGCGGTTGCATTTCTTGGCGTGGTCGGGCATGGGGTAGTGGGCAGGTCCCGCGTGGACCTCTGATGTTGTAGCCTGTATGGAGGAGGAAAAGCATGAAGCCATTGAGCGGTCTTATCGTCCTTGACCTGACACGGTTCTTAGCCGGCCCCTACTGCACCCTACTGCTTGGTGGACTCGGAGCGGAGGTCATCAAAATCGAGCCACCCAAGGGCGAAGACCAACGCTTCCGGCCACCGTTTGCCGGACCGAAAGGAGCGAGCATCAAAAAGCAAACCGAAGACGATATCGGCCTGTCGTTCCTCCATCGAGCGCGCAACAAAAAGGGACTGACCCTGAATCTCCGCCATCCGCAAGGGAAGGAACTGTTCTTGCGACTGTGCGAGAAAGCGGATGTCGTGGTGGAGAACTTCGCTGCCGGGACGCTGGATCGCATGGAGCTTGGATTCCCGGTGTTGCAAGCGCGCAATCCACGACTGATTCTGTGTTCGATTTCCGGATTTGGGCAGCATGGACCGCGTCGAGAATGGCGAGCGTATGATCCGATTATTCAAGCTGTCAGTGGCATCACTAGTGTCACTGGTTATCCTGATCGTGATCCCGTTCGGTGTGGAGCGGCAGTGAGTGATACGACTACGCCACTCTACGGGGTCATCGGTATTCTCTCGGCCTTACAACTGCGCGAGAAAACCGGCCAAGGAGAATGGGTGGACATGTCGATGCAAGACGGCTCGTTTTTCCTCCTGCCGGAGATCATGGAGTTTCTCGCGGCTGGTGATGAGCCGCAGCGCCTGGCCAATGCCCATGTCAGCGGCGCACCGTTTAACGTCTATCAAGCGAAAGACGGTCATGTCTCTCTCTGTGCGGTGACACAGAATGATTGGCGGAAACTCCTGGTCGCCATTGGACGCTCGGAGTTAAAGGACGATCCTCGGTTTTCCAATCTCATCAATCGTCATGACCAGAGGGCAATTATTGACCAGATCGTACAGGAATGGATCGGGCAACGGACAGTTACCGAGGCGGTAGAACATTTGCAAAAGAGTCAAGTTCCTGCTGGACCGGTACTTAGCCCGACTGATTTGTTGCAGGATGAACACCTGATGGCGCGCGGCATGATCGTCGATATGCTGCATCCGCGAGTGGGGCCACTGCCAGGGGTGAAAGGCATTGGCATGCCAATCAAGTTCACTCGTAATCCAGTGACCTTCGATCAGCCAGCCCCTGAGGTCGGTGAGCATAATGAGGAACTCTATGAGCGTTTACTGGGGATGGACCGGTCGCAAGTCCACGCCTTGAAGGAGCAAGGGATTATTTAAGGGAAAGGAGCTTCCACATGCCTCTCACATTACTCGGCATCTCCGGCAGTCTCACCAAAGGCGGCAGTACCAGAGCGGTAATCGACGCCGTACTCCAGGCTGCCAAAACTCGTTATCCAGACATCGCCACGGATGTTCTGGACTTACGCGATGTCACTCTCTCATTTTGTGATGGGCGGCCCTTACAAGAGTATCCTGATGATACTCCCAAAGCGGTCGAACGGATTCAAGCGGCGGATGCCTATATCATCGGCACGCCGATCTATCGGGGGTCCTACACCGGGTCGCTCAAGAATTTGCTTGATCACGTTCCAGTCGAGGCTATGATGGGGAAAGTGGCTGGCCTGGTCGTGAATGGTGCCACCGATCACCACTATCTCAGTATCGATCAAGAATTGCGTCCGGTGTTGATGTGGTTCAACCTCCATCTCGTGCCTGGCAGTGTGTATGTGCGTGGCAACCAGATGCAAGGAACGACGGTTGTTGATGAGCAAGTGCAGGAACACTTGCGGCTCCTGGGCGAAAGCGTTGTCGATCTCTGTCAACGCCTCACCGGAAGTTTGCAAGGCCCTCCGCCCTTGAGCCTGTGGGGACGCCGGAGAGCGTAGAGCGGATTTCATAGGGTGAGGGTGAAGAAGAAAGTTTGTTCCTTGCTCTCCAGTGGTAGAAGATGCTAGGACGCAAGACAGGGAAAGAGAATCCCAGCCAAACATCACGAAAAAGGAGGAGTGTTATGAGTCGCACCTACAATGTTATTGATGCTGATGGCCACGTGCTTGAACCACCCAACTTTTGGGCGGACTATATCGATCCAGTGTATCGTGAGCGAGTGCCTCAGCTTGTCGTTGACACGGATGGAAAAGAGCGGTTGTTGATCGAAGGTCGCATTCTTGGGGGAGCACGAGGACTTGGATTTGCTGGTGCCATTGGCGCCCGGCAAGGGGCCGCGCCGGTGGATATTAAATATGTCGAGGGTAGGAAAGGGGGCTTTGATCCCCACGCCCGTATCCCGGATATGGATCTCGATGGTATTGACGCGGCGTTTCTTTATCCAACCCTGGGTCTTTTCTCTGGTGCGGTCCAAGACCCACAACTCGCCACGGCAATGTGTCGCGCCTATAACCGCTGGTTAGCAGACTACTGTAAGCCATACCCTGATCGCTTGTTTGGGGTCGCTATGCTGCCTATGCAGTCGGTCGAACTCGCCATTGAAGAGATGCGTTATGCTCGGAATCAGTTAGGTATGCGCAGCGGGTTTCTACGTCCCAATCCCTACAACAATCGCATGCTTGGTGATGCGGCCTATGACCCGTTCTGGGCTGAGGCGCAAGCACTTGATTTTCCCATTGGTGTCCATGAAGGAACCGGGGGCATGCCCGCAGCCGGAGTTGAGCGCTTTGCGGGAATTGGGGCGAAACACATTGTGTCCCATACCGTTGAAATGATGCTCGCCAGCTTGAGCATTATTTGGGGTGGGGTGTGCGAGCGATTCCCGCAGATGCGCTTTGCGTTCCTGGAGTCGGGTGGAGGCTGGATCGCGCCGTGGCTAGATCGTATGGACCGCCACTTCGATGATCAAGGCGTCTTTAATGACTCGGTGTTGCGCATGCGACCCAGTGACTATTTCAAACGGCAATGTTGGATCGCGTTTGAGCCGGTCGAAGGCAGTCTCTCAGTATTGGCGGAATATCTGGGACCAAAGAAAATTCTCTGGGCAACGGATTACCCGCATCCGGACGGATTTTTCCCAGGAGCACCGGCGATGATTGCGGAGAAACTGCCAGAAAACTTGCGACGGCAAGTACTGGCTGAAAGTGCGATCGAGTTCTACAAGCTCAATTAGTAATTTTCATTTCCTTAAGGAGGGAATTATGAGTACACAGGCATCGAAGGCAGATATGAGTCATCGGGTTGCGCGGTTTGGCGATCTCAAGCCGATTGACTACTCCAGCTTCATTAAGAACTACAAACCAGACGGCACCCAGGGCTATGCGTTGATTGGCCGTGCAGGGAAGACTGTTCCTGCCATTGAGGGCGAACACGGCTTCACGATGGCGGTGAACAAAGTCAGCCCTGGCAAAGGCGCGCCGCTTCATAGCCATCCTAAGCCGGAAGTGTTCGTCGTTCTTTCCGGTCAATGTTCGTTCTTCTGGGGAGACAAAGGGGAGAATGAAGTGACCCTTGGTCCGTGGGATACAATCTCCTTTCCGGCTGGCACGAAAGAAGGGTTCCTCAATGTTGGGCAGGAGGAGGCCGTATTGCTGGTTGTTCTGACCGGCTCGGAAATCGGCGAGGTGATGTTCGATAAGAATACTGCACAGGAAGCACGGATATAGGAAAAGCGTTCAGCCGTCAGCCGTCAGCTTTCAGCTCTTGAAGACAGAGAGGAGAGACAGAGCCCGCCCCGCCCTCCTTCTCTGTCTCTATCTCAAATCTCTATCTCCTTGCTCTACCTCTGTCTCTTGGGGCTGGCGACTGAAAGCTGATAGCTGAACGCTTATCACCCAAAAGGAGGGTATCTCGTATGGCACGTATTCCTTATGTTGAGAAAGAGAACGTTACCGGTGAAGCCAAAGCGTTGTACGACACCTTTGAAAAGCAGTTCAAAGTGTCACAGGTGCCGAACGTTGTGAAGGCATTGTCCAATAGTCCAACTCTTGCGGCCAGGGTGTTTCCGTTGGCGAACTATTTCATGAATGAATCGTCGATCAGTCCACGACGGCGCGAACTCGCCGTGCTGATTCTGATGAAGCGCCTGAACTGTGAATATGGCTTTGTGCGGCATATCGACATTGCCCTGCGCGTAGGTTTGACCAAAGAGCAGATTGACAACGTTGGGTCGTATGCCACCAGTTCCCTGTTTACCGACGAGGACAAGTTGGTGCTGCGGTATGCCGAAGAGCTGACGCAGAAAGCTCAGGTAAGCGATGATCTCTATCGCCAAGTGCAAGAACGTCTTGGGCAGAAAGAGGTACTCGAACTCACCGCGGCGACGGCATTCTGGAACATGATGGCGCGCAACCTCAACGCGCTTCAAGTCGAGTTGGAACCGGGGGGACGATAAGGCAACGGTAGTGAGAGGGGTGGTGATCCTTGCCGCCCCTGCGGCCTTATCTCCCAGCATTTCGCTTTATTTTTACTAAGGGCAGACCGTTTTTCAACTGAAACACAGGAGGGCATTGATATGCCAGCACGCAAACCAGAAGAATGTGACCTGCTTTTGCTTGAAGCGTTACACAAAGGAGATGTGGACGCAGCCGTGGCGCTTTACGAGCCCACTGCCAGATTTGTCTTGGACTCAGGCCAGGTGGTCAAGGGACATCCCGCCATCCGCGAGGTTATGCAGGGCTATGTGGCAGCCAAAGCGAAGTTTACCGTTGAGAAGATCACCGCAATCCCAGGTGAAGATGGCAACGTGACTCTGACGAGCGTCAAAGGGCACGCTAGTATCACTAGCCTTGATGGGAAAGTCGTGACCATGGCAGGCCAAAGTATGGAGGTGGTACGACGGCAACCTGATGGCACCTGGCTTTTTATGATTGACAACCCAAACGGGGCAAATTGGAGCGAAGTGTCAGAGTCGCTAGGGAAAAAGTGAAAAAGACAACAACCAGGCTCCTCCTCAGAGAAGTGACACTATATAACACTTAGTTTTGTCCAATTGTCGCTCGCTTGCGGTGCCGAGAGTATCCGTATGTGGTTAAACAGGCGTACCACTTCCTCTTACGCGGAGGGCTCGCGGGTGCACTCGAACGGTCACGGTCATACACTCTTCAGTAACGGGTTCACCATCGACATGAAACCGGAGGGGTTGCTCTGCAGTAATTGTCACCTGTGCGACTTGTCGAATGGTGACCCCTGGTAATTTTCCCAATGCTCCAGAGAAGAGCCGTCTGGCTTCCCATATTGTTACCAGCGGAGATCGTTCTTTCACTATCACCAACGTCAGCTTACCATCATCGAGGCGGGCCCCAGGGGCGATAATCGCGCCATTGCCATACTGTTGTGAGTTTGCGAATGCGATCAGCAACGCGCGTAAACGGACCGTCTCCCCATCGACCGTCACGACGTATTCTGGCGATTTGTAGGTGAACAGTTCGCGGGCCGCAATAGTTACATACGGCAGCATCCCACGGCGTCCGCGTGGGCGGTTGTTGAACAGCCAGCTCACATGGGCATCAAAGCCAACACCCGCGGCATTGAAAAAGAACCATCCGTTAATCTCACCAACGTCAATCGTGCGGTCAGACGCACTCAAGACCGTTGTCAGCGCCTGTTCTGGTTGCATCGGTAGCTGGAGTTCGCGCGCTAAGCCGTTCCCGGAACCAGCGGGAATCAGTCCCAAGGTTGCATTGCTAAAGGCGACCGCGCGACCCACTTCGTTCATCGTCCCGTCCCCTCCCCACGCGACAACGAGAGAAGCTCCACGAGCAATAGCCGATTGGGCTAATTCATAGGCATGGCCGCCTCGTTCCGTCACGTGCACTTCGTGTTCGTGACGAGCAACGGAAAGCAGTTTGGTAGCCAGTTGCACGCGCTGGCGAGTAACCTCTGGGTGGCCGCGAGTTCCAGATACGGGATTGATAATCACTGCCACACGCATACAGTTGTGACGCGGCCTACTGTTGGATGTCTTGGGAGTTTTTAGTCTCCCCCGCACTCGGTTCACTCTGCTATGGGCACAGTAAAGAAGAAGGTGCTGCCTACTCCAAGTTGACTCTCAACCCACACTCGCCCTTGATGAGCCGTAATCAGTTCTTTGACGATGGCAAGTCCTAATCCTGTCCCGCCAATGTGGCGCGTTGCTCCATTATCGACTCGATAGAACTTGTCGAAGAGTTTGGCGAAGGCTTCCTCTGGAATCCCAATGCCGTGATCCTGGACCCACACGACGACATGTTCACCGTCAGCGCGAGCGCCGACCACCACTTCACCACCTTGCGGAGAGAATTTGATCGCATTCGAGAGGAGATTCGCCAGCACCTGTTGTAAGCGATCGGCATCGACGCGGACAGGGGGAAGGACCAGCGGAAGCTCAAGGCGAAACACATGGAGAGCCCCTTCTTTCGTAAAGACAGCAACGGCGTCCTGTACGAGCGGCTCAACTGCGACCGCAGTAAAGGCATACGGTTGACGACCGGCTTCAATCCGCTGGAGGTCAAGAAAATCATTGATGAGAGTTGTCAGCCGCAGCGCTTCTTTATGAATCACGGTCATAAATTCCCGTTGTTGCTCCGGTGGAAATTGTCGCTCCAACAAGAGTTCAGCAAACCCACGCAAACTTGTCAGCGGCGTCCGCAGTTCGTGGCTGACCGTCGAGATTAACTCGTTCTTCATACGGTCCACTTCTTTGCGTTGAGTAATATCACTAAAAGTGATGACCGCGCCAATGACGTCTCCCTCTCGACTCCGGATCGGGGTACTGACGCACTCGACCGGAAAGGCTGTTCTGTCCTTCCGCCAATATACCTCGTCCGTTACATGCACTACTCGTCCCTCGCGTAGGGTCGCAAGAAAGGGGCATTCTTCCTCAGGATACGGTGCTCCATCTGCTTTCGTATGATGCATCAGGAGATGGGGTGACTGCCCGAGCAACTCGTCTACTGCACGGCCGAGCAGACGTGCCGCTTCCGGATTGACAAAGATCGCTTTGCCCTCGAGATCTAAACCGACGATTCCTTCACCGGCGGAATTGAGAATCGATTCGTGTTGATGGCGGAGGCGATCCAGTGCCATCGCAGTTCGCTGCCGCTCGGCAACTTCGGCCAGAAGAATGTCGTTGGTGCGTGTCAGCTCTACCGTCCGCTCGTGGACCCGTTGCTCTAACTCAGCATGGACGTGGTGTAACGCTTCCTCTGCCTGCTTCCGCGCGGTAATGTCTTGGACAGTTCCCTCATAATACAGAGGGTTCCCAGTTTTATCACGGACGAGCCGTGCATTCTCGGAAATCCAAATCCGTTCGCGGGTTTTATGTCGGTAAATTTCCGACTCGAAGTTCCTCACTCGCTCGTGCTCTTCCAGCAGGCGTTTGAATTCGTCGCGTCGTTGTGGATCGACATACCATTCCGTAGCGATATTGTTCACCGACGCGATCTGTTCCGCCTCCGAACTGTAGCCATTCAGCTTCACCAATGCCGGGTTCGCACGGATTTGATGTCCGTCGATACTGGACCGATAGATTCCTTCAGTAGCATTCTCAAAGATCGAGCGATACTCTGCTTCAGCGGCACGAGCTGCTTCTTCTGCCCGTTTGCGCTCCGCTACCTCTGCTAGCAACACCGTATTGGCACGCACGAGTTCCTCGGTACGGACTTGTACTCGGTCTTCCAGTTCGTCATGGGCTGTCCGAAGTGCTTCCTCGGCACGCTTACGTTCGGTAACGTCTCGATAAATCCCGTGGAAACCGATCGGGTTTCCCTCCTGATCACGCATGACGCGGATACGCGCTTCGACCGGTATGATCGTTCCATCTCGTCGCACTAACTCCAAGGCAAAAATTGGCGGGACGATCTCTCCAGCAAAGACACGACGAGTCCGTTCATCCCCTATAGCCGCAGAGGCGGGAGTAGCAAATTTGTGAGAGTCTTGCCCGATGAGCTCTTCACGAGAATAGCCGAGCAGTTGTTCGGTTTTCCGATTCACCGAGAGAAACGTCCCGTCAAGGGCAATCGTCGTCATCATGTCGTTGGCATTCTCAAACAGTTCCCGGTAGCGCTCTTCACTCTCCCAGAGTGCAGTTTCTGCCCGTTGACGTTCTTCAAGCTCAGCCTGAATGGTCGGAGTGATACCACGGATAGCCGCTGTTCGTCCTTGCACAGCAGCCACAGAGGGGGGACTCTTTTCCAGCATGTGCTCTGCCAAACCGTGCAATACCCAGTAAAGCACCTCACCGTCTTCTGTTCGTTCTGAGGTTGCACTCACAGTAAGGGAGACGACCGACTGACCTGTATGGGGTTGCAGTTGCGTCTCCCATGTCTCGGTGTGTGCACGTGCTCGCAACT
>Ga0187892_10002814_pt1 | contig 33473 bp, 30 predicted proteins | sample MA1701073metaG_FD_139345 | JGI IMG/M metagenome (GOLD analysis project Ga0187892, IMG submission 139345) | Bio-ooze microbial communities from a basaltic lava cave in the Kipuka Kanohina Cave System on the Island of Hawaii, USA - MA170107-3 metaG ... | reverse complement strand
GTAGCCGGCGACGCGCGGCACGCGCTGCCTCGGCGCTCCCGCGGGCACCCCGTTCCGGCCCCGCGTTTTTTCACCACCGCCCGCCCGGCCTCGGCACCCCTTAGAGCGGAGTTATGGGCCACCATCCGTACTTGCGATTTTCCGGCCGGGGCGGTTTAATGTCGGGACGTTCCGGCCGGGACGCCGGAGTTTCAGCATGATTCCGCACGCCTGAGGAAGAGGGTAGAGCATGGCACTGAAAGCTGACGCCCACGAGAGCCTGTACAGCACGATGGTCCGCATCCGCCGCTTCGACGAGAAGGTCACGGAGCTGTTCAACTCCGGACTGGTCAAGGGGACCGCGCACAGCTACGTCGGCCAGGAGGCGGTCGCGGCCGGCGCCTGCGCGAACCTGCGGCCCGACGACTACATCGTCGGCAACCACCGGGGGCACGGGCACTGCATCGCGAAGGGCGCCCGGATCGACTTGATGATGGCCGAGCTGATGGGGCGGGAAGGCGGCTACTGCCGCGGGCTCGGCGGTTCGATGCACATCGCCGCCCTCGACCTCAACATCCTCGGCTGCAACGGCATCGTGGCGGCCGGCGTGCCGATCGGCGCGGGCGCGGCGCTCGCCTCGAAGCTCCGAAACACCGACCGGGTCGCCGTCACGTTCTTCGGCGACGGCGGCGCCAACCAGGGCGTCGTCCACGAGACCATGAACCTCGCGGCCATCTGGAAGCTCCCCTTCATCTTCCTGTGCGAGAACAACAAGTACGCGCTCTCGACGGCCTCGGAGCGGACGACCGCGGGCGAGTCCATCGCCAAGCGCGCCGCCGGCTACTCGATTCCGGGCGTCCAGGTCGACGGCAACGACGTCCTCGCAGTGTACGAGGCGGTGAAAACCGCCGTCGAGCGGGGACGGAAGGGCCAGGGCCCCACCTTCATCGAGGCCGTGACCTATCGTTGGGGCGGCCACAGCATGCGCGCCAACCTCCCCGACTACCGCACCAAGGAAGAAGAGCTCGAGTGGATGGAGAAGCGCGACCCGATCGGTCGCTTCGAGCATCTCCTCGTCGACAAGAAGATCGCCACCACGATGCGGCTCAAGGAGCTGCAGGAGGCGGTCGAGCTCGAGCTGGACCGGGCCGTCGAGTTCGGCAAGGGCAGCCCCGAGCCCACCGTTGACATGATGGAGATGTCCGTCTACGCCCCGCATGCCCAGGTCACCGAGCCGGTCGTGCGGACCGGCCGCTCCCTCACCGTGTCCGAAGCTCTCAACGAGGCGCTCCACGAGGAGATGGCCCGTGACGACCGCGTCTTCGTCATGGGTGAGGACGTGGGGCTGATCGGCGGGATCTTCCAGGTGACGAAGGGGCTTCGCCCCCGGTTCGGCGAGGACCGCGTCCGCGACACGCCCATCTCCGAGGCCACCTTCGTCGGCGCGGGCGTGGGCGCGGCGATCGCGGGGCTGCGCCCGGTGGTCGAGATCCAGATCTGGGACTTCATCGCCATGACGATGGACCAGGTCGTGAACCAGGCCGCCAAGTTCCGCTACATGCTCGGCGGGCGGCCCACGGTCCCCCTTGTCATCCGCGGCCCGCAGGGCGGCGGCATCCGCCTGGCCGCCCAGCACTCCCAGAGCCTCGAAGCGTGGTTCGCCCACGTGCCCGGACTCGTCGTCGTCGCGCCCTCGACCCCCTATGACGCCAAGGGTCTCCTCATCTCCGCCATCCGCGACGACAATCCCGTTATCTTCCTCGAGCACAAGGTGCTCTATGCCGTGAAGGGCGACGTGCCGGAGGGCGCCTACGCCATCCCGCTCGGCAAGGCGGACATCAAGCGCGAGGGCAAGGACGTCACCGTCGTCGCCACCCAGGCCATGGTCGCCCGCGCCCTCGCGGCGGCTGCCGATCTTGAGAAGGACGGCATCAGCGTCGAGGTCATCGACCCCCGGACCCTCGTGCCGCTCGACGAGGCGGCCATTCTCACCTCGCTCGCCAAGACGAACCACCTCGTCATCGCCCACGAGGCCTGCAAGCGCGGGGGCTTCGGCGCCGAGGTGGCGGCCATGGTCGCGGAGAAAGCCCTCGACCTGCTGGACGCGCCGATCGTCCGGGTGGCCGCGCGCAACGTCCCCATGCCCTACAACGACAACCTCGAGCGCGCGGTCATTCCGACCCAGCAGGCCATCATGGAGGGCATCCGGACCGCCCTGGCCTAAGCCCAGGCCGGGGGCGTTCCTCCCGCGACCTTGGCCGCGAGCGGCATCACCGCGCGCGCCCGCGAACCCAAGCGGGAAGACTGGCGCCCTGAAGGAGCCATCGGGGCGACGCGCTCGCGGCGCTCCAGCACGCCTGAAGGACCACGTCGACACCAGAACATCGCGAACGCCATGTTTTCGGTGCCTTCCCCGTCCTTCTCAACCTCGTGCGGCATCTCGGCCAGGAGTACGTCAACGTCCAGATGGCGAATGGCAGATCGAGGATCGAACAGGTCTGATCGCTTCAAGCGCGCCGAGGCCGCCGACCCCGGCTGTCCGGCAGCGGGAGAACCCGGATGCCCTCGGACCAGGCGGCCTGCGCAAGATGAGGATCCGACGTCGCCAGAGGCTGGCGGCAAGCGGCTGCCAGGGCGGCCGCCATGCAGTCGCCCATGCTGATCTCGCACCCCTGCTTGCGATAGCGGCGCGCCCGCAGCGCGCCAGCGGCGATGGCCAACGTCAGGTCGAGTGGAATGACCTTGAGACCACCGGCGATGAGCCAGTCGATCCGCTCTCGGACCACCGCGTCTTCGTTGTCGTGAACGCGCACGCAGACGTCCGCGACCTCACTGAGGTTGGCCGCGCAGATGGATGCCGTCCCAAGGTGCGGCTCCACGTCTCTTCGCGCAGGCTCACCCACGAGGGCCGCGATCACGGCGTACGCGTCGAGGACGACGCTCACCCGCGCAACCGACGCCGTTCCGCTGCCGCCGCCCTTCGGCGCTCCGCCGCCCGGACCGCCTGGCTGCGCCCCCCCCGGGCGGCGAGCGAGCCACAGGCGGCCTTGACCGGGTCCTGGGGTACCGGGCGCACCACCACACGATCGCCCTCATCCGCGATGGCGACCCGGGACGTGCCCCACCGCCGTCGAACCGAGGCAGGCAAGGAGAGCTGCCCGCTTGATGTGACTTTGGCGATCACCACATGATTCATGTGGGTATCATACAGAGATCGGATCATATTGTGAACGATACGCAGACGGCGGAGCCTCGCGAACTCGCGGCACCTCGCGGCGGTGTCCTTGACCACGCGAGACCCGGGCAGTTACTCTCGGCCCACTGTTTCGATCGTCACCGGCCCGGCCCGCGTGGAGGCTCCAGCGTGAAGTGTCCCCGGTGCCAGTACGAGAATCCGCCGGGGTCGAACTTCTGCCTGGGCTGCGGGACTCGCTTGGGCGCGACCTGCGGCGCGTGCGGACACGACCTACCGGCGGGATCCCGGTTCTGCAACAAGTGCGGTGCTCCGGTAAGCGGCGGTGAGTCTGCCGGGCAGGCGCGGTTCGCCTCTCTCGAGTCCTACACGCCCAAGCACCTTGCCGAGAAGATCCTCACCTCCAGGAGCGCCCTCGAGGGCGAGCGCAAGCAGGTCACCGTCCTCTTCGCCGACCTCAAGGGCTCGATGGAATTGCTGGCCGACCGCGACCCCGAGGAGGCCCGCCGGCTCCTCGATCCTGTTCTCGAACGCATGATGGAGTCCGTGCATCACTACGAGGGCACCGTGAACCAGGTGATGGGGGACGGGATCATGGCGCTGTTGGGCGCCCCGATCGCCCACGAGGATCACGCCGTGCGCGCCTGCTATGCGGCGTTGCGAATGCAGGAGGCAATCAAGCGTTATGCGGGCGAGACGCGGCGGACGCAGGGCGTCGAGGTGGAGATCCGGGTGGGGCTGAACTCTGGCGAGGTGGTGGTGCGCTCGATCGGCAGCGACCTGCGCATGGATTACACGGCGGTGGGGCAGACGACCCATCTGGCCGCACGCATGGAGCAACTGGCCAGCCCCGGGACGACCCGGCTCACCGCCGACACCCTGCGGCTGGCGGAGGGCTACGTTGCCGGCGACCGTGCAGACGATTCTGGCAGCGCGGATCGACCGGCTGCCGGCGGAGGAGCAGCAGCTCCTGCAGGCGGCCTCGGCGATCGGCAAGGACATGCCGTACGCCCTCTGGCGGCGATCGCGGAGCAGTCGGAGGAGGCCCTGCGGCGGGGGCTGGCCCATCTGCAGGAGGCGGAGTTCCTCTACGAGACCCGGCTCTTCCCGGACCTGGAGTACACCTTCAAGCACGCACTGACTCACGAGGTGACCTACGGGAGCCTCCTCCAGGACCGACGCCGCCAGCTTCACGCCCAGATCGTGGCCGCGACGGAGCGGCTGTACCCAGACCGGCTCGGAGAGCACGTGGAGCGGCTGGCGCACCACGCGCGGCGCGGGCACCTGTGGGATAAGGCGGTCCGGTATGGCCGGCAGGCGGGGACCCGGGCGCTCGACCGCTCGGCCGCCCGGGAGGCCCTCGCCCACTTCGAGCAGGCGCGGGCCGCGCTGCGGGAGCTGCCCGAGAGCCGGGAGCGGACCGAGCAGTTCATCGACCTGTGCTTCGAGCAGCGGAACGCCCTCCACGCGCTCGGCGAGTTCGCGCGGGTGGGCGAGGTCCTGAACGAGGGGCGCGCGCTGGCGGAGGGGCTCGGGGGACCGGCGACGGCTCGGGTTGGCACTTGGGCATCTAGCGCTCCTCTACAGCGTCCTTGGCGAGCACGCTCGGGCGATCGCCGCGGCGGACGGCGCGTGCGCCATCGCCGACGCGGTCGGCGACCTCGGGCTGCGCGTCGTCGCGAACTACTATCTCGGCGCGGCGCTCTGGTTGTCGGGCGACCCGCGCCGGGCCCCCGACGCCCTGCGCGCGGCTATCGCCCTGGTTGAGGGCGCGCCGCCCGGCGAGCGCTTCGGGCTGGCGGCGCTGCCGGCGGTGTCCTTCTCTCAGGGGGACTCCGAGCGTCAGCCCGACCCAGCGTACAGGAACGTGGCCTGCGAGACCAGAACGCGCAAGGTGGGAGCCCCGATCACCAGGCCGAGAAGGGCCGACACCACTCGCGCAAGAACACCCGCCGCCGAACGATGCGGTTGGCGCGTGCGTTCAGGGGGCGCTCAGCGAGAGCTCGAGCGTCCTCCGTGCCTTCGGGTGTTCGGGATCGATCTCGAGCGCTTTCCGGAGAACCGGGACCGCTTCGCGTGTCTTCCCGAGACGGTACAGGAAGAACCCATAGCTGTTGTACAGGGACGCATCGCGCCCGGGTTGCTGAGGCTCCAGCTCGATCGCCTTCTGGTAGGCTCGGGTGGCCGGCGCGAGCTGGTTCAGGTCGTCGTAGGCCAGGGCGAGGTTGTACCAGCCGAGGAAAAACTCGGGATAGGCGGCGGTGAGCTCATTCAGGATGGGCACCGCGTCGCGAGGCCGGCCGGTCTTTCGAAGCTCGCGCGCCCTCAGGAACCGCCCGTAGGCGTCGGGCGGCAGTGCGCCTCGTGCCGCCGCCATCGCCTCGGCATACTGCTCCGAGCGGCGCTGATAGTAGGGATCGTCCGCCCCCTTGCTCGTTTGAATCGCCGCCGTCAGCCGGTCGGGGACTTTGACGCGCTCGCGGGCTGCGAAGAGCCCGATGCTCGTCTCGGCGAAGCGGCGGTTGAGCTTGAACAGGGTGAAGTAGCGATACGACCGGCGCCCGGAATCATACGCGTAATAGGTACTGTCCACATCGAGATATTTCACGAGGTATTGCGACAGCGACTCGACGTCGAGCGCTCCCGAGGAGCCGACCTCCGGGCGGGCGAACGTGTGAGTCAGGTAGTCGACCGCGCGGTCCAGACCATTGGTTCGTGAATCCTCCTTCGCCGCCGCGAGTGAGGCGCCCTCGCCCGCGCCGACGAAGTAGAGGTTCACGGCGTCGACGGGCGGCTTGGTGACCCACGCGGGCTGTTCAGCTTGCGCGGCGAACGCGGCGGGGGGCCGCAGCCCCGGGTGGAACGCGGAACTCCGGGCGCCGATCTGGGATTCCAGGTCCGCGATCTGCTTCAACTTCTCCCGCATCTCGCCCAGCCAGACGCGTCGGTCCTCCTCGCTGTCGCGACGGTAGCCGCTCTCCAGGACGATTCGCAGGTCGCCGATGAGCTGGCGCACGTGGCGGGCCTTGCTCTGAAAGGTCCGGTGATCGGCCTCGAAGACCGCGGCGTTCACAATCGTGATCACACTGACCACGGCCCCGATGCTGGCGGTGACGATCTTGGTCCACGGCCTGTTGAAGGGTTGGAGGACACCGGTGAGAACCCCGAGCACTCCGACGATTATGGTGAGGAGGATCAGCACGACGGCCTTGAGTTCCCATTGATCGACGATGGTGGCATGCTCCTGGAGGAGTTGCTTGATCTGCTCGACGGCGGGATCGGGCTGCGCCAGCCCGGAGCCAGCGCCAATTGCGATCTGGAGTGGCACGCCGAGGAGCAAGGCGATAGCGTGTCGTCCGCGCACGAGCATCATGGCCTCCCGCTGGCTGAACTGAGTGAATGGACTATAGGTGGAGGAAGATGGCCCGTCAAGCAATTCGGGTCTCCGGGCCCAAGCTCCTCCGCGTGGGCAAGCGCCTCATCGCGAAGCCGACGGTCCCCTCCAGCAAGCTCCCGCGGGTGGACTTCGCGTCGCTCGTGACGGAGGAGCGGAACCGCTGGCCCTGGTAGCCGCACCCAAGGCGTTCCTCGACACCAGCATCCTCCTCGGTGGCCTGATCGACCTGGGGCCGCCCTCGGCGCACGCTCAGCGAATCATGGGAGCGATCGAGACCGGACGCGTTGGCCGCCCGCATACCGCCTGGCACTGCTGCCTCGAGTTCTACGCCGTGTCGACTCGCTTGCCCGAGGAGCTACGACTCTCGCCACGCGATGCGTGGCAGCTCATCCGGGAGGAGATCCTTGGGCGATTCGCCGTCCATCAACTCCCCGATGACCATGGCGAGGGCCCCTACTCCTGCTCCGGCCGTCACGCTTCCCGGCGGGACGTCGAGAGCCGGCGGTCGAGATCGAAGGCGGCGCTGATCAGCGCCAGGTGCGTGAACGCCTGCGGGAAGTTCCCCAGATGCTCGCCGTGGTGGCCGAGCTCTTCCCCGTAGAGGCCGAGGTGATTCGCGTAGCCGAGCATCTTCTCGAAATAGAAGCGCGCCTGGTCGAGGTCGCCGACCCGTGACAGGCATTCTACGTACCAGAAGGAGCATATGCTGAACGTCCCCTCGGTGCCGGTCAGCCCGTCGGAGAAGTCTTCGTCGAGCCGGTATCGGTACACGAGCGAGTCGCTGACGAGCTCCTGCTCGATGGCCCGGAGCGTCGACAGCCACCGCGGGTCCGTGGGTGAGATGAACTTGACGAGCGGCATGAGCAGCGCCGACGCGTCGAGCACGGTGGACCCCTTGGCCTGAACGAACGTGCCCCGCCCTGGATGCCAGAAGTTCTCGAAGATGTCCCGGTAGATCTCGTCGCGCACGTCGTGCCAGTGCGCGATCGGCGCCGGAAAGGATCGCCGGCGGGGCTCCCTCCTCGACGCGCAGGGGGACCGACGCGCGGAGACGCAGGGCCAGCGCGTGGTCGCCGCTCGAGGTGAAGAGCACGCCGTCCGTCATTGGCTCCGCCGTGTGGGAGCCGCGCCCGTAGTCGAACCGGGGCTGGCAGACCATCCGGAAGCCGATCTCTCCCCGCACCGTCTTGACGCGCCGCACAATGTCGTGCTCGTCGGCCGCGGCGGAGATTGGCATGTAGTCCGAGACCTCGGCGACACCGTCCTCGGAGAGGAAGCGCGTGAGCAGCACGCACGTATCCGGCAGGTAGAGCTGCTTCTGGCGCGCGCCGTCGAGCAGCGGCGCGATCCGGAAACGGCCCCCGTGCTGGTCGTCGAGCAGGGCCGCGAACACGGATGGCGAGTCGAACTCGGGCACGCACATGAAGTCGATCGACCCGTCCATGCCGACGAGCGCAACCGTGTGGAGGTCGCCGATGATGCCGTAGTTCTCGATCGGTTGGTAGGCCACGCGTTGCCTCCTGGCCGCCCAGTGTGCCATGGCCAGCGTGCCCAGCTCGCACCCGTGGCGGGACGGCCTTCTCGACCCGACGCGCCGCTACGTGCGCGAGGAGCGATTCCCTCTGCCGCTCCACCCGACGATCCCGGGCGTCTGGGCTCTGGCGGCGCGCCAAGACGCTGGAGTGGGATCTTCAGACCGATATCCCGCGGGAGCTCCTCGAGGCTCGAGGCGACTCCAGTGAGCAGATCCTGGCCGCCCGGATGTACTGGAGCCGGCGCACGTGGAGGGAGTACGGCGCGATCTCGGAGAGCCCGGCGCTCCTCCTGCGCTTCTGCCTGCAAAACTGCCACGTCGAGAGGGATCGAGCCTCGATTGGCGCCGGTCAGAGTGACAGGGCGCGCAGCATCTGGCCGCGGGCGGGCTCGTGCGCCCGCATGGTGTCGGGATTGTGCGATCGCTGGATCGCGAGGTGATAGGTGAAGAGCTGGAGCGGGACCACGGTCAGAATGGGTGACAGCAGCTCGGGCGCGGACGGGATCGCGATTGTCTCCGCGGCGAGCGACGCCAGCTCGCGGTCGCCTTCCTGGACGAGGGCGATCACGGGGGTGCCGACGGCCTGGGCCGCGCGCGCCACGTCGAGGCAGCGCGCGTGCGACGGGCCGGGTGGGGCCACCACGAAGACGACGTCGGCCGGCTCAAGCGCCGCCCACGGCCCGTGGAGGAACTGCTCGCAGCCGAAGCCCTGGGCGGAGGCGTAGCTGGCCTCGTTCAGCTTGAGCGCGGCCTCGTACGCCGTCGCGGTGTTCGGCCCGCCCCCGACGACGTAGTAGGTCCGCCGGTCGGCGAAGCGTGCGGCGAGCCCCTCCCAGGACTCCTGGCCGAGCAGCAGGGCGAGGTCGTCGGGGATGGCGTCCAGCGTGTGCTCGACGTCCGGGTCGCCGCCGACCCGCGCGGCGAGGGCGGCCAGGAGCGCCAGCGCGCTCGTGTAGCTGATGGTGTGGGCGGCGGAGCTCTCCTGGTCGACGGTGCGCAGCGTGTAATCCGCGACGGAGAGATTGTCGTGCCCCTTGCCGGTGACGACGATGCCGACCCCGCCGGTCTTCTTCGCCTTCTCGATCGCCTCCCGCGAGTACCGCTTGGAGCCCCGGTGGCTGAGGACGATCATTCCGCTCCGGGGGTCGAGGTCCGGCCAGTAGCTCGTGAAGTCGAAGGAGTGAAACGCGCGGACGCGGTGGCCGAGGCGCCCCACGTGGGCCAGGAGCAGCTCGCCCACCAGGGCGGCGTGCCACGAGGTGCCGATGCCGGCGATGGCCACTCGGTCCATGGACGTGAGGCGAGCGGCGGCGCCGTCGAGCGCGTCGCCGTTGCCGCGCGTCACCAGGCGGAGGGCGCCCGGCTGGGCGTAGATGGCGTCGTGCATGTAGTAGGGGTGACCGGCACGCGGCGGGGGCGGGCTCCAGCTCATGCGGACGATATTCTCCCGTGAATGGTAATCGGTAGAGGGGGGGGATCTGGCTCACCGTGCAGCCCGCGTCGCTCGCCGAGAGGTCGTTCAGCAAGAGCTGAAGGCCTTGAGGTGCGCGCCGCGTCTTGGTCAAGCCTCCGTTCGGGTCTCACTTCGTACCGGCCGCGGAAGCATCGGTGTGCCGAGCATGGACGATCCCGATGACGATCGCCCTTAGCCGGCCTGCATCGGCAGCGTCGGATCGGCGGCCCACTCCGACAACGACGCGTCGTACACTGCGACGTCTTGGTGCCCCAGCAGCATGAGGACGAATGCGTCGCTGCTGGCCGCGATGCCGCCGCCGCAGTAGGTGATGACCCGGCGGGCGTCGAGCGCTCCCGCTGCGGCAAACTTTGCGCGCAGCGTCTCCGCATCCAGGTAGGCGTGGGTCTTCGGATCCACCAGGTCGCGGGCGGGGACGTTCAGGCTCCCCGCGATGCGGCCTGGACGGCCGTAGGTTACCCCGCCGATGCCGAGATGCTGCTCTTCCGTCAGGGCGTTGAGCACACACGACGATCGATCGCGGAGCGCGGTGAGCACCCCCACCTTGTCCGTGAAAAGCTCTGAGCGCGGACGCGCGCGGAAGCGCGCCGGCGCGCACGTATCGGGAGCCGTGGACACGGGCCGGCCCTCCAGTGTCCACCTGCGCCACCCGCCGTTGAGCACGACCGCGTCGTCGAAGCCGAAAGCCCGCAGCATCCACCAGACGCGCGCTGCCCACATGTTGACGACTCGGTCATACAGGACGACCCGCACGCCGTCGCCGACTCCCAGCCGAGCCATCGTCTCGGCGAATTGCCCGGCAGGCGGCAGCATGAACCGGAGTGAGGTCGTACGATCGCAGAGGTCGTCGGTCAGGTCGGCGAAGCCGCTCCCCGGGATATGGCCGGCGGCCCACATCGCGCGCCCGGACTCGGCGCGATAGCCGTGCTGGACGTCGGGATGAAGGACCACGGTGCACTCGAGCACGCGCAACGCGGGATCGGCGAGGCGCGAGGCGAGCCAGTCCGTCTCGACCAGATACTCGGGGTTCGCGAATCCCATTGGAGTCGGAACTGACATACCCCTCGCACCGTCATGTGTCCGATGAGCCAGCCCGCGCCGCAACCTCGACGGTGCCGTCGCTTCGGATTCGCGTATGGTAGCAGGGTTGCGGGGCGATGGCCGGTCCGTCAAGTACGCGTCCGTCCTCGAGGCCGAATCGGGAGCCGTGCCATGGGCACCTGATGACGGCGTCCTCGAGTTGTCCTTCGGCGAGGGGCCCTCCCCGGTGGGAGCATACCTCGTTGATGGCCAGTACCTTTCCGCCTCGGCGAACGAGCAGGACTCGGATACCGCCGATGTCGACGCGCCGGGGCTTCCCTTCGGGAAGCTCGTCGAGCCGGCTGACCGCGACGAACTCGTCCGGTCCCTGCCCGGCCTGGGAATGGTCGACCCCCATCCGATGGCGGTACACGAGGTGCCCGCCTAGGTAGGCGGACGCCACCGTCAGCGAGTAGCCGAGTGTCGCGAGCAGGCGGGCTTGCCGGCGGGCTCCGGAGCGGCGAAGCGCCAGTGACCCCGCCATCAGCAGCAAGGCTCCACCGTTCACGGCCGCGTGGGCCATCCCGAGCCGTCGAGTGCCGCCGGTCGTGTGCTGCCAGTCGGTGAGGCCCGTCAGGGCCGACCCCAGGGCACCGGCGACGCCTACCGCCAGTGCGGTGTCGGCTCCCCGGCTGTAGCGGGCCGGCCGCCGATTTCGCAAGACATCGAGCGCGTCGAGCGCCACTGCCACCGTCCACGCCCCGATCGGGACGTCGGTCAAGACCGAATGCAGAGGATGACCCAGCCAGGTCCCGTGCATGACGTTCTTCACCGTCCGACCGGGCCCTCCGGCGGCTTCGTACGCGTGCTGGATCGCGCGGCCGAGGGGCTCGGCGAGCCGGTCGAGCCAGGTTTGCCGTTCAACGGTCGCGACCAGGGCGTCCCCGGTCTGTCCGAGATCGCGGGTCAACATAGTTATTCTGCTCCTTCCGTTCGGATCGATCTTGTCGAGCGACACACCGACCCTGACCGACAGCGATCCTGGATGGCCGAGGCCGCGGCAGCGGCTCCCGGGAGGTCGCCCAGCATTCCCGAATCAGCACGCCAAGTGCCAGCCCGAGGTGCGGCCACGAGGCTCGCGTATCTCGACAGTAGGCGTAACGCTGTCGCTATCGCGACAATTTGACGCTCCGAGGCGTAGATTGCGTGCGGGTCACGGTAGGGACGCCGTGTGCCCGGCGCCCGCACAAGGATCCCAGCGTGCGCTGCTGTCGCACTAAGTTCTGGGTCGAAGCGGTGCTCGAGGGCGTTGGGGCGAGCAGCCGCACCAGGCGACGCGGCGGGTTGTCTTCGGCCGGACGCAAGGGTAGGCTGGGCCACCAGCAGCGCCGAAAACGGCGACCCAGCCGCCGGACATCTGGAGGTGACCCGTGAGCTATCGCAAACCGTTCCTCCGCGCGGGACTCGCGCTCGTGGCCACCGGCGCCGTTCTGGCGAGCACCGCAGCGCGCGCCCAGGCGCCCAATCACGTGCACTACGACGCTGTGCAGCCTGCGGCGGACCAGCCGTCACCGACGGGACAGCTCGCGCCGCGGCTTCAGAACCTCGGCCGTCACTCGTTCCCAGTGGCGACGCGGTCCGAGCAGGGGCAGGCCTTCATCAGCCAGGGGGTCAATCTCGCCTACGGGTTCAACCACGCCGAGGCGGCCCGCGCGTTCCGCGAGGCCACACGGCTGGATCCGGACTGCGCAATGGCCTACTGGGGCCACGCGCTGGTCTTGGGCCCGAACATCAACGCGCCGATGAAGCCAGAAGACGAACCCAAGGCGTACGAGCTGGTCCAGAAGGCGATCGCGCTGAAGCCGAAGGCCTCGGAGCGGGAACGGGCGTATATCGACGCGCTCGCCCGCCGCTACTCCGGCAAGGCGGACGACCGCGCCGATCGTGATCGCCAGTACGCGGACGCGATGCGCGAGCTGTCCAAGCGCTTTCCGGAGGACCTGGACGCGGCCGCGCTGTTCGCGGAGGCGATGATGGACCTCCGGCCGTGGAACTACTGGCTGCCGGACGGCACGCCCCATCCCGGGACGATCGAGGTCGTCGAAACGCTCGAGTCCGTCATGCGCCGGAGCCCGGATCACCCTCTCGCGCTCCACCTCTACATCCATGTCATGGAGCCCACGAAGAGCCCGGAGCGCGCGGAGGTCGCGGCCGACCGGCTCCTGCCGCTCATGCCCGCGGCCGGCCACATGGTCCACATGCCGTCGCACATTTATCTGCGCATCGGACGGTACGCCGATGCCGCCCGGGCAAACGAGCTGGCGATCGTCGCCGACGAGGACTACATCACGCAGTGCCGGGCTCAGGGCCTCTATCCATTCACGTACTACCCGCACAACGTCCACTTCCTGTGGGCGGCGGCCACGATGGAAGGCCGGAGCCAGGTGGCGATCGACGCCGCGCGGAAGACGGCGCGGATCCCCGCGCCGAAGCTCCACGAGGTGCCGAGCCTGGAGGGATTCGTCGTCGTGCCGTACTACGCGCTCGTGCGCTTTGGCAAGTGGGACGAGATGCTCAAGGAGCCGGAGCCCGAGCACGCGGGTTCCTTCCTCGTCGGGATCCGGCACTACGCGCGGGGCGTTGCCCTCGAGGCGACCGGCAAGCGCGAGGACGCGTCGCACGAGCTGGCGCGCCTCCGCGCCCTCGGCGAGGATCCGGCCGTGGCGAAGCTCCAGCTCTCGTCCGGGAACTCCGTCAGGAGCGTGCTGGCGATCGCCGCCGAGGCTCTGGCGGGTCAGCTGGCGAGCCGGCGCGGCCAGCCCGACGCCGCCATCGCCCACTTCGGCCGGGCCGTGCGTCTCGAGGACTCGTTGATTTACACCGAGCCCTCCGACTGGCACTATCCCATGCGCCAGGCGCTCGGCGCGGCGCTTCGCCGGGCCGGGCGGAACGACGAAGCCGAGGCCGTCTACTGGGAGGACCTGCGGCGCAACCCCGAGAACGGGTGGTCGCTCCACGGGTTGATGCTGAGCCTTCGGGCCCAGGGGAAGACCGAGATGGCCGCGGAGATCGAGAAGCGCTTCCAGAAAGCCTGGTCGCGCGCCGACGTGCCGCCCGACTGGCTGGGCTGACGCGAGCGCAGGCCGCCAGAGGTGGAGCCTCTCGGGATCACTCGATCGACGCCTATCGGCGAGTTGGCCAACCGCCGGATCTCATCAGGGATTCACGGTGAAGGCTTCCTGGGCGATAGCCAAGAGGTCTCCGGGGTCCGCCCGGCCGTCGTCGAGGGCGCCCGGGCGGACGAGCGCCGCGAACACGACGTACGCACCCGGCCGCTCGGCTCCGGTGAGCGTGAAGACCAAAAGGTTCTCGATGGTCGCGCTGGTCGCCTCGAGAATGACCGCCCCCCGGATCAACGGCGGGTAGATCCGTGCGTCGCCCGTCAGGCCCGCCAGCGACCCGACCGGTGGCGATACACTCGTGACGAAAATGGCCGTGAGCCGGTCGGGCAGAACCACCCCGAGGTATACGTCCGCGGAAACGGCCGTCTCGCCGGTATGCAGCCCGACGCTGACTCGGAGGGTGTCCCCGGGGCGCGGCGCCGGCTGGTCCAAGCTCAGCGTGAGCCACGGGGCATCGGGGCTCACGAGCCGATGGACCGTGCCCGTCAGGCTCACCACGTAGATCTCACCGGCCTCGTCCTCCCCGAACGAGGCGATGGAGAGGTCGGTGGCGAGCAGCACGTTCTGGACGCCGTTCTCGAGCCCGAAGATTTCTCCGCTGCAGAAATCGCCGAAGACGTATGCGCCCGCGGGGAGCGTTCCCGCGTCCCCGCGGTAGCGGTAGCCTCCCGTGATGGAGCAGCGGCCGTGGTCGTGGCTGTACTCAACCACCGGCGGGATGAGCGCTGGCTCGCCGCATCGACCGGGATCGATTCCGGTGCACTGAGTGCCCTCACGGATCCGCCACCCGTAGTTGCCGCCGACCGTCACCCGGTCGACCTCCTCTCGTTGGCCCTGCCCCACGTCGCCGACGTATAGCTCGCCGGTGGCGCGGTCGAAGGAGAAACGCCACGGGTTCCGGAAGCCATACGCGAAGATCTCGTCCCGGCCCGGGTGAGGGCCGGCAAACGGGTTGCCAGGCGGCGAGCCATAGGCTACCGCACTCACGGGGTCGATGTCGATTCTCAGGATCTTGCCGAGGAGATTCTCCCCATTCTGAGCGCGATTCCCCGGGTCGAAGGCCGACCCGCCGTCACCCGTCCCAACATATAGGTAGCCGTCGGGCCCGAACTCGAGCATTCCCCCGTTGTGATTGGCAAACGGCTGCGGGATCACGAGCAGCCGCTGCTCAGCGGGAACCGCGACGTCGGCGTCGGCGGGTGACGCGCGGTACTCGGCGATGACGGTGGCGCCGTCCGGCTGCTGCGTGTAGTTCACGAAGAACCGCCCGTTCTCCGCGTAACGAGGATGAAAGGCGAGCCCCAGCAGGCCGCGCTCGCCCCCGGCCAGCACTCGGGATGTGATGTCGAGGAAGACCGCCGGCACCGTCGCTCCTGGGCGTAGCACCTTGATACGGCCGCCCTGCTCGACCACGAAGAGACGGGTGGTGCCGTCGCGAGAATGGGTAACGTACACCGGCTGCTCGAGATCGGTCAGGACCGGCTGGAGGACGACGCGCGGAGCCCCCGAGACCTCCGGCGGCCCCAGGGCAATCGCCCAGAGCAGGGTGAGGAGCTGAAGCGCCGCCCGCATCGGACCGCCCCCCGCGACCGGATGCTGATCGGCCTGTTCCGCGGGCATGTGAAGAAGACGTGGCCGCAGGCCGAGTGACGTCGGGCTCGGCTTCTTCCCTGACTCCGTTCGCATGCGCACATTATAGGAGCAAGGGATCCCCACGGGGAAAGGCGATACATGTGCAAGGCGTGGCAAGGCGTGGCAAGGCGTGGCGGCCCCGAGGCGCGCGCGCCTTCCACGCCCCGGCCCTTCCGGACTCAGTCCAGCAGTCGCTTCAGGATTCGCGCGATGATCTCGTGTCCACGTTGATTCGGGTGCACCACGTCGTCGAACAGAGATTGACGAGCCTCGCTGAACTCCGCCTCCTCGTTGATGTCAAGACACGGCATCCGCCACTTCGTGCACAAAGCCTTGCCGGCCCGGATCAGCGCTCGATATTTCGTCGGAATCTCCTTGTCCAAATAACGATGCGTCGTGTTCCACGCCTCAAGTATGCGCTTTTCCTCCTCCGACTTGATCTTCTTGTTTGTCAGCTCCGGTTGAAATACCACCACCAGCGCAGCATCGCGGGCCCTCGCGAATGACCACATCTTCTGGATGTTCGCCAAATACTTTTCGATCACTTTCTGTGAATAGTCACTCTCGCTCATGAGATTCCCTACCGGCTTTACGGACTGAGCCTGCCGATGGGCTTTCGTCTTGTCGGTCTCGTAATACGCCGCGAGGCGGTTCTCAATCATGAAAAATGCATTGTTGAACCCTATCGGGCCGTGGTCGACGGGCCATGTACTGGAGAACATATGCGGGTCAAAAATGTCGTTCCAGCCGTCGAAAGTGATATACAGAGACGGTCGAAAGTCGTCCAGGTAATGGACCATCTGGGACAGTTCTTGACCGGACAGAAAGCCGACCACGCCGGCGTTGATCACATTATACTTCTCGTTGTCATGGCTGAGTCTGGACGCAAAGGTCTGTTCATTTCGATCCAAGCCTTGGCCAAAGGCCACGGATCCGCCGAGGATCATAGCCGTGCGCGGCTTGTCGCTGGTGTGGCCCTCGCGAAACCCATGCTTATCGATCGAGTAGCTGATCGAGCGCTGGTTCGGATATGTCCGATAAATGACGAACGGATCCGTCATAATTTTCAGGCCTCCGTCCAGCTCGGACAGCGGTTCGCCTCGTTGGCTATAGAACGATACGGCATACTCGTTGGCCTTGCCGCGATAGACTACTTCCGGTGGTGGTCCCGTCAGATGCTTGTACGCATAGTAGGCGCCGGCGAGACTCAGCCCGAGCGAAGAGACAAGAACCACGCAGTTCAGGAGCGCCCGCTTCGTGGTCATCCGATTCCCCCTACGTTGATTGAGTGACCGAGGCGGCCGAGAGGAAGGGACGCCGCCGGCGACGCCACGGGGCTCGGTCGTGACAGTCGTGACCCCAGCCCGGTGATACAAACCCGTCGACACGATTCGGTGGGTCGGAGTGCTGCGTGGGCATGGGGCGCTTCATGATGCAGTCTCCTCTCGCAGAGGTTGAGTATGGCTCCGGCGCCCTGCCGCCCGGTGCGCTGCGCATTGAGCCTATCACCTCCTCGGTAGGTCGGGTGAGTCGGGCGGAGGGAAGCAGGTCCGAGAGTCCGAGCGCCTCCGGGGCTTCATCGCCGATTCGGCTCGGCGGTGAAGCGGCCAGCCGTCATCGAGCGTCCGTTCAAGGGCGTTGGGGCAAGCAGCGGCACGAGGCGACACGGCGGGTTGTCTTCGGCCGGACGCAAGGGTGGCTGGGCGGCTGGAAGCCGAAGGCCTCGGAGCGGGAACGGGCTTACATCGACGCGCTCGCGCGGCGCTACTCCGGCAAGGCGGACGACTGCGCCGATCGTGATCGCCAGTACGCGGACGCGATCCGCGAGCTATCCAAGCGCTTTCCGGAGGACCTGGACGCGGCCGCGCTCTTCGCGGAGCCTCCGGGCCCAGGGGAAGACCGAGATGGCCGCGGAGATCGAGAAGCGCTTCCAGAAAGGCTGGTCGCGCGCCGACGTGCCGCGCGACTCGCTGGGCTGACGCGAGCGCAGGCAGCGAGAGGAGGAGCCTCTCGGCGTAACTCGATCGAAGCACGGCTCTCGCCGTTTTCGCGGCTCGCCGGCGGCTGCGCGAGGCCTGCGGCACTGCCTCGGAGCAAGGTGCGTAATCCAGCCCCGAGCCGGCTGCCCAGGCCACGCTCGGGCAGCCGCTGCAGGTAGAGCAGGGCTCCGTTCAGGCGGAACACCTCGGGGGACGGTCGGCGGCGCGGCGGTCCCGCTGGTATGCCGAGACGGAGGAGTAGTGGGAAACCTGAGACCTGCGGGTGCGGGTCCGGTCTCCAGCGAGACCACCGCCGTGGGCCAGGGCGGCGTGCCAGAAGAGTAGGCCGCCCTTCTCGGCCGAAAGGGTCTCGCGCGCGAGGCCAAGCCGCCGGCACTCACGCCCTGTCACTGGTCGCGCGCACCCGCGGCCACGCGCCGGTCGTGCCCGGCGAGGCGGCGCGTGCCTTGACAACACCACGCCGTGGGAAGCACCATCGCCCCGATGAAACTGCCCCGGTGGAGGGGGACGCTCGCGAGCGACGGGAGCAAGGGGTGGATCAGGCGCATCCTGCGCGCGGTGGCCCGGCCCGCGCTGGCAGTCCTCTCGATCCTGGTCCTCCTCGGCGCGCTGGAACTGACGCTCCGACTTCGCCCGACCCTTCTGGGCCGGGAATTCGCCAACGGCGCGCAGAGCCGCTACAACATCGGACGGGGCGGCATCTACTACATCGATCCCAATCTCGGCATCCACTTCATGATCCCCGACCATAGCACCACGATGACCTACAACGGCTACACGTGGCATCACCGGACTGACCGGCTCGGCTTCCGGAACGCGGCGCTCAACGTTCCGGCCGACGTGCTGCTGCTAGGCGACTCGATGATCTACGGCCACGGCGTCGATGTGGAACACACGGTCGCGCGCGAGCTCGAGAACCGGACGGGGCTGACGGTGGCGAATCTCGGCCACCAGGGTGACTGCGCCTTCCAGGAGGCGTACCGGCTCACCGAGAATATCGGCCGGTTCAGGCCGCGGTGGGTCGTGCATGTCTTTTCGCCCAACGACATCGTCGACCTTTACGTGCATCTGCGCGACGAGCCGATGCAGCGATTCATCGCAACACCGGTCGAGGCCGTGACGTATCCCCCGCGGACCGACCTGGCGACCGCGCTGCGCCAGCGCCGGCAGACGATCCGGCGACGCTCGACCTGGCAGATCATCGAGCAGGACGCCTATGTGGCCAAGATGGTCCGCTGGCTGCGCTACGAGGCGCAGGCTCGGGGATGGCGGCCCGGGGAGGCGTCGGCGAACGCCTCCCTGACCGCGGGCCGCACGTTCGATCGGGTGGATGTCACCGCCGATACGACCTCGCTCGGCTGGCGGTATACCGAGCACGCGATCGTGTACATGGCGCGGCTCAGCCGGCGGGCCGGGGCCCGTTTCGTGATGGCCCCCGTCGCCACCGAGCCCCAGTTCGCGATCCTTCAGGATCTGGCGCGCCGACACGCCCTCGAGCTCATCGACACCCGTTCACTCATGCGCACGCCGTCGTCGTTCCTGCCGAACGACGGCCACTTCACGCCCGACGGAGCCCGGCTCATGGCCGACCTGATCGCCGCCGCTGTCGCCCCCAAGCCCTGACCCTGGGCTGACACGGCGTCGCCGGCCACCGACACCGGCTCACGTCCGGGCAATCGAGGGCCGATTGCGACAGAGTCGGGGCGGCGGATCGTCGAGTACTCGGTGCGTATGGTCCCGAACAATCTCTTGATCCCGTCCTGGAACCGCTGCCGGCGAGCGACTGGCCTCGCTCGTAGGCCCCTGCGCTGACCGGGCACCGCAGGTCCTGATCGCCGACGAGGTCCAGCGTCACCTCGACTCGCGCGCTGCCGCGAAACGGCTCCTCGAACGCCGCGTTCCCCTCCGGGCGACGGCGCCCAGCCGGGCGGCGAGCCCCCGGCCTCGCGCGCTTCGCCGGGCGAGCTCCGCGTGAAGGTCTGCGACCGAGGCGCTGTGCGCTTCGCGCAAGCTCGCCAGCTCGTTCTGTAACCGCCGATCCAGCGGGCTGAGCGCGGGACGGCGCGATGGAGGGAGGGGACAGGAAGCGCCCAGCCTCGCGCCCTACTGGCCCCTCACTCGTTGGTAGAGGGTTACCATCTCGCGCCGGTGCGCTCCGGGTAGTCCGCATGCACGAACGGTCCAAACTCGGGGTAGAGGATGTACCGGCTCTCGCGGTCCACCTGCGCGAGGCTCTTGACGAGCGTCAGGGCATAGTTCCCGACGCCCGTCGGCTGGCCGATCGCGCGGCTCACGTCGATCCCGACGGCTCCCGGGCCCACCGAGCAAGTGGGGGCCGCCCCCGCGCGATGACAACGTGCCCAAGGGCGAAGGCGATGGAGAGGTCGTGCAGTTCATCACCGGCGCGTATCAGGGTGGGTTGCAGAATCTGAAGAAAGTCCTGGAGAAATAGAGACTCGCGCCGCACCTCCCGGCCGGCTGGGGAGGTCATGCCGGCGGTGGAGTGAGTCACCCCTGCATGAAGGCGCTCAACTCCGGCGTGGTCAGAGAGTTGTCGAGGTAGCCGAACCTGCCCGTGTCCTGCACCTCGCGAGCGGCACTGAGCAGGCCGGTCATCGCCGCGCGATAGAGCGAGGTGGCGAGACTGATCCGCCTCACGCCGGCGGCCGCGAGCTCGGTCACCGTGAACGACTTGCCCGCGATGCCGGCCATGAAGTTGACAGGCTTCGACACGGCGGCGCAGACCGCGCGCACTGCTGCCAGGTCGGGCAGGCCCGGCGCCATGAGCACGTCGGCGCCGGCCCTCTCGAAGGCCTGCAGGCGCTTGATCGTGTCGTCCAGGTCCGGAGTGCCGCGCAGGAAGTTCTCGGTTCGCGCGGTCAAGGTGAACGGGAACGGGAGCGCGCGCACCGCTTCCGCTGCCGCCGCTATGCGGTCGGTCGCGAGGCCGATGTCGTACCGCGGCCGGTCCCGGTCACCGGTGGCATCCTCGATCGAACCGCCGACCAGCCCCACGCCGGCGGCCAGGCGGATGGTCTCCGCCGCCACGGCCGGCGCGTCGCCGAAGCCCTTCTCGAGATCGGCCGAAACGGGAAGATCGGTCGCCACCACGAGGGCGCGGGCGTGCGCCAGCGCCTCGTCGCGCGTCACCTGACCGTCGCGCCGGCCGAGGACGCCGGCGCACGCGCCGCTCGACGTCGCCAGCGCCTGGAAGCCGAGGCCGGCAAGAATACGCGCCGAGCCGGCGTCCCAGGGATTCGGGATCACGAACGCGCCCGGCCCCCCGTGCAGCGCGCGGAAGCGAATGGCCTTCTCGGTCTGGCTTGGCGTCATGCGTTCCTCCGTCCCGAGCGTGAACAAGGCATCAGGACAAACTCCAACCGCCCACCGGGATGCGTTGCAGACGTCCCTACCAAGCGAGCGCGTAGGTCGGGCGCCGCGGATCGGCGCCGGCCGAGAGCACGCCGGTCTCGGGATCGCGGCAGGTCACCACCGCGCCGATGCCGCAGGCGCCGGTCTCGGTGACGGTGTGGCCCAGCGCGCTCAGCTCGGCGCGAGTGGTCTCGGGGATCCCTGCCTCGACGTTGAGCTGGCCGGGCCGGTAGACGCGCGGATAGAACGAGTTGACGAGAGTCTGAGTCGAAAAGCGCGGGGCCTCGACGGCCTGTTGCGGATTCATCCCGAAGATGAGGACGTTGAGAACCAGCTGGAGATCGGCCTGGGTCTGATCGTCGCCGCCCGGACAGCCGACCGTCATCGTCGGCACGCCGTTTTCGCAGATCAGATAGCTCACGAGCGTGGTGCGCGGTCGCTTGCCCGGTCCGAGGACATTGGGGTGACCGTCCTCGAGGACGAACATCTCGCTGCGCGTGCTGAGCGTGCAGCCGAGCTCCGGGACGAAAGCCGACTTCCTGAACACGCCCCCGCTCGGCGTCAGGCAGACCATGTTGCCATCGCGGTCGATGGCGGCGATGTGCGTGGTGCCGTCGGCGCCCGTCACGCCAGTGGCCGCGGAGGCGGGACGAGCGCCTGGCGCCGCCGCGGAGGCTCCAGCGCCGCCCCGGCGCCGTGGATCGCCGGGCGGGGGCGCCTCGGCCGCCGCGCTGTCCAGGCGGATGAGCACCGCCCGCTCTCGGGCGTAGGCCGGTGAGAGCAACTCGGCGATCGGCACGGTCGGCGAGTCTCCGTAGTAGCGCTCGCGGTCGGCGAAGGCGAGCTTCAGGGCCTCCGTCACGACGTGGATGTAGCGCGGGGAGTTGTGCCCCATGCCGCGCAGATCGAAGGTGGCGAGCATGCCGAGGGCCTGCATGAGTACGGGCCCTTGGGTCCATGCCGACTGGCCGACGATCTCCCGTCCCGCGAAGGCCATCCGCGGCGGGGGCTCGAGCCGGGCCCGATACCCGGCCAGATCGGCGGCGCGCAGGAACCCACCCAGCCGCTCCGAGAACGCCCCGATCGCGGCAGCCACGTCGCCGCGGTAAAAGCGCTCCCGCGCCGCGGCGATGCCGGCCGCGCGGTTCGGGCCCCGGGCATCGGACTCGACGAGCCGTCGGAGCGTGCCAGCGAGGGCGGGCTGCACGAGTAGCTCGCCCACAGCGAGCGGACGACCGCCCGGGTAGAACACGGTCGTTCCACCGGGTGGATAGACGTCGAACTGGCTGCAGGTCTCCGGAATGGCGAGCAAGCGCTGCATGGACTCGTACATCGGGAAGCCACGCTCGGCGTAGTCTACGGCCGGAACCAGCACCTCGCTGAGCGTCCTGGTGCCGTAGGTTTCGAGCAGGGTGAGGTAGGCGTCCACGGCGCCCGGGACCGTGAATGAGAGATGGGCCTCCGGCCCTGGCCCGGTCGGGATCCGGTCGAGGCCGCGCTCCCGGAAGGACGTGAGCGTTGCCAGGGCCGGCGCGGTTCCCTGGCCGCTGACGGCGTGGATCTCCCGCTTCCGCGCCTCGTAGACGACGGCCACGCACTCGCCGCACAGCGTGTAGGACGCCGTCGGCTCCACCACAGCGGCGGCAAAGCCCGCGGCCACGGCGGCGTCGAACGCGTTGCCTCCCGCGAGCAGCATGCGCAGACCGGCCATCGACACCAGGGGATGGCCCGCCACGACGACCCCCTGGGTGCCCGAGACCACGGGCCGGGTGGTGGCCCGGTCCGCGGCGTGGTGCTCCATCTCGTCGATCCGTCCCGTCGCGCTGGTCATGAGGTCAGCATCATCGCACAGCTTTCACCTCCCTCCCGGTCCCGGACCGGCTATGATGGCGGCTCGTCGTCGGCGTCACCATCACGCGGTCAGATCCCGGAGGCCAGGCATGTACGATCTCGTCCTGAGAGGCGGAAGAGTCGTGGACCCGTCGAGCAGCCTCGACGGCGTGCTCGATGTCGCGGTCGAGAATGGGAAGATCGCGCGGGTCGCGGCGGGGATCGCGCCCACCGAGGGGGCGCGGGTGATCGAGGTGACGGGCAAGATCGTCACGCCGGGCTTGATCGACGTCCACGCGCACGTCCTCGACGGTGTCAATCGCAGTGGCGTGAATCCCGATCTCGGCGGCGTCCTGGCCGGCGTGACCACCATCGTCGATGCCGGCAGCTCGGGGTCGGCGACCTTCGGCGCCTTCCCGCGGTACATCATCCCGAACTGCCACACCGAGATCGTGCCGTTCCTGCACATCTGCCAGACGGGACTGGCCACGCTCCCCGACATCATCGCGGAGAGCAGCGTGAACCTCGCCGACACGGTGCGGGTGGCCACCGAGCACCGGGGTCTCATCTGCGGCATCAAGGCGCGCATGGTCTCGCCGGCGCTCGAGATCATGGGCATGGAGATGCCGAAGCTGGCCAAGCGGGCGGCGCGCGAGAGCGGCACTCGGCTCATGGTGCATATCGGCGACACCGAGAAGCGCTACGACCCGAAGGTGATCCATCCGCTGCTCGCGCTGCTGGAGCCCGGCGACATCCTCACCCACTACTTCACGCCCAACCCCGGCGGCGTCCTCGACGCCAATGGCAAGCTCGTGCCGGAAGCCCACGAGGCCGCCGACCGCGGGGTGTGGTTCGACACCGCGCACGGCCGGATGAACTTCAGCTTCGACGTCGGCCGTCGCATCATCGACCAGGGGCTGCTCCCGCACTGCATCAGCACCGATCTCACGGTCCCCGGGCGCCTCAACACCGTGCACAGCATGACCGAGATGATGACGCGCTTCCTCGGCCTGGGGTTCACGTTGCCGCAGGTGGTGACGATGTGCACCGCGAACCCGGCCAAGGCCATCGGCGCCGACCACCGGCTGGGCACGCTCGCGGTCGGGCGCCAGGCCGACATCTCGGTGCTCGAGATGCAGGAGGGGGACTGGGTCGTCTATGACGTGCTGGGCGCGGGCCTGCGCGTCGATCGCGCGCTCGTCCCCTCCCTGACGGTGAAGCGGGGCCGGGTCTTCACGCCCGACTTCGGGCCCCGGCCCTGGGGTTGGTGGCCCGAGCGCGCGCTCCCGACCGGGGCGGTGGCCGGAGGCTGCTGCTAGTAGTGACTTATGGGCTGGAGCCGCTGCGGATCTCGACCCAGCCGAGGTCCGCGGTCGGGACGGTGCCGGTCGCGTCCCCGCCCACCTGGATGGCCAGTCGCGGGTTCGTCAGCGCCTTCGTCACGGTCCCCGGCACCGCCGTCCAGCTGACCCCATCGTTGGTCGAGTAGAACGCGGCGAACGTGTTCGTCGCGGGCGCTCGATCGAGGCGGAGGATCAGGTTCCCCGTGTTGCTCAGCGCCACCTGCCCCGCCTTGGCCGGCACCACCCCGGTGTTCTCGCCGAACAGCTCGACCAGCGAGCTCCCCACCCAGCCGCGGTTCAGCAGCACGTAGTTGTCGTCGTCCTGGTATGCCAGCAGCCCGACCTGCTGGTAGTTCAGCCTCGTCGCACCTGTCCGCCTGGGGTCACGCCCGTCCGCATAGCGCTCCCGCTTTCATCGACTCTCGGCGCCTGTGCCGGGGCGTACCACGCCGCCGCGCACCGACGCCTGCGCCGGCAGGCAGTTTCCGTACCATGTGGAGGTGATGGAGGTAACGGACGGCTTGACGCGAGGCCGGCCACCGGTGACTGCGCGCGCTCGCCGCTTAAGGGCAGCCAGAACAACCCTCTCGGTCGACGATTCGCTCGAGCGCGGAGCCGGGCTCTTCCGCCTTCACGACGGATTCTACCGCTCCCGGTTCGTCGAGCCAATTGCGCTCGACCGTGCTGGTCGAGGTTGCGGTGATAGGGGGGCGGATCGTGCTCACGGTTGCGGCACTCCTCCCCGTTGCTTCCCATTTGGATGCGCCCGTCCAGATCGCGGTTGCCTCCGCGGTCGCTGCGAAGACGCCGAGAATCCCTCGCCGCCGGCGCTTCATCCGAAAGGCGTTGGCAGCGGGTGATGCTCGCCCGCCGGAGACGCCATGAACCCCGCTGATAGCCTTGAATTCCTCGAGCGATACAGCCTCGTGATCCTTCCGATGCTGGTCGTCGCCGAGCAGATCGGCGTCCCGCTCCCTGCGGTGCCGGCTCTCCTGGGTGTCGGTGCGCTCGGCGCGCGCGGGCGAGTCAGCATCGCGCTGGTGCTGGCCGCGATCGCGATCGTGGCGCTGATCGCGGACTTCGGCTGGTACGAGCTGGGCCGCCGCCGGGGCGCGGCCGTGTTGACGCGATTGTGTCGCCTGTCGCTCGAGCCCGACTCGTGCGTGCGCCGAGCCGAGAGCGTGTTCGCCCGCCTCGGCGCCCGGGGCATGCTCGTCGCGAAGTTCGTTCCCGGCCTGACCACGGTCATGCCGCCGCTCGCGGGCGTCTTCGCGGTGGGGCGGACGCGATTCGCCCTGTACGACCTCGCGGGTGTGCTGGTCTGGGCCGGCACGTGGATCGGGCTCGGCTATGTCTTCAGCGACGCGATCGTCCTCGTCAGCGCGCGCGCGACTGGGCTCGGGCGGATGCTGGGTGTCGTCGTGGTGGCGGTCCTCGGCGGCTACATCCTCGTCAAGTACGTGCGCCGCCGCCTCTTTCTGCGGACGCTGCGGATGGCGCGCATCGCGCCGGCCGCGCTGAAGCGCCGGCGCGATGCTGGCGACGACATCACGATCATCGATCTCCGGACACCGCTCGACGTCGCGGCCACGCCGTACGCCATCCCCGGCAGTCGCTGGCTGACCGTCGATACGATCGACGAGCACGAGTCGGAGTTTCTCCGCGCCCGGGAGCTGGTGCTGTACTGCTCCTGACCCAACGAAGCCACGAGCGCCCGGGTGGCGCTTCAACTCAAGCGCAAGGGCATCACGCGCGTCCATCCGCTCGAAGGCGGGTTGGCCGCGTGGATGGCGCTCGACTTCCCCGTCGACGCGCTCGAGCCCCCCGACGGTTGCCCGTAATCCGCACTAAGAGGTCTTGGGAAGGATGGGGCTGGGACTCTACGCCCAGCTCCAGAACGCGGCTGCCAGTGGCGGCCCGCGGACGGAGGCGCCGCGGGCGAGACCAGCGCTCGGCGTCGCGACCTCGTCCTCGGTCTCCTGGGCGTGCTTGGGCGCGCCTGGGCTCTTGGAAGCAGCCCGGCCGTCCTGTATCATTCGCGCAAATGCGAGTCGGACATTCGGCGGCTCGTCCAAGATCGGAGCCGGGCCCGCGCGCCAACTGAACTGCGCTCTGGCCCGCCACAAGCGAAGGGAGGGAAAGCTGATGTCTCGTCGACGCACGCTCATCGTCGGTGTCGCCGTGATCCTGCTCGGGCTGGGAGCGCTTCCCACCCCACACGCCGGCGCCCAGGTGACCTCGGCCGTTAAGCCCTTTTTCTATGGAAAGGCCAGGATCGAGGGCCGGCCGGCCGACGACGGAACCTTCGTCGATGTCGCCGTCGTCCGAAGCGCGGACGACTACACGATCTGCGGGCTCTCGAAGGTCAGCCAGACTCCTCTCTTTGAGTCCAAGGAGGTCCAGGGTCCGGGGAGCTTCATCGTCCCGATCGAGATGACGCCCGACGGCCTCAATCCCGATACGGTGTACACGTTCTATGTCAACATGGTGTATGCGGGGACCGCCGGCAATCCGGGGTTCTCCCGGCTCGGTGGGTCGGCACGACACGATGTCCACGTCTCGATCGCCGCCCTCAAGAACAACGCGATGCCCAACCCGAGCGGAGGCGCCTCAATTCCCGTCGTCTACTGGTATGGTGCCGTCCGGATGCGGGACGGTGCCGCGCCCAAAGGGACGATGGTCGAGGTTCGGTCGGTCGACGGGGCGTGTCGCGGACAGACGACGACGGACGACCTCTACTGGGAGCCGAAGGGCGCCCCCGACCAGATCTACGGCGTGCGGGGGTTCTACCAAGTCGCGATCCTCGGACCGGGGAGTTGTACTGGTCGCACCGTCCGGTACAACTTCTACGTCGACGGAGTGTTGGCTGGCGATGGTACGCGCTTGACACCCCCCTACGGCACCAGCGCCCGTATGGATCTCTACCGGACGCCGTAGGAAAACGGTGCAGGACCGGCTTCTCGAGGACCACCGCCCCATGTAGTCGATGCGCTCGGTGTCGGCGGCGCCCGGGCCGATGGCGTTCACGGCTACACGGCGCGGTCCCCTGATGCTTCCAGCCGGCCGGCAGCCGTGCGACGTCACCCGACGCACCCCTGCTCCGTGAACCGTACCCTGGCGACGGCACCATACTTGTTCGCGTAGCTCGCCAGCAGCTCGGCGTCGCGCGACCACCAGCGCTTCGCGTTGGTCATGAGGCCGCGTTTGAACTCGATGCCATGGGGCAGGTCTGCCCATGGCCGGATGACCGTACCATCCGGATAGCTCAGCAGCTCGCTCTCAGCCTCCCCGAAGCCCTCGATGCGTACGCGGCCGGCGCCGTCCCTGAACTCGAACTCGATGGGGACGACCTTGGTCGGCAGCCACGTGGTCACGAGCACCTCGCCGAACAGCGCGAAAAAGCCCCCGCCCGCCTTCCCGGTACCGATCGCCTCCAGCGCTCGGTGCTGCTCCGGCGTGGCGCCGCTGTCGACATACGCGCACGCCGTGCCCTGGCCCTGCTCGACCAGGCCCGGAAACTTGTAGTACAGCGCAAACCGGGTGCCGTCGAGGGCGGTGGCGCCGAACTCGCCCGTGATGACACTCCAGGCGCACCAGCCCATGCAGCGCCCCTCGGTCGGGCGCGCGTTGAAGTTGCACGGGCAGCCCCAGTCGCAGTTGCAGGCGGTGAAGTAGTCTGCGTCGAACCTCCACTGTGTCATACCTCTCCTCCTCCATCCAAGCCATGGCAAAGGATGCACGTATTGCCTGTGGGGGAGCGCCCGCAGGTCAGCCGCCAGTTCTGGGCCACCCTCGAAGTGCTCACTGGTCCCCTCGGATCTCGAGCCGAATCCTATCCCTTGAAGGAGCCCGGTTTCAGCACACGTGGCCAAAAGACCGCGTCATAGAGGGCGGATTTCACGGGGCGGGACGCCGAGCGGCCGTCAGGCGTTTACGTCGGCGCCCTTCGCTCCCCACGCTCCCCACGCGCGCCATGCGAGCGCGACGAGCTGCCAGGTGTACACGACGGCGCCGCCGACGAAGGTGATGGTGCTAGTGAGGCCGAGCGGATACCCGCGGACGACGCGCATGACCTGTTGGCCCACGAAGCTGAAGTATATGAGGGTGCACGGAACCATGAGCGCGGCGGCGACGAGCCGCTGCCACCCACGCGCGCTCGGCGCCCAGAAGAGCCCTGCATGCAGAGGAACGGTCACCGCGAGGCCGAGCATGAAACTCCGCACGAACGACCGGGGCGGCGTGACTTCCAGCCCCGCGAGCCACGCGGCACTCGCCAGCGTCAGAGCCACCGCCGCGGCCCGAACGAGCCAGGCTTCCCGGTGAGCAGGCGCACGTCGACGGGGGCTCACGTCCTGACGGAGGCGACCCGTCGACGCCCCTCATACCCTCGCGCGATCAATCGGAGGTTTGGAACGGGGGGCGGCCCAGCGCACCTCACGGGATCCGGTAGAACGGATTCGGCAGGAGGAACGTACGGTCGGCGAAGCCGCCCGAGAGGTCGCTCGGCTGGTCGCCCATGTTCACGATGATCGTGTAGCCCTGCTCGACGATCGAGCGACGGGAGGGCGCCTTGAAGTCGGCGGCCGATACTGTCTTGAGGTCGTTCGGCTTCAGGATCAGGGCGGCCCAGCGATCATACCCGGCCGCGCGCAGGTTGCGCTCGGTCACCTCCCGGAGCGATTCAGGCCGCCCTGTGATGAAGAAGACGGCGACACCGCGGGCCAGGGCGGCGCGGTACAGTTCGAGCGTCGGCCCGATCGCTTCCGCACGCGCCAGCTGGGCCCAGCTCAGGAATCCGCAGGGCCCGCGCTCGAGATCGCACGCCCCGGGGATGATCAGGCCGAGGTCGTTCACCTTGAGCGCCGGCCAGTTGGAGAGCGACGTCTCGTCGATGTCCAGCACCATCGCGAGCTTGCCGCCTGCGGCCGCGCGCTCCTCGAGGTAGCGGCGCGCGTCGGTGGCGACCGCCCACAGCTCGGCCTCGTACTGGCCTGAGCTCCGGTATACCTGAAGCGTCGCCTTGAGGTCACCGAGGTTGGTGATCGGGCCGGCCTGGGCGAGGGCGCCCGAGGCCAGCGCAGCGACCAGCGCAATAGCCAGGACCGATTGCACAGCCCGACAGCAGGTCGTTCTCATCGTGCTCCTCGCCCGAGCATGCGGTGGCTGGGCCGAGTATAGAAGCTCGACACGCGCCGGACCAGCGTCACGTCGGCCGCCTTCCGGCCCGACGCGCCGCCTCCTCGCGCGGCCGAGGACCGACGCGGTGTTTCTTCCGGGCGGTCGCGCCATCGGATAGAGTGCTCTCGATGACCCATAGCCGGTCTTCCTGGGGACATCGACTGTACGCGATCCTGCTCTCGGCCCTGGCCTGCCTGTTCTTCCTGCGCGTCGCGGGCCAGGCGCTCGTCGCGAGCGCCGGAATTGCGTTCCTCCCGCCGATGGCCGAGTGGTACTCGGGGCTGCTGCCATATCCGGCGCTCCCGAGGACCGATTCCAGAGCGACTGGTACCGGCACTACGTCGCGATGTTCGGCTGACCTGCGCCGACCGGAGAGCCGCCTCGACGAGGGAGCGACTCCCGTCGTCCTTTACGGCCCTCTACGGAACCCTTGTCACACCGGTTCGCAGCGCCGGCGGTCTGGCGTCGTTAGTCGGCCGCCGGGGCTCGTTGAATCGGCCTGGTTCTTCTTTGTCGGCCAGATTCGTCTTCACCAGATTCGTCTTCGCCAGATTCGTCTTCGATAGTCGTCCGGTAGGGCCCGCCCCGGCGTCCAGACTGCATGGCCACCCTACGACGGTCACCCTGCTCGGCGCTCGGATGCCCCAGAGGTTCACCGGGGCTCGGCGGCGGATGATTCGACACCCGTGCCCATGGCGCTACTTCTCCGACTGGTCAGATTCTGCCGGCGGCGGTGGGGCGGAATCGGCATCCGTCGTGGTACCGAGGGTTCGCTGAGAAAGCTCTTCGGCCAGGTCCCGGACGGTCGAATCGACGTCGTCATAGGCGAGTGTCAGGGCGTCGGAGGCCCGGGGACTGGATGCCTCCCAGAGCATGAACACCGCCACGTGTCTCACGGAAGGCACAGAATCGCCAAGGGCCGTGAAGATAGCGTCACCCACTCCGGGCCACTGCCCCAAGAAGCGGCCGAGCAAGCCGATGACCACGCACCGAACGTTCGGGCTGGCGTCCCGAAGATGATCAAGCAACGCCGTCCGAGCCCGCTCATCGTCCGCATGGAGGGTCAACGCCTCCAGGGCCGACTGGCGCATTCGCTCGTCGTCATGACTCGCGAGCTGAAGCAGTTGCTCCACGGGACCGTCGGGATCGAACATGCTCGCGTCGCGCGGGAGTACAGACGGGGAGGGATCCGTCTCCGGCGAGAGATCCGCTTCGGGCAAGAGACGCGTCTGAGGGCTGGCCATCGACCAGTGCTCTCGTGTGCCGAGGACGATGACCCGTGACAGCCCGGTGCTCTCGCGGCTCAGGTCGGCAGGGCCGTACAGCAACACAAAGTCCTCTCGCTCGAGCAGGCGTTCGAGCGCCCGTTGTAGCGGCACCTGTTCGAACTTCGCTGAAATGGCCCGTTCGGTGGCAATGACCTCGGTCACTTCAAACCCGGCTTGGCGAGCCACCTCGTCGAGCACGAGCTTCAGAGGCGCCTCGTTGGCGGTCAGGGAGAGGACCGCCACTCCATCCTGCCAGGTGAGGGCGACAGCGGCAGACCGGGGCGGAACCACGGCTGCGCACGGGCCGACCGCCGCGAACAAAGCCAGAATCCCCAGAGGGACACAGACAGGAGCCGGGACCGTCATGGCGACCTCTCGAGCGGCGCGCGTGAAGGCCGGGCGACTAGGTTCCGCCCGGCGACCGTGGACGCTACGCCTACGGCCTGAAGGGTATCACTTTTGGCCGGGATCGTCGGCTTGACAGGCCGAAACGCCAGGTGCTACTCGTGAGGCCTTGCGCTCCTCTCACCGTGACGGCCTCCCCGCGAGCGCCCCCGCTCCCGAACGCTTGGCGAGGGTGGTGCTCGTGACGGCACTCGGCGCGAGCGTGCTCTGGCTCGGCTGGTCCTCGCGCCATTGGCCCCTGATTCACGATGCTCCGCTGATGCACTACGTGGCGTGGCGCATCGCGGGCGGAGCCGTCCCCTACCGGGACCTGTTCGACATGAACGCGCCCGGCGTCTATCTGATCCACCTGATCGTCCTCGAGGTGCTGGGCGGCGGAGACGCCGCCTGGCGGATCTTCGATCTCGCCTGGCTCGCACTATGCTGCGGCCTCGTCGTCCTGTACACGAGGCCCTTCGGGGCGGTGCCGGCGGCGTGCGGCGCGCTGCTGTTCGCTCTCTACCATCTCGCCGGCGGTGCGTGGCTCGCGGGGCAGCGCGATTTCCTGCTGTGTGCGTTCCTCCTCGGGGGCGCCCTCCTGATCAATGACCCGCGGGGGAGTGGCCGGCTGCTGCTGGTCGGGGCCCTCGGCGGCGCCGCCGTGATCGTCAAGCCCCCGGCCGTGCTCTTCGTCGGGCTCCTGACCGTCGCCGGCGCCTGGCTCGCGGCGCGGGCCGGTGGCTCCCCGGTGCGCGCCGCCGGCCTCGTCGCCCTGGGCAGCGCGGCGGCGCCGCTCGGCTGCCTCGCCTGGCTGGCCGCGGTCGGCGGGCTGCCCGAGCTTGTGAATGTCTTTGCCAGCTACGTGCTGCCGCTCTATTCGCGCCTCGCGCGCGTCTCAGCCTGGATGGCGCTCGGGTGGTGGCCGTTCGGCCGATGGGTCTGGGCGCTCCTCGGCATTCTCGTTGTCGCCGACTGCGCCACGGTGCGCTGGGAGCGCCGCCGCACGCTCGCCATCGCCGGGGTGGCCTACGGCGTGATCCACTTCGTCGTTCAGGGGAAGGGATGGGAGTACCAGCTGTATCCGCTGGCAGCCTTCGCCTGCCTGAGCGCTGGCATCGCCCTCGGGACGCCGAGCGTCCTGCCGCAGTGGACCGCCATCACCGCCACCGCCCTGCTCGCGGTGACCCTTACCACGAAAGGGATCCAGGAGCGGAGCCCGTCCTGGATCGTGGCCAAGGGCGAGCGGGTCGACCGCATCGTGTCTGAGCTCTCGGGCCGGCTCGGACCGGGCGACACGGTGCAGGTCCTCGACACGAGCGAGGGCGGGATCGACGCCCTCTTCCGGCTCCGGGCTCGCCAGCCATCGCGCTTCATCTACGACTTTCACTTCTTTCATGACCAGGATCACCCGGTCATTCAGCACCTGCGCGCCGAGCTGATGGCGGCGCTGGTGTCGCATCCGCCCCGATTCGTGGTCGTGCTGGAGAAGGGATGGCCCTCCGGTGGTTTCGAACGGATCGGACGGTTTCCCGAGCTGCAGGCATGGCTCGACGCGCGCTACCGCCTCGACCGCGAGGGCGACGGATACCGGATCTATGCGAAGCGAGCACATTCTTAGGATCATCCGGGCGTACGACGATCCCCTCGTGCGGGCCTATTGCTGGGTGCGCTTCGGCATCCTGCGGCAGCGGTTCCTCGACGAGATCGGCCAGTATCTGCCGGCCTCGGGGGTCGTGCTCGACATCGGCTGCGGCTTCGGGCTCTTCTCGCTGTACTACGCGTCGATCGCGCCGGGCCGGATCGTCCATGGCGTCGACCGGAACGCCCGGCGCATCCGCATGGCGCGGCAGGCGGCCGGCCGGCTCGGGCTCGGCAACGTGATATACGAGGAGGGCGACGCGCGCGACCTGTGGGCCGAGCGCTCCTACGCCGCGATCTACATGCTCGACATCGTCCACCACGTGCCGGAGGCGAGCGTCGAGCCCATGCTCCGCCGGCTTCACGCGCGGCTGCCGCTCGGCGGGCGGCTGCTGATCAAGGATGTGGACACCCAGCCTGCCGTCAAGCGCTGGTTCACCTGGACACTCGACCGCCTGATGGATCCCCGGACGCCGGTGCGGTACTGGCCAGCGGACACGCTCCAGCAGCTCCTCGAGCGGGTCGGTTTCGAGGTCTCCCGTCACCTGATGCTCGACGTCCTCCCCTACCCGCATGTGCTCTACATCTGTGCTCGATCCGAGTGACCAGTGAGCCCAGGGGGCTCCCGCGGACGCAGAGTCCGCACGAGCGAATCTGTCCTCCGATCAGTTTCGGTTTGACGCAGACAGCCCCGCGGTATATCGTCGCGCGAGCCAGCGGCCCCCGCGTCCGCCGACCCAGGATGCGGGCTCGGAGTTGCTGGCTCGACCTCGAGGGAGGCTGAAGCGTGGCCGTGTCAATCCGGCCCGTCCGCAGCACCAGGGAACAATCGGAGGGACGCACGAGCATTGTAGTGCGAGGCGAGCCGCAGGCGAGCCGAGCCCCTGATTCCGAGATCGTGCGAGGCGAGCTGGCAGTTCGAGCTGAGCGCCGGCCGCGAGCCTGCGGCGAGCGCGGCGGGAGGCGAGGCCCGAGTGGATCGAGCCGAGCCCCTGATTCCGAGATCGTGCGAGGCGAGCTGGCAGTTCGAGCTAAGCGCCGGCCGCGAG
>Ga0187892_10002813_pt1 | contig 33480 bp, 22 predicted proteins | sample MA1701073metaG_FD_139345 | JGI IMG/M metagenome (GOLD analysis project Ga0187892, IMG submission 139345) | Bio-ooze microbial communities from a basaltic lava cave in the Kipuka Kanohina Cave System on the Island of Hawaii, USA - MA170107-3 metaG ... | reverse complement strand
TGCGTGCGGGTGGTCTCGGAGCCCAGGCCGAATTGATTGCCGGCCGAGGCGGCGCGCGCCACAGCCTTCCAGGTCGTTACGGAGTCGGGATATTTCACCTTGATGACAGCTTTGCCGTCAGCGCCCGTGACAACATCGGGCTGCCAGAAGGCCGTGGAGCGGAAGTCGCTGCGCACTTGAACTGCCGGCTCCTGCGCGGGACCAGCCATTTGTGCTTTGCGCGCGAGCTGATCAAACTCCTTGCCGTTCTGCGCGGAGGCCCGATTCGAACTCAGCGATTTCTCCTCCCACGCTGGAGCTGACATCGGGGCAGGTGGAGGGCCGACCATAAGCCCGGCGGAGACGCCTCTGCCCACTCCGCCTCCTTCGCCTTCGGCAACTCCGTCCTTCATGCCGACCTCATCGTTGCGTCGATAACGCCCACCCGGAAGATCGGCGCCGGCTCTGCGGTTCGCTTCCCTGTCTTGTGCCAGGTCCCGGTCGTCCACCAGCGCGCCCCGACCGTTGTCAACGAGCCGCAAATACCTCTTCAAATTCAGCGTGCTCTGCATCTGTATCGCATGCGGGCGTTTGGCGCCGTAGTAAAACTGGCGGGGATCTCCAGCGTACTCCTGCTGGATGTAGTAGACCGACTCGTCCACCAGTCCCAGCCCTAGCTCAGCTGCTACAGGCTTGCCACTATGATCGCTGGCCGTGATGACAAGCGTCCCCTCTTGACGAGGCTCATACTGGTTCCGGTCGGGTTTCACTTCGACTCGCAGGAAGTTGTTGACCGGAGGAACCACGACCTGCTTCATATCCTGGAAAATCTGCTGGTCGCTTACCATCGCGGCGCTGAGAAAGATGTTTGGGACATGCTTCTCCTGGACGTCAAGCTCCACGAGCTTGACTGTACCCGTGACATGGACGAGTTGATAGTTGTAGAGGTCGTCAGCTTCAGCCGCGAAGAGCACATAGCGGTCGGCGTTGGGCACGCTGAGCAGAACGGGAGCGGTCTTTCCCGCTTGGAAGGTGTCTTTGTCTACGATGATCTCCAGACCGCCTTGGCGATAGCCGAGTTCGGTGGTGATGTTGCGCGCCACCCAGACAGTGGTCTCAGCGCGGATAGACTGCCGGAGGCGCGGCAGCGCGTCGCGGCGGGTTTCGCTTGTCCATAGGATGCGGTAGTACCCTTCGCGCTCGGGAGTGAAAGCAAACTCTGCCTCTCCTTCGCTGGTAGTCTTCACCGGGCGTTCCAGGATGTCGTCGTGCTGGTAGCCGCGAAACTTGAGCTGCCAGGGCTTGGCGCCCGCCGGAACGGGCGGTGGAAATAACCGGCTTTGGTCCCTCAGCGACTTGAGCTCCTCACCCTGCACGTCGCGTCCTTCCGGATTCAGCCAGATCTCATACCAATAATCTCGCGTCACTTTCACGCGTCCTTCCGCTTGCACCGGGCGATCGTTGGCATCGAGCGCCTTGATGTCGATGGCGACTTTGTCTTGCGGCCGGTGCAGGTTGTGTTTGGGACGCGGATAAACGTAGTACGGCTGGCGGGTCACGCGCACGGTGTCTGAGCCGACAATCTCCCGCCGGGAGGCGTCGGTTACGCGGGCTTCGATGCGGTACTCGTAGTCCTGTTGAGAATTTCGGGGCGTGTCAAAGGTGAGAACGGCCTTTCCGGTCGCATCAGTTTTCAGGGTTTCGCGCTTCACCACGGTTCCCGCTCCGCCCCAGTAATGCTGGCGGGGAGACAGGTCGGCGTAGTACCAGGGATACTCGTGAGGCGTTTGCCAGTCGTGATAGAAAGGACTCTGGTGAACGACCACCTCCACGTTGGCGTTGGCTACCGCGCCACCGAAGTAGAAATCGGCCTGAATGTTCACCTCGACTTTGCCGCCCAGTTGAAAAGCCTTCTTCCGGCCATTTTCTTCCGGTGTACGAATAGAGACTTTGAACTCGGGCAGCTTGTACTCCTCCAGGCGAAACAGCGTTGCGCTGCCAATGTGGTTACGGCGCCCGGCATCCCAGAAATTGGCTGTGTACTCGCCGAGAGGCATCGACTCAGTCAGTTCCAGCGAGCCCCAGGAACTGCCAAAGCTGTTGAGGACCGCCTTGCCTTCCTTCACCTTGGCGCTGCGCGGATCGGTAATCTCGAATTCAATAGTTTGCTGTGCCGGTGTGGTGTAAACCGAGCCATCCAGTCGCCGAGCCACGAACTTCCATTGCACCTGTTCTTTTGGGCGATAGGCAGGACGGTCTGTGAATGCATAGACCCGCCAGGGTTGAACCGCGCTGGAGTACCCATAGGGCTGGCCCAGGCTGAAGGCCTGGCGTTCACCGGCGGCAGCGGCGGCGAAGAGTTGGACATTGGAGCTGGATCGGTTCAGGTCAAAGACGGCAATACCGTCCTGGCCGGTCTGTTTTGCAAGTTCCCGCCACACCCATTTCTGGCCGTTGTAAGTCCCTTCCCACAGCTTCACCTGCGCCTGCGCAATGGGAGCGCTGGTCACGGCGTTGCAGAAATAGACCAGCGCCTGTTTGGCCGAGGCTTTCAGTACTACCGAGCTGTCTCCGACCAGAATGAGTTCCAGCGAGCTCACCGTGTCGTTGCGGGCCTCGAGAAGGTAAGCGCCAGTGGGCAGCTTGCCGTCGTAGCGCAACGTTTCCTGCCCTGGCTTGTGATCCCCTTTGTCATTGGTGGTCTTGGTCCAGGACTTCACACGCGCGGCGGCCTGGCGAGTGATGGCTTGCAGCCAGGCGCCGCTATGGGTCTCTTTTTCCGCGAAGCGCATGTCACGTGTGAGATCGACGCGAGTCAAAGTGAAGTCGATCCGCGCGATGTTGCGCCAGGTCAGGTGGTATTGGATCTCAGAATCCGGCAGAAAAACGCTGGGCACGGCAACCTGAACCGCCGGGGCGGTGAGGGTCTTGATCTGTTCCTGCGCCTGGTCGTAGTAGCGAGTTTCTCCCTTGGCATACTCGAGGACGAGACGACGAAAGAGCTGCAGCGCTTTCACGTAGTCCGCCTCCTGCCGCCATTGGCCATCGGCCTGTGGAATCACGGAGCCCTGGTTGGCCATCCACTCCGCATAGTGATACAGCGCGTCATCGTGCCAGCTTGACGTCTTTCCAGGTTGAATAGCCGCCTCAAACTCCTCAGGCACGCGCTGGCGCTGTTCCCAGTCGCCGGTCTGGCGCAGCGTCATGGCAACCAGATAATGCAGGCGCGCTTTGTCAGTGCTGGTCTGGGCGATCTTCAGCGCATTCTCGAGGACTTCGAGGGGGAGCACGTTGCCGTAGTAGCCGTAGTAGTAATAAGGCTCCGCGTGGCCGGGCTGGCTCATGGTCCACACCATTTGCAGAGAGCGCTGCCTGGCGAGGTCAATGTCGGAAGAAGCCGCCCACCATTCGAGCGCTTGCTGATAGTGCGGCCAGGCCTGACCCCAGTTGATACTGTTGCGGCGCGTCCACCAGAAATCGCCCAAGGATTGCTGCGCCTCCGCCCAAATGCGATCGCGCAGTTCCGGCGACTCGGCTTCACGTACGAGCCGTTCCAGTTCTGCACGGGCCTGGTCGAAGGGAGTGGAGTCCGAAGTCTGAGAGGCTGCCTGAGCGCGCCAGAGCGTATCGGCCAACCGGAAACTGGCCCAACGCTTCTCTGCTGGCGCAACGTCCAAGGTCACAGCCTTAAGGTAGAGTTCACGTGCCAGGGAGAAAGACTGATCCCCAAAAAACTTCTCAGCCTGAGTTCTCAGTTGATCGTAGCTCTGCGGCGAGGTCTGCGCCTGTTGAAACGCCAGCCCACCCAGGGCCAGTAGTATCAACAGAGTAAAAGCGGTCAGGGTTCTCATAGGCGCTCCTGGTCAGCGTTTTGAACTTCTGGTTCCGGCAAGATTCAGCTCCGTGTTCATCCGCTAGACGCCAATCGAAGGGTTTCTTGCAGCAAATCTCTCGATGCAGTTTTTAGATGCAGGGTAAGCCGAAAAGTTCCCTGGCAGTCATAGAAGGTACTCCTAACCAAGAGCCATCTCTCTCACGGCCAGATGCTTCAGCCTGGGCTTGGTTCTAGTAACGGGACCCACTGCGTTGCGGCTGAGAAAATGTATCCCGGGGAAGCGCGGGAAATTCTCGAGAAGGGCTTAGGGATTTCTCTGGAAGCTCAACGTGTAGTCATGCAGAGTTTCGGTGATCGGCGAGGTGTGAATGACGAGATTGTAGGAAGGATAAAATCTGGTGAATCTGCAGAAGCGCAGATTTCAGTACGGGCGAGAGATTCTGGTATTCCGGCTTTTGCGCATCTCCGTACAAGCATCGTGCATCTTTGAGAGTTGACAGGTCACAATGAAGATGTTTGATGTGGACCCAAGTCGCCCCGATTCGGTCGTCAGCGGTCAGCGAGCGATTCTTCTCCCCTTTTTTCTTGTGATCGACGCCAGAGTTGCTTCGATTCGTCTGCAAACGTTCGGTATATCCTTGCTAATTTCATGTTCCCAGACACGCAGTGTGTGCCAGCCCAAGCGGCGGAGGCGTGACCGATTTCGTTGGTCGCGCGAAACATTGTTCCTGACCTTCGCATCCCAATAATCCTGGCGGGACTGCGGCCTGCGATAGCATTGCGAACATGCATGCCAAAAGCATCCATCGGCGAAGATAGCTAGTTTTTGTGTCAGAAACACGAAATCGGGTTTACCGGGCAATTGCGCGCCTTGCACCTTCCATCCCTTCAGGCCGTTCGATGCCAGTGCTGCTCGTAGGCGAATCTCTGTCGATTTCGTGCCCAGGCTTTTCACTGCCCGCATGGTTGCTGAGCGAGTTACTGGTGAGACGCGGGACGAACCTGTCTTGCTGCATGGAGGAGTTGCTTCTCAAAGAAGGAGGTGCCTGTCTTTCCGAGGTGACCCCAAGGCCTCAACCAGAGTTCTTTAACCAGACAATTCTGACCTCACCCTCAACCTGTTTGAAGTCTGGATCACCTGTCATGAGCTCTGCTTTCGACCGTTTGGCTAATGCGGCCGCGAAACAGTCCGCATACGACATCCGGTGTTTGGACTTGAAACTTGCGGCGGCCTGAGCAAGATCCCAATCGATATCAACCATTTGAATTCCGAGTTGTCTCAATTCGGTGACGCTTTCGTTCGCGTCAGCTTCCGACGATCGCCGTGCCATTAGGTACCACAGTTCTCCGGCGTTAACGACGCTCATGGCCAGCGACGCACCGCTCTCCTGCGCGTCCGCAATCAGATCGGCCACATGTTCTCCTGAGGGCTCGTCCTCAAAGTAAGCGACGACTGACCAGGTATCTAGAACCAGGGCTTTAGGTCTGCGCCGCATATCACAAGTCTCTTTCCACTTTCTTCTCGGCCATAAGTGCCTTCATCAGGCCTTTTCCCTTGTGTTTTCCACGCAAGCTCTGAATGTAGTCGCGGGTGATGGGCCTTAGAACGATGCTCTGTGTGCGTTCATCAGCCTCGATCTCTATCCGAGTTCCTTCCTTGATCCCAAACCTTCGGCGCAACGAAGCGGGAATCACGATTTGGCCTTTGGCAGTAGCATACGACTCCATAACACACCTCCCCAATTTGCTTGTGAGTATAACAGACAGGTAAAAGTAGGTCAAATACTCAGTAGTAAACCACTATCCAAGAAGTTGTATTTTTGATCATTCAGTAAATTTGCGGGGTGGATTCGGGGGGTAGATCTCTGCTTACAAATTCGCTTGTCAGCCTATGGCTCGTGTGGGTCACTGTTTCCGCTCTGGATCTCGATCTTGGAGCTGCCTTCGGCGGAGGCAAGAACCATCGCCTCTCTCAGCAACCGTGCGGACTCTGCCTGCGCTGTGTCTCTGTCGCTGCGGAGTCCTGGGATCATGCTCGCAGCGGCGCTTCGTCCCGAAAGAACTGCCGCAGCCGGCGCGCGGCTAAGATTTCCTCGCCTTCGACCATGGTGCGGGTCTGCAGGACCCCGCCTTCGTCATCGTCGTAGTAGACGATACGCGGCTGCCCGTTTTTCAGCTTTTCGGCGGCCTGTTTCCCGCTCAGCGGGATCTTCGCGCGGTCCCAGCTGATTCGGATCTCTCCAAACCCGTACGAGTTGAGCCGGTATTCGACGTTGAGTCCGGAGATTCCCTGAAGTTGCTCGGTGATGTAGCGGGCCTTCTTATTCCAGCCTTCTTGCACGAGTTCGTGATCGAGCCGAAGGTACCGGTTAATGGCGGTGATCACTCCAACGATTTCCTCCTTTCCCACCTTCATGCCGCGCCCAATGGCGGTGTTGGGAGAGTGGTTCAGCGACGCCGCTTCGATCAGGTCCTTCCGGCCCGCCAGAATCCCCGAAGACTGCGGTCCTTCGATGCCCTTCCCGCCGCTGACGACCACCAGGTCGGCTCCCATGGTCGTGTAGCGGGTCAGAACGGACTCCGGAGGCAGCTCCGAAGCCGCATCGATGAGCACCGGCACAGCGGCCTTCCTGCCGATTTCTACGAACTCCTCAGGCAGCAGGACGCCGGGCTTCGGGTTCCGCTCCACGCTCGCCAGCACCGCCAGCATGGCTGTCCGCTCGCAGATAGCGTTGATGAGCTGTTCCTTGGTCTCGACGTCCACCATCGTCATCCCTGCGGCGCGGTAGGCGCGGTCGTAGTCGAAGCGATGGGCCTTCTGAGTGAGACATTCCCGTTTCACCCAGGTTGGGTGTGGCAGGGCGTCTATCCGGGAGTGGTCGGTCCCGGTCAGGCAAGCGGCTGCGCCCAGGATCATGGCCGAGAACGAGCCCGCGGTTACCAGCGCTGCTTCCGCCCTCATCACTTCGGCGATCCGGCGGCCGGCGGCGGCGTTCAGCTCGTGCATGTCCACGAAGTAGTCGTTGGCTTCCGCCATAGCGCGCAAGACTTCCGCCGGCATTCGGGAGCCACCGATGAGTGTGGTGTGGCCGCGAACACTCAGCAGCGGCCGGACGTCCAGCAAGCGGGTATAGATGTTATCCTCGCGGGGCGAGCTTGCGGATGTTCCCGTCTTGGCAGCAAGCACTCCTGAGGCCCCAGCGAGGGCTCGAAAGAGATTGCGACGAGTCAACCCTAACGGTGCTTCGGCGGCTTGTTTCATGGTGTCCTCCCAGTCTTTGAAGCATCATAAGCCCGAGCGGGCTTGTCCCTCAAGATGGAAGGTGGAGGACGACTGAGAGAATTCGCAAGGATTCAGGATTGCTCTGGAAGGTGAGTGCGGAACCATTCCGGGCTCGATGATCCACGAGGTATGAATGCGGGAACGATGATCCAGAGCCTCGCCAATCCTCATGTGGATGTGCAGTCGGGTAACCCAAAAATATGTTCGAGCCTGCCTACCTGGAACGCGCGCAGACCTCTTGCCTGATAAGAAGCGCCTGACTGGGTGTGAAAAGCAGCTCGCCACCACTGGCACTCTGCAGATCCTGTCGACTCCAGCTGCCTCGCATGAGCCCGAGGGGTAAATGAGAGTTTGAACCCAGCAACAGATGACCAATTTCGTGGGCTGCCGCATGTCCCAAAATCACCTCCAGGGAAGCGCCTCCCCCCTTGGCAAGCTCTTTAACACGATCACAAAAGACGCTGGCGCTAGCCGGAGTGTTCTTTTCGGAGGGTGCGGCGATACCCAGCGTTGCATTGCCAAAGTGTGATCGAGTCGCCGGAGATGTAGGGACTAATCGGAGAATGATGTCGGTTGGCCTTGTAGGGAGGGCACAATCTGGAAGCAGGTGTTGCCCATCTGATGTAAGGGAACAATCCAGCCAAACTGTCTCGAGTCCAGTGCGATCGAAGATTTTGGTGGCTACCTCTTGCGCGGCCCTCCAAGTCTCAGGCGAAATTTGAGCATAAATATAGGCCCGCACTGTAATTCTCGGGCCGGAAGTGAGCGTCCCGGTAGGAGCAGCGTTTGCGAATCCATGCACACTAGCGAACAACATGAGACTCACAAGGCATCTGTTGCTGATGAATTCGGTCATTGCCCACACCTCCGAAAGTTGGTCGATGGCGGCAACTTTCGGTCAGGTGTGGGGGTACCTCAATGCAACAGCAGCGACTTGAGAGTGATTTGCGGGTGACCTGCTAAGTGATTCGCAGAGGATCGTTTAAGGCGAGATTTGGTCAACCCAGGGACAGTTCAGAACGAGATTGATTCCCGATCGGCAAGGTGAAAGAATTGAACTCCATCCAAGCCAGCGATTGAAAATGTATGGAAGCCGCACCATCTGCGAACGCCATTGGGTTTGGTCCGTTCAAGCTGGACCTCAAAGCGGGCGAACTGCACAAAGACGGACACAGGATCCGACTTCAAGAACAACCCTTCCAAGTGCTCAAGATGCTGCTGGAACGTCCGGGTGAAGTGGTGACCCGTGAGGCTATCCGGCAGAAACTCTGGCCCAATGACACGGTTGTCGAGTTCGACCACAGCATCAACGCAGCCATCAAGAAGCTGCGGTCAGCGCTGGGGGACTCGGCGGAGGAGCCACGCTTTGTAGAAACGGTGGCACGCCGGGGCTACCGGTTGTTGGTCCTGGTGGAGCGGGAGGAAGCTAAGTCCGCCGAGCCGGTGGTCACGCCAGTGACGCCAACTGAGACTGAATCGGTTGAAGGGAATCTGATTGGGAAGAGAGTCTCGCACTACCGCATCCTGGGACTGCTGGGAGGCGGCGGGATGGGCGTGGTGTACCGGGCAGAAGACCTCAAGTTAGGTCGTCGTGTAGCACTGAAGTTTTTGCCGGAAGAGTTGGGCACGAATGCGAAGGCTCTGGGGCGATTTGAGCAGGAGGCGCGAGCGGCTTCGGCACTGGACCATCCCAACATCTGCACCATTTATGAGTTTGGGGAACATGAGCATCAGCCTTTCCTCGTAATGCAGCTGCTGGAGGGCGAGACACTGCGGGACCGGATCGCCAGGGACGGAGCCTTGCCGACGAGTGAGCTTCTCCAGCTTTCCATCCAGATAGCCAGTGGGTTGGAAGCAGCGCACGACAAGGGCATCATTCACCGCGACATCAAGCCGGCCAACATCTTCCTGACGAGCCAGGGGCAAGCCAAGATTTTGGACTTCGGATTGGCGAAGTTGCAGCTACCAGTGACAGACGAACTGGCCACTGGCGACTCGCAGCCGACCGCAGCAAATTCCCCCTCTCAAGCAAGACCGCCACAGACGCTGAGTGGTGTCCCGATTGCGGAGAGCCGTCCAGCCGGGAAGGGACACCTCCTCCAAAAGGGGGAATCAATCGATGTTGATGATTCGGGGCGTGGCCCAGACAACGTCGACGGCTCCCTTTCAAACACTACTGCTCCCGGTCTAAACATTTCTGCGAATCTGAGTCTCTCGGTTACCGGTGAAGCTATTGGAACGGCTTCCTACATGTCTCCGGAGCAGGCGGAGGGGAAGAGGGTCGATGCCCGCTCGGACATTTTTAGCTTTGGGGCGGTGCTCTACGAGATGGCGAGCGGACAGAAGGCCTTCGAAGGTGACTCGAAGATGTCTTTAGTAGCAGCCATCCTGAACCAGGAACCCCGGTCAATTGTCGAAGTGGTTCCAAGTACTCTTCCCGATTTGGAGAAGATCATCCAGCGCTGTTTGCAGAAGAATCCGGCACATCGCTTTCAACAGATCGACAATCTCAAGGCTGCCCTGGAGGAACTGAAGGAGGAATCGGACGCGAGCGCGCTGGCCGGGAAGCCAGGCAAAATGCCGTGGACTTGGCAGGTCTGGGTTTGGGCGGGAGCCGCACTGGTTGTCGTGGCACTGACCGTCACTGGATTGCTCTTTCGCGCTGGCTCCAGAAAACCCCAGGCCATACCCCAAGTGATCCCACTCACTACCTATGCCGGTTCTGAGGTGTCCTCGAGCTTTTCCTCAGACGGCAATCAGGTGGCCTTTTCCTGGAATGGGGAGAAACAGGACAACTTCGACATTTACCTCAAGCTGATTGGCTCTCCGGATTCCAGGCGGCTGACTACAGACGCAGCTGATGATGTCAGTCCGGCGTTTTCGCCGGACGGACGCTCGATCGGCTTTCTCCGGGTGCCGAAAGCGCAGCATGCGGCTTTCAATGCCAACTTCATTGTCATTCCTGCCATCGGTGGCCAGGAGCGCATCGTGGCAGAGAACCTCTTCTCCTCTAACACAAACAACCGCTCGTTCGCTTGGTTTCCCGACGGGAAGTGGGTGGTGACAATCGGTTTGTCACTGGTATCGACGGAAACCGGGGAAACGCACAGCTTGACCTCACCGCCGGCAAAATCGACGCCTGATGTAGCTCCTGCCGTCTCGCCGGATGGGCGGAGCATTGCATTCAGCCGCTTAACGGCTAATGACAACAGCACCTTCGACATTTACCGGCTTGATCTCACCGAGGACTTGAAGCCCAAAGGCGACCCCAGACGGCTCACTTCCTTGAAGAGTTCGACTTATGGTTGCGCATGGACTCCAGATGGGAGGGAGATCATCTTTACCTCCATACCCTTCGATATGTCCGGGGGGTATACCCTGTGGAAGGTAGAGGCTTCCGGGGCCGCTGAACCGGAACGGCTACCATTTAATACCGGAGTGGCTTTCTGGCCAGCCCTCTCCCAGAGCGGGAAGCGCCTGGCGTACCAGCAGTGGACGAACGATTCCAACATATGGCGTCTTTCGCTGTCGGGCCCAGGAGTGGCCGGTGGCCCTCCAACTCGGGTCATCGACTCGACACGGTGGGACAGGGAGGCACAATACTCTCCCGACGGCAAGAGGATTGCCTTTTTCTCCAACCGGAGTGGAGCCGGTGGCATCTGGGTATGCGATGCGGACGGCTCTAGCGCTGTGGAACTGTTTTCGCGGGCAGGGGCGATTACCGAATCCCCGCACTGGTCGCCCGATGGGCAACGTGTCGCCTTCGCTTCTACTGCTGCCGGGAACCTCGATATCTATACCATCCGGGCGAATGGAGGAAAGCCAATCCCCCTCACCACAAATTCCTCCCTAGACGGCGGCCCGAGCTGGTCGAGAGATGGCAAGTGGATCTACTTTTCATCAGATAGGACCGGTCGATTCGAGGTATGGAAGGTTTCGGCCGCAGGCGGGGAGGCTGTTCAAGTGAGCCGGAATGGAGGCAACAAGGCGTTCGAGTCACCCGACGGCAAGTCAATCTATTATGGGAAAGGGGACCCTAAAACTATATATCGAGGTCTCTGGGAGATTTGGAAGATGCCGGTGAGTGGCGGAGAGGAAAGCCAGGTGCACCCATCTTTAACCGTGTTCGATTTCTCTCTTGCCAACGATGGGATCTATTTCACTCTGTTGCCGGGCGCGTCTTCCATCCAGTTTTTGAACTTCGCCACATCCAAAGTGAAAACAGTTGCTCAGATCTCACGACCACCTCAGGGCCTCTCTGCCTCGCCGGACGGCCGGTCCATCCTGTTCTCGCAGAACGATGAATTCGGAATCGACTTGATGCTGATAGAGAATTTCCGGTGATGAAGACGGGAGCGAATCGTCCGTATTAGACGATTAAGGGTAGGTGTTAGAAATTCCGAACGTCCCACCGGAGCTGTAAAAAACTGGGAGGGCGAGCGTCCTCGCGAGCCGGTTGTGAGGAAGATCCGCACCCGGAGCAGCTCGCGGGGACGCTCGCCTTCCCACTCCAGCGACCTTAGCAATTTTTCACAACCTTCCGCACTCGCCTTCGAGCACCCTCTCCCCCAAAATGGGGGCGAGGAGTTTAGGTCTAGTTTATTTTTCCGTTCGCCCGAGTTTCTCGGTCTGAAGGATTGAAAATGAAAAGCCCAATTCCATTCGCAATATTCCTTTGGGCATTGTTGCTTGTTATTGGCCATTCAATCCTTCTAGCTCAGGGAGGGGATGCAGGCGTTGTCTTGGGGGTAGCTAAGGACTCGACTGGAGCGGTCATCAGCGGTGCGGAAGTGACAGTCACTAACCTCGAGACAGGCTTGATCAAAACCGGCTTGACCGACGCGGCCGGCAACTTCGAGCTCTTGAACCTGCCCATCGGGTCCTATTCTCTTTCGGTCAGTATGACAGGGTTCAAGAGCTGGCGGGTGGCGCGAGCCGAACTGAAGATCAGTGAGCGTAAAAGATTGTCGCCAGTCTTAGAGGTGGGAGATGTCACCGAGAATATCAACGTCGAAGGAGTTGCCGAGCTGCTCCAAACCGAGAAGAGCTCTGTAGAGGCTACCGTGCAACAAAGGCAGATCCGGGACTTGCCCATCAACGGCAGAAACCCTCTTGAGCTCGTCAATCTAGTCCCAGGCATGCAATTCTCCGGGCGACCCAGAAGCCTGGAGACCTCTGAATGGGGCTCCACCGTCCAAGGGATTGGAAAGCGTGCCGATCAGGTTGAATTCAAGCTCGATGGCCTGAACGCTAACGGTGGCGTTGACGAAGCAGAGATCGGGATTCCCAACCTCGACACCATCGCTGAAATTAATGTGGAGACGGGCAACTTCGGCGCTGAACATGGCAGAGCGCCGCTGCAGGTGATGCTCGTCACTAAATCCGGGACCAACGCCTTTCACGGCACGCTGTGGGAGTTTCACCGCAACCACAAGCTCGACGCTCGCAACACCTTCGCCCTGACCAAACCGAAGCTGATCCGTAACCAGTTTGGCTTTACGGTGGGTGGCCCCATCCTCAAGGACAAGACTTTTTTCTTTGGCAGCTATGAAGGGACCCGAATCCGCCAGGGAACCATCTACAACTCCACTGTGATCTCACCGGCCATGCTGCAGGGGGACTTCTCGACGCTTTCTAAGCCCATCATGGATCCAGCCGCCGGCCACCCTTTTCCGGCGAACCGGATTCCAGCAGATCGAATCTCAAGTGCTTCGAAGTTCTTCTCCCCTTACATTCTCTTGCCTAATTCTCCGGATGGCACATTTCGAGCGCTGGCACCGCGTCCCGACGACACCGGCGAGTCCACCTTGCGCATCGACCACCAGATCACCAATAAGCAGAGGATTTATGGCCGCTGGGTCAGGCTTGGTAACCGGGCAGACTATCCCCAGTACAGGCCGGAGGTCAGTCAACTGACTGAGATCGATCAGAACAATGCGGGGCTGAACTACACCTACACCCCAACTCCCACCACACTTTTCACCGTTTACGCGGGCTACTTGAGCAGCAACTGGACGTCGACTACCCCCGTAGCAGGAAAAGAAAATTTGACGCAAGCAGCCGGCATTAGAGGATTTGCCACGATGGGAAGAGAGGCCTGGATAGGGTTGCCTAACGTGGACTTCAACCCCTATACGGGATTTGCGGCCCCGTTCGGTGCCCCCGGACGGATATGGACGGACGTTAAAAGTGGGACGGTCAGCCTGAATCTAGTTCGAGGCAAGCACTCTCTGAGTCTTGGCTATGACTATAGTGATCGCTCAGCCATGGGGAGGCACGGCAGCTGTTGCACCCGGGGCGTGTTTTCCTTCAACGGCCAGTATACCGGCGACAGCTTTGCCGACTATCTGTTGGGATTAGCTTCGTCTACCAAAAGGAATCTGCCGATCCAGACTTTCGGGATGACTCACTCTCCCTACTCTGCTTTGTACGTTCAAGACTTCTGGAAGGTCCATTCCAACCTGACGCTGAACTTGGGCCTTCGCTGGGACTACTGGCACGGGAAAGCATTTCTCCGGGGAAACGGGATCAGCTTCGACCTTAAGCTGGGAAAGGCGATCGCAGGGGAGGACAGGAACGGCCGGGTGGATCTCACTGCCCAGACAGTGGCCCCGTTTCTCGCCAAGGCAACCGAAGGCCTGTGGATTTCGGCTTCGCAGGCAGGCGCCCCGCCAGGGCTCTTTAAGGCTGACGGATATTTTTCCCCTCGACTCGGGCTCGCGTGGCGTCCCAAAGGAGGAAACGATCCGATTGTCCGAGCAGGCTACGGAATCTTTGCTAGCAGCTTCAGAGGTCGTCTGACGGCCGAATCCGTTGTAGGCCCCCCTTACTGGACCTTCGAAACTCAGGGCTGGGGTCCCAAGCAACTGCAACGCTGGGAGACGGCCTGGCCGGATGATCCGGAAGCTTTTGTCGCGCCGGCGGTCGTCGCAACTCCGGTTGACGTCACAAGCACGAAAACTCATGAGTGGAACCTTTCCGTTCAAAAGTCTTTGACTTTAAAGTCGGCGCTGACCGTCTCCTATCTGGGGAATCGCGTCGTAGAGATCGTAACGAATAACCCTAGAAACGTGGCGCCTCCAGGGCAATACCAGGACCTGCAGGCCGCACTCCCCTTGCCCAAATTCGGGGACGTTAACCTCTGTACGAGAACATCGGCAACTCCTGGTACAACGCGTTACAGTTGAAGTGGGAACGGCGCTTCACCCAAGGGTTCTCCTACATGGCTTCCTACGCCTTTTCCAAGCACATTGACCAGTACGGAGGAAGTCGTTTCGATTCGCCTCTTCCTTTTGAGCCCAAGGGTTACAGCCGAGGCCGTTCCAGCCTGGACCGAACACACATTCTGACCGTAAACAGCGTCTACGAGCTCCCGTTTGGGCGCGGGCGGAAGTTTCTGAATTACACCCACCCGGCGGCCAATGCGTTTTTAGGGGGGTGGCAGCTGAGTGGCATCTATCGCTTTGTTTCGGGAGCCCCGCTCAGCTTCTATGTTCCTGGAGCCACCCTGGGGAATGGATACGGGACACGACCCAACCTGAAAGGAACTCTTCAACTAGCTCACCCGAGCGCCGATCTTTGGTTTAACCCCGGTGCTCTTGACGCCCCACCCCTTTACACCTTTGGGAACTCAGGCAAGGGAATTCTGGATGGCCCCGGAAGTCACTTTCTGGACCTCGGGCTGATGAAGAACTTTTACTTAACCGAGAACAGGTACCTGCAGTTCCGCTGGGAGCTATTCAATGTCCCCAACCACGTCAATCTTTGTGCCTCGACGAACAACTGCCCAAACACAACCATTGGCCTTCCTACCACGGGGAAAATCTTCACCGCCGGCGATGCTAGAGCAATGCAGTTGGCGTTGAAGTTCATCTTCTAACGGCTTCCCGTGGTACCTGCTTAGGCATCCAAAAAATTGGATGAATCTACGGAGAGGCACGCCTTCTGTTTAGCGTTGCCGTCGAAGCGTTAAAAAGCACAGCAAGGAAGTGAAGGAGGGAAAGCTCAAAAAAACAAATATGAAATAAGACGGTAGGGGTAAACGTTTGGCTCAATTCGTTTGGCGGGCAATCCTAGACACTACGACTCTCAGATGGCACTCCCAACAGCTTTCAACCGGCGGCCCTGCCAAACCCGTACAACCGGTGTGCCGTGCGGCCCAAGATCCACTCCTTGTCCTCCGCCGTAAAGAACGGAATCATCTCCTTCATGATCTGATGCTCGAAGAAATTCGCCCACACCATCCGCCGTGGGCCGAAGCGGTCATACAGGCGACGCAGAAACGGCCACACATCGCGGTAAGGCATCTCCTTGGTCTTCGATGGATTATGCAGTGAAGTGCGCACATACACGTTGGACAACTTCGCCAGATCGAGCAGCGGCCCGAATCCTGCCGAATCGGGAGCCGCTATGTCGATCATGGCGATATGGTCGATGACCACGTTCACGCCTGGAAACCGTGCCGCCATGTCTCCGACTTGCCTCACCTGGTGAGGCGCCAGGAAAATATTGAACGTCGCGCCAAGCTGCTCAGCCTTCTTCCACAGCGGGTAGCAAACCGGATCGTTCAGCCAGACCACGTCGCGATTGTAAATCGGGCTCAGGCGCAACCCGATGAGACCATCGTCCTTGATCAGCCGCTCCAGCCTCGAGGGATTCTCACGATCGTCCGGAGCATGGAGACGGTGCCCCACCAGCAGGCCGATCGCGGCAAATCGCCCCGGATACTGCTTCACACAATAGCTCGCGTAGGAGTTGTCGCGCCCGTAATAACAGACGTGAGAAATCACGACATGATCTACCTTGTAAGTCTTCATCTCCGAGAGTAGGAACTCCGCCGAATACTCGTGGTCGGGCAGAGTGGCGGGGCACACCGCCATCTCTTGCGTCATCGGGTACTTTGGGTTCAGCACCCACGCGTGTTCAGCGCCGTTAACCACCGGCACTTTGGCCTGCGGCAATGGAACCGCCGCCGCCATCCCGGCAAGCAGCAACTGCCGACGGCTGAGCGAAAAAGAACTGTTCATGAGACGCGTGTGCATGAGAGATTTTGCGGCGACGGTCCGCCCTCAAACCACGATTAGAGGAGCACGTCACCATCGACGATCGCTAAAGGCGCCTTTGAAAACCTCCACGTGTTCTTGGCCGGCCATCCCTTCAATGCTGACGATGTCGAAGCGATAACTAATATCATGCAGCCGATTCCGACTTCTGTATTCGCGAGCGACCCGACAAATCTGCTTTTGTTTGGTGCGGTGCACCGCCTCTTCCGGCCTGCCGCGCACCTGACTAGTCCTGGACTTCACCTCGATGAACGCCAGCGTGTCGCCATCCCATCCGATGAGATCCACCTCGCCGAAGCGTTTTCGATAGTTGCGTGCGACGATCTTGTAGCCCTGCTGACGTAGATAGTGATAGGCGCTGAGTTCGCCGGAAGAACCTTTCTTACGATTGAAGGATCTTCCTTCAGTCGGCTTTTCACCGAGTTGGCGGCCACTCAATGTGGAGATGAGGCGAGAGTAGAGGTGGCTTAGTGTTTCCCAAGGCATTGCAGTCCAATCGAGGTGCAACGATTCAAGTCATTCTAGAGCTGACGACTCCAATCGGGAGCCGCAAAGCTCACAAACGGCGGGAGGGCGGCACTACGCGATATGCTTGCCGGCAATCTCCGTCAGCACTTCTTCGAGAATCTCCAGTGCTGCATCTGCCTGAGCACGACTGACAATCAGCGGAGGCATCAGGCGCAAAGTGTTCTCACCACAACCTAGAATGAGCAGTCCCTTCTCAAAGCACCGCTGGACTGCCATGTCCCGCCAGGCTCCGGCCTTCTCCTTGGTCGTCCGGTCCATGACAAGCTCGATCCCGATCATCAGGCCCAGTCCGCGCACGTCACCGATCGCCGAACAACGGCTCGTCAGCTTTCGCAGCGAATGCAGCACGTGCTCACCAACCTCGGCTGCGTTCTGCATCAATTCAGCTTCGATCAACCGAATCGTCTCGAGCGCTGCGGCGCAACTGACGGGGTTGCCGCCGAACGTCGAAGCGTGTGAGCCCGGCGGCCAATTCATGAGCTCGGCTCGCGCGACAATCGCACCCAGGGGCAAGCCTGACGCAATCCCTTTCGCAATGGCGATGATGTCCGGCTCGACGCCGAAATGCTCCACGGCAAACATCTTTCCAGTCCGCCCCATTCCGGACTGCACCTCATCGGCAATCAAGAGGATGCCGTGTTGCCTGGAGAGTCGTTTCAATTCCTCAAAGAATTCAGGGGGCGGCACAATGTAGCCGCCTTCTCCCTGGATGGGCTCAAAAACAATGGCGGCTACTTCATCAGGGCTGAGGATGGTTTTGAACAGTTGATCCTCAATCACACTGAGACAGGCGGGATCACAGCCGCCACCAGAGGGCCTGTTGGGACAACGGTAGCAGTACGGATAAGGCACATGGGTAATGCCTTCCAGTAGCGGCCCGAATCCCCTGCGCTGCACGGGCTTGCTGGCCGTCAGGGAAAGCGCACCGAGAGTCCGTCCATGGAACGCTCCGTAGAATGCTATGAATTTCTTGCGGCCTGTCGCGTAGCGAGCCAGCTTCAAGGCCGCTTCAATGGCTTCTGTCCCGGAGTTCCCAAAGTAGACTTTCTTGGCCCCGCGTCCAGGAGCAATTTCGGCAAGCTTCTGCGCCAGTGCAGAAAGCTGTGGGTAGTAGAAGTCCGTGCCGGAAAGATGAATGAGCTGGGCGGCCTGATCCTGAATGACTTTGACTATCCGAGGATGGCAATGACCGGTAGCGCAAACCGCGATGCCGGCAGCAAAATCCAGGAAGGTATTTCCGTCCATGTCGGTGACCACCATGCCTTCAGCTTTGGCGGCTACCAGCGGATACGGACGGCTGTAGGAGGGTGAAACGTACTTTCGGTCTTGTGCGAGAACAGCTTGGGCTCTTGGACCCGGGAGCGGAGACGTGATGCTGATCCAGGAGTTCTTGGCCATGGTGGTTCAGACCTGAAGAGACAGCTGCTCACCGTAGAAAGCAAATCTGTTGTTCACGTTGACTCCAGCCGAAGAAGACTCCCCCTCACCCCCCGGCCCCTCTCCCGCGTTGGGGCGAGGGAGCCGACGCTCGCGATTGTCGTAGAAGTGGTGCTACGACTTGCTGGCTACCGCTTCTTCCAACGGATGCCTTCCTTTGTATCTTCGATGACGTACCCCAGTTCATGAATCTCGTCGCGGATCTGGTCGGCCAGCGCGAAGTTGCGTGACTTTCTCGCCTGGGTGCGTCGCTCGATCAGGCCACGGATCTTGTCGTCGATCTCCGCGTCGTCCGATCGCCACAACTCGAGCACTTGATTGAACTGTTCCAGTGCGCGCAGCGCTGTCTGTCGATCATCCTCAAGGAACCGGCCTTCCGAAAGCTCTGTGTTCAAATCGCGCACCCAATCAAATACTGCAGCCAGAGCCTGAGCTGTGTTTAGATCATCATCCATCGCCTTCTCAAAGTCTCGGAGGGCTGCCGTCGTCATCTCCTGCACCTTCTGGCTGCTGCCCGGTTTCAGCTTCTCAGTCGTTAGCCGCAGTTTGAAATCCTGCAATCGCGCCAGCGACTTCCCCGCCTGATGGAGCAGGTCAAAAGTGAAGTTCAGTTGGCGTCGATAGGGCACGCTCTGAAGCGCATAGCGCACCGAAAGCGGGTCGATACCTTTTTCTGCGAGATCGCGGAGTGTATAGAAGTTGCCCTTCGACTTGGACATCTTCTCGCCTTCGACGATGAGATGCTCACCGTGCATCCAGTAACGAACAAACGGCTTCTCGGTGGCGGCCTCACTCTGCGCAATCTCATTCTCGTGATGTGGAAAGACCAGATCGATGGCTCCGCAGTGAAGATCGAAGGATTCACCCAGGTATTTCATGCTCATCGCTGAACACTCCACATGCCATCCCGGTCGTCCCGGCCCCAAAGCGGTCTCCCAGTGCGGCTCTCCGTTCTTGGTGGCCTTCCAAAGAACAAAGTCCCGCGCATCCTGCTTGCCGTATTCATCAACATCGACGCGAGCGCCGGACATGATGCCTTCAGCGTCGAGCTTCGACAATTTGCCGTAGTCTTCGAACTGGGCAATTCTGAAATAGATGGATCCTTCCTTCTCGTAGGTGTACCCCTTTGAGTTCAGCGTCTGGATCAGAGCGACCATCTCAGGTATGTGATCGGTGGCATGAGCGACCACGTCAGGGCGCTGGATGTGCAACCTGCCGCAGTCTTCGAAGAACGCCGCCGTGAACTGGTCGGTGTATGCTCGCAACTGCGGGGGGTTGGAGGCGCCGGAGTTTCGAATGGTTTTGTCGTCCACGTCGGTGATATTCATCACGTGGGAAACCAGGAAACCCCTGAATCTCAGGTACCGCTTCAGCACATCTTGAAACACGAAGGTGCGAAAGTTGCCAATGTGGGCGTAGTCGTAAACGGTCGGCCCGCAGGTGTACATTCGGACCTGCTTTTCGTCCAGCGGATGAAACTCTTCCACCTTCCCGGAAAGAGTATTTGAGATCTTGAGCACGTGCCTGGAATCCTTTCTTGCAAACGCTTCCGAGAATAGACTCCAGTGCCTGAAAAGTCAATACAGGCGCGCCATTCCCGTGTTTGTTTACACGGATTTTTGATCATGCTAGACTTCCGCCTTCTTTCAGGAAGCTGGGCTAAATCCGCAAGAGAAATTCAAGACGCAAAGCTTGTTGCCTTGCTGAAAATGGTCTAATCAGAACTCTCACCTCGGGAACCTACCTCCTTGCTAAAACTCAAAAGAATCCAGATCCAAGGTTTCAAATCGTTCGCCGACAAGATGGAGATGGTCTTTGAAGGTTCGGGGATCACCGGCATCGTCGGCCCGAATGGTTGCGGCAAAAGCAACGTGTCTGACGCTATCGCCTGGGTGCTGGGCGAGCAGAGCGCCAAGTCTCTGCGCGGCGGCCGGATGGAAGATGTAATTTTCAACGGCACCCGGGCACGACTGCCTCTCGGCTTGGCTGAGGTGACGCTGACGCTGTTGGATCCGGAAGTGCTGAAGGAAGCCAACGACCTGTTTGTTACTGAATCGCGAGCCATGGAGTCCGGGAATGGGAACGACTCTCTTGAGTCTTTCGAAAGCGATGAACCGGCAACCGAGGAAGCGATTGGAGAACCGGCCGAAGATTCCACGGGAGCCGCTCTTGGCACCCCAGTCGCAGTGGCTGCTAAACGAAAGCGCCGCCCCAAGTTCCATCCCAAGCCGGGTGAACTCGTCGTGTCGCGCCGCCTTTTCCGCTCCGGAGACAGTGAATACCTCCTGAACGGGCGGCAGGTGCGCCTGCGCGACATTCACGACATTTTCCTGGGAACCGGCCTGGGACCAGACTCTTACGCCATCATCGAGCAGGGTCGCGTCGGCCTGATTCTCAGTTCCAAGCCTTCGGACCGTCGATCCATCATCGAAGAGGCGGCAGGCATCACGAAGTTCAAGTCCAAGCGAAAGCTGGCTGAGTCCAAACTGGAGCAGGCCCGGCAAAACTTGCTGCGGGTGAACGACATCACTGAAGAAGTATCCAAGCAATTGGGCTCATTGAAGCGGCAGGCCGCAAAGGCCAAGCGCTATCGCGAGCTAAGAGAACGCATGCGCGAGCTCTCGAGGAACTTATTCAACGCGCGCGCCGTAGCTCTGGACCGTCTGCTCGCCCAGAGCAGCGAACTGCTCCTCGACGTCACAACGCGTTACCGCCAGCAGCATCAGGGAATTGAAGAACAGGAAGTGCGGTTTCGGGAAACCAATGCATCCATTTTCAGCCTGGAGAACGAGTTGAAGCAGATGCGGGAGCAGTTGTCTCAGCTTGCTATCGAGATGGATCGGGGCCAGCAGCGCACCCACTATCAGAAGGAGCAACTGAAGGAACTCGAAGCTCGATCGATCGAGAACAGCCGTGAGATTGAGCAGTTGCTCCAGCAGGAGACCCAGCTTGAGGCGGACGCGGACCTGAAGCGGCAATCGTTAGCGGCAGCCGTCGAGCAGTTTGAACGTATTCAGCAGGAGTTCCTGTCCCAGAACTCCAGCTACCAGGCAATCCAGGCTGAGGTCCAGGCCTTGGAGCAATCCAACGACCAACAGCGCACCGAGTTGCTGGATTGCGTCAGCCTGGAATCGGCACAGACAAATCAACTGCAGCAGCTCGACGACCTCGACGTTCGCCTGGAGAATCAGCTAAAACGTTTGTATTTAGAGCGCGATGAAACCGCAGCGTTGCGGATGCGGCTCGTGGAGGAACAGGAAGCTTCCGATCAGCAGCAACAAAGCGAGGCCCGGCAGCTTGCCGAACGCAAGCAGCAAATCTCTGATCTCGCGAAAACGCTCTCGGATCTGAAGTCTGAAGCAGCCGCTAATCTTGAGCTCCTCACCGGGAGCAAGGAGCAGTTCAGTTCGGCAACGCATCGGCTGAAGTCGCTGGAGGAACTGGCAGCCCACCATGCCTATTCGACAGAAGCTGTCCGACTGCTACTCTCGGCTTCGCGCGAGGCCGCATCAAGCCGTTTTCAAACGCCCGGCATTCTCGCTGATTGGGTGGAAGTGGATGGTTCGTATGAGACGATGATTGAGGAGTTTCTGAGGCATGAGCTGGAGTTTCTGCTTGTGGAAGAAAATGCGGCTGTGCAATCGGGCATTTCGCTCCTGAGGGATCGCAGCGCCGGACGCTCCACGTTTCTGTTGTTTGGCGGCAATCCGGCCAGCAACGACGAGCGGTATGAGTCCGCTCGAGCTGAGGCCTTGCGAGAAGAGCCGTCGCTGGTTCCTCTCAAACAGGTGGTTCGTATCTCGAAGGACTACGCAGCTGCTGTCGAAGAAGCGCTCCCTCACCTTTCCGCAGCGTTCGTCACTTCCAGCTTCGAACGCGCAGTTCAGATGGGACGGCAGTTCCCGCAGCTCGTGTTCCTCTCGCCCGACGGCGATGTGGTGCGCGGCCGCCTCGTTTCGGGTGGCGGAAAGCCGGCCGTTGGACATCTGACCCTCAAGCGTGAGATCCGCGATCTGCAGCGCAAGGCCGTCGTACTTGAGCGGAGCATCGCCGAGCAGCAAGAGAAGCAGGAAGTTCTGCAACAAGGCATCGGCACCCGAGAGCACTCGTTGCTCGAAGTCCGCCAAGGCGCCCAGGAGCTTGAAAAGAATCTCTTTGCAACCGATCTTCGACGAAAGCAAATCTTGAACGAGCTGGATCGCTTGGGCCAGCGGCAGAACCTGGCCGCTCTGGAATTGCAACGAACCGAGGGCGAAAGGGTTCAAGCCTCGTTGCGGCGTACCCAATGTACCGAGACCATCGCCACCGCACAACAGCGCAAGGTCGAGATCGAAGCGCTGATTGCCTCGCAATCGGAGAGTCTCAAACAGCTTAAGGAAAAGTCTGTTCTGGAGGCCCAGGAACTGAGTGAACTGCGTTCGGAGCTGGCTACGTTTCGCGAGCGGAAACTCGCTGCAGAAACAGACTTGGAGCGCCTCGATGCCAGCCTCAAGGAGGGTCAGCAGCGCCGGAAGCGGTTGGACCAGCAGAAAGCTGGCTGGGCGACTCAGTGCAGTGAGATTCAAGCCTCCATCCAGCAATTGGAGGAGGTACTATTTCACCAGGCAGTTCAGAAAGCTTCTCTGGAAGCCGAGATCCGCTCGCGTGAAAGCGGGCTGGCCGAGTTGCGCTCATTGCAGGGGACTGTTGACCAGGATCTGCAGGCCATGCGGACCCGGCTGGAGGAAGTGCAAAGCGAGAAAACCCAACTGGAAATTGAGCGGGCCAGATTGACCTCAGACCTCGCCCATCTGGAAGAAACCTGCGCTAAGGAGCTTGGCCTCAGTCTAGCGGAGATTCGCCCCGAGACACCACCGGCGATTGAGGAATCCGAATTTGCCCAGCTGAATCAGGAGTATCAAGAACTGAAGGACAAGATCGAAGCCATGGGGCCAGTCAACATGATGGCTTTGGAGGAATACCAGGAGTGCGAACAGCGCTTCCAGTTCTTGACAACCCAGCGACAGGATCTCCTCGACTCAATCGAAGACACAAGCGCGGCCATCAAGGAAATCGACCAGGTTTCCCGCGAGCAATTCCGCGAAGCCTTCATGGCAATCAACGTCAATTTTCAGGAAAGCTTCAAGACCTTGTTTGGCGGCGGGCATGGAGAAATGAAGTTGCTCGACGAGCAGGACGAGCTGGACAGTGGTATCGAAATCATTGCCCAACCCCCAGGCAAGCGGCTGCAGAACGTGTTGCTTCTCTCGGGCGGAGAAAAAGCTTTGACCGCCATCGCATTGTTGTTGGCCATTTTCAAGTTTCAGCCCAGTCCATTTTGCGTGCTGGATGAAGTTGATGCCCCGCTGGACGAGATTAATACAGGCCGGTATGCAGAGATGATCAAGGCCATGAGCGCCGGCACGCAGTTCCTACTTATCACGCACAGCAAGCGGACGATGGAAGCTGCGGACACCTTGTACGGTGTGACCATGCAGGAAGCGGGTATTTCCAAGATCGTTTCAGTGCAGTTCCAATAAGCGGCTGATCAGGCTGCCTGGCGAACCCACTGCGGATGGGGACTTCTGATGTAGCTGGAGACCCGCTTGGAATGAGGATCTTCAGACCGCCTTTCACGTCTCGGCATCGCTTTTCTACCTTCTTGACATGTGGGACCTTTGGACTACAATGGCCGCTCGCTTCAAAGAGCAGGCTGCTTCAAATTGCTGCCACCCGCTCGAAGAAACGAAGTTTGCTTCCTTCACTCTCTGCACTTTTTCCTGAACGTTTCAACCTTGCCACAAATCGACTCATGAGTACCTCATCGGTTCAATTGCAAGCAGTCTTGCCGCGACTCAAGCTGTTCGGGCGCGGCAAGGTCCGGGACATTTATGCAGTCGGAGACCAACTGCTCATCGTTGCCACGGATCGCATTTCAGCTTTTGACTTCATCCTCGGAAGCGGGATCCAGCTTAAAGGCAAGGTGCTCACACAGATTTCCCTGTTCTGGTTCGAGATGATGAAAGACATCATCCCCAATCATCTGATCTCCGCGTCGCCGCGCGAATATCCCGCTGAGTTGTCTGAGTACGCAGCACTGCTTGAAGGCCGGTCCATGCTGGTGAAAAAGGCCAATCCTTTTCCAGTTGAGTGTGTGGCGCGAGGTTATCTCTCAGGTTCGGGATGGAAGGAATACCAGCGGAAAGCCTCGGTGTGCGGCATTGCTCTCCCTACTGGCTTGGTGGAGTCTTCTCAATTGCCGGAGCCGATCTTCACGCCAGCGACCAAGGCGACGAGTGGACATGATGAGAATATTTCGTTCGAGCGAATGAGCCAACTCGTGGGCGCACACAACGCCCGGCGACTGCGGGACTATACCCTCCGCATCTATAGCAAAGCCGCTGCGTATGCGGCAGCGCGGGGAATCATCATCGCCGACACCAAACTTGAGTTTGGAATCTTCGAAGATGAAATCATCCTGATCGATGAGGCGCTCACCCCCGACTCTTCGAGGTTCTGGCCGGCTGATATGTATGCCCCAGGAGGGCCTCAAGCGTCGTTTGATAAGCAGTTTGTTCGAGACTACCTGGAAGCAAGCGGATGGAACAAACAACCGCCCGCACCAGCATTGCCGGACCAGGTCGTTACTGGCACAAGCGCGAAGTACGTTGAGGCCTACGAGCGGCTTACTGGAATGAAGATGACGTAAGGCTTGTGGTCGATGTCTTTCATTTCTGAACTCAACGTTCTGGATTGGATCGTCGTGGTGATCGTCGTTTCATCGGTCATCAGCAGCGTCCTGAAAGGGTTTGCGCGAGAAGCAATCAGCTTGGCCGCTGTAATTCTGGGCTTGCTCCTGGCCTCCTGGTTTTACCCACAGGCCGGGAGCTTGATTCTAGCCTATGCAAAGACCCAGGAAATCGCCTTCCTCGTGGGTTTTGCCCTGATTTTTCTTGGGATCTTGCTGGCGGGCGCAGTCATCTCGTTTGTGGTAACTAAATTTCTTCAGGTCGTTGACCTGCAATGGTTCGACCGGCTACTGGGCGCTGCGTTCGGATTTGCCCGGGGCTGGCTGGTGGGTTCTATCATTTTCCTGGGGTTGACTGCTTTCCCGGTTCAGATTGAAACCGTCCAACACGCCAGGCTGGGACCCTATTTGCTGCTGAGTGCCCGGGTTCTTGTGGTAATGACGCCGGCATCATTGAAAGAACAATTTCTCGAAGGATACGACCAGGTTCGAAGCCTCTGGGAAAAGGCAGCGAAGGGTTCCGGCTCCTAGGTTTAGTATTCATTTCCGCCGGATTGCACTCATTTGTGGAGCTTGTTGTGAAAGAGCAATTGGAAAGACTCGTCTCTGAAATGATCGATCGGGGCTTGCGGTACGACGAAGCCGTCGGGGAGTTTGAGCGCAAGTTCATCCTGATGGCTTTGGAAAAGAACAAGGGAAACCAAACCAAAGCGGCCAAAGCAATGGGCATACATCGCAATACCCTTAACAAGAGGCTCACTTCTTACAACCACTCCTCGCGCAAGAAGCATTGAATCACGACAGCACCCTCGAGTCCAACCGACGACCAAAGGGACTTCACCCCGGGTATTCTCAGCCGAAACCAATTCGAAGAACTTCGACAAGTAACTAAAAGCACTAATCTTATAGATCGAAAGGCCCGCTTTCGCGAGGCAGAACGCAAGGCCCACTCCATTGGCAACGGTGCGGTGCCAGCATAGGAAAAACACTCTTGACAGAGATAGGGCGTTCCCCTACTATTGGCACTCGTCATCAGAGAGTGCTAACAACGCCAATCGGCTTATCGCACTGTTTGAAACCCGCAAAACGAAAGGAGATCGCACGATGAAAGTCAGACCTCTTCATGATCGAATCCTGCTCAAACGGATCGAAGAGAAGGAGAGCATCAAAGGCGGAATCATCATTCCCGACACCGCCAAGGAAAAGCCGCAGGAAGGTGTAGTTGTCGCTGTCGGCAACGGCAAGATCCTTGATAACGGCACTAAGATTACCCTCGAGGTTAAAGAAGGCGACCACGTTCTCTTTGGGAAGTATTCCGGAACGGACATCAAGGTCGAAGGGGAAGAATATCTCATCATCCGCGAAGACGAAGTTCTGGGCATCCTGGCTGAGTCTGCCAAATCCAAGGCCTCGAAGTAAGGTCGGTCTGTTTTCTTAGCGTCGAAATCAAACAATCGTATTCACAGGAGGATTTTAATGGCAAAGCAGATTATTCAGGGAGAAGGGTCGCGCCAGGCCATTTTGAAGGGCGTGAACCAACTAGCCGATGCCGTGAAAATCACGCTCGGCCCGAAGGGACGCAACGTGGTTTTGGACAAGAAGTTCGGCTCCCCCACGATTACGAAGGACGGCGTCACCGTTGCGAAGGAAATTGAACTGAAGGACGCGCTGGAGAATATGGGCGCGCAAATGGTTCGTGAAGTTGCTTCCAAAACCAGCGATGTCGCTGGCGACGGCACCACAACGGCTACGGTGTTGGCCCAGGCGATCTTCCGCGAAGGTGTGAAGACTGTGGCGGCAGGCGCAAACCCGATGGCACTGAAGCGCGGGATTGAACGCGCAGTTGAAGTAGTCGTTGAAGAGATCAAGAAGCAGGCCAAGCCGGTCAAGGGTGACATGATTGCCCAAGTCGGCACGGTCTCAGCCAATGGCGACGCCAACATCGGCAACATCATCTCTGAAGCGATGAAGAAGGTGGGCAAGGATGGCGTCATCACTGTGGAAGAAGCCAAGACCATTGAAACTACTCTGGAAGTGGTCGAGGGAATGCAGTTCGATCGCGGTTACCTCTCACCCTACTTCGTGACAGACCCCGAAAGAATGGAAGCCACTTTGGAGAACGCCTTCATTCTGTTGCATGAGAAAAAGATCAGCTCCATGAAGGACCTTCTTCCCCTTCTCGAGCAGATTGCCAAGACCGGGAAACCCTTCCTGATCGTCGCTGAAGAAGTGGAAGGTGAAGCTCTGGCAACGCTGGTTGTGAACAAACTGCGTGGAACCCTGAACTGCGCTGCGGTCAAAGCTCCTGGCTTCGGCGATCGCCGCAAGGCCATGCTGGAAGACATCGCCATCCTGACCGGAGGAAAGGTCATCAGTGAAGACCTGGGCATCAAGCTGGAGAGCGTCCAACTGGCTGACTTGGGTCGTGCCAAGAAGATCACAGTGGACAAGGACAACACCACGATCGTCGAAGGCGCCGGCAAAGGAGCTGACATTCAGGGCCGTGTGAAGCAGATGCGCACGCAGATCGAAGAAACCACCTCGGACTACGACCGTGAAAAACTGCAGGAACGACTGGCGAAACTGGTGGGCGGCGTGGCCGTGATCAAAGTCGGCTCTGCGACTGAAACCGAGATGAAGGAGAAGAAGGCCCGCGTGGAAGACGCGATGCACGCAACCCGAGCAGCCGTCGAGGAAGGTATCGTGGCTGGCGGCGGCGTGACCTTCATTCGCGCCATCGGCGCTTTGGAGAAGCTGAAGCTTGACGAGGACGAGCAAATCGGTGTCAACATCGTTCGGCGCGCACTGGAAGAGCCTCTTCGCCAGATCGCCTTGAACGCAGGTGTGGAAGGTGCTGTGGTGGTAGCCCGAGTTCGCGGCGAGAAGAATGAGAGCTTCGGCTACAACGCTGCCACTGACGAATACGGCGACCTGGTGAAAGACGGCGTCATCGACCCCGCGAAGGTGGCTCGTACGGCACTGCAAAACGCCTCATCGATTGCCGGCCTCATGCTAACCACTGAGGCTTTGATCGCTGAGATCCCCGAGGAGAAGGAAGCACCTGCCGGACCTCCGGGAGGTCACGGCGGCATGGGCGGCGGAATGTACTAGGCCGCTGTCTGCCCCTGCAGCATCGAAAAGGCCGCTGGATCATCGATCTGGCGGCCTTTTTTTGGTCTCTAAACCAAGCCAATGTAATGACTTAACTAGCGGAAGCCTTAACCATTCGCACCGGTGCGTGCACAGCTATGCCCCTCGCTGTGCCCGTGAACTGATCCAGCCGCTTGGCAGCCTGCATTCACCTCCGGTTACCTAGCCTGCCACCGTCCAGCCGGGCCGGGACTCACGCCTCTCACCTTTACCAAGTGATGATCGCCACGTCCGCTTGGGATGGTCCCTGCACACCAGCATTTCAACGTCACTAACGATCTACAACCGCTCCTGGAGCTACACCTTAGAGGAAAAAGACTCAAGGTTTGCCAACAGACTGTCGACATATCGGATTGACTCCAAACAAAAACTGATAGAGACCACTATGAATCAATCCACAGCCGGCACACGAGACGGTTTTCAGGTGTTGAGAGATCACTTTACAGTACCGAAAGATTCGGCCCTGGATCTACAAACCAAACGAGCCCTCGTGATCTGCCACTTCTTCCTCAATCACCAAATGGCTGTTGCAGACATCGTTTGGTTGCTTGATGAAGACGCCGAAACGGTCATCCTCACCCTGCTCGAACAAGGGATCGTCCAGGAGCGGAGGAGACAACCAAGACCGACAGCACAAGAAAGTGAAGCCAGAAAGAAGATGACTATTGTGCGCACTACTGAGCTGTATGCCAGGCTGCGCTCTTAGAAACGTCGCCGGCCTCAGCTACAGGGTTTTCTTGATCGCCATCCACGAAGAGCCGCTGTTGCCTCTCATCAAGATCGTCGATCCAATATTGTTGCTACAGTTGCGTCGATTGCCTCCCGTACCCTTCTCTCACTAGTCAGCTCCAACAATTCCTTCCCGATTCCGCGCCATCGTGCTAAGAAAAGCCATGATTTCCAAGGGCGCACGGGTTGTTTCCCTCATCTCAACCCTCTGCATCACGGGTGTCTTTGGTTACGCCCAGGAGGGATGGTGGATGCGCGAGCCGATTCGGCTCGTACAGACGAATCTGCGCGAAACCGACACCTCTCTTGATCCGGCACGACTCGCGGCGCAGTTGACCGAATTTAGGGCCAATGTCCTGCTGTTTGGAATGGGCGGGATCGTCGCCCACTATCCGACCGACGTACCGTTCCACTATCGCAGCCCTCATCTCCCGGCAGGACGGGATACGTTTGGCGAGATGCTTCATCAAGCGCAGACGCGAGGCATTCGTGTGATTGGCCGGTTTGACTTTAGCAAAACACGCAAGCAGGTTTTCGACGCGCATCCGGAGTGGTTTTTCCGCCAGGCTGGCGGTGGCCCGGTAGCCTATAACGACCTTTACTCGACCTGCATCAATAGTGGTTACTATCGCGGTCAAGCCATGCTCATTCTGGCTGAGGCGTTGGAACGCTATGCCGTCGCCGGTCTCTTCTTTAACATGTTCGGCAATCCCTCTACCGACTACAGCGGCCGTAATATTGGTCTGTGCCACTGCGACAACTGCCAGCGCCTGTTCCGGCAGCGTTTTGGGCGCGACCTTCCCTCGCAGGCCGACCGCGACTACGAACAATTCATGTTCGTCAGCTCGCGCGAGGTGGCTGCGGATTTTGCTCGCCTGATCCGCACCAAGCGCCCGGAGGCTGGCTTCTTTACCTACATTCAGGAACACACGGATGGCATCATGTCGGAATCCAACACTGCCGTGCGCCGTCCCCTGCCCCTCTGGCCCTACTCCGCTAGCGACAATGTGAATCGCGCTCGCAACTCCGAAACCGGGAAGATGGCAGTGAACCTTTGCATGTCGTTTGTGGACTTCCCCTGGCGCTTCGCCACCGTGCCTGGCCCAGAGGTCGCACTGCGCCTGTGGCAGAACGTTGCTCATGGCGGAGCGGCAGCGATGGCAATGGTGGGAACAATGGACCAGCAGGACCAACAGGCGCTGGATGCAGCAAGGCCGGTATATGCGTGGTTGGCGAAGAATCAGGAATACTATTCGAGTCAGCGGAGCGCGGCTCGCGTGCTGTTGCTGGGAAGACCACCCAATGCGGGACGAGGCTATGGACAGAATAGTTATCGCGGCTTGTTTCGACTCTTGACAGAGCAGCACATTCCGTTTGCGGTCTCCGACAACCTGGAATGGCTGGAAGCCCCTAAACGCGAATTTGACCTGGTGATTGCCAGCAACTGGGCGCCGGTCGCGCTGGATCAATACATCAAGCAAGGAGGCACTGTTCTGGTGGCCGGTGCCCAGCCGCCCTCATTCGATGTCGGAAAGTTGGTCCGCCGCTGGACCAATGTCGAGGGCTATTTTCGCGTCCAATCGCCGGAACTGTTTCGGTCGCTAAGCAGAACGAATTTGCTTTTCCTAAGTGGTGACTACCTCGAATATGAAGCTCGTGAGAAGCCCGAGCTCACGTTGATCCCGCCCTCCATCTTTGGGCCACCGGAGAAAGTTCACATCGATCAAGTTGAGACCAACAAGCCAGGTCTCTGGATCGAACGCCGTGGCAAGGGCCGCCTGGCAGTGGTTCCGTGGGACGTTGCAGGACTGTACTATCTCCATAGCTCCCCGGGGCACGGTGGCTTGCTCGCTGATGTCATTGATCGCCTGCTTCCGGAAGGTCGCCAGTTGAAGACCAATGCCCACCCCCTGGTCGAAATCTCTCTAATGCGGCAGGGAACCCGCACATTGGTGCACTTCATCAACATTTCGGGTCACTCGCAGACGGGCTACTTCCCGCCCATCCCGATGCAAGGCATTGAGCTCGAGATTGCCGCGCGCTATCGCCAGGCCCGCACCCTTAGGTCGCCTGGAACACTGCAGCTCAACTACTCTGACAATCGCACCCGCTTCACGCTCCCCGCGCTGACGGACTATGAAGTTGCCGTTCTGGAATAACAGATTCAAACGGATCTAGAAAACGTCTGCGCAGATAAACAGAATTGCGATGGCGCCGGCGATGCGCTCAACCAACGGTGTGAGTAAATTCTCGCCATCGCACTTGGCCTTGGACTCTCAGACCTCGTCAGCAGGGGAGCGGAGCGATCCGCAGCCTCGAGACGGTAGTCGAGCGTTATCTCATCCTTCGCTTTGACGTTACTGCTGACTCCGATGATAGCCGTAAACGCCTCGCTGGTGGCGGCCGATCCAGCCGATCCCCCCGCCCGGAATGTGCCAAACTGCCGTGCTCGCGACGTCGCCGGCAGCCCGTGTGAAGAGGTTGCTGCTACGCTTCTTTTTGTGGGCCAGGGTGACAAACAGAACGTAGCGACAATGGCCTTGCCTGGCTTCTTCCTTGGCTTGTCAAGCGAGACACGACGGCAATGGGGTGACCTTGCAGCGTTGGCCCTTAGACGCTCTTCGGCCTGACGGGCCGGACACTCTCCAGCGTTATGGTGATGGCGAGTATGACCCGTCGCAATGGATCATCCTTAGAACGCCCTTGCAGGGCTTCCACTGACGACCCACTATAACCCAGGGCGCTGCTCTGGGCTGGATTAGCGGTGGCCCCTTGGGCCGATCTGTCACTCGTCATGCACGATGTGCAGTGTGGAAGTTGGAGAAGCCAGAATCTTTGATTTGGCTGAGGCTTGCAGGATGCTTGGAGTGTCACGCTTGACACAACTCTATGGTGGAAAAGGAAACATTACCCAGCCCAGCGCAAACGCGATGCCCAGGAAGGTGAGGAAGACGGTGGCCCCATACTGAAGCCTTTCCTTCGGAGATTCTTTTGAGGTAAGTGAAAAGACGATGGAGACGCAAAACGCAAAAATCGTCAGGGAGGTAAAATGCGACAGTTCCATGCGTCTATTTCTTTCGGCCTATAGAAATATCGAAAGCATTCATCACGACCAGCAGGTTCAGCAGACCCGCCACCGCCAGGAAAGTGTTTCCATACTCGAACGACTGACTCTGCGGACTGCCGGCGCCATATCCCCAATTGAGCGCCATCAGGTAAGGCAACCCGTTACTGGCGTCGGCAAAGAAGTACAGCAGGGCAATCAATTCGCTGGCGTCCATTCCGTGTAGTTTCCCATCCACCGCCAACCCCAGGCAGAACAAGCCGAGAATGGAGCTTGCCAACAGAATGGCTCGAATCCACTTTCCCAGAATCAGATGCCCCAGCCCTGGAAAGATCACAGCAGCCACGACAACCACGACTATTTTGATTTGTTTCAGGCTCATCAAGGCCCCTGGGCTCGGCTTCAAAGAATCCACTATCCCCGCTCAATCTCCAGGCTCAAATTCGGCCAAAAAATTCGAGAGCTTCTCTTTGGAACAGCCTTCCACCTGAATCACTTTTCGGCGCGAAGAAACACCGGAACGAATCTGCACGCACGACTTCGCAATCGACAACCGGCGAGCAACAAACTCAATCAGTGCAGCATTCGCTTTGCCGTCCACGGGCGGTGCCGCAAGCCGGATCTTGAAGAACTCGCCTTCCCGCCCGCCAGTGCAAGTCTTCGACGCCTTCGCCTGGACCTTCACTGCGAACGAAACAGCGTGAGAGCTGGATGCCATGGATGGCGTCCTCCACTTCAGCCAGCCCTCATCACAAGGCTGAACTGCGAAAGGCGAAGGATGCACCTCACGCATAGTGCCTGGGGCCAAAGATCGCCGTCCCGATCCGAACAAACGTTGCGCCTTCCTCAATCGCCACTGAGAAGTCGTGACTCATTCCCATCGAAAGCTCTTTCATGGAAACTCCTGTCAACCGTTGGCTTTCAATACGCTGGGCCAACTCTCGCAGCCGGACAAAGTGAGGCCGCGAGTCTTCGGGGACTTCGGAATAGGGCGGAATCGCCATCAACCCGCGTACCTGCAAATGCTTGAAGTCAGAAACCCGACCTGCAAACTCGGTTGTTTCTTCCTCAGCAATCCCCGACTTGCTGGTTTCTCTCCCGACATTCACCTGAATCAGAACCGGCAATCGCTTGTCGAGCCGTTCGCAAGCTCGATCGAGCCTGGCAGCCAGCTCAAGATCGTCGAGCGATTCAATCCAATCGAAAACCTCGGCGGCCCGGTTCGCCTTGTTTTTCTGCAAAGACCCGATCAGGTGCCATTCGACGGACAACTCGCTCAATAGAGGCCGCTTGGACGACGCCTCCTGAACCTTATTTTCACCGAGAGTCAAGGCTCCAGCTCCGATCGCTTGCCGGATAGGCTCAACTCCGATAGTCTTGGATACTGCCACCAACCTAACAGAACTTCCAGAGCGACCAGCCTTCAGTGCAGCCAGTTCGATGCTGTCAAGAACCATCCGCAGATTCGTCTGGACATCGATGGATGGTGGCGCAGATTCCATAGAACGATTCGAAGCATATCGCGCTGCGCAGCGTAAAGTGCGTGAAATCTTACACCACGTCAAGACACTAGTGTCCAACTATAAGTGGAATAAGTTCAGTTGGTTGCTCATAGGGCACTCAGCAGGTAGAGGCTGAATCTCTGAAAGCACCTGTAAAATCAGCCTTCTTTCGAACAAAGTCAGG
>Ga0187892_10002812_pt1 | contig 33486 bp, 37 predicted proteins | sample MA1701073metaG_FD_139345 | JGI IMG/M metagenome (GOLD analysis project Ga0187892, IMG submission 139345) | Bio-ooze microbial communities from a basaltic lava cave in the Kipuka Kanohina Cave System on the Island of Hawaii, USA - MA170107-3 metaG ... | reverse complement strand
TCGTTAGCCGTCCCGTGTGAAAATAGGAGTTGTCAATATGTCGGAAAAGAAAACAAAAAACCTTGAACAATTTGGCAGAGTTGAAAAGATAACAATCGCCGCTTTTATATTGCTTATTGCTATCGGTGTTCTTTCAGCAAGCGGACTTTCGGAAAGAATCATTAACGCTTTCGCGGTCAAATCCACAAATCAAACTTCATCAATCAATTCTCCGCCTGTTCATCCTGTAACAACGGGAACGCCACAATTGTCGAAGGAACTAATTTATTCAGGTTCGCGGCTTATCACGGTAGAGAACGCAAATGCCAATGCCGCGCCGCCTGCCGATTTAGCCGTCTGGCGACCTTCCACCGGAGTTTGGTATGTCTTAGGCGGGCAAGGTTCGCAACAAGTTTTTATGCAATGGGGCGGAAGCGGTGATGTTACCGTTCCCGGCGATTATGATGGCGACGGGAAAACCGATTTCTCGGTGTTTCGTCCGTCGGAAGGCAAATTGGTATATTCAGCGCAGCAGCGACTCGACAATGAGTGCTTATACGTTCGGAATGAACAGCGATAAAGTTATGCCAGCCGATTATGACGGCGACGGACGCACCAACGCGGCGGTTTTCCGACCATCGAACGGAACTTGGTATATTTTGAGAAGTTCGGATGCGGGAGTTACCTATCAACAATTTGGATTTTCGACAGACACGCCAGCAACGGCTGATTTTGACGGCGACGGGAAAGCCGACATCGGCGTTTGGCGCGATAGTTCCGCGTCCTTTTACTCGATAAACAGTTCCAACGGACAATTGCAAACCGTCAATTACGGACAATCGGGCGATGTTCCTGTGTGCGGAGATTACGACGGCGACGGACGCGCCGATTATGCTTTGAAGCGAGGCAATCAGTGGCTTATCAGACAGAGTTCAAACTTGCAGACGCAAACAATCACTTGGGAACAGGCAGCCGATAAAGCCGTGCCAAACGATTACGACGGCGACGGCAAACTCGATGTTGCGGTTTGGAGAGAATCAAACGGAACTTGGTATATCCGCAACAGTTCGACGGGCGCACTCCGGCAAGTGGCTTGGGGAATGACGGGCGATATTCCCGTTCCGGCTTTATACCGTAGATAATCATTATGAACAATCAGAAATTTATTTTGCGAGGCAGATGTCTATGATTTCAAATAAAATTACTCATTTCAAAAATAATTCATTAACAATTCGCGCACTGCGGAAATTACTTTTTGTCGGTCTTTCGGTTTTATGTTTTGTTACGGCATTTTACGGACAAACAAATTATCAAACCGCGTCGGCAACTACTTCGCCGAATGTCGCGCCCGGAACGCCCATCGGTTCTTACGCGATAAGCGGTTTTGAGAGCGTTAATCCGTATTCGGGTAAAATCAATTTCAGTTTGCCTTTGCTCAATGTCGGCGGACGCGGCAACGGCGGTTATACGATAAATCTGAGATTACAAAGAAACTGGTCAATTGACCATCGAGTTTATGACCCGAATACTTATCGGGAAGGTGCGGAAACTTACTTCATCCAACATAGTTACCTGCCGACCGCAACGCCGGACTTTTCCGATGAATTAAGTATTACTCCCGGCATTATGAAAGGCAGACTCGGCGGAACGAACCGCCAATACTGGACGTGCGGAACACAACCGTGTTATGACGAAACGCTGACGCGCTTGACTTTCGCGCAATCGGACGGCAGCGAGATAGAATTCCGAGATGTTCTCTACGGCGGCGCAGCCATCAGAAATTTCAATTCTTCGTATGAACAGTCGAGAGGAACGCATTGGGTTTCCACCGACGGCACAAACGCGACCTTTATCTCCGATGCCGCGATTGTAGATTATCAACTCAAAGCGGGAGGCGGGTCGCCGTTTTATCCGAGCGGAACTTTGTATCTGGCAAACGGAACGAGATATTTGATTCAAAACGGAAGCGTTCGGGAAATAACCGATGTCAATGGTAATAAAACGAGTTTATCTCCGACGATAAAAGATTCGCTCGGACGCGAAATCAGTTACGCTTACAGCACTACTCCGACCATCTCCAAGACGATAACTTACAAAGGCACGAACGGCGCAGTCAGAAGCGTTAAGATAAATTACGCATCGCTCGAAAGCCGATTAGCCGACGGAAATTCTCTCGAATCGCTTTACGGATTGTTTGCCGTGCCGTTGCCGGAAGGAGTAAATCCGCAGCAGACCATTTATAATCCGCCGGTGGCGGCAAATGTCGAGTTACCCGACGGCAGAAAATACGAGTTCAAATACAACCGCTACGGTGAGTTAGCCGAAATAAAACTGCCGACGGGCGGGCGAATCGAATACGTTTGGCAAGCGAATTCAGGGCTGTATGATGGCGGCGGCACGGAAACAACAGGCAACAACTATCAAGTTTATCGGCGAGTGGAGAAACGGCGCGTTTATGAAAACAATGTGTTGCAAAATGAAACTCTCTACGGCACGCCTTCGCCGATTGAAACTTTTATTACGGTCAAAACTTATCAAAACACGAACGGAAACTTAATATTGGTGAACGAATCCAAGCATTATTATACGGAATCGCCGCTGCCGTTTTATCAAGTTCCGCTGCGCCCGACCGAAGACCCGTTTTATTTAAGCGGCAAAGAATTGAAAACGGAAATTTACGACGAGCAAGGAACGCTGTTGCGCTCAAGCGAGAATACTTGGGAAGCGGGAACGCCTCTTTCGGCAAATCTAACGGCGCAGATAAACGCGCGGATTGCCGAAAGCAAAGAAACCTTAGCGGATGCGAATCTAACGAGCAAAAAAACCTTCGCTTATGATTCTTTCAATAATCAGACCGACATCTACGAATACGATTACGGCACGGGCGCGGCGGGCGCATTCAAACGGCGAACGCATACCGATTATGTAACGGATGCTAATTACACTTCTCACACCGGAGCGCATTTGCGCTCGTTGCCGATTCAAACTTGGATTTCATCGGACGCGGCGGGAAGTAATAAAGCCTCTTTAACACAGATTGAATACGACAATTACGCGGGCGGCGGCAATTATGCTCCTCTAGTAAATCGTTCAAATGTTGTCGGACACGACGCAGCAAACTATGGCGCAAGTAACACGCGGCGCGGAAATGTAACTAAGATTACTACTTACGGCAACGCGCAGACGCAAAGCGAACCAATTTCCGCTTATTCCCAATACGACATTTTAGGAAACATCGTCAAAACAATTGATGCCAAAGGTTATATTTCAGCGATTGATTATACAGACCGCTTTGGCACGGCGGACGCGGAAGCCAGAACCAATCTTGCGCCGACACAACTAAATGGACAAAGCACCTTTGCCTTTTCGACCAGCGCGACCAATGCTTTGAGTTGGGTAACGGGATATTCGCAAATTGATTATTTCACCGGACAGGCAGTTGATTCCGAAGATATAAACGGCAATGTTGCAAGCATCTTTTACAACGATTTGCTTGACCGCCCGACGCAAGCAATTGCGGCGAACAACCGCCCGACATTCAGAAGCCAGCAAACTTTCATTTACGACGAGGCAACCAGAAAAACAACCGCGACGGCAGACCTTTTCGCGTTCGGAGATAATCTCTCAAAAGTAGAAAGTTTTTATGACACGCTCGGACGAACGACGGAAACGCGCAGGTATAAGGACGGCGGTTATGTCGTGAGCAAAACCGAATACGACGCGCTCGGCAGAAGCTACAAACAATCGAATCCGTATCGCCCGCATCTGAACGAAACGGCAATCTGGACGACGACTTTTTATGATCCTTTAGGCAGAATGATAAAAGTCAAAACGCCGGACAACGCGGAAGTCATCACGAGTTACGCGGGCAACGCCGTAACTGTTATAGACCAAGCCGGAAAGCAGCGACGTTCAATCACCAATGCTTTAGGACAACTCTCAAGAATTGACGAACCTAACGATGTCGGACAGTTAGGCGACATCTTGAATCCGACGCAACCAACCTTTTACGGTTACGACACTTTAAATAATCTCACGGCTGTTCAGCAAGGCGAACAGACGAGAAGTTTTGTCTATGATTCGCTGTCGAGATTGAAGCAAGTGCAGAATCCCGAAAGCGGATTGATTTCTTATCAATACGATGCAAACAGCAATCTGACGCAGAAAACCGATGCTCGAAATATTCAGACAAGTTACAGCTACGACGCGCTAAATCGAGTGTTGACGAGAAATTATTCGGACGCTACGCCGCAAGTCAGCTACACCTATGACGATGTGAGTGTTCCAAACGCCAAAGGCAGATTGACGAAAGTTTCATCTTTGGTTTCGTCGACCGAATATACTTCCTTCGATGTTTTAGGAAAAATTCTCGCGCACAAGCAAACGACCGACGGACAAAGTTACACAACCGGATATGTTTATAATTTGTCGGGAGCGGTAACCGAGCAAACCTATCCATCGGGCAGAGTCGTCAGGAATGTTTTGGACATGGACGGCGATTTGTCAATCGTGCAGAGTAAGAAGAATCAGAACGCAGGCTTTTTCAATTATGCGAAGAATTTTACTTTTACGGCGGCAGGCGCGGTGTCAAGTATGCAACTTGGAAATGGCAAATGGGAATCAACGCAATTTAATTCCCGCTTGCAGCCAACGCAAATTGCTCTTGGAACAGTTCAAAACGGGACTGATCAACTCAAATTTAATTACGATTATGGCACGACCAACAATAACGGCAATGTGTTGAGCCAGCAAATTACCGTTCCGACTGTCGGAAGCAATCAAGGTTTTACGGCAATTCAAAGTTACACCTATGATTCACTGAATCGGTTGAAATCGGCAACCGAAACAATCGGCGGAATGCAGACTTGGAAACAGACTTTCACCTTTGACCGCTTCGGCAATCGCAGGTTTGACCAAGCAAATACAACTGTTCCAACATCTTTCGCCAATCCGAATGTGTCGAATCCACAGATTAACACGGCGAATAATCGCTTTACGACAGGACAAGGCTACGTTTATGATTTAAGCGGAAATGTTATTACAGATGCCGAAGGCAGAAGTTTTAATTACGATGCTGAGAACAAACAAAAGTCAGTTACAAATACAAGCGGCACAATCGGAACTTATTTTTACGACGGCGACGAAAAAAGAGTTAAGAAAATCTCTGCGACGGAAACCGTAATATTCGTTTATAATGCAGTCGAGCAACTCGTCGCGGAGTATTCAACTCAAATCAGTCAATCGCCGCAAGTAAGCTATTTGACAAACGACACGCTTGGAACGCCGAGAATTAACACCGACGCAAGCGGAAACGTAATAGCACGACATGACTATATGCCGTTCGGTGAAGAAATCTACACGGCGCAGAGAAATCAAGGCGTTGGCTATCAAGATGATTCGGTGAAACAAGGCTTTACGGGCTATATTAAAGATGATGAAACCAACCTTGATTTTGCTCAGGCGCGAATGTATGCAAACAACCTGGGCAGGTTCACGACGGTTGACCCGTTAATTTCTTTAGAGAGAATCGGAAATCCGATGACTTGGAATCGGTATCAATACGTTTTGAATAATCCGTTACAATTTATTGACCCAGACGGACAAGTTGAAAGAGATCCAAAAACAGGTGAAGTAATATTTCACAAAACAGGAGTCCAAAAGAATCACAAAGCAGTTGAGAATCAAGCGGTTCGTAAAAACGGTAAAGAAATAGGTAAAATGACAATCTCACATACAAGAGAGATTGGCTATGTAAAGGCTGACGATGGAACAAAAATTGAAGCGTTTCGAGGGGCAACAGATATTAAGGTTACATTTACTAGCACGGATGGAAAGGAAATAACCGGCGGTATGGAAATTGTAACGCAAGTTTTCGAGGGTCAAAACCCTGAATTTGATTTAACAACAAATTGTCACGGAACGACTTTCGCGGATGGCAAAGTTTGGATTAACAATGGTGAAGTTGAAAAATTGATGAAAGGTGATGGCTATAATTTAAATCCTACAACAGCCCCACAAACAAATGATGTTGGGATTTACTCAAAAGAAGGCACTAAAAATCCTCTTCAAGGCAGAAATCCAGACCATAGCGTTAAAGTGAATGCTGTCAATAAGGGAAATGTAACAAGTGTGACTAGCAAAGGCGGCATTGAACCATTGAATCCTGATGCGAACCCTAAATCTGGACGAAGTGTTGAAAACACTGCTTGGCGTAGGGATGGCTATCAAATTAGTTACTACTCAAAGAAGAAATAAAACGACTTTTCTTTTGTTTAATTATGTAAGAAAAAGAGGTATAAAGATGCTATTTTTACAGAGATTAGAAAATTTCTTATTTATGATTATTATGTTGGCTGGATTGTTTTACGCGCAATCTTCCAATCAAAAAAATGCACCAGATGTTTGTTCAAAAGAAGCTGAAGATAATGGAGTTTGCAGTAACATTACTGAACAAATGCGAATTCGGCTAAATGAACGGGTTAAGACTTATGTGGAATACCACAGCAAGAATGAAAAAGATAAACTTTATGACATTCTGTTTAAGCCAAAGTTTTCAAGAGAAAAGATTCAACCGCAATGGGAACTGGTAAAAATTTCTGATTACAGTTTTTATATTAGCGGAAAAGTAAAAGCTAAAGATACAGAAGTGCAAACTTACTTCGCTCATTTCTGTATTAGTGAAGATAATAACGGCGAAGCAAAGAATTATACTCAATATATTTACTGGGCGAAAAACGATTGGTATTTTGGTACATGGTTAACTGGAAGTTACATTGAGGATATAAATGAACCTATCCCGTGTAAAATAAAGCTGTAGAAATCGAGGCTTAGTATTAAAACCAAAGTAAATAAAATATTTACGGTTTTTGTAAATGGAAACAAGCCGCTGATAAAAAAGACGGCTAACAATTCAATGGACGTGAGGGCGAAACAGCGACTTTGTTATCGAACATTTTTGGTGAACTCGGAGTTGCGCGGATTCGGTTTCGCCCCACGTCATCTCAGCCGTTATACATTTCTTTGAAAATAAAATCACGCTCCGCGCTTCAACTAAAGTTGCGGAAAGCGCGGAGGCGGATTAAGAAGCAAAGAAATGTATAACATTTCATTGGACGTGAGGGCGAAACAGCGACTTTCTTATCAATGGTTTTTGGTGAACTCGGAGTTGCGCGGATTCGGTTTCTCCCCACGTCAACTCAGACGTTCGGCGGCTATCGATTAAACAGATGCGGCGATAGATAAACCGCTTAGTTGAAGCATCTACTCAAATTATAGGAAGGATTAAACACAAGAAGAAAAGAATTTGGAAGTTTTTCGGAATTTTAGTTTTGGCAGGAACTATCGGTATTAGCCTCGTTCAACTGAGTAATCCTGTCTGTCATAGACGTGCAATCTGGTGATAAGTTAATCAGATATTGCACTGTTGGATGTAACTGTCCTGACTCGGGCGGTGGCGGCGGACACTTTTACATAGAACGGGAAGTGGCTGTTGAGCACTAAGTCGTTGCTATAGACGTGCCGTTTTCTTTGGCTAAGGCGTAAGAGAATGGCACGTCTCAATTTGGCTCATTTAGGATTCTACTGTTGGAGGTTAGTATGAATATTCAAGAGATTTTTGTTTTGTTTGGTCGAACTACAAGTAATTTGGCGGTTTGCTGTCTTTTCGTAACGGCAGTTGCAGTTGGTAATGTCCTAAGCCAAGAAACTAAACTGATTAGAAAAAACACTGCTGACTAAAGTATAGTAATCAGCAACTTCATGGAAATTCCCGAAGCCACTGAACAATGCGCTCCAGCAGAGTGCGAATGGTATAAGCGGTTTCGAGAGGCAGGTAATGATTTGCAACATAAGGCAACCGAGAAATCGAAACGGAAATTTGTAATGCTGTTCGTCGAAGGGTTAGAAAAATTCTACCGCATTCCCTTAAAAGATCGTCCGCCTCAAATGTTATTTTCAGTGAGACCGTCACCATTAAATCCGGGTATACGGATGAAAAATGGAAAAGTATCATTGTCAATTGAGTATAGGGCTGATGGTTCAGTAGGAGAAGTAAAGGTCGTCGAGTCGCTTCGCCCGGATATGGATGAACGTTGCATCCAAGCAGCGCGTCAAAACATATTCCTTCCGGCTGTGAAAGATGGCGCTTTTGTTACCGAATGGCAAAACGGCGGATGTGGCTTCAATTCGCGGAACGGGATAAATTAGCAAAAGTCGGTTGCCCTCAGGATTGTTCCCAACTCGTTGTTTCAAAAAATTACTTCTCAGCTAAATGTTCCTGACCTTCGAGGTATGTTTTTGCGCGGATTAAATGTAATGGAAGCAACTCCGCAGATTCCATTAAATTCTGACCGAAAAGATTCTGAAGACCGAACCGTTGGAAGCTATCAGCAAGACCAATTTAAAGCGCACGAACATGTTTATCGGGAAGTAACTTCTGGAGGTGGTTCGGCAGCAGGTGGTTCTGGCGCAGGATTGACAGAAAAATCAACATCTGGCGGCGGCGGCGCAGAAACTCGCCCTAAAAATATCGCGGTTTATTACTACATCCGAATCAATTAGATTCTGCCGCTAAATTTTCGTTAGACGGAACACGAAAAGCGACTTTTACCAGTCGAAGATAAATTCATGTTTAAGTTTATCCGAAAATTTCGCTGTGCTAAAATCATCTTAAAGAGCGGTGCTGTTTTTGAGTCATTGCCAAAAGAGATATGATTGATGATAGTCCGACGTTAATTTGCTTGGATACAAATGTTTATTCGCGTCCGTTTGACGACCAAACGCAAACAGATATTCAAGCCGAAGCAAATGCTTTTCTAGAAATTATCGCCGAAATTAAAAGTGGTAAATTGCTTCTTCTCGGCTCGGACATTTTGGATTTTGAAGTTCATAATGTTCTTAATGAGGAGAAACGCACTCGGATTGAAGATTACTTGAGTCTATACCATACGCATATTGAAAATTCCGACGATTTACTAAATCTCGGCAGACAAATTCAAAATGATTGCCACATCAGGGCGCGTGATGCTTTGCACATTGCTTCGGCTATCATCGGTCAAGCAAGGTATTTTTTATCGTGCGACAAAAAAGTAACGGAGATGAAACAGGCAAGATGCTATCGTCGTCTGGCAAAGCCTCATCGGAAAGAATATTTTTCGGCAATGAATCCTGTTTTGTTTGCTGAAAAGATGAAAAAGGGAGAAATCGAATGAATACAACAACGATTGAATCAGACATTGTGCAAGAAGGCTGGAAAGTTCTGGTTGCCAAGCTAGGACTTCAAAAAGCCACTCAGTTTGTCGTTTTGCTTGAACGGGGGAAAGGCGATTCCGTCAAAGAGATAAACGATTATTGGGGAAATGCAAGCATAGATGAAATTTATAACCGAGTAGCATCTTGGAAAGAAAAGCGTTCGTAATTCCACGCACCGCCGAACAATTCAATGGACGTGAGGGCGAAACAGCGACTTTGTTATCGAGGTTTTTCGGTGAACTCAAACGGGCTTGGTGGCGGTTTCGCCCCACGTCATCTCAGCCGTTAGCCATTGCGCATCAATTGCTTAGACTCAGCGATCGCTTCATCGAGGTCATTAACTTTTCCGTCAAGCTGTAGCTCATAAACCTCATCGAGAATCTTTTTGAACTGTGGCGACGGTTCGAGGCCAAGCTCGATCAGATGTCGTCCCATGAGAATCGGTTCAGGAGCTTTCTTCTCGATATCGAGTTCGCACACCTTTTCGATAAACCATTCTTGCGCTTCTGAGCCGAATATCATCTTGCTGCGATCGCCATCGGGATAACGCCCGAGGCTGTCGGCTTTTGCGACGCGATAGAGCAGATCGGGCTCGACTTTGCGCGCGAGCCGGCGAAACGCTCCGTCGCCGACTGGTGATTTCGATTTGTAATATTCGCCGGGCTTGAGATGATAACGGACAAGCTGAATGACTTGATCGCGAACATCAAAACCATTGAGTGTATAAACGCCAAGCTTATCTAAAAAGCTAATCGTCGGCTCGACGCCGGCTTCGTCGTGACCACGCGAACGTATTCGTCCGTCGATGAATTCAGTTGTCGGAGGTTTGCCAAGATCATGACACAAAGCTCCGAGCATGACCGTGACCGCACGCGCTTTATCGAGTTCGTCGATAAGTTTGCGAGCCTCGTCCGTCACCATCAGAGTGTGAACATCGACGTCGCCCTCGGGATGCCAATCCGGTTCTTGCGGAACGCCGACGAGAGCATCGAGCTCGGGAAATAGCTGCTTGACGACGCCGAGATCGTAAAGCCATTTCAGACCGATCGATGGTTTTTGAGCCTTTAGCAGCAGCTTCTCTAGTTCGCCCCAGATGCGTTCCTTTGCCAGATCGGTGACATCTATTGTCTTGCAAACTTCTACGGTTTCTGCGTCGATATCAAACTCAAATCTCGCCGCAAACTGCGCCGCACGCAAAACTCGCAAGCTGTCTTCTGCAAAAGTTTCACGCGAAACTAGGCGCAAAATCTTACGCTCAATGTCGCCGCGACCGTCGAACGGATCGACGATCTCGCCGGTCAAAGGATCCTTTAGAATTGCGTTGATCGTAAAATCCCGCCGCGAACACGCCTCTTCGAACGACATCGACGGATCGCCCTCGACGACAAATCCGCGATGACCTTTTCCACTCTTTCGTTCGCGTCGTGGTATCGAAACATCGATCTCGCCCGCAAGTTTGTAAACTGCAAAAGCTTCGCCGATGACATTCACTTCGCCAAAACCTGCGATGATCTCACGCAGCCTTTCAGCTTCAACACCGTAAACCTCAACGTCCCAATCCTTCGCTGCAACACCCATCAGCTCGTCGCGAACGCAGCCGCCGACGAGCATTGCTCGCCCACCGATATTGGCAACGGTGCACGCCAGTTTGGTCACATTATCCAATAAAAAGGGCATTTTCCTAATTTCTAGAGTGCTTTGAAAAACCCTTAAATAAAGAATGTAAATTCGAAATAGATAATAGGTGACAGATTTTAGATGGTAGATCTATCAGTTCACATCTATTATCTCTAATCTATTCCGAATAAATCGATCGATACTTAGGTTTATCAAAGAGCGTTTCTATTCTATCTTATGCGGGAAGTCAGGCTATGAAGCGATGTGATCATTGACTATAGCCAGTATCTCTGACTCCGCATTGGCAGATCTTTTTTCGATCTCGGCGCCGTCAGCGAGTATTTTGTCCGCGAATTCCCTGTCCTTGAGACCGGCGGCGTTGATCTTCACATTCAGGTAAGCGCCCATCACAGCCGAACGCGCGCACAGTGCGCCGACGCCCGCGTCTGAAATCGAATTTGGATTACCGGTTTCGGCCATCGCTCGAATGATCTCGAATGCATCGAACGCTCGTTGCATCGTGCGAAACGGAACTTCGGTCGCATATTTTGTCGCCTCTTGAATCGCAGCCGTGCGAACGGCTTTTTCTTCGTCGGAAGTTTTTGGCAAGCCGAATGCATCCATCACGCGGTTGAATGCAGCAGTATCCTCATCAACGAGCTCGAGCAAATCGTTCTTGATCTGCTGCGCTTTTACGGCCCAATCCGAAAATTCCTGCCAGCGGTCGTCCCACCCTGCTTTATGCGACGAAAGGTTTGCGACCATCGCAGCAAGTGAAGCACCGAGCGCTCCGAGATACGCCGAGATCGAGCCGCCGCCGGGAGCCGGCGATTCGGAAGCGGTCTCGTCGGCAAACTCGCGGCATGTCATGTCGATTAGTTTGTTCATGTCTTTTTTTTCCGATGCGATGACGTATTCGATGATCTTTTCGTTCGGGTCAAACGGTTTGAGATCGTCGAGTCCCATCGATTTGATCGCGATCTTGATGATCTCGGCATCGGTCACGCCGAGCGAACGGCCTTGCTTTGCTAAGTAATGTTTGCCCGCGTCAATGATCGCTTTCTTTGGAACAAGGCCGACTATCTCGAGCCCTGTGACGCGAATCCCGCGTTCACGCGCCTTCTCGCTCACTTCGTCGAATGCAACGTGCAGCGGCGTCTGCGACAAGTTCGTGATATTCATCGAAACCTGCGCGATGCCGTATTCGCCGATGAACCAGCCGATCGCCTTTGTGCCTTTGAGCGTGCCTGGCAGCATGACAGGTTCGCCAGCCTCATCGGTCACGATCTTGCCGGTGGTGGAATTGCCTTCGCGTTTTGGCCGGCCTTTTTCGCGAACGTCGAATGCAATCGCATTCGCACGCCGTGTCGAAGTCGTGTTGAGGTTAAAGTTTACCGCGATCAGAAAGTCGCGCGCGCCGACGGCCGTCGCGCCCGAACGAGCGACACCATCATCAAACTCAGCCGGGCCAAAATCCGGCTTCCACGCTGCGTCAACTAGCTTGTCTTTTAATCCTTCGTATTCGCCTTCGCGACAGTTGGCGAGATTACGGCGCTTTTTCTCGGTTGCCGCGTTTTCGTAAAGATAAACCGGAATGCCAAGTTCGTCGCCGATCCGCTTGCCAAGCTGTCGAGCGTACTCCGCGACCTCTTCCATCGTGACGCCTGAGATCGGCACGAGCGGACAAACATCGGTCGCGCCAAATCGCGGATGATCGCCCTTGTGCCGACGCATGTCGATCAGTTCGCTCGCCTTTTTTACCGCGCGAACTGTAGCCTCGACAACCTCGTCCGGCGTGCCGACAAAAGTTACAACCGTGCGATTTGTCGTATAACCCGGATCGATATCGAGGAGCTTAACGCCATCGACGCTCTCGACCTTGTCGGTGATCTGTTTGATCACGGACATATCGCGGCCTTCGCTGAAGTTGGGAACGCATTCGATCAGTCGTTTCATAATGATGAACACTAACGCTTTACAATACTATCGCATACGTTGTCATCTACAATTACCACTGAGGTGAATTATGGCCACACGCAAAGTTCCGTATCCGCATCCCGGAGAAATACTTTTAGAAGATTTTCTTAAGCCGATGGACATTACCCAATACCGCCTGGCAAAGGAGATCGGCGTGCCTCAACGCCGCATCAGCGAGATCGTCGCCGGCACACGCGGCGTTACGGCTGACACCGGCCTGCGGCTATCGAAGTTTTTCGGCATGTCCGAAGGATTTTGGATCGGTTTGCAGATGGATCATGATGCTGCAAAAGCCAAAGAATCACTCGAATCTACCCTCGCTAAAATCCAGTCCTTCGATTCAAAACTCGCCAAAGTTTAGATTAGATCTTAAGACGACCGGTCAAATAGTTCTTGAGCGAATCAACGCCGATCCGTTCCTGTTCCCATGTGTCGCGATTGCGAATGGTGACGGCGTTGTCTTCGAGTGATTCGTGATCGACGGTGACGCAGAACGGCGTGCCGATCTCGTCTTGTCTCGCGTAGAGTTTGCCGATGCCGCCGGTGTCGTCGTAAACGGCTCGCATGTGCGGCTGCAGATCGCGTTTTAGTTTTTTGGCGAGCGTCACGATCGCGTCGTTATTTTTTGCGAGCGGCAGAACGGCGACCTTGATCGGCGCGAGTTCGGGCGTGAGTTTTAGAATGACGCGAACTTCGCCTTTATCATTTGTCCGCTCTTCGTAAGCGTCCATCATCACGGCGAGCAGCGTGCGATTGACACCGATCGACGGCTCGATAATGTAAGGATAAAACCGCTCGTTTGTCTGCGGGTCGAAATAAGACAAATCCTCGGTCGAGTCGGGATTTATGCGTTTCCCATCAGCATTTTCGGGCTTTTTAGAGTGAACTCGCAGATCGTAATCGGTTCGATTCGCGATGCCCATCAGCTCGTCCCACTGCTTGTCCTCCTCTTCGCGTTCCGGGAAAAAACGATAGAGAATATCGACGGTGCGCTCGCTGTAATGAGCTAACTCGGCTTTTGTCTGCTCGTAGTGTTTGAGATTTGCTTTTGAAATACCAAGCGTCGCGATCCACGCGTCAAAGCCGTCGATCCACTCCTGATGAGACTTTGCGGCTTCGTCAGGGCGGACAAAATACTCGAGCTCCATCTGCTCGAACTCACGCGTGCGAAAAATAAAATTCCCCGGCGTTACTTCGTTACGAAACGCTTTCCCGATCTGCGCGATGCCGAAAGGCAGCTTTCTCCGCGAAGTATTCAACACGTTTGCGAAGTTTGTAAAAATTCCCTGCGCGGTTTCAGGCCGTAAATATGCCAATGCCGACTCGTCTTCGTCACTCGAAGCCGCGCCGACTGTTGTGCGGAACATTAAGTTAAACGGACGCGATTCCGTGAGATTCGTCGAACCGCAATTTGAACAAACAGGCTTGCCGTCTGCATTTGTCTCTAATTTATCTTCACGCAGCCGCGTTTTGCAATCGCGGCAATCGACAAGCGGATCGCTGAATGTATCTTCGTGGCCGCTGTATTTCCAAACCAAGCGGTTTTGAATGATCGACGAATCTATTCCCTCGATGTCGTCTCGCTCATACACTAACCATCGCCACCAGCTTTGCTTGATATTGTTCGCCAGCTCGACGCCGAGCGGCCCGTAATCCCAGCTACTGCCGAGGCCGCCGTAAATTTCGGAAGCGGGATAAACAAACCCGCGACGTTTTGCGAGCGAGACGATAGTTTCGATATTGAGTGCAGACATTTAATAATGTTTCCGATCAATATTGAACGCACTTTAAGCCAAGATGGCGTTCGAATGGCAAAAAATCTCTATCATTATGCAGGAGCGCATAGCCGCTCAAAATGCAGCGAGTTGCTATGATCGTGTCAATTGTCTTTCTTACCGTGAGACCTCTCGCTCGCAAATTACGATAATTCTCCGCAGCCTTGACCGCGACAGAATATCCTCCGAGGGTTACGCATTCGAAGGCACCCATAAATTTCCGCGTCGCCGCGAAATCGGCGTCATTTCTAAAACCCTGAAGCAATTCCGCGAGGATAAGATCGCCGGTAATAATGGTGTCCACATCGAGCAAGCGATCAAGCACGAGTGCACGAGGCGTGTTCACCCCGTTAAGGTACTCGATCCAGACGCTGGTATCTACGAGAACCATTTAGTCCAGTCGCATCGCTTCCAGTTCGCCGTCCCAACGAACTTTCCCTCTTAACTTGCGGATCTGAGTTTGCTTTCTGAGACGGAGCAATTCTTTGAGCGCAAAATCTACAACCTCTCGCTTGGTCTTCAAGCCGGTTGCTTTTAGCGTGTCTTTTATCAGTTTGTCGTCGATTTCGATATTCGTGCGCATATGTGTAGAAATCTCCCGTCACTTACACATCATATTAGGCCGCTTCTTGGCTGTCAAAAATAAAAAAGGACGAACCGTTAAGCTCGTCCTCATTCTTTGTTATGTTTCCAACCTAATAAACAGTCGGCGGAGTCGCACCAGGCGGAACGATCCACAGTTCGTAAGTTGTCTTTACGCGTTCGCCGCCTTTGACGATCGAGATTCGTCTCGGATCGAAGCCTCGCGTCTTGACCATGTAATCAAGTGCCCGTTTTGACAGACGATCGTATGTGTTACGCGTTCGGCTGGCACGGTCGGTGCCCGGATAGATGATCACGTAAAGCTGTGCGTCGGGCGTGTTCTGAGCCTGAATTACGCAGTTGTCGAAACGCGCCTTGTCGTCGTCCGGCGTACGAGCTTCGAACTCGTCACAGCGGAATGCCTTCGGCTCGACAGGTGGCGGAGTCGGCGGAATTACGTCCGTCGGCACCGAGATCACCTGACGGCACTTGTTGTCGTAAACGTCGTCGTTGACATCGAGTTCGGCATTGATGGTTTGACCACCGAGACCGGTCGAATCGACCGTTATGCTCGACGTGCCGAGACCGCTGGTCACGCGGCCGTTCGAAACGTTCCACGCATACCTGATCGGAATCGGCGCCGTGCCGGAATTGACGGCGGCAAATGTGACAAGATCGCCTTCGTTAATACGGTCAGGCCCTTCGAGACGGAAGTTATACGGACACGCGCGAGTAACGGTCTCTTCGACGAGCTTTAGACAGATGCAATGCTTTTTATCACGTCTGATCTCGACCTCGCGGACAAACACCGAGCCGTTTGGTCCGCCGACTTCGAGAGTGTGAATTCCAGGCGAAAGATAAAATTCCGCCGCCGTGCCAACACCACTCATGCCGGCGTATTGGCCGTCGATCTTGACCGGATAAGAAGCCGGCGTCGTTCTGACGGTGAGTGTCCCCGAGTCTTTCGGCCGTTTTTTGTCGTTGCCCGTATTCGCCATGGCGACGCTAACGCCAAGCGTGAGCACAAGCCCAATCACAAATAAAAAGTTGTATCTGAGTAATCTCATCTCAATGTCCTCTCAAAATTGCGGCTCGTAATTCGTCGCCGCATCAAACAAACCAACCGCCGCGAGCGTAACGAACTCGCGGCGCCTAGATCATAACTCTATTCAGTCTCCTTTTCATCTCCGGCGTCCTTGTTGCCTTTCTTGCCGAATCGACGGCGTGCGGCAAGTCCGACAGAGGCGAGACCCGTACCGAAAAGAAGTATCGTCATCGGCTCGGGAACCGGCTCGGGCGGAGTCGGCGTCGGCGTCATCGGCGGCGTCATGGTCGGCGTCGGCGTAATGGTCGGCGTCGGCGTCTGCGTAGTCGGCGGCGTCGGCGTCGGCGTTTGTGAGGTAGGCACCGTCTGAGTCGGCGTCGGCGTATCCCTCTTACGTCTGATCAAGATAAAAGCGATAGGAATCGCAGCCAGACCAAGCAGTGCCCATTTTGGAAATCCGCGCTTCTTATCCTCGTCGCAATCGCAATAATCGTCATCGACGATCTCGCTCTTCGTCTCGGTGATGACGCGGCCGTCCTGCTGCGGAGTCGGCTTTTTGTCGTCGTCGTTGTCATCGTCAATAACCGACGACATGCTGCCTGCGACCGCGAGCCGCGAAAAGATGCTCGACTCGGCCTTGCCCGGCTTTGCGTTCACGATCTGAATGACCTCGTCAAAACGCAGCGGTCCGGCATTAACCTTTGTAAAGCCCGCCATGATCGACGCGACGCAAACTGCCGAGAGTAATACTCTTAAATTTAAATTTCTCATGTCTGTTACCTGACCAAAAAGGCATCAGCTTGCAAAAACCATGTGGTTTTTACAGCTCGGTTGGCACTCACTGTCGAAATTGATTCTGGGGCTAGTCCGGCAAATATAGCAAAAAGAAAACTAAATTGCACGTCCTTTTCAAGATTTTATTGCTAAAAAAGCACCAAAATTCAAAAATTTCGTAAATTCAGAGGGAAAAAATGGTTATTAAGCTAACCATTCCAAAAAATCTCGATCTTTTTTATTTTTTTTCAAAAAAAGAACCGGCTACCACAAGATAGTGATAACCGGTATTTAATTCCTGAATTAAAAAGTTACTCGCCTTCGCCCGAAGCTTTAGCCTTTTCTTCATTTATGATCGCCTTTCGCGAGAGCTTGATCTTGTTGCCCTCTTTGCCGATACATTTAACGAGTATCTGCTGACCTTCTTTAAGCTCGTCACGCACGTCTTTGACTCGTCGGTCAGATATCTCTGAGATGTGCAATAGACCGTCGAGGCCCGGAATGATCTCAACAAACGCACCAAAATCGACGATTCGCGAGACAGTACCGAGATAAGTCTCGCCGATCTCAGCTTCGGCCGTGATTGCTTTGATACGTGCAATCGCAGCCTGTGCTGCCTCGCCGTCAGCCGATGCGATCGAGATAGTTCCGTCGTCCTCGATGTCGATCTTAGCACCGGTTTCCTCGGTGATCGAACGGATAACCGAACCGCCTTTGCCGATAACGTCACGAATCTTCTCAGGATTGATCTGCATCGTAATAATTCGCGGAGCAAACGGTGAAATGTCTTCGCGTGGCTCGGCGATCGACTTGGCCATAATGTCGAGAATGTGAATTCGACCCTTTTTCGCCTGCTCGAGCGCTTCCTGCAAGATCATCGCGTTGATGCCGCCGATCTTGATATCCATCTGCAGAGCAGTGATGCCGTCGGCCGTGCCCGTAACTTTGAAATCCATATCGCCATAATGATCTTCGGCTCCGGCAATGTCGCTCAAGATTGCATAACGATTGCCTTCCATAACGAGGCCCATCGCGACGCCGGCGACCGGTTTCTTGATCGGCACGCCCGCATCCATCAGGCTCAAGATGCCGCCGCAGACGGTCGCCATCGAAGACGAGCCGTTCGACTCCGTAATGTCAGAAACGATGCGGATCGTGTATGGAAAGTCAGCTTCGTCGGGCAGAACAGCCTGAATCGCACGCCGTGCCAGATTGCCGTGCCCGGTCTCGCGGCGCGACGTCATGCCAAATCGCCCTGTCTCTCCTACCGAATACGGCGGAAAATTGTAGTGCAGCATAAAGCGGCGTTTGACCTCACCTTTTTCGAGATCGTCCATATACTGCTCATCCATCTTTGTTCCCAAAGTCGTCGATACCATCGCCTGCGTCTCGCCACGCGTGAACAACGCCGAGCCATGAACACGCGGCAGCCAACCGACTTCGCAATTGATCGGGCGGATCTCGCTAAATCGACGGCCGTCGGGACGACGCTTATTGCCAAGCATATCTTCGCGGAAAATTTTCTCTTTCAAGTGGCCAAAAACTTTTCCTACCATCGAGCGCTTAGCAGGATCGTCCTCGGGATAACTCCCGACAACTTCCTTTTTAAGTGCGTCGATGCCCGCATAGACCTCGATCTTATCGCGACCGGTCGAATCGAGCGCGGTGCGAAGTTTGTCCGACCAATTCTTCTCGATCTCAGCCGTGAGCTCTTCGTCGAGCGGAGAAGGTGCAAACTCGCGTTTGCTAATAGCAAGAGCCTTGCCAAGCTCTTGCTGCCACAGACACAACCGCTTGATCTCGCGATGTGCGAGCATAAGCGCCTCGACCATGACTTTTTCTTCAACTTCGTTTGCTTCGCACTCGACCATGCAGATCGCTTCTTCGGTGCCGGCGACGACAAGATTCAATTGTGATTCACGTCGTTCGTCAAATGTCGGATTGATCAGATATTTACCGTCGATCAAACCGATGCGAACGCCGGCGATCGGATTGTGAAATGGAATGTCGCTCAAATAAAGCGCACATGACGCACCCGTGATCGCGATAACATCGGGATCGTTTTCTCCGTCGGACGAAATAACCGACGCAACGATCTGTGTTTCAAATCTGTAACCGTCTGCGAACAAGGGTCTTACGGGCCTGTCGATAAGACGGCAAGTAAGCACTTCTTTCTCCGACGGACGGCCTTCGCGGCGAAAATAGTTTCCCGGAATGCGTCCTGCGGAGAATGTATTCTCACGATACTCTACCGTGAGCGGAAAGAAATCCAATCCTTCTTTTGCTGTGCGGGCACTGACAGCTGCAACGAGCAGCATCGTGTCTCCGTAACGTATAACGACCGAACCGTCGGCCTGTTTGGCAACCTTGCCTGTTTCGACGATCAAGTCTTTATTTCCCAACTTGATCGATTCATTCAAATATTTTTTTGTCATTTGTATCCTTAAAAAAACAAAGACGAAAAAGCTACTCCGTGAAGCCCTTTCGTCCTTGAACAATTATAAATTCGACGAGATCCAAATTGGTCGCTGCGTTTTTGCTGTCACGTTCAGCCGCTGGCGGTAATTTCTTCGATAGGATCTTTATGATAAGGCTCGAAGCAGCCTGTGAACTCGACCTGCTATCTTCGCAGTCCGAGTTTCTTTACGATCTCGTGATACTCATTAATATCACGACGCTTGAGGTAATCAAGCAATTTTCTACGACGCGAGACCATTTGCAGCAAACCGCGACGCGAGTTGTTGTCCTTCTTGTGAACCTTAAAATGCTCGGTCAATTCGTTGATACGCTGCGTGAGCAACGCAATTTGCACCTGCGACGAACCGGTGTCCGACGTGTGCGTTTTGTAATCGCTAACTAACTTCTCTTTTACTTCTTTCAATGTTGACATAAAAATCTTGCCTTAAATGGCCTCTCCTTTTGCTCGCAGTAACTCCGTGAACTCAGCACGGTAACCGCGAAAGATAGTGAACAACTAACAACTAATAGTGAATAGTAATTCTCCTTTATTATCTATGATTTAGGTTGATTGAGCAACCTGCTTTTCACTGTTCAGAGTTAACTAATTTCGTATTCGAACTCTTCCATGAACTTCGTCGAGAAGTTCCCTTTCTGAAAATTTTCGTCCGCCATTATCTTTCGATGCAGCGGAATTGTCGTCTTGATTCCCTCGACGACCATCATCTCGAGCGCTCTTTGCATGCGTGCGATCGCGAGTTCGCGCGTGCGTGCGTGAACGATCAGCTTTGCGATCATCGAATCATAATATGGCGGCACCATATAACCGGGATAAACCGCCGTATCGACTCGCACGCCCGGCCCGCCGGGAATATTGAACGCTGTGATTCGGCCCGGACTCGGCGTGAATTTCACAGGATCTTCTGCATTTATGCGACACTCGATCGAGTGGCCGACGATTTGAACTTCGTCTTGCGAGTAACCGATATTCTCGCCGGTGGCGATTCGAATCTGATTACGCACAATATCGGCAAGCGTGACCATCTCGGTCACAGGATGCTCGACCTGAATGCGCGTGTTCATCTCCATGAAGTAGAAGCTGCCGTCTTCGTCGAGTAAAAATTCAAATGTGCCGGCGCTCGAATAGCCGATCTCCTGACATGCTTTTACGGCGACCGTGCCCATCTTTTCGCGAAGCTCTTTTGAGATCGCGGGTGACGGGGCTTCTTCCAATAATTTTTGGTGACGACGCTGGATCGTGCATTCGCGCTCGCCAAGATGAATGACGTTGCCGTGCTCATCAGCCAGAACCTGAATCTCGATGTGCCGCGGCCGCTCGATATATCGCTCAATATAAACTGAGCCGTTTTTGAAGGCGTTGAGAGCTTCGGTCTGTGCGAGTTCGAGATTGCCGGCAAGCTCGCTCTCTTCGCGAACGATGCGCATTCCGCGTCCGCCGCCGCCGGCAGCAGCTTTGATGATCAAAGGAAAGCCGATATCGAGAGCGAGTTTTTTTGCTTCGTCAGCTGATTCGATCGGGTCAGGACTGCCGGGCAAGATAGGCACGCCAGCCGCTGTCATTGTCCGCCGAGCTTCGACCTTGTCGCCCATCATTGCAATAACTTCGGGGCGTGGGCCGATGAATTTGATATTGCAATCTTCGCAGATCGTCGCGAATATTGAAGACTCGGCCAAAAAACCATAGCCGGGATGAATCGCATCGGCATTTGTGATTTCGGCCGCGCTGATGATGGACGGAATGTTGAGATAGCTGTCAGCCGACAGATTGCCGCCGATACAAACCGCCTCGTCGGCAAATCGCACGTGCAGCGCTTCGCGATCCGCCTCGGAATGCACAGCGACAGTTTTGATGCCCATCTCTTTGCACGTCCAGATGATGCGGTTCGCGATCTCGCCGCGATTGGCGACTAAAATTTTGCGTATCTCACGCATTAGAAACGTTAAACCGCAGAGACGCGGAGTCGCAGAGAAGGAAAATTAGAAGGTTTGGCCTTTTTATATTCCTCTGCGTCTCCGCGTCTCAGCGGTGAATATCTATTTTCTCACTCCAAACAAAGCCTGACCATACTCGACGGGCTGACCGTTCTCGACGTATATCTTTACGATCTCGCCAGAAACTTCAGCCTGAATCTCGTTCATTAGCTTCATTGCTTCGACAATACAAACGGTCGTGTCTGGCGAAACATTACTGCCCTCGCTGACATACGAATCTTTGTCAGGACCGGACGAGCGATAAAACGTGCCGACGATCGGCGAAGTTATTTTGTGAAGACCGGCGTCCGGATCAATCGCAGGTTCGGCGGCAGTTTCAACAGCATTAACTGCGGCGACCGGCGGAGCAGTTGCAGCAACCGGCTGCGGTACCGCCATCATCGGCACACCGGACATCTTGCTCAGACGAACGCGAATATTCTCGTTCTCGAATTCAAAATCGGTAAATCCGTGCTCGTTAACAAGTGCGGCCAAAGCCTGCAACTCGTCCATATTGAACGACGGATCGTTGATCTGACCAGTTTTACCGCTTTTTTTATCGACCACTGTGTTCTCGTCTTTCGCTTTTGCCGAAGCCGTGTTGTTGCCCAATCGCTTGCCCTCCGAGCTGTTAGCTCTTGGCGGCCATTTCGCGTGGGTTATCGACCAGTTCGATCACAGCCATTTCGGCGTTGTCGCCCTGGCGTCGGCCGAGTTTGATGATGCGCGTGTAGCCGCCGTTACGACTCTTATAGCGCGCGCCGAGCTCATTGAAAAGTCGCTGGACAGCCGCAACGCCGGCGGTGCGCTCGATCTTATCTTTCGATTCGCCTTTTTTACCGCGAAAACGGCTCGCAGCGATCTTGAATGTGCTGTTGCCCGCATGAAAGAATTTTGCAGCTTGTCGGCGAAGATGAACTTCGCGAAGTTTACCGCTCTCACCGTCGAGGCCCTGCGCCTTTTTAGCAAGCGTGATCACTTTTTCGACAAACGGACGCAGCTCTTTCGCCTTCTGAACAGTCGTCACAATGTGCTCTTTGTCAGCGTTGATAAGCGAAGTCGCCATGTTCCGCAGCATCGAAATGCGATGTTCTGTCGTGCGGCCTAATTTTCGATGTGCCTTTAAATGTCTCATCTCTAAAGTCTAGAAAGTCATGTAAGTCTAGGTAGTCTAGAAAGTCCTTTCAAGACTTTCGAGACTTCCTCGACTCTAATCTAGGTCTCTTCCTCCGCTGCCAGGAATTGGATTTCCTTGTTCGTCAAAATCCATTCCAAAATCGAGGCCCATGCCGTGAAGCATGTCCTTGATCTCGGTCAATGATTTTTTACCAAAATTCTTTGTGTGGAGCATGTCCTTTTCGCTGCGGCGAATCAGATCGCGGATCGAGCGAATGTCTGCATTCTTCAAACAGTTATAAGAACGCACCGAAAGCTCAAGTTCATCGACCGATTTGTCGAGCAGATCGTTTCGCATCAGCGGCGGACGAGCGATGTCCTCATATTTATATTCTTCTTCTTCTTCTTCAAAGTTGATAAAGATCGACATGTGATCTTTTACCAACTTCGCCGCAAGGCCGATCGAATCTTCAGGTTTGACCGAGCCGTCGGTCCAAACCTCGAGCGTGAGGCGATCGTATTCGGTGTTCGAACCTTGACGCGTTTTATCGACGTTGTAATTTACTTTTTTGATCGGCGTGTGAACCGAGTCGATCGGAATGTAACCGACCGAGAGATCTTCGTCGTTATTAAATTCCGCCGAAACGTAACCGCGTCCCTGCTTGAGACGCATCTCGATCTTAAGCGAACCGCTCGGACTGATCGTCGCGATGTGAACGTCGTCCTGCAAAACCTCAACGTCACCGTCGGCTTCGATGTCGGCGCTTGTAACTGCACCGGCGCCTTTCTTACTGATCGAAAGCGTCTTCGGTCCGCTGCCGTGTAGCTTGAACGGCACTTGTTTGAGATTGAGAATGATGTCGGTCGCATCTTCGACGACGCCTTTGATCGACGAAAACTCATGCTCGACGCCCTCGATCTTAACGGCGGTGATCGTCGCGCCTTCGATAGACGAAAGCAGCGCACGACGGATCGAGTTACCGATCGTCGTGCCGAAACCGCGCTCGAATGGAGCCGCGTGAAATTTACCGTAAGTCTCCGACAGCGAGTCGCTATCGACGTTGAGACGTCCCGGCATTTGAAAATCTGTCCAATTATTCTGTGTCATATTCGTTCTTTGTTTCCTATAAGTTGGCCGCTGTCCCCGATTTGCCTTTAGCAAGAACGCTTCTTAAGACAAACCGCTCTTCGGCCAACTGGTAATTACTATTTACTGTAAAGCTCAACGATCAGTTGCTCATTGATGTTTGCGTCGATGTCTTCGCGCTTAGGCAAACTCGAAACCGTCACTGACAATTCCTTGCCAAACGCATTGAGCCACGACGGACGCCCGCGGCCGACAGCCGTCGACCACGCCGCATCGACGTGCGCATTCTTTGTCGTCTTGTCCTTAACCGCAACGACGTCGCCCGCTTTAACTTGAAACGATGGAATGTTCACTTTGCGGCCATTGACCGAGATGTGTCCGTGATTTACAAGCTGACGAGCCTGACGACGCGAGGTCGAAAAACCCGAACGGTAAACGACGTTGTCGAGACGACGCTCAAGCATAAAGAGCAAATTCTCGCCCGTGACGCCTTTTTGCCGACGTGCTTTTTCGAAATAATTGCGAAATTGTTTTTCGAGAATGAAGTAAATGCGCTTTACCTTTTGCTTCTCGCGAAGCTGCTCGCCGTAGCCCTGGATCATCTTGCGACGAGCCGCACCATGTTGTCCCGGCGGATTGGTTCCGCGCTTTTCGATGGAGCACGACGGCTTGTAACACCGGTCGCCTTTCAAAAATAACTTTCCACCTTCGCGGCGGCACAAACGGCACACCGCATCTCTATATCTAGCCATAATTTATTTTTTTGCCTTCGCTTAATAAAGCGAAAAAGTTTACGAGCTAACGCCCTTCTTCCTTTCGATAATCGTCATTTCAAATTTCAGATTTGAAATACAAAATACATCAAACTCTGCGCCGTTTCGGCGGACGACATCCGTTGTGCGGGATCGGCGTGGTATCGCGAATCGCCGTCACGCGAATTCCTGCCAACGCGATAGCTCGAATCGCAGATTCGCGTCCGCCGCCCGGACCTTTAACCCGAACTTCCGCTTCGCGCATTCCTGCATCTAGCGCCTTGCGAGCAACTTCGCCCGCCGCTTGCTGCGCCGCGAACGGCGTCCCTTTACGGCTCCCGCGAAAACCACGTGCACCCGAAGATGACTGCGCGATCAAATTGCCCTGCGCATCCGTGATCGAGATCAGCGTGTTGTTGAACGACGCCGCAATATGAACGATCCCGACAGGAATGTTCTTTTTCTCTTTCTTCTTAAAAGTCTTCTTTTTTGTCGTTGCTGCTTTAGCCATGCTTTTGTTCGTTGTTCGTCGATCGTTGTTCGTTGCGGTCATCGTTCTTGACTACGAACAACGAACCACGAACAACCAACCAACTTATTTCTTGCCCGGTGCCTTCTTCTTAGCGACGGCTGCTTTGCGCGGTCCTTTGCGTGTGCGTGCGTTCGTGCTAGTGCGTTGGCCGCGAACCGGCAAACTGCGACGATGACGAAGACCGCGATAACAGCCAATGTCCATCAGCCGTTTGATGTCCATTTGAAAGCGCTTACGAAGATCGCCTTCGACATCGCCCTCAGCGTCGAGGATCGCGCGAATCTTGTTCAGATCGTCTTCGCTGATGTCCTTGATCTTCATGTTGACATCGACGCCGGCCTGCTCCAACACAGCCGTCGCACGCGATTTGCCGACACCGTAGATGTAGGTCATCCCGATCTGTGCCCGCTTGTTGGGCGGTAAATCAACTCCTGCTATACGAGCCATATTTTTCTCAAATTCTAAATCTCAAATTTGAAATTTGAGATTTGATATCTCTAACCTTGCCTCTGCTTATGCTTCGGGTTATCACAAATGACCCGCACCACGCCTTTGCGATGAATGATCTTGCATTTATCGCACATCTTTTTTACTGAAGGCCTTACTTTCATCTCAAAACTCCTGTAAATCGTGAATCGTCAATAGTAGCTTCCTGTCTATTCACAATTTACGATTCACCATCCACTATTTGTAGCGATACGTTATTCGCCCGCGTCCAAGATCATATGGCGAAAGCTCTACAAGAACCTTGTCACCGGGCAGTATGCGAATAAAATTCTTACGCATTTTGCCCGAAATATGAGCTAAAACCTCATGATTATTGTCATCGACGGCAACCTTAAACATCGCGTTCGGCAATGTCTCCAGCACGGTGGCCGTGACTTCTATCGCTTCTTCCTTAGACATACGCTATAAGCCAACCTGCTGAGTGATTGGACAAAATATTGAGTTTACCCACAAAAACCGTTTGTTTCAAGTCGCCGCAGCCATCTTTCGCTGCTGGGTAGTGTCCTAAACTTGTGGTGTCCGATGACTTTTCCCTTTGTGTTCTTTGTGTCCTCGCTCTGTGCACTCTGTGATTACTTCCGGTTTTAATCACAGAGTTCACAAAGGCAGGACACAAAGGGCACAAAGGCTGAACACCACTGGATTAGGACATTACTCGCTGCTGTTTTTGCTCCTTTGTGAGCGTTAAGATCTCGGGCCCGTCGGCTGTCACCGCCAAAGTGTGCTCGGCGTGTGCCGAAGGCTTGCCGTCGAGCGTCACAACCGTCCATTTATCGCTCAAAGTCCGCGTTTCATGCGTTCCAAGATTCAACATCGGCTCGATCGCAAAGCAATAACCCGCTCGAATCTTCTCCTTTGTGCCCGCACGCCCGTAGTTCGGTATTTGCGGGGCTTCGTGCATATTTCGGCCAATACCATGGCCGGTGTAATCACGAACAATGCCGTAGCCGAATTTCTCTGCGTGCTGCTGAATCGCCGAACTAATGTCGCCAACGCGCCCATTTACCCGGGAGGCCTGGATTCCGAGATCAAGACATTCTTCTGTCACGCGAATGAGCTGTTTTAGCTCGTCATCGATCTCGCCGACCGGCAGCGTCATTGCCGTATCACCAACAAAGCCATCAAATGTCGCAGCCATATCGAGCGAAACAATGTCGCCCTCTTTCAATGGCTCTTTCTTTGAAAAACCATGCACGATCTCGTGATTGACCGACGCGCAGATCGCGTATGGAAAGCCGTGATAGCCAATAAAAGTCGGTATCGCACCGGCGTCGCGGATCATCTTGTCCGCCGCGTTATTCAAATCCATCGTCGAAATGCCCGGCTCAACCATCGAACGCAGAGCTTCGCGCACTTCGGCTATCAGCTCGCCAACGGCACGCATCTTGTCTAAATCTTTTGCGGATTTTGCGATAATCATCTAATTAGCCACAGAGGGCACCGAGAACTCTAAGGAACTTTCTTTGCGTTCTTTGCGTCTTTGCGTGAGATAAGATTTTCCACGCAAAGACTCAAAGAACGCAAAGAAAACTTCAGATCAATCGGACCATTTCATTAAAAATATCTTCAATATCTCCTGTCCCGTCGATCTTTTGCAACCGTCCGGACTTTTCATAGTAATCGAGCAGCGGCCTTGTCAATTCGTCGTAAGTTTCGAGCCGAACTTTAACTTTCTCTTCTGAATCGTCCGCTCGATGTTCGAGTTTTGCATCAGTGTGTTCGTCACAAAAACCTTCAACTTTTGGCGGCTTAGAGTAAATATTATAAATCTCGCCGCAAACCGGACACGAGCGGCGCCCCGTTAGTCGCTTCATCAATTCGTCACGCGAAACATCGACCTCGATCGCCTGAATTCCCTTGCCCTGCTCTTTTGCAAGCTTCTCAAGCTGCTTGGCCTGCACCGCCGTTCTCGGATAACCATCGAGTAGAAACATTTCTCTGCAATCGTCTTTTGACGTGCGTTCGCGAACAATTTTATAAGTCAGATCATCCGAAATAAGTTTTCCCGACGCCATTATCTCCTGCACCTCGCGTGCGAGCGGTGTGTCGAGCGTTTTCATCTCGCGAAACATATCGCCCGTCGAAATTTGCGGAATGCCGCGACGCTCCTGCAGCAATCGAGCTTGTGTTCCCTTTCCCGCTCCCGGAGCGCCGATCAAAACGATAATCTTATCCATATTTTTCACCGCAGAGACGCCGAGACGCAGAGGAAGAAAAATCAAATGATTTCTCTGCGACTCTGCGTCTCTGCGGTTCAAACAAAACTAACTTCGCCTGCCTCGTAATCGCGAGCCGGCACCGAGAAACCCTTCGTAATTTCGCATCACAAGCTGCGCTTCGATCTGCGCGACCGTATCCATAGCAACGCCGACAAGAATAAGCAGCGACGTGCCGCCAAAGAAAAACTCGTAACCGAGACCCGTCGGTATCCAGCTCAAACCCGATGTGGACGACACGAAATTATCGACCGACGTCCCGATAAACGGCAGCCGCGCGACCTTGAAACCACTTAGCAGCAACTGTGGCACGAACGCAACGAACGCCAGATACAAAGCGCCGACCGTCGTCAGCCGCGTCAAGATCGAATTCAGATACTCCGCCGTCGGAGCACCGGGACGAATGCCGGCGATAAAACCGCCGTGCTTGCGAAGATTGTCCGCGACCTCGTCCGTGTTGAAAATGATCGTGATGTAAAAGAACGTGAACAGAACGATCAGAGAGAGAAAGACAAATTCGTAGTATGGATCGCCACCGTAAAACTGCTGGAAAAAGTTAAAGACCTTCGACCAGGTTGAATCGGGCTGGTTCTGATCTGCCGGAAACGCAGAAAACAAAGTCTGAGGCATAGCCAAAACCGACGACGCAAAGATCACGGGAATAACGCCGCCCATATTGATCTTGAGCGGCAGAGTCGTCTCCTGACCGCGAAAAGTTTGATTGCCGACGCGACGACTCGCGTAGCTGATCGCGATGTGTCGCCGCGCAGATTCGACATATACCACAAGTGCGATCAACGCAACCATCACCGCGACGAGAAAGACGACGCCGATAACCTGTGAAGTCTCTCCAGAACCGACGCGTGTGTAAACCTGCTCCAATCCGCGCGGCAAACCGATGACGATACCGGCGAAGATCAGCAGCGAAATTCCGTTACCGATACCGCGTTCGGTGATCTGCTCGCCGAGCCACATCACAAAGATCGTGCCCGTCGTCAGCGTTACGACGACCATCGCCGTCGCCCACCATGTGCCGCCGATAATGTTGTTGCGCGAGAGCCACGTCGCGACAAAGAACGTCTGAACCAGACAAAGAGCGACGGTGGAATAACGCGTCCATTGGTTCATCTTTTGACGACCGACCTCGCCTTCTTCCTGCACTTTTTTCATCGCGGGCGAGAGCACGGGCAGAAGCTGCATAATGATCGACGCCGTGATATAAGGCGTCACGCCGAGCGCAAAAACAGAGATCGTGCGAAAGTTACCGCCCGAGAAAAGATCGAGCACGCCTAGCAGTGTTCCGGCCACCTCGCTCCACACTTGCTCGAGCTGCGCGCTGTTGATGCCCGGAGCCTGAATGTGCGCTCCCAATCGATACACCGCCAGCATCCCGAGCGTGAAGAGAATCCTCTTCCTGAGCTCAGGAATCTTGAACATGTTTTGGACGGCGTTAAAAAACTTCTCCATAAAGTTGATGGTTGTTCGTCGTTCGTTGTTCGTAGTCAAGTGCTTTACAACGAACCAAGAACTACGAACAACGAACTAGGTCGTCTCGACCGTTTTCTCGATCTTTGTCGCCGAACCGCCGGCCTTTTCGATTTTATCTTTAGCGGTCTTGGTAAAACGATGTGCAGAAATTTTCAGCGACTTCGAAATTTCACCGTTACCGAGAATGACGAGATCGTGCTTCGCCTTTTTGATCAGGCCGCGTTCGTGCAAAATTTCAGGCGTGACTTCGTCGCCGGATTTAAAATTCTCGTCGATCTTCGCCAGGCTGATCTCGATCCACTGCTTTTTGAAAATATTCGTAAAACCGCGCTTCGGCAAACGACGCTGAAGCGGCATCTGGCCGCCCTCAAAACCGGGACGGCTCGAATAACCCGAACGCGATTTTTGCCCTTTGTGTCCCTTGCCCGACGTTTTGCCAAGACCCGAACCCGGCCCGCGACCGACGCGCTTTTTCTTATGCGTCGAACCGGGTGCCGGATGTAAATTGTTTAATGCTAAAGCCATATTCGTTCGTGGTTCGTTGTTCGTTGTTCGTAGCTTCGCTCTTCTGCAACGAACAACGAACGACGAACAACCGACTAATCTACGATTCTTAATAAATGCGGTACCTTTGCCACGACGCCGCGCGAAGCTGGTGAATCGGGCAGCGTGACTGTCTGATTCAGCTTTGTGATACCGAGACTCTTTACGATCTCTTTTTGTTTTTTCGCGTAGCCGATCATCGACCGGTAATACTGGATTTTGATCTCGCCGCCTTTTGTGTCTGCCTTCTTCGCCATTTGCTTTGTAATTTCAAATTTCAAATTTCAAATTCCATAAATCGGAATTTGGTATCAACCTAATTCTTCGACCTGCTTTCCTCTCAATCTCGCAACTTCTATTGGGTCCTTCATTCTCGTCAGCCCGTTGAAAGTCGCGCGAATAACATTGTGCGCATTGTTCGAACCGAGAATTTTGGTGCGAACATTGTGCACGCCCAAGCTCTGCAAAACCGCGCGAACTGCACCGCCGGCGATAACGCCCGTTCCCTCGGCAGCAGGTTTTAACAAAACTCTTCCGGCTCCGTATTCGCCGATAAGCTCGTGCGGCAAAGTGCCGTCGATCAGCGGAACGCGGATCAAATTATTTTTCGCAGCCTCGACCGCCTTTTTGATCGCATTCGGAACTTCCTTTGCTTTGCCGGTGCCAAAACCGACGTGACCGGCTTCGTCTCCGACGACGACGAGCGCCGCGAACGACATATTTTTACCGCCCTTAACGACCTTGGTCACGCGATTTATCGAGATCAGCTGATCTTTTAAGATAAGCCCGCTTGCTGAGATTTTTTGCTTATTCATCTGTCTTCTGCTTTTCTTCCTTTGCCGGTTTTGAATCCGCCTCGTGTTTGTTAAGACCGGCCTCGCGCGTGGCGTCGATCAACGCTTTGACTCGGCCGTGATAAACGTAACCGCCGCGATCGAAGACTACGCTCTCGATGCCCGCTTTTTTTGCGCGTTCGGCGATCGCCTTGCCGACGCCTTTTGCGCCTTCGACATTGCCGCCGCTCTTTATCCCAAGTGTCTTCTCAGTCGTCGAAGCGCTCGCCAAAGTCTTGCCGCTGCCGTCGTCGATGATCTGCGCGTAAATGTGATTCACACTGCGATAGACCGCAAGCCGCGGCCTCGCCGCCGTCCCGCGAACTTTTTTGCGAATGCGGCTATGAACGCCCTGCCGTATCTCTGCTCTGCTTTTCTGTGACATATTGTTTGTCGTTCGTTGTTCGTCGTTCGTTGCGGTTGTTCTTAACTACGAACAACGAACCACCAACTACTTACCAGTTTTCCCTGGCTTCAACCTGTAATACTTATCCGCGTAACGCACGCCTTTGCCTTTATAGGCGTCGGGCTTGCGAAGTCGGTTCATCTCGGCCGCGACCTGGCCGAGTTTTTGTTTGTCGATGCCGCTCAAAGTGATCGTCGTCTGATACTGATTGATCGACGTTTTTGCGTTGTCGCGTTCCGCTTTTGCATCAATACCCTCGGGCAGCGGAAACTCGATCGGGTGCGAATAACCGAGTGCAAACACGATCTTCTTGCCCTGAACCTCAGCCTTATAACCGACGCCGACGATGTCCATGTTCTTCGAAAAGCCTTCGGTCACGCCGACAACCGCGTTGTTCGCGAGCGCCCTCGCAAGGCCGTGAAATGCAGCTTTATCGTCGCCGGCGCGTGTCGCCGTGAGTGTCCCCTCTTCCTGCTTAAAGCTCACGCCCTCAGGGATCGGCGTCTTCAGCGTGCCCTTCGGCCCCTTAACTTCCATCTCCGAATCATGAATCGTCACGGTCACGCCTGACGGTATCGCTATCGGTTTTTTTCCAACTCGTGACATAAATTACCTTAATAAATTTCAGCGAGAATCTCGCCGCCGACGTGCTCTTTGCGCGCCTGCCGGCCGCTCATCAAACCTTTCGAAGTCGAAACGATATTCACGCCGTAACCGCCGAGTACTTTCGGAATTTCTTCTGAGCCGACATAAACGCGGCGTCCCGGTCGCGACACGCGCGACAAGTGCGTGATCGACGACGTTCCTCGCGCGTCGTAGCGAAGATTAATGCGGATCATGTATTTCACGCCTTCGCCTTTCGACTGATAGCTGTTTATGTAGCCCTCTTCTTTGAGAATGCGGGCGACTTCCATCTTCAATTTTGATCCCGGTATATCAACACGCGGATGATTCGCTAGTATTGCGTTGCGAATTCGCGTCAACATATCGGCTATTGGATCTGTCATTACTAAATTTACTCCGTAACTTTGGCTTTCGGTCTTAGGTTTTGGGTCTTTGACAAAGGCCAAAGACCAAAGGCCAAAAACCAACTCTCATTACCAACTCGACTTAACAACTCCGGGAATTTGTCCTTCCAGCGCAAGATCGCGAAGAGCGATGCGCGAAACGCCGAACTTACGCAAATATCCACGCGAACGTCCCGTTTGCGAACATCGATTACGCACACGCGATGGCGATGCGTCACGCGGCATCTTTTGCAGTTTGATCACCGCCGCATCGACTTCTTCCGGCGTCGATTTTGGGCTATTGATGATCTTCTTCGCTGCGGCACGACGTTCGGCGTAAAGTTTGACCTTTTCCTTTCGGCGGTTGTTGTTAACTACTTTGCTTATCTTTGCCATAAACTCTAAAAGTTTCTCGTTTCTCGTTTCTCATTTCTTGTTTTCGGTTTTCAACTAGAAACTTGAAACCCGAAACTAGAAACTATTTTATTTACCGGAACGGCATTCCGAGCGCCTTCAATAGCGAACGTGCCTCATCATCATTTCTCGCTGTCGTGACGATCGAGATATTCATACCTCGCGTCTTATCGACCTTGTTAAAATCAATTTCGGGAAAGATCAGCTGCTCGCGAATACCGAGCGTATAATTTCCCCGTCCGTCGAACGACTTGCCCGATACGCCGCGAAAGTCGCGAACACGCGGCAGCGCAACCGAGATCAGCCGGTCGAGAAATTCGTACATCCTCGCACCGCGAAGCGTGACCATCGTGCCGATCGCCATTCCCTGACGCAGCTTAAAAGCCGCGATCGACTTCTTCGCCTTTGTAATTACAGGCTTTTGTCCCGTGATCGTTTTCATCTCTTCGGTCGCGACATCGAGGATCTTTGCATTTGCGCTTGCCTCGCCCAAACCCATATTGACGATGACTTTCTCGATCTTCGGTATCGCCATCGGATTTTTGATATCAAACTCTTTGGCTAACGCCGGAGCGATCTCGCTTTTATATTTTTCTCTAAGTCTGGCCATTACTATTTAGTCTTCTTTTTCTTCGGCTCTTCCGCAGGAGTTTCTTCTACGGCCGCCGCAGTCTCTTCTTCCTCGTCAACCTTCTTCTTGTCTTCGCGCTTATACGACGCGTTCTCCGGAATCAGGTTGCCGCTCTTTGCGACGCGAACTTTTTTACCATCGCGTATTTCATATTTCACGCGCGTCGGCTTGCCTGTGTCGGGATCGATCAACGCAACATTCGAAACGCTCACCCAAGCTTCCTGCTCTTTGATTCCGCCTTCGCGATTAAGCTGCGGCACAGGCTTGACGTGCTTTTTGACGATCATCGCTCCCTCGACCTTGACCTTTGCGCTACTCGCATCGACGGCAATAACCTTGCCGCGATACGGCTGACGCGCGCCCTTGCTGTCGTAGCGGTTGTATTCTTTACCGGCGATAAAAACGACCTGATCGCCGCGCTTGATTCTACTGTTTACCGTTGTCTTTGTGCCTTTCATCTTAAATAACCTCCGGAGCGAGGCTGACGATCTTCATAAAATTCTTTTC